>CXWK01005536.1_pt2 | contig 23683 bp, 20 predicted proteins | sample 590851 | NCBI WGS metagenome assembly CXWK01 (sample SAMEA3498364, study PRJEB10139) | wastewater metagenome | biome: wastewater treatment plant; material: activated sludge | place: Denmark | collected 2014-08-01
AAAAACAGAAGTTGTTTATACCAGATCTTCTGGTACTGCATTCACCATTCTGTAAAAAAGTACCAATTCAACAGGAGATTATTATGCCCGTAAAGCCAAGCGAAAAAGAAGAAGAATATTTTGCAAGATTAGAATTTGATAGAAGAAAGAACCAGGAAGAAGAAGCTCGTATTAAATTAGAGGAAGCTGAAAAAGAAAGACTTAAAAATCTTCACTATATGCAATGCCCAAAATGCGGAATGAAACTAATAGAGATTAATTATAAAGATATTCAGGTTGATAAATGTTCATCGTGCGATGGTGTATGGCTTGATGCTGGCGAACTCGATACAGTTTCCAGATTAGAAAAGGGCAAGCTGGATAAGTTGTTTGACGTTTTTAAAAAATAAAATTTTTCGCATAATAGAAGACATTCCGATTCATCGGAATGTCTTCTCTGTTAAGTTAATCTACTTTGCCAATATCATCTTACGTGCTTGAGCAAAACCAGGTGTTGATAATTGATAAATATAAACGCCGCTTGGAAGATTAGTAGCATTAAATTCTATCTCATAAATTCCTGCTGCTTTTATTTCATTAACTAATATTCTTACTTCTTCACCAAGTGAGTTATATATTTTAAGTGTTACTTTGCCATCATCCTTTAATGAGTATTTTATTGTTGTACTTGGGTTAAAGGGATTAGGGAAATTTTGATTTAAAGAAAATTTTATTGGAGTACTTATTTCAACTTCAATAGTATTTGAATACTCAAATGTTCCATCAAAATCGATTTGCTTTAATCTGTATTGATATTTTCTGACAGATAGATTTTTATCTACAAAAGAATAAGATTGTGGTTCTGTTGTTGTCCCATTTCCATTTACAAAACCTATATTTATCCATTCTTTACTTCTTTTGTTTGTCGTTTCGAGTCTCTCGACTTGAAATCCCTGATTGTTTGTTTCAGTTGCTGTTTTCCATATGAGTTTCACATTATTCAGCTTTATTTCCGAAGTCAAAGTGATTAATTCAACTGGTACAACTTTCTCTAGCCTATATATGCCCTCATTTTGCGTCCCAGCGTATATAACTCCAGTTGAATCAATTGCCAGACACCAAATTTCTTTACCATATAAACCTGTATTATTCCATGTTAATCCTAAATCAGTCGACTTGTATACATCACAACCAACATCACATCCTGGATATATAATAACCGATGTATATAGTGTTCCATCTTTATCGTAATTTATTTCAGTTATATTTGTTGCATCTTGGAAATAATTTGTTGAAACCCAAGATTGGCCTGAGTCCGCCGAAACGAAAAGTCCTGCGGGAAATTGTGAGCCACAAAACAAATAAGAGTTTTTAAAATTTAGCAGACTAATCGAACTAAATCCTGCATTTGTATTCCAATCTACACCATTATTAGATGATTTAAATAAACCGGAATATGGGGCAGTATTACTTGCAGCGAATACCGAACTATCCGCAAAAGAAATAATTTCTTGAATTCCCCAACCGATATAATTCGTTGTATTCCAAGTGTTTCCCAAATCAGATGAGTAATATATTCCTAAAAAAGATCCTACTATTAAATTTCCATTATTTGAAATTGCTATTGAATACAACTCATTAGTGGGAATTGAATTTGAAATTTTAAGCCATTCAGTACCTAAATTTGAGGATTTAAAAACACCACCTAACCCAGCTGTGAATAGATTCCCACTATTATCTTTAATGATTTTAAAAGGCTCGGATAGCAGTCCCTCATTTTTTGATATCCAAGTTTCACCTTTATCAGAAGTAAAATAAATTCCGTCTAAAGTTGCGGCATATATATCTGTACTATCATAGACAAGTATATCATGGACTAGAACACTATCAAGACTTGTTTGCGTCCAACCCTGATTTTGCGAGTAAGAATACTGATTAAATATAAATGTAATACTCGCATAAATTAAAAAAATATTAGCTGGTGCAAAGGAATAAAAAGATTTTTTTAGCATAGCGCCTTTCTCTTTATATTATTCTAACAAACATTACGCCTGTAATTTAACCGAAAAAAAAAAACAAATTCAAAACAAAATTTGTCGGTAAAAAATAATTTACTTAACAGGTAATTGTAACGCTACTGTAAAAAAATTATTAACTTATAAAAAACACAACCAACAAAACAGTTACAGCGGCTTTAACAAACAAAGAAGAATGCTTTGGGTATTTTTTCTTTGCCCAACCCCATAATTTAGCAGCAAGGATCATAAGTGCAATTAACAGTATTGTTGCGCCTATTGCTTCAATAACATTCATTGTCATTCCAATTCTGCTTGCAAGACTTTTACCGCTCCAGAATACACCGTAAATAATTATTAGGTGCAGCCAGTAAACAAGCAGAGATTCCCTGCTTGCATCCATTACAAAAGAATTTTTAGCTTTTGTTTTTCTATCAACAATCCAGCAGAAATAAAATAAAACGAAAATGTATCCTAATCGTTGAAGAAAGAAAATTGGGTTTGGCAGAATTGATGTAAGTGTTTTGGGAAATAATCCCGAATAAAACAAATGACCAAAAAGCAAAACAGCTAAACCCGCAATTGTAATGTTCTTAATAAACTTTTCTTCTTCATTTCTTTCTCGTGCATCAACAAAATATTTTGCAAAGATTCCTCCTGCTAATAAAAAGTTAAGCCACGGAAAGACCGAGAATAATGATCCGTTTAACCTGTTAAAATAATTTCCCACTAACTGATGAACATATTGATTGAAATCTATTTTCCACAATACCGGGGAAATCATTGTAACAATAACCAATGAAGCTATTAAAAAGTAATGGTATGCTTTATCAGATTTGATTAATAATCTTGTTAGAAACAAAAACAACAAACCAACACCAATGCATTGCAAAACATCAACTGCAAAAAAGCTTTCTAATAATTGTGGAGTTGTTTCATTTATTGTTTTTGATAAAGAATAGAACGGAAGGTGAAGTGCGTAACCAATAATTATGATCTGGAATATTCTCATCATCTTTTTCCAGAATGTTTTACTAAGTTTTCTCATTTCATCCAATTTTCCGCCGGATGAAACCTGGAAAGCAAATCCCGAAACGAATAAAAATGATGGGGCAACTAATCCGTTTATAAAATTAAGAACTCCAAACCAATCGGCTTGTCTTAACTCAGGAAGAAGAAAAGCATTGAATACGTGGACTTCAATCATAATTATGATTACGAGTCCACGCAATAAATCTGCTGATATGTATCTTACTTTTTCTTTCATAGCTTTAATGGCACGCGGATTAAACAGATTGAACTGATCTATACGGATTTTTTAAATTTGTTTTCAAATATTTGCCTCTTGAATTGGGGTTTCTTTCCAAAATTTAATAGCAGTCCAACTTCAAGTTCAGTTGCTTTCAAATAATTTAGTAACTGTGCTTCATGCTCTTCAACAATTCCTTCAGCAGCCTTTAGTTCTAGTATTACACAATCTTCAACTATTATATCTGCAAAGTATTCACCAACACATTTATCTTTAAAATAAACCGAAATTGGCTTTTGTCTAACACAATTTAAACCCAAAGATTTTAATTCGATTATCATTGAGTTTTCATAAACTTTTTCAAGAAACCCAAATCCAAGGGCATTATAAACATTATAAAATGCCTTAAGTGTTTTATCTGTTATATCTTGATGTTTAAATTCCATTAAAACTTTCTAATAAAATGGCACACAGATTTAAAAAGATCTTGATCTGTTTTTATCCGTTTAATCAGTTAAATCCGTGTGCTATTGTGTTTATGCTATTTAATTTTCTCCTCAATCGCAAAAACTGGTTTAATATCCACAGGAAGTTTTTCAAGTTTTTTTCTCAGCGTTTCTATTGTTGGCGAGTTAACAGCATACTTTGAAATTAAATCTTTAGCTCCTGCATAATTTCCTTCTGCTTGAATTGTTAAAACTAAATTACATACTTCTTTTAAGGCTGGATAGACTTTCATAAAATCGACAGAAACTTTTTGTGTACTTTCATCGTAAACATATCCACCTTTTTCTAACAGATAATTATAGATAATTGCATTGCCTCCACCGTGTGCTTCGCCAATTCCAAATCTCATACTGCGGAAAGCTCCGGCAAGAAATGTTACCCAAACCTGATTTTCTGTTTCTTTGGAGTAAACACCTTTCTCGATCATAAATATATTGTTGTACATACCAAGAATATCGGCTTTACATTCTTCTATAGTTGAGTATGTTTCTTTTAACTCTTTCTTAACCTCAGTGTCTTTGCCGTTTACTTTTATAAAGCCAGGACCAACACCATGAGACATTTCATGCATCAATGTATGGTTGAAGAAAGCATCAAAAGTAACATCTTTAAGTTGATCAGAAGCAAGAACAATTTCCGCAATTGGTTTTAATAGTTTTTCAAACTTTGCTTCGTGAACATTTTTTAACATTACTTTTTTTGAACCTTTTGCCTGTCTTACTCTTTCATCATTAGGAAGATTGAATGCAAGAGTTTGAACTCCCGCTTTTGTATCGCCCGCAGTAAACACTTCGTTAGCAACAACGATTGGTGATTCAGATCCTCTTGTAAAGTTTTTATGTTTTTCATCAAGCGGAAGATTTTTTTCGATATCATTCAAATACTTTGCAAACACCTCAAGTTTTTTACTTTCAATAGGATCTTTAATTGTTACAAAGCTTTCAAACGATGCTTTATAGTTAAACATTTCATCTTCATAAACTTCATAAGGACCAATTACAACTTCTATGTTATGATCTTTTAAATCCATCCAATCCATATCGCTTTGATAATAATCGTTACTAATAAAAGCATCAGCGCGAGAAAGTAAATATTTTTTTAATGATGAATTATCAGAATACTCGGCAGCTTCTTTTAAAAGCTTTGATGCTTCAGTTAATTTATCCTTAAAGTATTCACTATAAGGAATTGCAACTAATTTTCCATTTTTTCTTCTAATTATTGTGAATTCACTTGTAAAAGATTTTTCATATTTAGGATTATCCTTTATCCACTTTTCAAATTCTTCTTTTGTCATATCTTCTGGATAAAAATTTGCGCCAAGTGGTTTATTATCTGCGCCGATAAATGGCACATTATCTTCAAGTCTATCAAAAGGACCGAACATAATATTGAAGAGTTCAAGTTTATGTTCAAATTCAAGTTTTAATTCAGGTTTATCGAATATAATAGATTTGTTAGAAAGATCAGAAATAAGTTGAGATTTAAGTTGATTGTTCTTTGAATAAACCTGCTCAAGGAACAGTTCATCAATTATTTTAGATGCCCGGAAAAGTTTCTCAAGAACTACTTTTTCTCTGTCTGTTAAAAGTGTTTCATCATATTGTATTTCAACGGGAACGAATTTGGCAATCTTATCTTTTAGCATTGTAACTTCCTCTGATTCCTTTTGTGGATTTTGGTTTTCTGTACAGGCGATCATTATTAAAAACATAAACGATGCGGCTAATAATTTTTTCATTGTAAAACCTATTAAAAAATTTGTGGGAATTTCTATTAGAAATATAAAAGATTGACAGGATTTATTTAAGGGAAATCTATAAGATCTTTAATCGACTTTTAATTTCCGTTCATCATAAAATGTTTCCTGAGTTTGAATTTTCTCTTTAAGTTTACCCTGCAAAATTCTAATTACACTAAAAGGTGGAGCAATGTCCAAACAAAAATTATTTCTTTTTTATACTCTCGCAGTATTAACGCTTGTTACTTCAATTTTTCCTCAATCGCCAAAACGCAGCGATGTTCCGGATAAATACAAATGGAACCTTGCGGATATTTACAAATCTGTTGATGATTCGAAAACCGATCTTGAAAATGTTGAAACCAAAATTAAAAGCTTTGCTGCTTACAAAGGCAAGCTTGGGGAAAACTCTCAAACTTTGCTGAATGCACTTAACTCTTATTTTGATCTGGCTAAAACTTTTTACAAAGCAGGCACTTATGCCAGCAACCTTAGCAACGAAGATGTACGTATCTCAGAAAACCAGGCGCTTCTTCAAAAACTTTCTGCTGTCGGAACAAAGTTCGGGGAAACTGCATCGTTCTTTGAACCTGAAATCCTCGGCATTCCAAAAGAAAAAATAGATGCCTTCTTCAAAGAGAAACCCGAACTTCAAACTTACTCAATGTACATTGATAACATTCAAAGATTGCGCCCTCACACTTTATCCGAACAAGAAGAAAAAATATTAGCCAGCTTTGGATTGATAGCAGGAAATCAAAACACTGTTTATTCAATCTTTGCTGATGGCGAAAAACCCAATCCAACTATAACTCTTTCAGACGGAAGTAAAGTTGAACTCACACCTGCAACTTTTACAGGAGTAAGATCGCTTGATAACAGAAATGACAGGCAAAATGTTTTTGAAACTTTCTTTAACAGTTACGGAGATTTTAAAAATACTTTTGGAGCAAATCTTGTCGGTAAGGTTAAGAAGGATTGGGTTTTTGCAAAGAACAGAAATTACAACTCATCACTTGAATACTCATTAAATGGCGATAATCTGCCCCAAACTGTTTATACAACATTAATTGAACAGGTAAACAAAAGTCTGCCCACACTACACAGGTTTTTAGATCTGAAGAAAAAAATGCTTGGGGTTGATACACTTCACTATTATGATTTGTATACATCACTTGTTAAAAAAGTTGATTTACACTTTACAGTTGAACAGGGGCAGCAAGCAATTCTTGATGCACTTACACCATTAAAATCAGAGTATCTATCTACAGTTAAAAAATCTTTTGATAACAGGTGGATAGATTTTATCCCAACTGAAGGAAAAAGAAGCGGCGCATATTCCACAGGCGGAGCTTACGATGTTCATCCATATATTTTAATGAACTGGAATGATGATTACGAATCGCTTTCAACTCTTGCACACGAACTTGGACACACAATGCACAGCTTTTATTCAAATACCAATCAACCTTTTGCAAAAGCTGATTATGCAACATTCGTAGCAGAGATTGCATCAACAATAAATGAAACTTTGCTAAATAATTATATGGTAAAGAATGCAAAGAACGATGATGAAAAACTTTTCTTGCTTGGCAGTTACCTGGATTTATTAAGAACAACCATTTTCCGCCAGACATCTTTTGCAGAGTTTGAACTTGAGATACACAACCGAGTTGAAGCCGGTCAGCCGTTAACCGGCGATGATCTCTGCAATATTTATTATGATATCGTAAAAAAATACTATGGCCACGATGCCGGGCACTGTGTTGTTGATCCATACATCCAGTATGAGTGGGCATACATTCCTCATTTTATGGGATACACTTATTATGTATTTCAGTATTCAACTTCTCTTATTTATGCAACCGCATTTGCAGAAAAGATTGTTAACGAGGGAACGCCTGCCGTAGATAATTTTTATAAGATATTAAAAGGCGGCGGTTCTAAGTATGCAGTAGAATTAATTAAAGATGCAGGAATCGATCCATTATCATCAGAGCCATTTGAACTGACCATGAAGAAGATGAACAAAGTTATGGATCAGATGGAAGAGATATTAAATAAGAATTAATTATGGATTAGTATAAACATAAATGTCATTCCCACGAACCTGCCTGCGGTAGGCAGGAGTGGGAATCTAATTTATTTCAAGATTCCCGTTTGCACGGGAATGACATTAAAATTTTAATATCACATCGCCTTAATTAGAACGACCAGTTAACAATCGGGAAGAATGGGAATGTGCCGCCCTGACTAATAATATTTATCAATCCGATTTGAATTCCTTTCATACTTCCGGCATAATTAATAAATCCAAGCTGCAAACCGCTTACTTTACCTTTATGATAATTAACAAAGCCCCACTGCAGTCCTTCAAACTTACTGTCTGTAAGATTAACAAACCCGGTTTGTAAGCCCAAAAACCCGCCGTCAACAAGATTAATAAAACCATTCTGCCAGCCGACCTGGTTACCTGTTGTTGAGTTTACTATTCCCCAATCAATTCCGCTAACATTTCTGTTCTTTCCATATATCAGGTTTAATCTCAATCCCGTTATGGATGTATTTTCAGGAAATATCTGAACCGGATTAAACAATGCAAGCTGAATCGGTTTTTCCTGTGCATGAATTGGCTTGTTGTATAATCCAAATATTAAAACAAATAAAGTTAACACTACAAACATTTTTTTCATTTTGTTCTCCGTTTAATAGTTTAAGTACACATATAATTTAATAATTTCCAACACTAACAAGGCGCTAATCTTTAGGCAATTTAAATCTTATCCTTAAAACTTCATCCTCAAAACTTGTGGAGATTATTTGAAACTTTCCTATTTCTTTTGTTGATGAAACGTGAACTCCGCTGCAGGGACAGGAATCATAATCGCCGATTTTGATTATGCGAATTGTATCGCCCGCATCATCGGGAAGCTGAGTAAGTTTAAAATTATTTATTGCTTCGTCTCTGCGTAGAAACTCTTCCGTTACTTTTAAATCCTGCTGAATAACTTCATTTACTTTTTTGTTTATTGCTTCAATTTCTTCATCGGTAAGATTTCTATCAAAATGATAATCGCACTTGGATTTTTTCTTTTCAATATGATTTGAAAACGATCTGCCTTTGTTAAACATTCTTACCATTGTTTGATTAAGAATGTGTTCTGCTGAATGCATTTCGGGGTTGTAATCTTTATTTGCCTTAACTTCGTTCATACATTACCATTTATTGTAGTGAATTTTATCCTGTTTAAATCTTTCTTCAGTTGTTACAGTTTCATCGGGATAGCCGAGTGAAATTAGTGAAACCGGAACAATATTTTCCGGCAGCTTAAATTGTGATTTGATGTTTTTATAAACATCATCCATTCCATGTATTGCAATCCAGCAGGAACCGATTCCAAATCCATGCGCAGAAAGCAAAATATTTTGTATTGCCGCTGAACAGTTTTGTAAAAGCCAGCTTTCATTCTTTTCGATTACTGAATCACCGCAAACTAAAATTGCTGCTGCAGATTGTTTTAACATCTCAGCATAATGAATTGATTTAATTGTTTCAATCAAAATTTTTTTGTCATCAATTAAAATAAATTGCCAGGCTTGTAAATTCATTGCGCTTGGGGCATACATCGCCGCTTTTAAAATTCTGTTTAGATCATCTTTGCTGATCTTTTGATCTTTATATTTTCTAATACTTCTTCTATTAAGCAACGCTTCCTGTATTTCCATAATCTTCCTTTTGCTCTATGATTCTTGGTTTTATTCTGTGTTTCTCCGTATAGGGATTCTTCTTTCAGAGAAATCCATTTATTAGCTGCAAATATAACAACACTTATTTTGCACTTCGAATTTCGGAATCATTTTTTTATTATGCACCACAAAATAAACAGGATTACAAATGAATGTTTTTTCAAAAATTAAAGATGTTTTATCCAAAAAAACAAAAATATATTACTTTGCTGGCGGTGCAATTACTGTAATTGGTTTGATATATGTATCAGCTAATTTGTCATTCACAAATAATACCTATGCAAATTCAAAATTAAATCCTGATGGAAATTTCCCGCAGGAATATAAGATCATCTCACCAAAAGTTCCTGATGAGCTTTACATTTTTGGTGAACGGGTACCAACAGAAAACTTTGAAGTTTATGAGCGTGTTGATCGTGAATTATTGGTAAACACTTACTGGCACAGCGCCACAATACTTGCAATTAAAAGAGCTGCAAGATGGTTCCCTGTAATTGAGCCAATATTAAAAAGAAATAATATCCCTGATGATTTTAAATATTTAGCTGTTGTAGAAAGCAATCTTGAGAACGTTGTTTCACCTGCAGGTGCAACAGGTTACTGGCAGTTCATTAAATCTGCAGCTAAGCAGTATGGATTGGAAGTGACTGATCAGGTTGATGAAAGATATGATGTTATCAAATCCACAGAAGCTGCTTGTAAATATTTAAACACTGCATATGCTATGTTTGGAAACTGGACGATGTCTGCTTCTTCTTATAATGCCGGCATAAGCGGAATAGAAAAATGGAGCGGACTGCAAAAAGCTGAAAGCTATTGGAATCTTGTTCTAAACTCAGAAACATCGCGTTATGTTTCAAGAATTATTGCGATGAAACTGATAGTGGAAAACCCCGCTGCTTATGGTTATGCTCTAACTTCCGGGGATTTATATCAACCTTTAGAGTATAAAGAAGTAGAGCTTAGTTCATCAGTTACTGATTTTGCAGATTACGCAGCCTCACTAGGAATTAATTATAAAACATTAAAACTTTATAATCCCTGGCTGAGAGATACATCGCTAAAGATTAAGAATGGAACAGTATATAAAATAAAAGTACCGGTGAAAGGAGGTATCTTTCTTATTAAATAACAAATCGAATTATCGGATCTCTAAAGTATTATCAATTACCGGAAAGCTTTGTAACAATGCCGCTATTACTGTTTATCCAGAGCACAAGTGATTTATTACTTGTGTAAAAATTAACTATCCAATCGGCAGAATTATTAATCGTTAATGTTGTATCGATAGATTTACTGGGTAGTAAAAACATATCGATTTTAACTCCACTATTCTGAGTAAGAAAAACATTACCTCCGTGTACAAGTGCTGTGTCTATAGTGGCAGGACTGTCTTTGTAGTTAGCATTAGGATCTATTGCAAGATTTGATAACCGGTTAAAAACTTTACCTAGAATATTTACCGCAGTGGTGTCTCTAAAGAATGATAACATAGTTGTAAAATTAATTGGAGATTTTACTGGTCCCGCTGCAAAAACTGGAACATAAAATTCATTACTTTGTAAATTGTTTGATTGAACAACATATACAAATGCATTATTCGTTTCTAACAAATCTATTTTACCGAGCAAATCAACATTCCAGCCGTAAATTGCTGAGAGCTTTGCATCAGTGGCAAAATCTAATCGTGCTTTTTGTAAAACATTATCCAGATATTGTTTTGCAGTAATTTTTCCTGTTTCGTCAATAGGATCTGCAATTTTTTCACAGGCAATAAAAAGAATTACAACAAACAGTATTGATAAATAATATATCCTTTTCATTTTTATTCTCCTTTACCAAATCAGTCGCAGGACTGTAGTCATGCGCTGCAAACAAGTCTTAAAAAATCATTTTGTAATAACGTTCAATTTGTTCACGCAATTCTTCAAGATGCATATTACGTGAGGCACGTATAGTTTCCTTACCTTCAAAATACACTAAAATTGTTGGAACCGAAAAGACAGAAAGCTGTCCTGAAATTTCTTTTGCTTCGTTAAGATCAACATAGCAAAAATTTACTTCGGGAAAATCACTATCGATCATTTCAATTACTTTAGGCTTTAATACTTTGCAAACATTACATTCTGGTGTGCTTAGATACAAACAAACGGCTATATTTGTTTTGGTTATATTTAAGAACTCTTCGTAAGTTTTTGGTGATTCTATAATCATTAATAATACTGCTTCTTGTTAATTGGATTTTTTATTCAACCGTTTATCAAAAAATACTTTACAATTATAACTTACTTGATAAACTTACACCCAAATTTAGCAATCAAACTTACTAAGGAAAAACCTGTATGAAATCTTTTATTACATCCGCACTGGTAATTTTGTCGTTTCTCCCTATATCCTTTGCCTCAGATTTGAAGATGCCGAAAGAAATAAAGAAAGCTTACACAAACCAAACAAGATCTTTTGACGGAAAACCTGGAACAAATTACTGGCAAAACTTTTCTGAGTATAACATCAAAGCAGAGATTGAACCAAAAACAAGATTGTTAACAGGAAGTGAAAAAATAGTTTACTTTAATAATAGTCCAGATACATTAAAAAATATCGTACTAAAACTTTATCAGGATATGTATAAAAAAGGTGCCGCAAGAAACACAGAACTAAATCCAGAAACAGTAACCAATGGAGTAAAGCTAAGCAAATTAAGTGTTGATGGTAATAATTTAAGTTTAAATGCTGAAGATAAGTTAATAACATATCAAGGAACTAATCTTATAATAAAATTATCTTCACCAATTCCACCAAAATCTAAAAAAGAAATTATTGTTGATTGGAATTTTACAATTCCCAAAGGCACAGATATACGAATTGGTTCTTATGGCGAATCAACTTTTTTTGTTGGTTACTGGTATCCAAAAATTGCAGTTTATGATGATATTCGTGGTTGGGATATGATAAGTTATAATGCCGAACATGAATTTTATTTTGATTACTCTAATATGAATGTTGAAATAAAAGTTCCAAATGAATTTGGTATTTGGGCAACAGGAATGCTGCAAAACCCACAAGAGGTTTTGAATGATGTTTATTTAAAAAGATATAATGAATCTCTTATATCAGACCATTTAATTAACATCGTTACCAGGCAAGACAGCGGAAAAGAAATTTATAAACACCAGAATGGATTTACAACTTTTAAATATTCCACAAATAATATTTCAGATTTTGCTTTTGGAATGAGTGATTTTTATTTGTGGGATGGAACCAGCATCGAACTTGAACCCGGTAAAAGAGTTGCTTGTTTTTCAGCTTACAATCCTGCTTCTGATTTTTTTACTCAAGCAACTACAATGGCAAAAAGAACAATAGATTTTTTTTCCAAAGAAATGCCCGGTGTTATTTATCCATATCCACAAATAACCGTTTTTAATGGTGATGGCGGAATGGAATTTCCAATGATTGTAAATGATGGACAATTTTCTAACACGATAAATGATGCTTATGTAACCACTCACGAAATTGCTCATATGTATTTTCCATTTTATGTTGGAACTAATGAAACCCGCTATGGTTGGATGGATGAAGGAATGGCATATTTTCTTCCGTGGGATTTACAAATAGAACTTTCCAAATTTGATCACAGAACGCGTGCTGCAGTTGGATTTTCTAAATGGTCTGGAAATGAAATGGATATTCCGATGATACTTCCATCCGTACTTTCACGCGATCCGCATTTAAGTATGATGAGTTATTACAAACCAGCGCTTGCTTATGAAATGCTAGGATCAGCTTTAGGTGATGAACTATTTACGAAATGCTTAAAAGAATTTATTGCTAGATGGAATGGAAAACATCCAACTCCGTGGGATATGTTTTACACTTTTGAAGATGTTGCAAATAAAGATTTAAGCTGGTTTTGGAATCCTTGGTTTTTTGAATCACATATTCCTGATTTAGCAATTAAAGATCTAAAGATTGAAAATGGTAAAACAAAAGTATTGATTGAGAATGTCGGCAATCTTCCTGTTCCAATTGATTTAACATTAACCCTTGAAGACGGTACGCAATCAAAACTTAGTGCTTCAACATCAATCTGGGAAAACGGAGATAAAAAAGTTTGGCTGGATGTTGATGTAAAATCAAAGGTTAAATCTGTTGAGATGTTAAATAAAAATATTCCTGATGCAGATGCAAGTAATAATAAGCTAGAATTTAAAGATTAACATCATACTTCGAAGCCATTGCCACTCACTATGCTATAAAAAAGAGGATTGAAAAAATTCAATCCTCTAAATTTTTAATTGTACCTTGTTAATTGATCATCGAGCATTAATGATGGTGGTGTCCGCCGGCTCCGTGAACATGACCATGAGCTAATTCTTCAGCGGTTGCATCTCTAACATCAAGAAGCTCAAGATCAAAGTTTAAATTTTTTCCTGCAAGCGGATGATTGAAATCAATAGTTACATCTTCATCTCTAACTTCCGTTATTACAAAAGGCATTTGCATTCCATCAGGATTGCTGGCCATATATTCCATTCCAACTTCTAAATTAAAATCAGCAGGAAAATTTTCTTTGCCAACAACCTGAACAGCATCTTCATTAAAGTTTCCATATCCATCAGTTGCATCAAGCTTTAACTGTTTTTTTGCACCAATCATCATGATACTAACAGCTTCTTCTAGTTTTGGTAACACCATTCCGGTTCCTGATATATATGAAAATGGGCCGCCATTATCCGTTGAATCTAAAACATTACCGGCATCATCAGTTAATGTAAATTTCATCGTGACTACTTTATTTGCTTCAATCGGCATTATAATTCCTTAATTATATTTATTGATAGTGCATTATAAATAAAGTGGAAAAAAATAAAAAATTAATGCAGGATAAAGTGATATACTTAACTAAGGGACAATCTTTTTCTGCCAAAATAAATTAGAGCAATTGAGAGAAAAACTCCAATTAAAACGTAAAAAAGATAATTTGAAGAGGCTGTTTTCAAGTCCTGAATTTTAGAAATATCACCCGACAAAATAAATGCAGACCAATAATATGGATTGGCGGAGTAATTTTTCTTAAAATATAATTTTGCTTTTTGAAGTGCTTCAGATTTATCAAACCCCTCGCTTATATATTTATAAAAACTCTGCATAAACAAAGATGTATATTTATCATTAACATCCCAGAGCGAAACCACAACACTTTTTGCTCCTGCTTCAAAAAAAGATTTCTGCATTCCAATTACTCCCTCAGCTTCATCAATAACTCCTAGTCCCGATCTACAAGAACTTAAAACAACAAGATCGGAGTTCAGTTTTAACTGGAGTATTTCCCCGCTTTCTAGATAACCGTCTTCTTTTTCTTCTTTATTCTGAGAGAAAATTATCAGCGGCTGATTTTTATGCAGGAAAGAATGTGTAGATAAATGAATTATACTGCTTTGCGCAGCGTTCTCTTTAAAATTTTTCTCGGTTGCATCGCCTGAAAGTAAAGTAAATCCATTAGAGAACAATGAGTTTAAATTTTGTATTTCTTCTTTAGAATATCTTAATGGAAATAAAACAATATTACGCGAATTGAATGAATCATCTTCGAGCAAACCACCGCGATAACTAAGGGCAAAATCTTTATCACTTATTTGAGGATCACCAACAAGCAAAACTTTGTCTTCGTTTTGAATTTTCAACTCTTTCTGTAAAACATAAATTGATGACGAAGGCGAATATGATATCGCGTAATCATCGATTAAATAGTTTTTGTTGTCATAATAAAATGGACTGTCCTCTTCCTTAAAATCAGTTACAAGAAATTCAAATGGAACGAAAGCTAATTCTGCAGGCAGTGAAAAGATGAGTTTGTTATTTTTGGGAATATCACTCAAAACAGGTTTTAAAATCTTTTGATAAAATCCGTTTGCCGCTTTAGTGTTAAAAGAAAATAAATCCTGGTTAAAATATAAATTACTGTTCTGATACTCGGCGGCATAAATAGGAGCAATCTTTTTTAACAGATCAACAACCTTTTGTTTCGAAAGATTGTTTTTATCTACAACTAATTTTTCTTTGTTTAAATTAAACGCATATAGATTTTCCCGTCCAAAGAATAAAGTTATAAGATTTTCATTTTCACTTAAACTATTTTGAATTTCTGCTGCACCGTTTACTCTGTACTTAAGTGATTCGTTTTTATTAATCTCGCTTTTAATTATTTGATATTCAGAATTTATTTCATCAAGCTTATTACCATAAAACAATCCGGATTCAATCATCCACTTTAAATCATAATATTTTTTTAATTTTTCTTCAGATATACCAAAGGCATTTATTTTAAGATCTGTTAGGTTCTGGAAAGTATTTCTTGAGCGTGATTTTTCGATAATTGAAAAAGCATCCTCGTTTCTACCCTCCTCAAGATAGACTTCTGCAAGCTCTGAATAACAATCGCTTAAACCAGAAAAGTGTGCGATTTGTATTTCCGCATTATTAACTAATGATTCAGAAATCCTATCGGCAATGCTAATTGCATTAAGATAATGTTTTTCAGCTTCAGCAATTTTGTTTTGTTTGATCAAAGATTTCGCAATATAGAATTCTGATTCAAAAACATTGTTGTAATCCATTTCCTGATCAGCAATAACCTTAGCAGATGAAAAATAATTTATGGCATTCTGAAAATTGTTTTTTGCAAATGCAATCTTACCAAGATAAAGATTCTGAACTCCAGCCAATTGATTCAATCCATTTTCTTTTGCAAGTCTTAAGGAAGTGTTGATGTAACTTTCGGCTTTGTTAAAATCTTTTTGTAAAAAAGTATTGTAACCAAGTTCTGACGTAATAATTGTTTTATAATAAACATCAGCGAGTGATTCTGAAATACTCAAAGCTTCTGTAAAGGCATCTTTACTTTTCTCCAAACTATCAATTGCTGAATACGCTAATCCTATCTTGAAAAAAATATCTTCAGCGGAATATGGATCTGATTCAGAATCGATCTTATCTTTTGCTTCCTGAAAAATCTGAAGCGCCTTGATTGACTTATTAATATTGTAATATAGAGTTCCAATGCTTACATCCACAGAAGCTTCGGTGGAAATATCTTTAACTTGTTTTGCGAGTTCTTTCGCCTGCTCATAGTATTCGAGTGATTTCGAGTAGTTAGATAAGTTTGAATAAATATCGCCTAGCCCGCGAAGGTTTAATATTTTTGAAAAAACATTTTCACCGGCATAATCAAATCCCTTATTATAATAATCTAATGCTGCTGAATAATTTGCGGTCTGAGAATAAAGCGCAGCTATGTTTGCACAAAGATTTGATAATCTTTCTTTATGATTTAATACTTTAAATATCTCAAAGCTTTTTTCGTAATTATTTTTTGCTTCAACAACATTTCCGGTGTAAGTAAAAGAAACAGCAAGTTCTGATAAAGCAGTTGCTTCAAGTTCTTTGTCTTCTATTGCTTCGGAAATTGATATCGATGTTTGAAGTTTATTTTTTGCTTCTTCAACATTTCCGTTTTGATCATCAAGTATTGCAAGATTGATTAGAGCTTTTGCTTCTTCTTTTTTATTGCCTGATCGTTTTGAGAATTCCAGACCAGACAGATAAAATTTTTCTGCTTCAATGTATTTTCCTGAAAGCAAATACAATGAGCCTTTTGAAATAAGAATCTTACTTAGATTGTATGCGTCATCTTTCGCAATACTTTCAGCCTGATTCATTATCATCAAAGCATTTTCATAATCTCCAAGTCCGCGATAGGAATAAGATAAAAGATAAAGCTGTTCAAAATCATTTTCGTCTTTTAAGATTTCAACAGATTGTGAATATTTGTTTGTGTGATAAAAGTATAGCGCTTTTAAATAATCAAAATACTTGTTTTGGGTTTTTTCAGATTCAACAAACTTTTTTATTTCACCAAGTTTGCCTGTGGCTTTTGCAGCAAAGATTAATTCATCATAATATGCATAATAATTTGGCTGGCTTAATAACATCGAGAATAAAAGATTAAATGAATTTTCAAACTCACTGTCTCTTTTTCTAAACAATGCTGTTAAATAATTTTTTTCGAAGTTATTTGATAGGCTGTTTATGGAATCAGAAATGTTGGAAACGTTAGATGAGTTTAATAATTGGTTTTCAATTCTTTTAAACTTTTCAGAAAAAGTAACCTTATCGTTGGGATTATTTTGCTGCTTGCCGGAGTCATTTTTTAAATCTTCAACAGGTAAGAACCTCGTCGCAATAAAAAACAAACCTGTTAGAGCAAGCAATATCAGGGCAAAAAATGTAATTGCAGGTTTTTTCATTTTCACAATTCATTAACAGGTTATAATTCTTTTAACAATTCTTCTGCTTTTTTGTAATAGCTTCCTTTGTTATCAACCACTGATTGCAAATGTTTGCGTGCAGAAATTTTATCATCAATCATTAAGTAAGATTTACCAATAAAGAAATGCGCATCATATTTAAGATTATCAAACTTACCGCTATTATTCAGATCAATAGACTTTTCAAAATTCTCAATTCCTTTTACAACATCTTCTTTGTTAAACGATTTAAACAAACCTAGAAAATCGTTTTCAGCTTTATTGACATAAGTTATTCCAAGAATAAAATGCGTATAGAAAATTGACTCGTCTGATTTGTTATTGCTAACATCATCGCTTAAATATTTTATAGCAGAATTATAATCTTTTCTGTCAATCGCATCTAACCCTCGCTGAAACAATTCCGAAGTTCTCCCGCGCGTAGTGTAAAAATCTTCACCATCTAAAAACGATTTTTTGTAATCTGGTGTTGTAAAAGATGAAACCGCAAATAATCCAAGATATAAAACAACAACCGCTGCCAAAGATGCAAAAGCATATTTTGCTTTACTGAAGTTGTTGAACAAGAAAAATCCTTTTGATTGTGCGGGTTTTTCCTTGCTAACCTGCTTAACCACTGATTGGCTTACAAAATTATCTACATCGCAATATTCTGAGTTCAACTCTGTAAAAAGTCTTTCGCATTGAACACATTTTCTTAAATGATCTTCAACTGTTTTAGATAAGAGCATTATTAATCTTTCCGAAGACAGATTATTTTTATACAGAACATACTCGGCCATTAACTCTTCATCTATATGCTTATCTCTTTTTAGTGAGGTTTTAAGATTTAAATACGCATTACTTATTTTTTTTGCTTCAGGATTATCTTTTATCATAACTTCAAGAAGATTTTTTTCATCTTCAGAGATAACTTCTTTATCCAGCAACTCAATTATTTTGTCAAAATCGTTCATTTTATAAATGCCTTTTTGTGCTTCTTATCCATTAGTATTCTTAATTATTCAAAAGTGACATCATTCCAGTTTGTTTTTTATTTCTTCAATTGTACGATAAAACATCTTCTTGATCGCAGCTTCATTTTTATTTAGTTTTTCAGCAATCTCAGAAAACTTTAAATCACCCCAGAACCTTAGCTTAACAATTTCCTGCTTCTCTTCTGTTAACGTATCCAAAACCTTAAGAATTGCATTAACATCAAACCCTTCATCAGTTTTTAAATTTGAATCATCTGCTGTAATATCTTCATTCAATTCAATCGTTCTTCTCTGGTTATTTTGTTTATACCATCGAACAAAGGTCAAAAACAATACTCGGCGCAGCCAGTTTTCTATAACATCGATTTTGTGGTATTGCTCTGCAAAGGCTATGTAAACGTTAGTTGCTAAATCATCAACATCATCTTTATTAACAATTTTGTGAGCGCGGTGTTTGGATAAAAAATATGAATAAGATATTTCGCGAACGTAGCCTGATATCTTATTAAATGCTTTTGAATCGCCTTCCTTGGAAGAAATAAGCAATGATTCAAGTTCGGATTTGGATAAATTTAAAAAGTCGATTTTTGTCTCTCTTTATTTTGTCACTATTTTCATATTATTAATACTAAGATAAATAAACTCGTGATTATGAATAAATATTATTTTACATTTTTTCTAGTTTTAATAACAATTAATACTAGTTTAGCACAACCAGATATAAAGATCGAACCAAGAAATATCAAATTTGAAGATGTTTTTAATCGGTTTGATTATGCATATATATATAATGATGGCGACCAGATACTTTATATTGATAGTTTATCATTAACCAGCCCTCATTACATCTTGGAATTTGAAGGTCATCCACAACTTCCAATGGCAATAAATCCAGAGGATACTGTAAGATTAAATATTACACTAACAAACTTTTTTAATATTACTGTCAATGATACAACGGATACCGTTTGGGTTTATAGTAATGATCCCGAAAGTCCCAGGGATATAAGAATTAAAATAGATTTTTTTGATGACGATTTGGGAAATTGTTTTGGACTTATATCCGATGAAAGCTCAATCCCAATTCCTAACTCTACAGTTTATTTTTTCTATTATGGAATTTATTTGTTTGATTCCACATTAACTGATAATGCCGGAATTTATACCAAGCAATTGCCGACTGGTAATTATACTGTGGCAGCAGAAAAAGACGGCTATAAAGTAATGTTTTCTGGTAACACACCAGATCCATTTTATGCTATTCCTGTTGATCTTGATTCTGGACAAACATTAAATGTTGATATAACACTTCCGCTTATAAATAATAATGGATACTCTGTTTCGGGAACAGTAATCGATTCGATTTACGGAATCCCAATTGATAAAGGTGTTGTTATTATTAGAAAAGGAACCCACACTCCAACATTGATGAAACCAACAGCACCAAATGCCGACTCATCTGTTTATGCTGGGTTTATTAGACCAGATGGAACATTTAATGTACTGGTTGAAGATACTAACTACTACTTCGTTCAGGGATATTCAGAATATTATTTACCAACATATTATAATGCAGAAAATGCAGCTTCTGTCTTTTGGCAAAATGCTGATTCGGTATTTATTAATCAGAGCATTCCTGATAAAAATCTTTATATTAAAAGAGATTCGTCCTATGGCGGTGGATATGTTTATGGTTATGTAACAATTCCTAATATAGATGGTTCGAGAAATGATGGAGTTTCTTTATTTGCACAATCAACGACTAACAGTGAGTTGTATGCTTATAACTTTTGTAAAGAAACGGGTTTTTACGGAATAAATAATTTGCCTTATGGTTCCTATAAAATTGTTGCACAAAAAATTGGATTCCCAAATTCATTCAGTGAAGAGTTTTCTATCAGTTCTTTAAATCCAACACAAAGGGATGTTTACATTACATTTGAACCCTCGGATGTTGATGAAGATATAAAAATAATTCCAACATCGATAAAACTTTATAATAATTATCCGAATCCGTTTAATCCAAGTACAAAAATCAGGTTCTCCATTCCCAACGTCATTGCTAGTGAAACGAAGCAATCTGTACTTACAACATTAAAAGTTTTTGATATACTTGGAAATGAAATTGCAACTTTAGTTAATGAAGAAAAATCTGCCGGAATTTATGAAGTTACTTTTAATGCGAACAATTTAGCATCAGGTATTTATATTGTTACTCTAAAAGCAAGTTCAATAAGTCTCTCGCAAAAAATTATTTTGATGAAATAGTTTTTTTAAATTCATGAGTCCGGTTTGATTATGATGTGATTTAAATATCATCAAAAATCTTCCTGACTAAAAATCTGTCCCTATTTACTCTTTCAGGCAACTTAATCAAAAAGATTAAATAACAAATTACAGGAGAGTAAAATGAAAAAGCTAGTATTGTCTGCAATAATTATATTATCAACTATTGTTGCATGTACACCAGAATCACCAAGAGTTCAGGTTCAAAATAATAGCTCACAGGTTGTAGATGTTGCACTAAAACCACCATCTGGGAGTACAATTAATATAAACGATGTGAGCGGTGGTAATAAAACTTCATACATTGAGGTTCCAAGTTCAAACTACGAAGTTGATGTAAACGTTGAAAATGTCACTCCAAGTGCGACAACACATTTCAGGGTAGATGAGGACGGTAATTATACTATTGTAGTATCCAACACTACTCCACCAACCATAAGTATCAGACAGTAATTATCTCTGTTAAAACCGAAACAAAAAATGTTTCGTTTTTTTTTTCCAAAAATCAAACTATACTAAAAATATTTTTGTCTTAACTCATAGCTTTTAATTAATTCTTTCTTCACATGTCACTTTAATGTCATAACACACACTTGATTATCAAAGGACATAATAAAAATTAAAATTGAGTTTCATCCAATAAACACAAACACAAATAAAAGGAGTTCGAAATGAAAACACATTTATCGCTTTCCCGTTCTACTTTACTAAACATAAGTAAGGTATACTTAATACCGCTGTTAATGTTAATCAGCAGTATAAATCTTTTCGCTTTAAGTGATCTTGAAGTAACCGGCAATATCACAGAGCTTGGTGCCGACTATTTAGTTGTAGAAGGTTATACAATTTATGTAGATGGGAGTACTGAGTTTCGTGGACCAAGCAATACTACTGTAACATTTTCTTTTTTTCAGCTTAATGATCTTGTACAGGTACAGGCGGACATGAGAAATGATGGAACTTATCTGGCTACCAGGGTAAAATCAGAAGACAACAGCGGCGGAAATGAAAACGAAGTTGAGTTAACAGGTTATGTAACTGAAGTTGGCACAAACTCATTTGTTATTAACGGTACAACATTTTTCGTTGATGCGAACACTGAGTATCGTGGCAGACATGGCAGTGCATTTTCCTTTGAACAAATACAAGTTGGTTTACTATTAGAGGTTAAGGCTTATGCTCAAACTAATGGGGACCTTTTAGCAGTAAGAGTAAAAACAGAAGATGATGAAAATAATCATCATCAAGGCGAGCTTGAGTTAACAGGATTAATTGAAAGTTTAACTGCAAATAGTTTAACTGTTGCGCAAAAAGTATTTTTTGTAGATGCACAAACAGTTGTTCTTGATGATAACAGAATGCCAATTTCATTTTCTGATTTAAATGTTGGCGATAGAGTTGAAGTTAAAGGATTCAGACAGCCTGATAGTTCATATCTTGCTGTAAGAATTAAAATTGAAGATATGCCCGGAAGTGAAATTGAATTTACTGCTCAGATTGAAAGTATTGTTGGAACGGACATAACAATAAATGGCATTGTTTTCTTAACTGATTCTAACACTGTTTTTCTTGATGATAACAGAATGCCAGTTACAATCGCATCGTTGGCCGTTGGAATGTGGGTTGAAGTTAAAGGATTCAAAAAGCAAGATGGTTCATACTATGCAAGCAGAATTCAGATCGAAGATTTTATAAGAACTGAAATTGAATTAAAAGGTAACATTACAGAATTAACTGAGTCTTATCTTATCGTTGGCGGAATTACATTCTCCGTAGACAGTACAACCATAGTTTTAGATCACTTAAACAATCCAATTTTATACTCCACTTTACAGGTCGGTCAACTTGTTGAAGTAAAAGGAAATAAAACAGGCACAACAACTGCAAAAGCTTCACGAATTAAACTTGAAGGCGAAGAAGACATAGAAATATTCGGAAGAATTACTGCAATAAATTCAAACAGTATAGAATTAAATGGCCTGGTTGTTTATGTTGATTCAAATACAGTCTACCTTAACCACGCAAATATGCCAATTTCTTTCGGTGATCTTTCTGTTGATCAATTTGTTGAAGTTAAAATGATTCGCAATGTTGACAGCACACTGCTCGGCTTAAGAATCAAATTAGAAGATGGAATGAACTTCTCAAAGATTAATGGAGTAAGCGGAACAGTTACTGGTTCATCCATTCAACTTCCTACAGGTACTTATGCAATCAATAATCAAACAGCAGTTATTGATTTAAACTATAATATAATTTCTGCAAGTCAGCTTACAAGTGGCCAACAAGTAAAAGTTTGGGCAGTAGTTGATCCTTCATCAAACAAAACTGCTTTACAGATACAATCATTGGTAAGTTCACCAACGGGTGTTGATGAATCTCCAGCAGTTGTAAATGAGTTTGCTTTGGAACAGAATTATCCAAATCCATTTAATCCATCAACAAGTATATCGTTCACATTAACTGCAAATCAATTTGTAACACTAAAAGTATTTAACGCTTTGGGCGAAGAAGTAAGCACTTTAGTTAACGGAAATCTAAACCAAGGTATACATAGTGTTAGCTTTAATGCAAACGGTTTAAGTTCGGGATTTTATATCTACAGATTAGAAAGCGGCAACCAGGTGCAAGTTAGAAAAATGATGTTACTCAAGTAACACCCTAAAACTAAATGTTTTAAGGCGATTCCTATGAATCGCCTTTTTTATTGAAAAAATTTAAATCAAATGTCACTTTATTAAAAAGATCTATACTAGTTCATAATAACCATAAAAATAAAAGAAAGGATCTGTCTTATGAAAAAGAATGTTGGAAATATCGACAAAGTCGCCAGAATTATTCTGGGTTTAGGA
>CXWK01000418.1_pt1 | contig 23643 bp, 22 predicted proteins | sample 590851 | NCBI WGS metagenome assembly CXWK01 (sample SAMEA3498364, study PRJEB10139) | wastewater metagenome | biome: wastewater treatment plant; material: activated sludge | place: Denmark | collected 2014-08-01
TTCGCCATCCGTGAGGGTGGTCGTACCGTGGGCGCCGGCTCCGTCACCAAGATCCTCAAGTAGGAGAGACAGATGGCTACCGACAAGCGAGTGAAGGTCACCCTGGAGTGCCAGGAGTGCAAGCGCCGCAACTACATCACGACGAAGAACAAGGCCAACCAGCGCGAGCGCATCGAGATGAAGAAGTACTGCCGCTGGGACCGCACCCACACGCTGCACAAGGAAACGCGCTAGCCACCGCGCGCGGTGCGTCGAGCGGTCGGCGCTCCGCGAGTGCGGGCGGCACGCCATCCTCGCGCCCGGGGTCGATATCGGGCAGGTCAACCACTACACGATCGCCCCCTCGGCCAACCTGGTCGACTGGACCCAACCGCCGAGCCCGAGCCGCAGGGCGGTGGAGTCGCCGTCGGTCGCGATGGTCGGCGTGCCGGCCGCCAGGTCGGCGTCGAAGAACGCACCGCCCTGTTGCACCGCAGCGGCGATGACGGTTGCCGAGACGAGGGCCAAGGTGGCGAACCCGCCCCGGTCGCGCCAGCTCGGGTCGAGCTCGGCGGTGGCCCGATCGTCGCGCCACCGCCGCTGATCAGGTCGCCCGGTGGTTGCGCCGCTCTTCCGGTCGGCGCGCGTGGTGCTGCGCCTGTCGCATCCCGGGTCGGGGCACCGTGTCGGTCGTGGCGCACCGATCGGAGGCCGCGCTGGTCCGGTCAGGCCGGAGGTGCCGGTGAAGCGCGAATAGGGACCGGGGGAGGGCTCTGGTAGCCTCACTTGGCGCAGGACCCCCCAAGGGCAGTAGCTCAACTGGTAGAGCACTGGTCTCCAAAACCAGCGGTTGGGGGTTCGAGTCCCTCCTGCCCTGCTCCCGTATTGAACCGCCCGCGACACGAGGTCGGCCCCATGGCCATGAATCGAGAACAAAAGAGGATGATGCAGCGTCAGGGCCAACTCGGCCCCGACGGTGAGCCGGTCGCGAAGCAGCGCAAGCGGCCTGCGCCCCAACCCAAGACCAAGGAGCAACGCACGACCCCGCTGCAATTCATCCGCGAGGTGCGGACCGAGTTGCGCAAGGTGGCTTGGCCCACCCGACCCGAGGTCATCAACTACTCGATCATCGTGCTCGTCACCGTGGTCATCCTCACGACGCTGATCGCCGTGCTCGACATCATCTTCTCCAAAGCCGTGCTCAACCTCCTGAACGTATGAGCCCACTCACCGAAACCGACGAACCAGAAGACACCGCCATGGCTGAGACCCAGACCGAGACCACAGCCGAGGACGACGCGGTCGGCGCTGCCGACGTCGAGGTCGCGCCCGGACATGTCGACGCGGGCGCACCCGCCGACACCGATGCCGATGCCGTGGATGTTGCCGTCGAGGCCGTGGATGCCGACGACCTGCTCCTGGACGAGGTCGCTCCGGTCGAGAGCCCGTATGACCGCCCGGGGGCGTGGTACGTCGTGCACACCCAGTCGGGCTACGAGAAGAAGGTCAAGCACAACCTCGAGGCCCGGACGTCCTCCATGAACATGGAAGAGCGGATCTACGAGGTCGTGATCCCCATGGAAGATGTCATGGAGTTCAAGAACGGCAAGAAGGTGATGGTCCAGAAGAAGGTGTTCCCTGGCTATCTCCTCGTTCGCTGCGATCTCGAGGACGACTCCTGGTACGTCATCCGCAACACGCCTGGCATCACCGGCTTCGTCGGCTCCGGCGCCAAGCCTTCGCCGCTCCCCCGCAAGGACGTCGAGTCCTTCCTGCAGGTCAAGCCCGAGGGCGAAGAGGTCCAGAAGCGCGGCAAGCCGCGGCTCCTGTACGAGATCAACGAGACCGTGCGGGTGAAGGAAGGCCCGTTCGCGGACTTCTCCGGCGAGATCGTCGAGATCAACGAGGACCAACTGAAGGTGAAGGTCCTCGTGAACATCTTCGGCCGGGAGACCCCGGTCGAACTGGAATTCAGCCAGGTCGCCAAGCTCTAGCGGGCTCGGGCTCCCTGGTCGACGAAAGGTAAGCGACACAGTCATGGCGAAGAAGAAGGTTCTCGCGATCGTCAAGATCCAGATCCCCGCAGGGCAGGCCACGCCGGCCCCGCCCGTCGGTACCGCGCTCGGTCCCCACGGCGTGGCCATCATGGACTTCTGCAAGGCCTACAACGAGCGGACCGAGTCGCAGCGCGGCGCGGTCATCCCGGCCGAGATCACCATCTTCGAGGATCGCTCGTTCACGTTCATCACCAAGACCTCGCCGACGTCCACCCTGCTCCGCAGCGCGGCCGGCCTCACGAAGGCCGCGGAGAACCCCGGGCGTGAGACGGTGGGGTCGATCACCGAGGCGCAGCTCACCGAGATCGCCGAGATGAAGATGCCCGACCTGAACGCCAACGACCTCGCGGCGGCCAAGCTCCAGGTGGCCGGCACCGCCCGTTCCATGGGCATCACCGTCGCCTGACCGACCACATCCGACAAACGCGCGCCGGGAGCACCTCGCCCGGTCGCCTGATCAGTGAGGGAGCCAGCGATGGCGAAGAGCAAGAAGCAGGCCGACGCGGCCAAGCAGTTCGACCCGGAGCACGACCACAGCCCCGCCGAGGCCGTCGACCTGGTCAAGCGCCTGGCCACGGCCAAGTTCGACGAGACGGTCGAGCTGGCGGTGCGACTCGGTGTCGACCCCCGCAAGGCCGACCAGATGGTGCGCGGCACGGTCGCGCTCCCCGCTGGCACCGGCAAGGACGTTCGCGTGGCCGTCTTCGCCACCGGTGAAGCCGCCGCCGCGGCACGAGATGCCGGGGCCGACTTCGTCGGTGCCGACGATCTGGCCGCGGAGGTCGAGGGCGGGATGATGGACTTCGACGTGGCCATCGCCACACCCGACCTCATGCCGACGGTCGGCAAGCTCGGCCGGGCACTGGGGCCGCGTGGGCTGATGCCCAACCCCAAGACCGGCACGGTGACCACCGACGTGGCCAAGGCAGTGGGCGAGTTCAAGGGGGGCAAGGTCGAGTACCGCACCGACCGGCAGGGCAACGTGCACGTGCCGGTGGGCAAGGCCAGCTTCGAGCCCGCGGCCCTCCTGACCAACTTCAGGGCGGTCGTCGACGAGCTCGACCGGGTCCGGCCGTCCTCGGCCAAGGGCCGCTACATGCGTCGGGTCACCCTCGCCTCCACCATGGGCCCCGGTGTGAAGGTCGACCCGGCCCGCTTCAAGGACGCCGACGAGGCGACTGCCTGAAGATCCCGTCGCTCGGCCGTTCCGGGTGTGTCGGGCCGTGTCGCACCCCCTTACCCCCCGGGAAGGGGGCGGGCGGTGGGTATCGCAGGCGGGGCCGGTCGGCCGATTGTCCTGTCCGGCGGGTTCGCCGGTAGCCTTGCGCCGACCAATCGATTGTTCTGCTCGCCGTAGAAATCCGGTGTCGCCCCCTCGGCGACCGAAAGGGCCCTCGGGCCCGCCTGATGAGGCGGACACCCCCTCTTCGGGGCGTTCGCACGTGCGGGCGCCCCATTGTTCGTTCTACTGAGAGGAGGTGCCCATGGAGAACCCGAGACCCGAGAAGGTGGCCGTGGTCGCCGAGGTCAAGGCGAAGTTGGGCGCGGCCGACGCGGTGGTGCTCACCGACTACCGCGGCATCAACGTGGCCGCGATGAGCGAGTTGCGCCGCGCGCTGCGGCTAGCGGGTGGCGAGTACAAGATCTACAAGAACTCGCTGGTTCGCTTCGCGGCCCGAGAGCTCGACCTGGAGCTCGACGAGCTGCTCCTCGGCCCGACGGCGATCGCCTTCATCCCCCGAAAGGGTGACGGCACGCCCGGCGACCCGGTGATGGTGGCCAAGGCCCTCCGCGACTTCGCCCGCACCAACGAGTACCTGGTGGTCAAGGGCGGCCTGCTCGGCGACAAGCTGCTCAGCGTCGCCGACGTCAAGGCCTTGGCCGAGGTGGCCCCGCGTGAAGAGCTGCTGGCACGCCTGGCTGGTGGCTTCGCCGCCCCGATGCAGCGCTTCGCCGGCCTGCTGGCGGCAATCCCGCGCAACTTCGCGTACGGACTCGCTGCCCTCATCGAGCAGCAGGGCGGCGTCCCCGACACCCCCGTCCCCGACACCCCCGTCGTCGACGAGGCACCCGAGGCGGAATCTGCGCCCGTGCAAGACGTGGCCGCTCCCGTCGACACAGCGGTCGACCCTGCGGTCGCCGACGAGGCGGGGACGCCCGCCGCCGAGGACGAAGCCGCACCACCAGAGGCGACCGCCGAGGCTGGCGACGCCGAGTCGGCCGATCCCGCCCCCCGAGCAAGCGACACCCCTGAAGAGACCGAACAACCAGAGCCGGCGGAACCCGCCGAGGAGGCAACAGACTGATGGCTGCACCCACCAAGGACGAGATCCTCGACGCGATCTCGAACATGACCGTCCTCGAGCTGAGCGAACTGCTCACCGAATTCGAGGAGAAGTTCAACGTGACCGCAGCCGCTCCGGCGGCGGCAGTTGCGGCCGCCCCCGCTGGTGGCGGTGGCGAGGCCGAAGAAGAGCAGGACGAGTTCGACGTCGTGCTCACCGCCGCCGGCGACAAGAAGATCCAGGTCATCAAGGAGGTGCGCTCACTCACGAACCTCGGTCTCAAGGAGGCCAAGGAACTGGTGGACAGCGCCCCCAAGGCCGTGATCGAGAAGGCGTCGAAGGAAGACGCCGAGAAGGCCAAGGCCAAGCTCGAGGAGGCCGGCGCCAGCGTCGAGCTCAAGTAGTCAGCAACACTGCAGGACGCGATGCCCGGCCCGTCGAGGGCCGGGCATCGTCGCGTCCGGGCTCAGATCGTGATGACCGGCACCGTGAGTGTCGGTGTGCGAGGAGGCTTGCCATCGAGGGTCAAGATCGCGCCGTCGAGCCGTTCTTGTGCTCCTCACGACCCTCGCGGATGATCTCGGCCACGTCTACGCCGGTGAGGTCGACCGGTTCCCGCTCTTCGATCTGGGCGCTCCACTCCATGAAGGTCGGCCCGCCGAACTCTTCGGCCAGGAGTTCGAGCTCGCACTGGCTGATGGTCTGGCCCGTGGCCCTTGCTCTCGCGCAGATGCGCTCGTGGAGTTCCTCGGCAACGTCCTTCACCTGTATCGCGGCCATCGGTCCACGGTTGCATGCTGCCAGCAAGCAAGCGGCATGCAGTTCGGGGAGATATAGGTTGCACCGGTGAGCCATCCCACCACTTCCGTCGAACGTGAGGGCGACGACCTGGTCGTCCGTTGGGCGCCGTCGGCGCTCGAGGACCGGGTTGTCGTGGGGGAGTCGCCCGACGAGGCCGACGGCTACACGGTCCATCACGACGGGACGGGCGAGGTGCGCCTCCCCGGGCTCGACCCGGCGGTGCGTCACTACGTCCACCTGCACCACGGTGACGAGCCGGTGGCGGTTGCCGCCGAGCGGCTGGTGCCGCTGGAGGGAACCCTCAACTTCCGCGACCTGGGCGGCTACCGCACCGCGGACGGTCGCCAGGTGCGGTGGGGGCGGGTGTTCCGCTCGGACGCGCTGGGCAAGCTCACCGACGGCGACCTCACCTACCTCGAGCGCCTGGGGGTGCGGCTCGTCTGCGACTTCCGCGACGACCACGAGACGGAACGGGCGCCCAGCAGGGTGCCCCAGCACCCCGAGGTGCGCATCGAGCGCTTCCCCATCGGTGCGGGCGCCGACACCGACGATGTCAGCGGCCGGCGCGAGGGCCTCACCGACATGGTGCTGGCCGGCTCGCTGGGTGAGGTCAGCGCCGAGATGCTGGGCGACTTCTACGTGGGAATGCTCGAGTCCCGCAGTGAGCCCCTCGTCGCCGTGCTCGAGCGGGTGGCCGATCCCGCCAACCACCCGCTGGTGTTCCACTGCACGGCCGGCAAGGACCGGACGGGGGTGCTGGCCGCGATGCTGCTGTCGGTGTTGGGTGTCGACGAGGCGACGATCCTGGACGACTACGAGCTCACCGACCGCTACCGCACGCCCCACCGGATCGCCGAGGTCGCCCCGAAGTTGGCGGCTGCCGGCGTCGACCTCGACAAGGTGCGGGCCCTGTTCTCCGCCGAGCGGGCGGTGCTCGCCCGGACGTTGGGCACGATCGACGAGCGCTACGGCTCGGTGCCCGCGTTCCTCACGGACAAGGCCGGGATGGCCCCCGCCACGCTCGACCAGTTGCGCCAGGTCCTGCTCGTGTAGGTCACCTCGGGCCGCCGCTTCGCCGCTGAGGCCCGGGACGGCCCATCCGCACGGTCGCCGCGGCCGGACAGAAGTAGGGTCCGGCCCCGATGATGATCCCGCCAGACGTCGATGGGCGACGTTCGGCGGCGGCGCTCGGTGTCGGTGTCGGACTGCTCGCGGCCCTCACCGCCTGGCGGTGCTGGGCCGGTTACTACATTGACGATGCGTGGATCTCCTTCCGCTATGCCGCCCGGCTGGCGGCGGGCTCGGGCCTCACCTTCGACGACCACGAGAAGGTGCTGGGAACGAGTGCTCCCTTGTGGACGCTGATCGTCGCTGCGGGCGACCGAACGGGCCTGAGCACCGTCGATGCGGCGCGGCTCGCGGGAATCGTGGGCTACGTCGCCTCGGTCGTGCTCTGCGCCTTGCTGGCCCACCATCTCCTGGGGGGCGCACGCCGGGGTCAGTTGGCCGGCGTCGCCGCGGCCGGCCTCCTCCTTCTGCCGACCTACTACCGGAACCTCGCCCTCAGCGGCATGGAGTCGGGCCTGGCCGCGGCCCTCGGGCTGGCGGCCATCCTGGCGTTCGCCTCCCGCCGCCCGGTCCTGGCCGGCCTGCTCGCGGGCCTGGCGGTGGTCAACAAGCTGGACGCGCTGGTCCTGCTCGTCGCGCTGTTGGGTGTCGCCTCCGTCGTCGAGGGCCGACCGCCGGTGCGGACGGCCGTGACCGCCTTGGCGGTCGTCGCCCCCTGGGTGGCGTTCGCGACCTGGTACTTCGGGTCCCCGCTCCCACAGTCGTTCCGCAGCAAGCTGCAATCCGGCGTCGGCGCCGCTCCCGGTTGGGGGCTGGCCGCGCTCGTCGAGCGTCACCAGCTCCTCCTGGTGGTGGTCGCGATCGTCTGGGTGGGTATTCGTTGGCGCACATGGAAACGTCGGTCGCAGCTCATCGGGGGGTCACTGGCGCTGTGGTTCCTCGGCCACCTGCTGGCGGTGTCGGCGGTGGATCTCGGCGCCGAATGGGCCTGGTACCTGGCGGTGCTGTATCCGCCGGTGGCAGCGCTCGGGGCGGCCGCTGTGGTCGACGTGATGCGCACGGCATCCCGCCGGAGTGGGTTCGCGGTCAATGCGGCCCTGATCGTGGTCGCGCTCGGCTTCGCGCTTGCGGTCACCGAGGGAGCAGGTGAGACCGTCGCGGTCCTCGCCGGTCGAGACACCGGCGGCGGCTCCGCGCTGATCGAGCAGGACCTGCTCGATGCCGGCGCACTCATCGAGCGGCACAGCGGTGACCAGGACGTTGTGGAATCGTGCCTCGGGACCATCCAGTTCGCCACCCTCAGCCAGCCCCAGAAGGATTCCTGTGGGCTGAGCACGGCCGGGGCCCGCGGTCCCTCGACCTGGTACGTGCAAGCGTTCTACGCCTTCGGGATTCTGGATCCACGGCCACCGGCCGGCTTCCGCCCCGTCGCCGACTACACGTCGTCGTGCGAACGCGACCTCGATGCTGCGTGGTTCCGGGTGTTTGTCCGAGAGGGCACGATCCCCGACGGCACCGCTCCGGACCAGAGTGGTGCCGTCGGGCCGGCGTGCGCACGCTGACCACTGATCTCGGTGTTGCGGGCCTCGGGTTCACAGGTTCATGAGAGGTCGAGGCTTTCAGACGGCACGATGTCCCGAGGACCGTCAACTAGGGTCGCTTCGTCGCCACGGTGCCGTCCGTGCGGCTGCTGGGACCCGGAGAGCACTGCGGGTCTTCGACCGGGCGAAGGGGGAGCGAGCATGGCTGAACTGCACGAGATCCGAGGGATCGGGCCGGCGACGGCGGCGACATTGGCCGAACGTGGCATCGACTCGGTGGAGAAGCTGGCCGAGGCCGACGTGGCCTCGGTCGCGCAAGTGCCGGGGTTCGGGCCCAGACGTGCGGAGGCCGTGCAGGCCGCTGCCCGCGCGGCGCTGCCAGCGGCGGCTCAGGGGGGTCCTGAGCGCGAGGCCATGGAGCCTGCGCCCCCCTCGAAGGCCCTGATCGACAAGTTGCCCGCCAAGACCGGGACGAAGTCGAAGAAGAAGAAGAAGAAGTCCGCGAAGGCGCCGAAGAAGGCATCGAAGAAGAAGGCCGAGAAGAAGGCCGAGAAGAAGGCCAAGAAGAAGGCCAAGAAGAAGGCCAAGTTGGGCTGAGCCCCACAAACCCTTGACGGATAGCCCCCGTCGTCTTACCCTCACGGCAATCTTGCGGGCTCGGGCCCGTCCTCCCCGCAAGTCGCCAACTCGACGACCGAAATTCTCCGAATCTCGCCGAGTTGCCTCTTGGCGTGCCCGCGTCTAGCATCCGAAGAGCCGTGCGTGCTCGTTCTCTTCCCGGTTCTTCCTCGCCGACCCTGCGCGGGTGCACACGGTCCACCACTGCCTGCCTGTTCCCTCGCTAGGAGAACGCGTTGCCTTCCCGCGCCGCTGTCCGCGATCGCTACTCATTCGCCAACTTGGACGAGGTCTTGGATCTTCCAGACCTCATCGCCATTCAGCGACTGTCGTTCGACTGGTTCCTGAAGGAAGGTCTCGCGGACACGTTCCGTGACATCAGCCCGATCAAGGACTTCACCGAGACGCTGCAGCTCGAGCTCGAGTTCGACCCCGACGACGAGGACCTGCGCCCGCCGCCGAAGTTCTCGGTGGAGGAGTGCAAAGAGAAGGACATGACCTATTCGGCCCCCATCTTCGTGCGGGCCCGGTTCATGAACGCCACCACCGGCGAGATCAAAGAGCAGACCGTGTTCATGGGCGACTTCCCCATGATGACCACCAAGGGCACGTTCGTCATCAACGGCACCGAGCGCGTCGTCGTCAGCCAGCTCGTGCGGTCCCCGGGCGTGATCTTCCAACCCGGCGAGCGCTACCGCCTGCGCAACCTGGCGAAGCACCAGCTGGTCACCGGCACGATCCACCCCTACCGCGGCGAGTGGATCGAGTTCGACGTCGAGCAGAAGCCCGGCAAGCCCGTGACCGCCGGCACCCGCGTGGCCCGCAAGCGTCGCCTCAGTCTGTTCGTGCTGCTCCGTGCCCTCGGCTACGACGAGGAGAACGCCCCCGGGTTCATCGACCGGTTCGTCAGTCACTTCGACTTCCTCGAGGACCAGTGGGAGAAGGACCGCGAACTCGCCCCCACCCAGGACGAGGCGCTCGTCGAGATCTACAAGCGGGCCCGACCGGGCGAGCCGCCGTCGGTCGAGTCGGCCAAGGCGTACTTCCGCAACGCCTTCTTCGAGAACCGCCGCTACGACCTCAGCCGCGTCGGCCGCTACAAGCTGAACCGCAAGCTCGGCCCCGAGCTCGAGCGGATCGGTGGCATGTTCGGCCTCACCGACCTCGATCTGCCGGCGTCCGACCAGCCGGTGCTCAGCCGCTGCGAGGTCCTCGCCGCCACGAGCTACCTGTTGCAGCTCGCCAAGGGCGAGCCCGGCTACCGCCTCGACGACCAGGACCACTTCGCCAACCGGCGAATCCGGTCGGTCGGCGAGCTCATCCAGAACCAGGTCCGCATCGGCCTCTCCCGCATGGAGCGGGTCGTGCGAGAGCGCATGACCACCCAGGACGTCGAGGCGATCACCCCCCAGACGCTCATCAACATCCGTCCCGTCGTGGCGGCCATCAAGGAGTTCTTCGGCACCAGCCAGCTCTCCCAGTTCATGGACCAGGTGAATCCTCTCTCGGGACTCACCCATCGCCGCCGGCTCTCGGCGCTCGGCCCGGGTGGCCTGTCCCGCGAACGCGCCGGGTTCGAGGTCCGAGACGTCCACTTCAGCCACTACGGCCGCATGTGCCCGATCGAGACGCCCGAAGGCCCGAACATCGGTCTCATCGGCGCTCTCTCGACCTTCGCCAGGGTGAACGAGTTCGGCTTCATCGAGTCGCCGTACCGCAAGGTGGTCGAAGGCCGGGTCACCGACGAGATCGTGTACCTCGCCGCCGACGAGGAAGAGGAGTACGTGGTGGCCCAGGCCAACGCGCCCCTCAACCCCGACGGCACCTTCAAGAACGACCGCGTGCTGGTGCGGCGGTCGCCGCAGGGCGCGACCCTCGAGAACCTCAAGCTCCAGCTCGAGCGTGAGAGCTACTTCGCCTCGACCACCGAGATCTCGAACATCCCGCCGTCCGAGGTCCAGCTCATGGACGTCTCGCCGAAGCAGATCGTCTCGGTGGCCACCGCGCTCATCCCCTTCCTCGAGCACGACGACGCCAACCGCGCCCTCATGGGGGCCAACATGCAGCGCCAGGCCGTCCCGCTGGTGCGGGCCGAGGCCCCCTACATCGGCACCGGCATCGAGGCCCGCGCCGCACGGGACGCCGCCGACATGCTCATCGCGGTCGACGACGGCACCGTCACCGACGTCGACGGCGACTCGATCACCGTCGAGTACAAGTCCGAGGGACGCAAGGTCCTGCGCCTGCTCAAGTTCGAGCGGTCGAACCAGGACACCTCGATCAACCAGAAGCCCCGCGTGCGCGAAGGCGATCGGGTGAAGAAGGGCGACATCCTCGCCGACGGCTCGTCCACCGACAACGGCGAGCTGGCCCTCGGCAAGAACCTGCTCGTGGCCTTCATGCCGTGGGAGGGCTACAACTTCGAGGACGCCATCATCTTGAGCGAGCGGCTCGTGAAGGACGACGTGCTCACGTCGATCCACATCCACGAGCACGAGATCGACGCCCGCGACACCAAGCTGGGCCCCGAGGAGATCACCCGGGACATCCCCAACCTGTCCGACGAGATCCTCGCCGACCTCGACGAGCGCGGCATCATCCGTGTCGGCGCCGAGGTCGGCCCCGGCGACGTGCTGGTCGGCAAGGTCACCCCGAAGGGCGAGACCGAGCTCACCCCCGAAGAGCGCCTGCTTCGCGCCATCTTCGGCGAGAAGGCCCGTGAGGTGCGCGACACCTCGCTCAAGGTGCCCCACGGCGAAGAGGGCAAGGTCATCGACGTCAAGGTGTTCAGCCGGGACGAGAGCCACGAGCTCCCGCCTGGCGTCAACCAGCTCGTCAGGGTGTACGTGGCCCAGAAGCGCAAGATCAGCGTGGGCGACAAGCTGGCCGGCCGCCACGGCAACAAGGGCGTCATCTCCAAGATCCTGCCGATCGAGGACATGCCCTTCATGGCCGACGGCACCGCCGTCGACATCATCTTGAACCCCCTCGGGGTCCCGTCCCGCATGAACGTGGGCCAGGTCCTCGAGGCGCACCTCGGCTACGCGGCCCGTTGGGGCTGGGACGTCGAGGGCGGCGGCCTCGTCGAAGGCGGGAGGGTCGGCGACGAGCCGGTGCGGGGCACCGAGAACAAGACCCGCACCAACACACCGCCCGCCACGCTCGTGGCCACGCCGGTGTTCGACGGTGCGCACTGGGACGAAGAGGACCAGGCGGGCAAGCACCCGACCATCCAGGCGATCTTCGAGAACCTCACGCCCGAGACGGTCGACGGCCAGCGGCTCATCCAGCCGGACGGCAAGACCACGCTCTACAACGGTCGTACCGGCGAGACCTACGACAACCCCATCACCGTCGGCTACGTGTACATCCTGAAGCTGGCCCACCTGGTCGACGACAAGATCCACGCCCGGTCCACGGGCCCGTACTCGATGATCACCCAGCAGCCGCTCGGCGGGAAGGCCCAATTCGGTGGCCAGCGCTTCGGTGAGATGGAGGTGTGGGCCCTCGAGGCCTACGGCTCGGCCTACTGCCTCCAGGAACTGCTCACCATCAAGTCCGACGACGTGCTCGGCAGGGTGAAGGTCTACGAGGCCATCGTGAAGGGCGAGAACATCCCCGAGCCGGGCATCCCCGAGAGCTTCAAGGTGCTCATCAAGGAGATGCAGGCACTCTGTCTCAACGTCGAGGTGCTCAACACCATCGGCGACGAGATCGAGATGCGCGAGCTCGACGAGGACATCTTCCGCACCGCCGAAGAGCTGGGGATCGACATCTCCCGGCCCGAGCGGGGCAGTGACGAAGAAGACGCACGCCGCGCCGCAGAGCGCATGGAGAGGATCTGACGATGCTCGATGTCAACACCTTCGACCAGCTGCGAATCGGACTGGCCACGGCCGACTCGATCCGGACGTGGTCCAACGGCGAGGTCAAGAAGCCCGAGACCATCAACTACCGCACGCTCAAGCCCGAGAAGGACGGCTTGTTCTGCGAGAAGATCTTCGGTCCCACCAAGGACTGGGAGTGCTACTGCGGCAAGTACAAGCGCGTGCGCTTCAAGGGGATCATCTGCGAGCGCTGTGGCGTCGAGGTCACCCGCTCCAAGGTCCGACGCGAGCGCATGGGCCACATCGAACTGGCTGCCCCCGTGGTCCACATCTGGTACCTGCGTGGCACCCGGTCGTGGCTGGCCTACCTGCTCATGGGCACCCTGCCGCGTGAGGAACTGAAGGCCAAGCAGCTCGAGAAGGTCATCTACTTCGCCGCCAACCTGGTCACCTGGGTCGACGAGGACAAGCGCACCGAGGATCTCCCCAACCTCGAGGCCGACCTCATCGGCGAGAAGGAGCTGATCGAAAAGGAGCGCGAGCTCGCGCTCGCCCACCGCCAGGAGGAGCTCGAGAAGGAGATCTCGGCCCTGGAGAAGGAGGGCGCCAAGGACACCGAGATCAAGGCCCGTCAGCGCGCCGTCGAAAAGGAGCTCGGCCTGATCCGCGAGCGCTACGACGAGGAGCTCGACCGGGTCGGCCGTGCCTTCGACGAGTTCAAGGACCTCTTCTCGCGCAAGATCATCGAGGACGAGATGCTCTGGCGCGAGCTCGTCGACCGCTACGGCGACTACTTCGAGGGCGGAATGGGTGCCGACACGATCGCCCGCCTGGTGAACCGCCTCGACCTCGACGAGGAAGAGGTCAAGCTCCGCAACGCCATCGAGCCGCCCGAGGGCCAGAAGCCGCTGTCGGCCCAGCGCAAGCAGAAGGCCATCAAGCGCCTCAAGATCGTCTCGGCGTTCAACCGTCGCGACGATCACGGCCGCCGGGTCAACGACCCCCGGGCAATGATCCTCGACGTCGTCCCGGTCATCCCGCCCGAGCTTCGGCCCATGGTGCAGCTCGACGGAGGCCGCTTCGCCACGTCCGACCTCAACGATCTGTACCGCCGGGTGATCAACCGGAACAACCGCCTGAAGCGCCTGCTCGACCTCGGTGCCCCCGAGATCATCGTGAACAACGAAAAGCGCATGCTCCAGGAGGCCGTCGACGCCCTGTTCGACAACGGCCGTCGTGGCCGTCCGGTCACCGGGCCCGGCAACCGTCCCCTCAAGTCGCTGTCCGACATGTTGAAGGGCAAGCAGGGCCGGTTCCGCCAGAACCTGCTCGGCAAGCGCGTCGACTACTCGGGCCGTTCGGTCATCGTCGTGGGCCCCACGCTCAAGATCCACCAGTGCGGGCTGCCCAAGCTGATGGCCCTCGAGCTCTTCAAGCCCTTCGTGATGAAGCGGTTGGTCGACAGCGAGGTGGCCCAGAACATCAAGTCGGCCAAGCGCATGGTCGAGCGCCGGCGCCCACAGGTCTGGGACGTGCTCGAAGACGTGATCCGTGAGCACCCGGTGCTGTTGAACCGGGCGCCGACCCTGCACCGGCTCGGCATCCAGGCCTTCGAGCCGGTGCTGGTCGAAGGCAAGGCCATCCAGATCCATCCGCTCGTCTGCGCGGCCTTCAACGCCGACTTCGACGGCGACCAGATGGCCGTCCACCTTCCCCTGTCCGCCGAGGCGCAGGCCGAGAGCCGCGTGTTGATGTTGTCGGCGAACAACGTCTTGAGCCCCGCCCACGGCCGTCCGCTGGTGACGCCGACCCAGGACATGGTGATCGGGGCCTTCTACCTCACCGAGATGGTCGGCGTGGTCGACCCCGACAACCCGCTGCAGTTCAAGCGCCCCAACGAGTCCGGCATGCACCCAGTGCTGAGCTTCCGCAGGATCGACGAGCTCGAGCGGGCCTATGAGTCGGGCAACCTCAAGCTCCACGACCCGATCACGTTCCGGTCCGAGCGCCTACTGCTCACCCCGGCCAACGGCAAGGCGGCCACCTACGCGGTCACGACGCCGGGCCGGGTCCTGTTCAACGAGACGCTCCCCGACGGCTTCGGCTACTTCAACGACGTGGTGCGCAAGAAGGACATGGGTGTCATCGTCGACGAGTTGGCGAACGACTACCCGAAGGCGGCGGTGGCCCAGAGCCTCGACGCCATCAAGGACCTCTGCTTCCGCTACGCCACCCAGTCGGGGATCACCGTGTCGATCGACGACGTGCGCACGCCACCCGAGAAGGCGGGCATCCTCGAGGCGCACGAGAAGGCGGCCGACAAGGTCGAGGGTCAGTTCCGCAAGGGCATCATCACCGACGGTGAGCGACGCCAGAAGGAAGTCGAGATCTGGACCAACGCCACCGAAGAGGTCCGCAGCGCCATGGAGAAGGGGCTGAAGGAGCAGCAGTTCAACCCCATCGAGATGATGGTGGGCTCGGGCGCCCGAGGGAACATGATGCAGGTCCGCCAGATCGCCGGCATGCGCGGTCTGGTGGCCAACCCCCGAGGCGACATGATCCCCCGGCCCATCAAGGCCAACTTCCGTGAGGGGCTCTCGATGCTCGAGTACTTCATCGCCACCCCCGGCGCCCGCAAGGGGCTCGTCGACACCGCCCTGCGCACCGCCGACTCGGGCTATCTCACCCGCCGACTGGTCGACGTCGCCCAGGAGCTCATCGTGCGTGAGCTCGACTGCTCGGTCGACCGTGACTCAGGCCCGGTCCGGGGCCTTTGGGTCGACGACGTCGTCCCCGACGAGGCAGGCAAGCGGAGCTACCTCGAGACCCGTGTCTTCGGTCGGACGCTGGTGGACGACGCGACCCTGGCCGACGGCCGGGTGATCCCGGCCGGCACCGAGATCGGCGACGAGGACCTCGACGCCCTCCGCGACGACCCGCAGCTCGATCGCATCCGGGTTCGCTCGGTGCTCACGTGCCAGGCCGACCAGGGCATCTGTGCCAAGTGCTACGGCCGTTCGCTGGCCACCGGTCGCACCATCGAGCTCGGCGAGGCGGTCGGCGTCATCGCCGCCCAGTCGATCGGTGAGCCCGGCACCCAGCTCACCATGCGGACGTTCCACACCGGTGGCATCGCCGGCAGCGACATCGCCGGCGGCCTCCCCCGTGTGGTCGAGCTCTTCGAGGCTCGCAGCCCGAAGGGCAAGGCCACCCTGGCCCGGACCTCGGGCGTCGTCCGGATCTTCGAGGACGAGGGCAAGGGCCGTCCGGTCGTCATCGTCGCCGACGACGGCGAGGAGGACGAGTACATCATTCCGAGCCTGTCTCGCCTCGAGGTCCAGGACGGCGACGAGATCGCCGCCGGCGAGCCCTTGGTCGACGGCCCGCGCGATCCCAAGGAGCTCATCGAGATCAAGGGTGTACGCGAGACCCAGTCGTACCTCGTGGGCGAGGTGCAGGGGGTCTACCGCGACCAGGGTGTGTCGATCGACGACAAGCACATCGAGTTGATCGTGCGTCAGATGACACGACGGGTGGCCGTGTCCGAGCCCGGCGAGTCCGATTTCCTGCCGGGTGAGCGCGTCGACCAGAAGGTGTTCGCCGACACCAACCGGCGACTCGTCGAGGAAGGCAAGAAGACCGCTGAGGGTCGTCCCGAGCTCATGGGCATCACGAAGGCCTCGCTCGCCACCGACTCCTGGCTCTCCGCGGCCTCCTTCCAGGAGACCACCCGGGTCCTCACCGAGGCGGCCATCGAGTCCCGCAGCGATTCGTTGGTCGGGCTCAAGGAGAACATCATCATCGGCAAGCTCATCCCCGCCGGCACCGGGCTCGCCCAGTACCGCGAGATCGAGACCAGCGCGCCCGACTACCAGCCGATGGAGTACTACTCCTCGGGCGACGAGGAGCATGACCTCGCCGACTGGCTCGCGGGGCGTTCCGAGGCCGTCGCGGTTGCTGAAGTGATCGACCTCCCCACCGCGAGCGAGTAGCTCCTCGATCCCGCGACGGTTGGTTGCTTCACCTGCCGCGCCTGTTCATTCTCGACGCAATAGCGGTCGGAATCCGACCGCTATTGCGTCGACTACGCGTCTGCTCGGGCGCGTGCCACGCTGTTGGTGATGGGTGACCTGGGGTTCGCTGAGCAAGTACGGCTACCGGTGCCCGCTGCGTTCGCGTTCGACTTCCTGGCGGATCCGGCGACGGCGCCGGTGATCGACCCGGCGGTGCGGGAGTACCGGCCTGATGAGTTGCCCATGCGGGTGGGAACGCGGAACCTCATCCGGTTCCGCATGTGGGGGCTCCCGGTGCGGGCCGTGTCGGTCGTCCGCGAGTGGGAGCCCGGCCGGCGCATGGTCATGGAGGGAATCGAGCCCACCCGCCCGATCCGAGCCCTCGCCACCCACACGTTCGAGCCCGACGGCGACGCGTGCACCTACACCTGGGCGATGACCTTCGAGGCCGTCGGGATGGTGGGTCGTGCCCTCGGGCCGCGGCTCGCTCGCTTCATGCACCAGAACGCGAAGGCCCAGCAGGTGCGCTTCCGTGACGAGGTCGAGCGCGGCTGGCGGAGGGACGCCGAACGATGATGGCCTCGACCGATCAAGCGTCGGGGGCGACCGCGCCCGCGCCCTGAAGGGGGCCGCCCTACGGCGTGACGATGGGGAAGCCGAAGCTGAAGTGGTCGAGGTTCTCGGTGAGGTGGTCGAGGGCCTCGCGGTCGCCCTCGACGGCGGCTTCGCCCGACTCGACGAGCTGATCGAGGGTCTGGTTGCCGCCGGCGAGGGCGGCGAAGGCCGGGTAGGGGAGTGACAGCGTGGCGTCGGGTGCCCGTTCCAGCACGCCGGCCAGGGAATGGTGCAGCGCCCCGTTCCCGACGCCGATGTCCCAGCGCTCGCCGCGGTCGGTGATCACCAGGCGCAGTGCCACGTCACGAGTGGACGCGGCCGGCCCGTTCAGGCGAACGCCGACCAAGTGCAGGAGCATCTCGGTGGTCATGGCCGCCAGCACGTCGGGGCCGGCGCCCGCCGCAGCGCCGCCCGCAGGGTGGCCCTGGCGCAGCTCCTGCGCGCCGGTCAGGTAGAAGTCTCGCCAGGGCCCCGACTCGGCCTGGTACCCGAGCTGCTCGAGGGCGTCGGCCTGAAGGGCCTTGGCCTCGGCATGGTCCGGCTCGGCGAACACCACGTGGTTCACCACCTCGGCCACCCAGCGGAAGTCGCCGGAATCGAAGCTGGCCCGGGCCTTGCGAACCACCTCGTCGGCCCCTCCCATGAACTCGACGTAGCGGCGTGCCGCCTCGACCGGTGGGTGGCCGTGCAGATGAGCGGGGTTCCCGTCGAACCAGCCGAGGTAGTACTGGTACACCGCCTTGGCGTTGTGGTTGACGGTGCCGTAGTAGCCCCGGGTGTGGAACTCGGATTCGAGCGAGTCGGGCATCGCCAACTCTTCGGCGATCTCGAGCGGGGTGAGCCCGTGGTTGGCCAGCCGCATGGTCTGGTCGTGCAGGTAGCGATAGGCATCGCGCTGGGCCCGCAGGTAGTCGAGCCCGTCGTCGGTGCCCCAGCGGGGCCAGTGGTGGCTGGCGAACACCACGTCGGCGTCGGCCGCGAACAGCTCGATTGCCTCGTGGATGTAGGTGCTCCACGCCAGCGAGTCGCGGACCTGGGCGCCCCGCAGCGTGTAGAGGTTGTGCTGGGTGGCGGTGCAGTTCTCGGCCATGCACAGGACCCGGTGGTCGGGGAAGTAGAAGTTCATCTCCGCCGGCGCCTCGGTGCCCGGCGTGACCTGGAACACCAGCCGAACCCCGTCGAGCACGAGCTCGGTACCGGTCTCGCTGATGGAGATGGTGGGGGCGATGAGGCCGTTGGTGCCGAACAGCGGCACGCCTTTGCCCAGCCCCGCGTCGACGTGACCCTGGGCATCGGTGGGCAGCAGCGGCCCGTACATGTACGAGCCTCGGCGCAGCATCACGTTTCCGGCGATGACGTTCTCGCTGATGGCGGCCTCGAGGAACCCCTCGGGGGCCACGATCGGCACCGCGCCCGACGCCACGTCGGCCTCGTCCACCACACCCCGGACGCCGGCGAAGTGGTCGATGTGGCTGTGGGTGTAGATCACCGCCCGGACGGCACGTTCGCCGAGGTGCTCGTTGGCGAGGGCCAGCGCCGCGGCCGCGGTCTCGGCCGACGTGAGCGGGTCGATCACCACCCAACCGGTCTCGCCCTCGATGAGGGTGATGTTCGACAGGTCGAGGCCCCGGACCTGATAGAAGCGCGGCGCGATCTCGAAGAGCCCGGCGATGGCGTTCAGCCGAGCCTGTCGCCACAAGCTGGGGTTCACCGTGTCGGGCGGCACCTCGTCGTCGAGGAAGGCGAAGTCGGCCCGGTCCCACACCGGGAAGCCGCCCTCGTGCAGGACCTGCACCGGTGCCTCGGCCAGGAGGCCCTTTCGGGCCCGCTCGAAGTCGCCGGGGTCGTCCAGTGGCAGTGCCGCGGCCACCGCCGCGTTGGCCTGACGGGTGGCGTCGGTCGCGTCTTTGCGTTCGGTCATGCGTCGAGTCTGTCCGGTCCGTCGAACTGGCACCGGACGTTTCGGTCCCGGACCGCACGATCCGGTGCCCGAACCCACTCATGCCGCGACCCATACTGATGGCATGGACCTCGACCCGGTCATCGCGGTGCTGCGGGCCACGGGCGCCCGGTTCGCGTTTCTCTTCGGCAGCCGGACGGAAGGCCGGGAGCGGGTGGATTCGGACGCGGACGTGGCCGCGTGGTGGGGGGTGGACCCTCCGGGGCCATGGCAGGTGGCCGTGCCCGAGGGCATCGATCTGCTCGTGCTCGACACCGCGCCGCTCGAGCTGGCCGGGCGTGTTGCCCAGCACGGGGTCCTTCTCTTCGACGATGATCCGCCGGCCCGGGTGACCTGGCAGGCCGACACCCGCACCGTCTACCTCGACGATCTGCCCGCGTACCGCGAGCGCCAGCGCGAGTGGGCCGAGGTGGTGTCCCATGGTCGATGAGTCACGAGTTCTGCGGCTGCTCGACGCCATCACCCGCGACGTACTCGCCCTGCGGTCGCAGGCGTCCACCGGTGCGGACGTGCTCCGCACGGACGAGATCGGACTGGCTGCGATGAAGTACCGCTTCGTGACGGCCATCGAGGGCGTGGCCCGCGTCGCGAACCACATCGTGGTGTCCGAGGGCTGGGGGGCGCCGGAGACCAATGCGGATGCGGTCGAACGCCTGGCCGAGCAGGGCGTGATCGATCGAGGGCTCGCCCGACGGCTGCGCTCCGCTATCGGGTTCCGCAACGTGCTCGTTCACCAGTACGCCGAGATCGACGACGACAAGGTCGTCGCCGCGCTCGACGATCTCGTCGACCTCGACGACTACGTGGCCCAGGTCGCTGCTTGGACGACGTCGCAGCCCTGAGCGATCGATGCCCGCCATGCCCCGCTGGCAAGCTTGCTCCGGACCCCGCCGGGGACCGGAGGATTCGGTGCCCGAACCGGGAGTCGGCGGGGTCAGCCCGTGAAGTCGGCGGCGGCGACGAGGTTGGCCGCGGTCCCGGTGCCGCTGAACTCGAGCTGCGCCGGGTGGTTGTTTGGTGGGGCGCTTCGATCAACCAGGCAGCGTGACGGCGCCCACCTGCATGAGCACGGCGAGGGTGTCAGCCACCGACCAGCGCTCGACGCACCGGGCGTCGACGAAGCGCAGGTGCGTGATGACCGGCTGGACGATGTTCACGCCGGTGCCGGGCACGCCGAACAACTCGCCGCGGTGGATGCCGGACATGGTGGCCCGGGCCGAGAGGCGGTCGTCCTGCTCGATCACTTCGTGCACGTCGATGTGGATGCGCTCGAGCGCCTGGTGGAGCCCCCGGTACATCCCGGCGACCTCGGGCTTGGTCATGGGCTGGTCCGAGTAGCCGTACAGCTGGATCGAATCATCGTAGAGCTCGAGGTAGGCGTCGAGGTCGCCGGCGTTCCAGTCGGCGATGGCACGGTCGAAGGCGTCGCGGTTCGCAGTCATGCCCACCCTTCGCCCGCCGCTGTCCCTCGGATCACCCGGGTGTCGCGGCAACTTCGTGCGAGCGCACACCTCGGATCCTCGCGCCGGGCACTCGATGCGCTGTGTTCGTCGTGGTCGGCGGCGCGAGTTGTTGCCGCCCCCTGCACGCCCGTAGCATGGCCCGTCGGTCGTGCGCGCCTTGCGCCGATCAGTCCCCGAGCAGCATCTCCTGAGGTAAACGCGTGCCCACCGTGCAGCAACTGGTCCGAAAGGGCCGCAAGTCGAAGCCCAAGAAGGGCGCCACCCCTGCACTCAAGGGTGCTCCCCAGCGGCGGGGGGTCTGCACGCGTGTGTACACCGCCACGCCGAAGAAGCCGAACTCGGCGCTCCGCAAGGTCGCCCGTGTGCGCCTGTCGAGCGGGATGGAGATCACCGCCTACATCCCGGGCGAAGGACACAACCTCCAGGAGCACTCGATCGTGCTCGTGCGCGGTGGTCGGGTGAAGGACCTTCCCGGTGTCCGTTACAAGATCATTCGCGGCACCCTCGATGCGTCGGGTGTGCGTGACCGCAACCAGGCCCGTAGCCGCTACGGCGCCAAGAAGGGCTGAGGATGCCTCGTAAGGGCCCCGCCCCCCGTCGTGAGCTCAATCCCGACCCGATCTACCGGTCGGTCGTCGTCACCCAGGTCGTCAACAAGGTGCTCCAGCGGGGGAAGCGCTCCACGGCCGAGCGGATCGTCTACGACGCCCTCGACATCGTCGAGCAGAAGACCGGCGCGGAGCCCATCGCGGCGCTCAAGCGGGCGGTCGAGAACGTCAAGCCCGCGCTCGAGGTGCGAAGCCGCCGGGTCGGTGGTGCCACCTATCAGGTGCCCGTCGAGGTGCGCCCCCGACGCGCGAACACCCTTGCCATCCGCTGGCTGGTCGGCTTCAGCCGGCAGCGTCGTGAGAACACCATGGCCGAGCGCCTTGCGAACGAGTTGCTCGACGCCTCGAACGGCTTGGGTGCGTCGATGAAGCGCAAGGAAGACCTCCACAAGATGGCCGAGTCCAACAAGGCCTTCGCCCACTACCGCTGGTAGCCCCCGATGCGGGGGTGCGCCCCTCGGTGTGCCTCCACGACGACCGGGCCCCGGCCCGGTCGTCCGCACGTCCGGCGCCCGTTCCGGGAGCGCCACCCCACCCCGCCCAGACCAACCGCAGACCCACCGAAACGTAGAGCAGAGAAGACCCATGGCTGAGGAAAGCACCACCCGCCCGACATCGCTCGAGCGCACCCGCAACATCGGGATCATGGCCCACATCGATGCGGGTAAGACCACGACCACCGAGCGGATCCTCTACTACACCGGCCGCAACTACAAGATCGGTGAGGTCCACGAAGGCGCCGCCACCATGGACTGGATGGTCCAGGAGCAGGAGCGCGGCATCACGATCACCTCGGCCGCCACCACCTGCGAGTGGAACGACCACACGATCAACATCATCGACACGCCGGGCCACGTCGACTTCACCGTCGAGGTCGAGCGCTCGCTCCGCGTGCTCGACGGCGCCGTCGCCGTGTTCGACGGGGTGGCCGGCGTCGAGCCTCAGACCGAGACGGTGTGGCGCCAGGCCAACAAGTACGGCGTGCCCCGCATGTGCTTCATCAACAAGATGGACCGTCTGGGCGCGGACTTCTTCTCGGCGCTGGACAGCATCAAGGAACGCCTCGGCGCCACGGTCGCCGTCATCCAGCTGCCCATCGGCGCCGAAGGCCATTACAAGGGCGTGATCGACCTCCTCGAGATGAAGGCCCTCGTCTGGCAGGACGAGGAGCTCGGCGCCAAGTGGGACGTCGTCGACATCCCCGAAGAGCTCGCCGAGCAGGCTGACGAGTACCGCCACGAGCTGGTCGACGTCCTGTCGTCGTCCAGCGACGAGATCCTCGAGAAGTACATCGGCGAGGAGGAGATCACCGCCGCCGACCTCCGCGTCGCGCTGCGCAAGGCCACCATCGCCAACGAGGTGGTTCCCGTGCTGAACGGCAGTGCCTTCAAGAACAAGGGGGTCCAACCACTGCTCGATGCCGTGGTCGAGTACCTCCCGTCGCCGGTCGACCTCCCACCCGTCCAGGGCATGGACCTGGCCGGCAAAGAGACCGTCGAACGCAAGCCCACCGACGACGAGCCCTTCTCGGCGCTGGCCTTCAAGATCGTCGCGGATCCCCACGGCAAGCTCGCCTACTTCCGCGTCTACAGTGGACAGCTGCCCAAGGGCGGCACGGTCCTCAACAGCCGCACGGGCAAGAAGGAGCGCATCGGCCGGATCCTCGAGATGCACGCCAACCACCGTGACGACCGGGACGCCGTGTTCGCCGGCGACATCGTCGCCGGCATCGGCCTGAAGGACACCCGCACGGGCGACACGCTCTGCGACCCGGGAGCGCCCCTCGTCCTCGAGGAGCTCGAGTTCCCCGAGCCGGTGATCCACGTGGCCGTCGAGCCGAAGACCAAGGCCGACCAGGACAAGCTGGGCAAGGCGCTCTACTCGCTGTCCGAGGAAGACCCCACGTTCCAGGTTCGCAGCGACGAGGAGACCGGCCAGACGGTGATCTCGGGCATGGGCGAGTTGCACCTCGAGGTGCTCGTCGACCGGATGCTCCGCGAGTTCCACGTCGACGCCACCGTCGGCAAGCCTCAGGTGGCCTACCGCGAGACCATCACCGAGACCGTGAACAAGGTCGTCTACCGCCACGTGAAGCAGACCGGCGGCTCTGGCCAGTTCGCCCACGTCGTCATCGACCTCGAGCCCACCGGGCCCGGCGGCGGTTACGAGTTCATCGACAAGATCACCGGTGGCCGCATTCCGAAGGAGTTCATCCCCTCGGTCGACCAGGGCATCCAGCAGTCGCTCACCTCGGGTGTGCTCGCCGGCTACCCCATGGTCGATGTGCGGGCCCGCCTCACCGACGGCTCGGCCCACGACGTCGACTCGTCCGAGATGGCCTTCAAGGTTGCCGGTTCGATGGTGCTCAAGGAAGCGGCGCGCAAGGCCAAGCCGGTGCTGCTCGAGCCCATCATGTCGGTCGAGGTGGTCACGCCCGACGACTACCTGGGCGACGTCATGGGCGATCTGTCCAGCCGCCGCGGCCGCCTCGCCGGCTCCGAACAGCGGGGCAACAGCCAGGTGATCGCCGCCACCGTGCCGCTGTCCGAGATGTTCGGCTACGCTACCGACCTGCGGTCGCGTACCCAGGGGCGCGCCACGTACACGATGCAGTTCGACTCGTACCAGCAGATGCCGGTGTCGGTCCAAGAAGAGATCGTCGCCCGTGTCCGCGGCGAGTGAGTATCACCCTATGTCCATCCTGCTAGTCAGCCAGTCCCGAAAGGCCTGAGGTACACCCGTGTCCAAAGCGAAGTTCGAGCGGAATAAGCCGCATGCCAATATTGGCACGATGGGCCATATTGATCA
>CXWK01014430.1_pt1 | contig 23598 bp, 22 predicted proteins | sample 590851 | NCBI WGS metagenome assembly CXWK01 (sample SAMEA3498364, study PRJEB10139) | wastewater metagenome | biome: wastewater treatment plant; material: activated sludge | place: Denmark | collected 2014-08-01
CGATATTTTCGATACCGTGTCTTCGCGCGTCAAAACCGACAAGGAGCTGGCGCAGACCGTGCTGCGCTACCTGACCGACTTCGAACGCATCATCAAGGAAGCCGATGCGCGCGACCCCTCGGGGCGTCTGACACACACGCACCTCATCTCGGATACCGGCCGCGTCTATCTGTTCCTGGCGCACGCCGCAGGCCGGATCGCGTGACCACGGGCATGCCTGCCGCGGCCGCCCGAGGCATGATCAGTCGCGGCGCTGAGGCATGACCGCGTTGCACATCGAGGCCCGGCGCGAAAGCTGGCCGCTCGCCAAGCCCTTTTCCATCTCACGCGGGACGAAGACGACCGCTGAAGTGATCGTCGCCAGTGTATCCGACGGCACGCATTCAGGCCACGGCGAGGCCGTGCCCTATTCCCGCTATGGCGAAAGCGTCGAGGGTGTGCTGGAGGCCGTTCGCGGCGCAAATTTCACGTCGCGCCTGGACCTGCAACGGGCATTGCCGCCCGGCGCCGCACGCAACGCACTCGATTGCGCGCTGTGGGATCTCGAAGCCAAGCGCGACAAGCGCGCAGCCGCCGGCAAAGCAGGGTTCGGGAGCCTCAAGCCTTGCCTCACCGCTTACACGATCAGCCTTGGCACGCCGGATGAGATGGCGGCGGCGGCACGCGACGTGCCTCATTTGCCGTTGCTCAAATTGAAGCTCGGTGGCCTGGGCGACGCGCAACGGCTCGCGGCCGTACACGCCGCGCGTCCCGATGCGCGCCTCATTGCCGATGCCAACGAGGCCTGGACGGCGGCTCTCCTGCCGGAGCTGATCGCCGCCGCCGAAGCCGCGCGCGTCGAAACCATCGAGCAGCCGCTTCCCGCCGGTGCCGACGCCGCGCTCGAAGGCGTATCGACGACCATCCCAATCTGCGCCGATGAAAGCGTTCACACATCGGCCGACCTGCCGCATCTGCGCGCGAGGTATCAGGCGGTGAATATCAAGCTCGATAAGGCCGGTGGGTTGACGGCGGCGCTGGAGCTGCATGACTTGGCGCGGCAGCAAGGTTTCAAGATCATGGTAGGATCGATGGTCTCGACCTCGCTCGGCGTCGCGCCGGCGTTCCTGCTGGCGCAGGATGCCGACTGGGTCGATCTCGACGGGCCGCTGCTGCTCAAACACGACCGTGACGGGGGCTTCACAATTCGTGACGGGTTGATGGTGCCCGCGCCCGCCGGGCTCTGGGGCTGACGGACTCAGACTTGAGCCTCGAGCGGTTCCGGCTCGGGCAGCGGCTCCGGATCTGAAACGGGGGAAGCACCAACGGCCGGGTCGCGCCAACGCCAGTACAAGAGAAGGGCCGCGGCCAGGCTGATCAGCGCGATGCCGCCCATCGCGAAATAGGACTGCGCGCCTGAGCGCGCGTACATATGCCCCGCCATCAATGTGGCCGCGCCCATGGCGATGCCGGCCGCGACCGTCGAATAGAGCGCCTGCGCGCTGCCCTGCACGTCGTGCGGCACGAAGCGGTGAATGAAATGGATCGCGGCAATATGTGACGCCCCATAGGTGATGCCGTGCAGGAGCTGCAACGGCAGCAGAACCGAAAGTCCGGGCGCGAAACCCATGGCAACCCAGCGCAGGCAGGAAACGGCAGCGGCAACGAGCAGCAGCAGCACCGGGCCCGTCCGCGACAACAGCGCGCCCGATCCCCAGAACAGCGCGACTTCCGCCATGACGCCGGCGGCCCACAACGTGCCGATCCAGCCGCCGCTCAAGCCCTGGTCCTGCCAGATCAGCGTACCGAAGGCGAGAAGCGTGGCATGCGCGGCCTGGGCGCAGCCGGCCGCCACCAGGAAGGTCAGAAAGGCGCCGGACGACAGAAGTACCTTCAATTCGCGGACGTCGAACTTCGAACGGCGGGTCGCGCCTGCTTGCGGGGCTTTGCGTTCGACGGCGTCGCGCGGCAGATAGTGTGCGGCCATGGATGTCATGAGGCAACCGGCGGCGACCAGCCAGATCCCCGATCCTCCGCCATAGTGCTCCACCGCCAATCCGCCGGCGAAGCTTGCGGCGACGAACGACAGCGACCCCCAAAGCCGCATGCGCCCATAGTCGAGGCCGGCGCGTCGAACTCCGGCAACCGCAATCGTCTCGGTCAGCGGCATGATGGTCGAATTGGCGATGATGAGCGCGATCGTCAGAACGAGGATCGGCCAGAACGGCGGTGCCTGGCTGAGCGCCAGAACAGCGGCAAAACTCAGCCACGCCAGCGCGATCAGCATCCGGCGATGGGAGCCGGTCCGGTCTGCGTAAACGGCAGCGGCCGGTGTGATGAAGACGCGCAGAAAAAACGGCGCGGCCATGACGGCGCTGATCTCAGCGGCCGAGAGTCCGCGCCAGCTGAGCCAGACCGGAGTGTAAGGAACGTGCATGCCGTAGACCACGAACAGCGCCCCGTAGAAGGTCGCAACCTTCAGCCCGAACGCAGGGTCGATGGCGGCGCCGGATTTTCGGATCGGGTCCTTCGGAACTGCTGTCATGACATCCTGATGATCCACCGACCGGCCGGCGGATTGCGGCGCATCGCCAAGCGATGCCAAAAAGACTCAATGGCCAAGTTCCTAGCGCGTCCTGCCCAAACACCGTTGCCACGGTGAGCGGCGAATCACGTATGCCTAGCGATATCTGTGGATAAATTGGGACGGTCATGCATCGGCTATCAGCGACGCCAGCCGAGGACAGCGACGGCGAATACCGGGCCATCGAAGCGGCGTTGTCCGAGACGGCGCGCGGCCGCTGGTTTCTAGCCGAGCATGGACGCCGGGCCCGCCGGCTCGATAGTGCGTTGCTTGACGACGCGATCGTGCGGCTGCAGGCGTCGCTGCGTCAGCCGCCTGCGCTGCTCGGACAATTGAAGGCCGAGATCGAGGACGTTAAAGCCCTTCTTGCCGAAACGCGCGCCGCGCTGTTTGCCAAGCCGGCCGCTGCGTCCGCACCCACAAGCGAGCTTCCTGCCGCCCCACACACGATCCTCAAGGCGGCTGAGGACATTCACGACATCGCCTGGGCGCTGCAGGCCAATCCGTTCGACCCCAAAGGCTGCGAAGAGATTGCCCGCAACGCCAGCCGGCTCTACGTGGCGTCACAGGCTCAGGCCATCGAATCGGCGCGCGTTCACTCGACCGCGCAAGCTCTCGACTCCGCGGCCGGCCGCATCGAGGCCATCCTGGAAACGGTCATGCACGAGTTGCAGATCGATCAGGCTTCGCGCGCTTGAGCCTCTAGGCCCCGGTCTCCCCAGCTTCGCTTTTGTTGGATAGAGCCCGCTTCTGTAGCGCACCATTCGTGTCTCGCCGGGCGCCGCCCCAACGCTATCACCGTCAACAGGCAACAAAAAAGCCGGGCAACCGGCCCGGCTTTTTAAAGCTCGATGTTTGTTGGCGGGACGGGCTTTACCAGCGGGTGCGCATGCCGAGCGAGATGATGTCGGCCGAATTTTCAACCGAACCCTCATAGCGCAGCGGCGAGGGGCGCAGCGTCCCGCGGCTCACGTCGCCATCCTCGAAGAAGATGTGCGAATAACCCAGATCGAGCGTCGTCGATTCCGAGTAGCGGTACGAGACGCCGGCAGAGAGCCAGACACGGTCGGTATCGGGCAGAACGATCAGGCGCTGCGACGCTTCCCGGATCGGAGATTTCTCCCAGGCGACGCCGCCGCGCAGCGTGAACTGGTTGTTGACATCGTATTCAAGGCCGCCGGAGACGAAGTAGCCGTCTTCCCAGTTGGCGTCCAACTCGCCGTTGCCCAGGATGCCCAGCGGCACGGTCACGACGTCAACGCGGCTCCAGTTGGTCCACTCGAACGTACCCATGACGCGCATATTCGGCGCCAGGTTCTGCATCAAGCTGACGGTGAGGATTTCCGGCGTTTCGAGCTTGGCCTTGGTCGGGATGCGGCTCGGCAGGACCGGCAGGTTGAACTTGCCTTCCAGCTCATGAACCATCGACGAGCGGAACCCCACGCCGACGCTGGTGCCGGCAACCGGCTTCCACAAGGCACCGAGCGTGAAGCCGATGGCGGCATCGTCCTCAGCCTTGATCGAGGTGTTGGTTTCAACCAGTGCCGGCGGGGCGCCGCCGAGAGCAGCTGCCTGCCACAGCTTCAACTGCATGTATTCGATCTGCAAACCGGCGCCAACGCTCAGGCCCGGCATTACTTCATATGACGCCGACGGATTGACGTTGATCGTCATCATCGAAGCGGCATAGCCCTGGAAGCGGCCGTTATAGGCTTCATTGTCGGCTTCGGTCGCCAAACCAAAAGGCGCGTTGATATTGACGCCGAACACCACCTTGTCGCTGATCCGGTAGGCGGCGTTCGACGCGCTCAAAACGCCGATCTTGTCGATGTTGGTCGAGTCAGGCGCGGCGAACGGAACGCCGCCGGCCGTCGGCACGCCCGTCAGCTCGGTATCGGCGAAGATCGCCGTATAGCTGCTCTGGGTCGACAGCCCGGGCTGGGCGATCGAAAACGCCGCCGGGTTCCAATAGGCCGAGCTCAGATCGACGCCTGCCGCCGCACCGGCGAAGGCAACGCCCAAGAGCGTGGTCGACTGCTCGCGCACGGCGAAACCACCTGCGTGAGCAATCGTGGCGGCCGAGCACGAGGCCAGCAATACACCGGCTCCGATCAGACGGCGGCTCTTGGCGATGAAACCTGTCATGAAGTCCCCCACAGCCCACGTCTTCCGCGCGGGCGAAGCGTTCATTCCCCGGCTGAACCTTAACGTCAGGGCTATGACTCGCTCAACCGTGGAGTGACGCAAAGGGCAACGGGAATGTCAAAAACCGGACACATGTGCCGTATGTGCCACGCCATTTGGGGACCGAATGGCGTGATTCCCTCGCGTCAACTGGAAGTCCAGGAACAAAAAAACCGGTCCGCGTTTGCGGACCGGTTTCTTGCCAAGCTCAGCTCCAATTCCCTCGAAACGAGCTTGGCGCTCCCCCCGGAGGCCAGTGGCGCCGATAGAGCAGCGCCGTCGCCCAGCGTTGTGCCAAACTGGCAGGCTCTGCGCAAGTAACAGACGGTGACGAAATGAGTCTTAGCATCCGTCAGATGCAGGCTCGCAACAGGCTGCCAAGACACTCAGGCAATGTCGAGTTGCGAGCTAGGTTTTCGCACCGCGGGATGAAATGCCGTATAGGTGATCAATCGGTCCGTTGCCTCCGCCGACGGCAAGCTCAGCGCCGGAGATGAGCGCATTCGTCACGAAATCCTTGGCCGTGGCGACGGCATCGGTCATGGCATGGCCTTTCGCCAGACCAGCCGCAATAGCGGCCGAGAGCGTACAGCCCGTGCCGTGAGTGTTGCGGGTGGCGATGCGCGCCGCTGCAAAGCGCTGCGTGCCGTTCGCGGTCACGAGATAATCAACGGCCTCCGCCGACCTGCCGTGTCCGCCCTTGATCAACACGGCCTTGCAGCCGAACGACAGCAATGCCCGGCCCTGTTCGATCAGATCCCGTTCGCCGTTAGCGATCGGGCAGCCGAGCAGCGTTGCAGCTTCCGGCAGGTTCGGCGTGATAACGGTCGCGAGCGGCAGAAGACGGCGGCGCACGGCTTCGATCGCGTCCGGCTCCAGAAGCACGTCACCGCTGGTCGCCACCATGACCGGGTCGACGACTACCGGCCCCTTCGACCACCCCTTGATGAGGCTGGCGACCGTGGTGACGGTCGCAGCGTCGGCAAGCATTCCGGTTTTCATTGCTGAGATTGCGAGATCGCTCGTCACGGCATCAAACTGGGCGCGAATGAAGTCTGTCTCAAGCTTGACGATGCCGGTCACGCCGCGCGTGTTCTGCGCCGTCAACGCCGTGATGACGCTCGCGCCATAGACCCCGAGCGCGGTGAAGGTTTTCAAGTCGGCCTGAATGCCAGCGCCGCCCGAGGGGTCAGAGCCCGCAACCGTCAGCGCCATGGGTGGTGTCGTCGTCATTGCACAGGGTCCGGATCAGGCGGAGGGGGCGAGCGAATTACGGGCCGCCCTTTTTCAAGATCTGCTCTTTCAAGCTTTCCGGCGTCACCCATTCCTCGATGCTGGCCAGCGCCGGGAAGTTTTCGAGCATCCACTGGCTGAACCAGTTCTGGCCGCCGAACAGGAACAGGAGGCCGGTGACGACCAGCAGCAGGCCCATCACCTTTTCCAACACGCCGAAGTGGCGCTTGAAGCCGTTCATGAAGGCAATGAACGGCTCGATCGCGATTGCGGCCAGCACGAACGGCACGCCGAGCCCGAATGAATAGGCGAGCAGAAGTTTGACGCCCGCCGCCGCCGATGCCTCATTGGCAGCAACCGTCAGCACGGTCGCGAGGATCGGGCCGATGCACGGCGTCCATCCGAAAGCAAAAGCAAGCCCGATGACGTAAGCGCCGAAGTAACTGGCGCCCGGCGTGGCGGTATGAATGCGCGCTTCCCGGTACAGCAAGGGAATGCGCACAAGCCCGAGGAAGTGCAGGCCGAACAGAATGATGATCAGGCCCGCACCGATGCTGAGCGGCTCGCGGTAGGCCTGGATCCACTGTCCCAACATCGAAGCACCGGCGCCAAGGCTTGCGAACACGGTGGTGAAGCCAAGGACGAAAAAGATCGAAGATGCGACGACCCGGCCCCAGGCCCGGCGGTCCTGCGCGTCATCGCCGGCCAGTTCCTCGAACGTTGCCCCGCCGATGAAGCTCAAGTACGGCGGCACCAGCGGCAAGACGCACGGCGACAGGAAGCTCGCGAGGCCTGCGAGCGCGACGCCAAAATAGATCTGCAGATCGGCGAACATGTCGTCCTGTTACCTTGCCGGGCTGATCGTGCGCCCCTTTAGCGCGTCAAAGCGGCGACACCGGGGAGTTCCTGGCCTTCGAGCCATTCCAGAAACGCGCCGCCCGCCGTCGAAACGTAAGTGAATTGATCCGTAACGCCCGCGGCGTTGAGAGCGGCAACCGTATCGCCGCCGCCGGCCACCGACACGAGCTTGCCGGTCTTGGTCAATTCGGCCGCCTGCCTGGCGAGCGCGAACGTGCCTTCTCCGAACGGCGAAATCTCGAACGCGCCCATCGGGCCGTTCCACAGAAGTGTCTTGCAGCCCTCGAGCACCTTGGCGACGTGCTTGACGCTCTCGGGCCCGACGTCGAGGATCATGACGTCGATGGGCACCTTGTGGATGCTGACTACGGAGTTGGCCGCACCGTCCTTGAACTCGTGGGCGACGACGGCATCGACAGGAAGCACGATCTCGCAGCCCTTCTGCTTGGCCTCCGCCATGATCTCGCGCGCGGTCGAATGGAACTCGGGTTCGGCGAGCGATTGGCCGACCATCTTGCCCATCGACTGCAGGAAGGTGTTGGCCATGCCGCCGCCGATGATGAGCTTGTCGACCTTGCTGACGAGGTTCATCAGCACTGGTATCTTGGTCGAGACCTTGGCGCCACCGACAACGGCCGCCGTCGGGCGCTCGGGCTTTTCAAGCGCGGTTCTCAGAGCGTTGATCTCTTCCATCAGCAGCGGGCCGGCATAGGACGGCAGGTGATGGGTGAGGCCTTCGGTCGAAGCATGCGCCCGGTGCGCGCAGGAGAATGCGTCGCCGACGAACATATCGCCCTGCTTGGCAAGCTCAGCTGCAAACGCCGGATCGTTTTGCTCTTCGCCCTTGTGAAAGCGCAGGTTCTCAAGCACGGCGATGTCGCCGTTCTTCATCTTGCCGACGACGCCGGCAGCGGGTGCGCCGATGCAGTCCGCCGCAAACGCCATCGGCACGCCGGCGATCCGCGCCATCTCGGCAGCGACAGGCTTCAACGAGAATTCAGCATCGGGTCCACCCTTGGGACGGCCGAAATGAGAAATGACGATCACCTTGGCGCCGCGCTTGGCAAGATCCTTGAGACCCGGCACCACACGCTCAAGCCGCGTCGCGTCCGTCACCTTGCCGTTCTTCAACGGCACATTGAGATCGGCACGCACCAGCACGCGCTTTCCGGTCACGTCAATGGCCGAGGTTGTCTTCAGGCGATCGAGGTTCATGTCTTATCCATTACGTTTCAAGGCAGCGCAGTGGTTCATGGCGGCGCGCTTCAAGCCTTTTCGGATTTGATGGCATCGCGCGCGGCGGCGGCGACGTTGGCAGCGGTGACACCGAAGTGCTCGTAGAGCTTGGGCGCCGGAGCCGACGCGCCGAAGTCGGACAAGCCGACGAAGCGGTCCTTCTTGCGAAGCCACTGATGCCAGCACTGGCCGACACCGGCCTCAACAGCGACGCGCGGGGCTTCGCCCAGCACCTCCATCTGGTAGGCTTCGCTCTGTTGGGCGAACAATTCGAACGACGGCATGGAGACGACGGCGGCCTTGATGCCGTCCTTGGCAAGCGCCTCGGCGGCTTCGACCGCCAGCCCGACTTCCGACCCTGTCGCAATCAGCGTGGCGTCGCGTTTGCCGCCCGCAGCATCGCGCAGCACGTATGCGCCGTTGGCCGAGAGGTTCTTACCCTCGTCCTTGCGCAGGTTCGGCACCGCCTGACGCGACAGGGCGAGGATCGACGGCGTTTCGGTGGCCTGCAGTGCAAGCTCCCAGCATTCCGCCGTTTCGATGCCGTCGCAGGGGCGGAACACGTTGACGTTCGGCATCGCGCGCAGCGAAGCGATGTGCTCGATCGGCTGATGTGTCGGACCATCCTCGCCAAGGCCGATACTGTCATGCGTCATCACATAGATGACGCGCTGCTTCATCAGCGCCGACAAGCGGATCGACGGACGGCAATAGTCGGTGAAGACCAGGAAGGTCGCGCCATAAGGAATGAACGAGCCATGGAGCGCCATGCCGTTCATGGCCGCCGCCATGCCGTGCTCGCGCACGCCGTAGTGCAGATAGTTGGCGCCGAAATTGCCGGGCGTCACAGCCGTGTGATGCTTGGTCCGGGTGCCATTCGACGGTGTCAAATCGGCCGAGCCGCCGATCAACTCCGGCAGAGCGGGAACCAAATGTTCGAGCGTCAATTGCGACCACACACGCGTTGCCCGCTTGTTGGTATCGGCAGCGAATTGTGCTTTTGCGGCTTTGATCGCCTCCGCGGCGGCCTTGCCGGCGTCACGCCCCTTGATGAGCGATTTGGTCTCGGCCGGAGCCTTGGCGAAGGCCTTGTCCCAATCGGCGCGCGCCTTGCCGCCGCGGCTGCCGGTGTCGCGCCAGGCGTTCAGAATGTCTTCGGGAATCTCGAACGGCGGATACGGCCAGCCGATGTTGTCGCGCGTCGCTGCGATCTCCTCAGCGCCCAAAGGTTCGCCATGCGTCGACGCCTTGCCCTGCTTGTTGGGCGCGCCGCAGCCGATGATGGTCTTGCAGGCGATGAGCCACGGCGCCGATGGATCGGCCTTTGCCTTGGCAATGGCTTTCGAAACGTCGGCGGCGTCATGACCGTTGACGCGCGCGGTGTTCCAGCCCGCTGCCTTAAATCGGGCAACCTGATCGTCGCTGGTCGAAAGCGCCGTCGAACCGTCAATCGTGATCGAATTGTCGTCCCACAGCACGATCAGCTTGCCGAGCTTCAAGTGCCCGGCCATCGAGATGGCTTCGTGACTGATGCCCTCCATCAGGCAACCGTCGCCAGCGATGACGTAGGTGTGGTGATCGATGAGATCCGTGCCGGCGCGGGCCGAGAGCAACCGCTCGGACAGCGCCATGCCGACCGCATTGGCGATGCCCTGGCCGAGCGGCCCCGTCGTCGTCTCGATGCCGGCCGCGTGGCCGTATTCGGGATGGCCGGCGGTTTTCGATCCGAGCTTGCGGAAATTCTTGAGCTCCTCGATCGTCATGCCCGGATAGCCGTTGAGATAGAGTAGCGCGTAAAGCAGCATCGAGCCGTGACCGGCGGAGAGCACGAACCGGTCGCGGTTCGGCCAATCGGGCGCGGCCGGATCGAAGCGCAGCGCTTCGGTGAAGAGCACGGTTGCGGCATCGGCCATGCCCATCGGCATGCCGGGGTGGCCGGAGTTTGCCGCCTGCACGCCGTCCATGGCGAGGGCGCGGATGGCGTTGGCCATGTCCTTCAGCGGCACGTGCGGCCCCTTGGTTGCGGTGCCCGATGCCTTGGTCTTCGCTGTGCTCATGGAAAAAATGGTTCCGCTTCTGAGGCCTGGACGAGACGGCCGGCCGCCTGATCTGCCGGGCACATTTACCGGGGCTTGCCGCCTGCGTCTATGGCCGCGGGCGAGCAACCAAACGACAAATGGGCGCGCTGGTGGAAAGAACCGCAAAACCACGCAATTTGAGGCCATTGCGCCGTCCTGATGGCCCTATACCTTGGTCTTGATCTCGGCCTGCGCGAGCTTGGCCTCCTCCTGGGCATCCTCCTGAAACAGCTTTTCCAAGGTTGCCGCATCGCTGCGGGCCTTCTGCTGCAGCTTCTCCATGTCGGAGGCGAATTGGTAATCGTCGAACAGCCGCCGCTCGTCGTGGACCCTGAAGGTCTTGACCGCGCGCTCGGCGACCCGTTCGGAGTACCCGAGCCCCTTCAACAGTTGATGCGTCAGGTCGAGCGCCGACAGGAATGTCTCGCGCCTCAGGGTCTTGATGCCGAGATCGATCAGCCGGTGGGCATGATTGCGGTCGCGGGCGCGGGCAAAGATGGGCACGTGCGGATAGCGGCTCTTGACGAGTTCGGCTGTACGCATGGACGCTTCCACTTCGTCGATGGCGAGAACGAACGCACGCGCCTTGTCGGTTTGTGCGGCATCGAGGATATCTGGACGGCTCGCGTCGCCGTAGAACGCCCTGCTGCCGAACTTTTTGACGAGTTCGATCTGATCGGCCGAGATGTCGAGAGCCGTGAAGGGAATGCCCTTGGCACGCAGCACACGGGCGACGATCTGGCCAAAGCGGCCGAACCCGGCGATGACAACGTGCTTGTCGTTATCGGGCAGGGTCTCGAAGGCCTGCGCCGGCGCTGCCTTGCGAAACAGCAGCCGGTCGATCAGCAGAACGATCGGCGTCATGGCCATCGACATGGTGATGACGACCGCCAGAATCTCCGCGGCGTTCCCGCCGAGCACGCCGGCCGCGGTGCCGACCGACAGCAGCACGAAAGCGAATTCGCCGCCCTGCGACAACGCGAGGGCCAGACGGCGCGCACCGCGGCTTTCCAGACCGTTCCAGCGGCCAAGTACGTAGAGAATGAGCGCCTTGATCGCGATGAGCGACAGTGTCAGTCCTGCGATCAGCCACGGGATCGACACCAGCAGCTTCAAATTGAGCGACATGCCGATGGCGGTAAAGAACATGCCGAGCAGCAGCCCTTCGAACGGGGCAATGTCGGCTTCGAGCTGATGGCGATAGCTGCTTTCGGCGAGCAGCGCGCCGGCGATGAAGGCGCCGAGCGACGCCGAAAGGCCGACTTGTTGCATGACGAGCGTCACGCCGACGACGGTCAGCAGCGCCGCCGCCGTCATGGCTTCCTTGACGCGCGAAAGCGCCACGAACCGCAGCATATAGTCGAGAGCAAAGTGGCCAGCGACAACGACGGCAATGATCGTTGCCAGTCCCTTGGCGAAGGCCATGTGGTCAAGCTCGGCCGCCGCTGTCGCGGCATTGACCGCAAAAAAGGGGGCCAGCGCGATCAACGGAATGGCGGCGAGGTCTTGAAAGAGAAGCACGGCGAATCCGAGCCTCCCGTGCCGTGTCGCCAGTTCGCCGTTCTCCTCCATCACCTGCAGCGCGAACGCCGTTGACGACAGAGCCAACGCCGCACCGGCAAACAGCGCCGGCTGCCAGCGAAAGCCAAGCAGCACCCCAACCCCGCCAAGCACCGCTGCCGTCAGCAGCACCTGGGCCGAACCGAGACCGAACACCGCCTGCCGCATGGCCCAAAGGCGCTTTGGTCTCAGTTCCAGACCGATCAGGAACAGGAGAAGAACGACACCGAATTCAGCGATGTGCAAAACTTCCTTGGCCGCATCGCCGGAGAAGACGATGCCCAACGCGAACGGGCCGATGAGCACGCCAGCAACAAGATAGCCGAGCACGGCCGCGATCCCCAGGAACCGCGCTAGCGGCGCTGCGATCGCCAAAGCCGCCAGCAGCACCGCAACGACTTGTAACGACACGTTCGCATCTCCTTATCGATTGCAGCCCCGGCAACGGCGGCCTTTCCCGGCCGGCAATCCAATTAACGACCGGGGCCGTAGTGCTGGCACGCCCAGAGAGGTTCGGCTATGAGTTGTCATATCGCAAGCGGCCCGGCACTAGGCCGCCAAAGGAACGCTCCTGGTCCAATATCAATGGCTGAATTCTTAAACCGGATCGCCGAGCGGGGAGACGCTGAAGCCTTCCGCAAACTGTTCCAGGCTTATGCGCCGCGCGTCAAATCCTACATGATGCGCCAGGGCGCTGACGCCAACACGGCCGAGGAACTGACCCAGGAGACGCTGCTGACCGTTTGGCGCAAGGCCAAACTCTACTCCATCGACAAGGGCAGCGCGACCACCTGGATTTTCACGATCGCGCGCAATCTGAGAATTGACCGGCTGCGTAAGGAGATGACCTGGGTCGAACTGCCGGAAGGGCGGGCGGAGCAAGCGTCGGAGGATGCGACGCCTGACGAGGCTCTCGACGAACGGGAGCGCCGCGAGCGGGTCCAACAAGCCCTCGCCGCACTACCGGCCGACCAGCACGAGGTGGTGTCTCTGTCGTATGTGGAGGGCCTCTCGCACAGTGAAATCGCCGATCGGCTCGGACTGCCGCTCGGTACCGTGAAATCGAGAATGCGGCTCGCTTACGAGAAGATTCGCGAGTCAGTCGGGGACTTGAAGTAGATGAAGACGACCCATCATCCGGGTGCCGAATGCTTGATGAGTTGCTCGGCCGGCAGCATGCCTGAGGCATTCGCCGCGATCATGGCGACACACATGGCAATGTGTCCGCAGTGCCAGAAGGATCTGGCGATCATGGAGCACATCGGCACCGTGCTGTTCGACAAGATTGCGCCTGCAGCGGTTGCCAAACCCGCCCCGGTCGCGGCGATGATGGCGCGCGAAGCCGAACCGGATGGCACTGCGCTGCCCGCCGCTGAAGGCGACGTGCCGGCGACTCTGGTCGCAAGTGTTGGACATCATCTCGATAAGGTCAGCTGGTCGCGCGTCAGCCCCGGCGTCTGGCAGCATCGCATTCCCCTCTCCAAGGGCGCAAAGGGCGACCTCCGGCTCATCAAAGTGGCCCCGGGCCAGAAGATCCCGCAGCACGCACACTCGGGCGAAGAGATGACGCTCGTGCTACGCGGCGCTTATGATGATGAAACCGGCCGCTATGAGGCCGGCGACGTTGCTGATTTTTACGGCGACGTCGACCACGCACCCGTTGCCGACGCCGAGGCGGGCTGCATCTGCCTTATCGCCACGATGGGCAGGATGAAGTTCAAGAGCCCACTCGCCCGCCTGATCCAGCCGCTCACCGGATTTTAGCCGCATCCGAGCGCACGTTCGTCGTTAAGCGGCGCATTGATGCGTTTGCCGTCAGCGGCGCGCGCGCTATGACTGCTGGCATGAAACTCGACTATTCCAACAAAGTCGTCTGGATCACAGGCGCCAGCAGCGGCATCGGCAGGGAGCTTGCCCTGTCGTTTGCGAACGACGGCGCCATCGTCGCGGCATCCGCACGTTCGAAAGACAAGCTCGACGCGATTGCTCAGCTGTCGCCTAATATTCATGCCTTTCCGCTCGACGTAACCGACGCGGAGGCTGCCAGTCGCGTCACCGGCGAGATCGCCCGCGCCTTGGGGCCGGTTGACCTGGCGATCCTCAACGCCGGTATCTTTCACCCCATGACGGTCTCGCGCTACGACGCGGATAAGGTGCGTGCCTCCAACGCCATCAATTATCTGGGCGTCGTCAATTCTCTCGAGCCGGTGATGGCGGCGATGGTGGCGCGCAAAGCCGGGCACATCGCCATCGTCTCATCCGTCGCCGGATTTCGCGGATTGCCCAAGGGCGTCGCCTATGCGCCGACCAAAGCGGCGCTCATCAGCCTCGCCGAGAGCCTCTATCCGGACCTGAAGCTCAAGGGCGTGCGCATGACAATCATCAATCCGGGTTACGTCGCAACGCCGATGACGGAGCCCGTGACGTTTCCGATGCCGTTCATCATCCCGGTCGACCAGGCGGTCGCGGAAATTCGCAACGGCATCGCATCGGGACGTTTCGAGATCGTCTTTCCATGGCGCATGAAGTGGCTGATGAAAACCATGCGCGTGCTGCCCTACGGCGCGTTCTTCTACCTGATGGGCCTCATCGCCAAACGCGAACCGCCACCGTAGAGGCGCTTAGCCACTCTCCTCCGTCGAGCCGGCCGCAACTCGCAGTCAGCTCGCCGGCGCTCCGCGCTTGGCGGCAGGCTCCCCGCCGGGGAGTCGCAAAGCGCCACCAGGAAACGGAGAAAAAATCATTCACCAACGGGTAACCTTAACGCGTCGTTTACTTCTCCTACCGTAGTGTCAACACATCGGCTTCTGCTGGTCTCTCCCCCACGCAAATAGCCGACCACTGCAAGTGAAGTGTCGTCATCCCACGTTTCCGCGTTTTGAGAGGTTGACCGATGCCCTACGAAGCTGTCTCGCGTGCGCTTGCCTACGTCTCCTGCCTCACAACCATGAGCCTGTTTGCTACGTCGATGGCGATTGCCGCCGTCAACGTCGGAACGGTGCGCTCCGCCGGCGGATGTCCGCCCGCGGCCTGCACGGCTCAGGTTGAGAAGCCGCCGGGCACCGCATTCGGCTCGCTGACCAGCAAAGCCCATGTGGACGCCATCGCCGCCGCGCACGGGCCGAAGAAGATCTGAAACACGATCTCGTAGAGAAGCACGCCCCGGACGGATGCGCTGAGCATCTGACCGGACCCGCACTCACTCCTAGCCTGCGACTGTCACTAACCCTGCAACCTGCGACCTACCCTCCGGACACCTGACACTGCCCGAGGCCGGCCCAAACCGTGCGTGGCTCGCCTATACCGGCAGATGCGTGAATCGGAGATACGAGAAGCGCGAGCTTGAGCCCACGGCGTACGCGTGCGCTCAACTCGCGCTCTTGGCCTTTTTGACCACGGCGTCGATTGCCTGCAATTCGGCGATGAGACCCGCGAGGTCCTTGAGCGGCACCATGTTGGGACCATCGGAGGGTGCGCGGTCGGGATCCTGATGGGTCTCGATGAAGAGCCCCGCCACGCCTGCGGCCACTGCGGCGCGTGCCAGTACCGGCACGAACCGGCGATCACCGCCCGACGACGTGCCCTGCCCGCCCGGCTGTTGCACGGCATGCGTGGCATCAAAAATCACTGGCGCGCCGGTTTCCGCCATCTGCGCCAGCGCTCGCATGTCAACGACGAGCGTGTTGTAGCCGAAGCTCGATCCGCGCTCGGTGACGAGCACGTTGGGGTTGCCGCTGCCCGTCACTTTGGCGACGACGTTTCTCATATCCCACGGGGCGAGAAACTGCCCCTTCTTGATCTTGACGACCCGGCCGGTCCTGGCGGCGGCGATGAGCAGATCGGTCTGCCGGCACAGGAAGGCGGGGATCTGCAGAATGTCGACGGCCTCCGCTACCGCGGCGCACTGATCGACCTCGTGGACATCGGTGACGACCGGCAGCCCCAGGCTTTCACGAATCTCGGCGAAAACCGGTAAAGCCGCATCAAGACCGATCCCGCGCTTGCCGGTGAGCGAGGTCCGGTTGGCTTTGTCGAAGGACGATTTATAGACCAGCCCGATGCCGAGCTTGGCCGCCATCTCCTTCAGACCTGACGCCATTTCGAGGGCGTGGGCCCGGCTTTCCATCTGGCAGGGACCGGCCAGCACCGCGATCGGCGCATCGTTGGCGAAGGTCACTCCGCCGGCGCTGACGCGGGGCGAGGGCTTGAGAGATTCGTGCTGGGTCATGGAGACCTTATAGCGGCCCTCAACGGCATCAGCGACCCTCAAGTTGCCGTTACCAACATTGGCGAGGAACGACACCCGAGCCGGAGTGTTCGCCGAGGCCCATGACGCTTGGGATGCACACGCCGGGCAAACAAAAACGGCGGCTGAAACAGCCGCCGTTCAGGAACCATTCGGTTCGAAATCGTTAGATGAGATCGATTTCGGCCGGGAGGTAGCTGGTGACTTCGAGACCAACTTCCTGCTCGCGAACGGCCGGCTTCGTCCAGACTTTCATGTGGTTTCCTCCTCACATTGTTGGTGACAGGTTCATTTCCTGTTGCGGCTGTCTTACCGGCGAGGCGAAAAAATTGCCAATAGCTTTTCACTCGCGGCTTCCAAACTTTTCGTGATCACGGTTCCGTGATCTGTTATATCATTTCACTAGTTGGCCAGCGTCGCTGTCACTGCGGTTGAGACATCACCGGCACCGGATTGCGCGCGGCCAGCGGAAATCCAATCGCACCAAGTGCCCGAAGAGGCCGGCAGCATTTGGGGAACGGTCGCAATGCCCGTATAATGGGCATACCTCGCCATCAGGGAATCAGCCCGCGTCCGGTGGCGGCCACGACAGACATCGAAGGGAATAGACAATGGACAACCTTGCCTGGCTGCAACCGGTGATCATCGGGGCCGCGATCGTGTTCGTACTCGACCTTATCGGCAACATGCTTTCGTTCTCGAACCGCTTTGCCAACGCCTTGACGACCGCCGCCGTGTTCGCCGTGCTGTTCGGCGCACTGATCCACCTCGGCATCGTCAAGCTCGACGTGCGCGCGGTACCGATGGATGCGGCACCTGCGGCCACCACTCCGGCACCGGCGATGTAAGCGACGCACCGGACAAGACATCCAATCGAGACGGCGCGGGATCACTTCCGCGCCGTTTTTTTGCGCCGCGCACCTGCGACCCCAAGTGCCGCTTTACCAGCGGATGTCTTGTGTATTAGTATTCTCTAATATGACTTCTGACACCGTCGCGGAGTGATGAGACATGGCCCAGATTTGGATGATTGCGCTGACCGCCGGTGCCGTCCTCGCCGCACCGCTCGCCGCCGGCACGGCGGTGGCGCAGGATCAGACCGCCTCACCCCCGCAAGCCGAACAACTTGCAGCCGCACGCACGGCTGCGAAGGACCTGGGAGAAACGCTCAAGGGCGTGCTGGTTCAATCGATCAAGAGCGGCGGGCCGGTTGCGGCCATCGCAGCCTGCAATACGATTGCGCCGGCGATCGGCTTGGAATTGTCCAAAAAATACCAGGCCGAGGTGGGCCGCACCGCGTTACGCGTCCGCAATGCCGCCAACGCCCCGGACGATTACGAACGCCGGGTGCTTGAAGAGTTCGCGGCCAAGCTTTCCGCCGGCGCCGACCCGGCAACGCTGGAGCATTCGGAAACCACCGACGTCAATGGTGTGAAGACGTTGCGCTACATGAAAGCGATCCCGATGGCCGCAGAGCCGTGCGCCGCTTGCCACGGCGCGGATTTGAAGCCCGAGGTCAAGGCAGAGATCGGCAAGCTCTATCCGCAGGATCAGGCCACCGGATTCAAGCCCGGCGATCTGCGCGGCGCATTTACAATTTCAATGCCGGTCAAGTGACCGGCCGGGTTGGTGGCCGGCCGAGCCACCAATTCGCCGCAAGCGTGAATGCGCATTCAGATTTGGGCCACCTTTTGGGCACCGACTCAGCCGCTTGATGAACCCGTTGTGCGTCACATCGAAAGGTGGGCCTGTCCCAGCAAAGAGATGACCAAGGTTGTAACGCCGCTGTTTGTGTCCGCGTGCTTGTACCTTTCGTGCATGAGTGCGATTGCCGGTTCCCTCGATCGTGAGGCGCATGGCGCGGGGGGCGAACCCCAGCCGAAGCTTCTCGAGCGCACCGAACGGCGCTCGAAGCCGGTCGACATCTTCGCAGCGCCCTCGGCGGCCGCGGAATGGGTGAAGGCTCGCAGCACGCACCGCGTCGAGCTTTCCGTCCGAATTGCCAGATAAGCGCCGCGGCTAAACCAGCCGGCTCTGCTCCACGGCCGCGGCGATGAAGCTTGCGAACAGCGGGTGCGGTTCAAACGGCCGCGATTTCAGTTCCGGATGATACTGCACGCCGATGAACCAGGGATGGTTGGAATATTCGACCGTCTCCGGCAGCAAGCCGTCAGGCGACAGACCAGCGAACCGCAGGCCGCACTTTTCCAGCCGCTCGCGATAGCGGGTGTTGACCTCGTAGCGGTGGCGGTGCCGCTCCGAAATCCGCGTGTCACCGTAAACCTCTGCGATGCGGCTGCCTTCAGCGAGTGCCGCCGGAAATGCGCCGAGCCGCATGGTGCCGCCGAGGTCGCCGCCTTGGCGGCGCTGCTCCAGTTCGTTGCCGCGCATCCACTCCGTCATCATGCCGACGACGGGTTCGTCCGAGGGACCGAACTCTGTCGAGCTTGCACTCTTGATGCCGGCCAGATTGCGCGCCGCTTCAAGGCACGCCATCTGCATGCCGAAGCAGATGCCGAAATACGGCACCTGCCGCTCGCGGGCGAACTTGGCGGCGAGGATCTTGCCCTCCGCGCCCCGCTCGCCGAAACCGCCCGGCACGAGAATGCCGTTGACGCCTTCCAGATGCGGTGCCGGATCTTCGCGCTCGAAAACCTCACTCTCGATCCAGTCGAGCTTGACCTTGACGCGGTTGGCGATGCCGCCGTGGACCAGCGCCTCGATCAGCGATTTGTAGGCGTCCTTGAGGCCCGTGTACTTGCCGACGATGGCGATCGTCACTTCGCCCTCGGGCTGGGCGATGTTGCGCGAGATCGTTTCCCAGCGCGCCAGGTTCGGGTTCGGCGCGCCTGTGATGTTGAACGCATTCAACACTTCGCGGTCGAGGCCTTCGCGGTGATAGGCGAGCGGCACGTCATAGATCGAGGCAACATCGAGGGCCTGGATGACCGCCTCGGGGCGGACATTGCAGAACAGCGCGATCTTTTTGCGCTCTCCGACCGGGATGTCGCGGTCTGACCGGCAAAGAAGAATATCCGGCTGGATGCCGATCGAGCGCAGCTCTTTGACCGAGTGTTGCGTCGGCTTGGTTTTGAGTTCACCGGCCGACGGAATGAACGGCATCAACGTCAGGTGGATGTAGACGGATGCTCCGCGCGGCAGATCGTTGCCGAGCTGGCGGATGGCTTCGAAAAACGGCAGGCCCTCGATGTCGCCGACGGTACCGCCGATTTCGACGAGAACAAAATCGACGTCCTCGTTGCCTGTGGTGACGAACGTCTTGATCGCATCGGTGACGTGCGGAATGACCTGAACGGTGCCGCCGAGAAAATCGCCGCGCCGCTCCTTGGCGAGGATCTCCTGATAGATGCGGCCCGTTGTGATGTTGTCCGACTTTTTCGCCGGCACGCCAGTGAAGCGCTCGTAATGGCCGAGATCGAGATCGGTCTCCGCGCCGTCGTCGGTCACGAACACTTCGCCGTGCTGATACGGGCTCATGGTGCCCGGATCGACGTTCAAATACGGGTCCAGCTTTTTCAGCCGGACGGTGTACCCGCGCGCTTGCAGAAGCGCGCCGAGAGCGGCGGATGCGAGACCTTTTCCGAGGGAGGAGACCACGCCGCCAGTGATGAAGATATAGCGTTGCATGGGATTTGGGTGTCGCACGCCGTCGCCCGAGTCGTCAAATCGATAAATATGCAACTTCCACAGTGCGTTGCTGCGATTGATAGAAGACAGTGACTGGATTGTCCCCTGTTCGCGCCGCCGGTTCGGGAAACCTAAGGCAAGAACAGCCTCAGTTTAGAGCAGCACCGGCAATCCGTTGGTCTTGTGAGTGTCCGCGGTGCGGCCTGCGCATCAATTTCCTTCTGCGGTTTCATCGCCCTGACGCGCCCCGGCCGACCTCGACCGTGTTCGGCCACTACAGCGTCCCGCGCGGCCGCCGAAACCGCATTTTCAAGCGGTGAGGTATCGTCCGGAATGATATGACGAGCCTGCGGTCCTACATTGGACTGTCAATTTTACCGTCCACGTCCTTCACCTCTTTCACATTCCAATCATCCGGCACGACCCAACTCTTTTTCAGGGGAGCCAACCATGGCCATCGCTGCAACCTCAGGCGGAATACTCGACCTCAATCAGGCGCTCTATGATTACGGCGTAATGGGCGATACCGTCATCGTCATCAACGCAGCAAGCAACAACACCATTTACACCTGGGAAGGCAACGACACCGTCTACACGACGCGGGTGAACGCAGGCTTCATCCAGGACATCTACCTCGGCTTCGAGAACGATCGCTTTTTTGGCGGCGCCTGCGCCGACTACGTCCGCGACGGCAAGGGCAACGACACCGTGTATCTCGGCGACGGCATCGACCGCGCCTACGTCGGTGAAGGCAACGACTATATTGACGGCGGCGCCAACACCGACTTTCTTTTCTTCAATGAACGCTATGTTTCCGACAACGGCGCCAGCGTTCCGAACTACAATCCGGTGACTGTCGATCTCCTCAAAACGACAGCTCAGAACCTCGGATACTTCGGAATCGACACACTGTTGAACTTCGAAAATATTGTGGGCTCGAATGCAGCCGATAAACTGTACGGCACCAACGGCGCAAACATTCTGAGCGGATCGGCTGGGAACGATCTAATCGACGGGCGGGCCGGGGATGACTCGATCAATGGCGATCAGGGCGCCGATATCATTATCGGAGGTGCTGGCAAGGATACTATGCTTGGAGGACCGGACATCGCCGCCGCCCGGGATACGTTCCGCTATCTTGCGCTGACCGACAGCACGGCCAGCACGGCAACGTCCGACATCATTCAGCTTTTCGACACCGGCGTCACAGCGACCGACGACCGGATCGACTTGTCGGCCATCGATACCAACGCGGCCATGGCCGGCGACCAGGGTTTCGTCTGGCGCAACACTCTGGCATTCACCACGTCATCGGCGTGGGAAGTGCGGCTGCAGGTCAGCGGCGCCGATACCATCGTCCAGGTCGATAACGATTCCGACACGGCGGCCGAAATGGTTATTCTTGTGCAAGGCGTCACCGGCCTGACGTCTTGGGATTTCATTCTCTGATCGCAAGCGAAGATCAAAAACGAAAACGGCCGGAGTTATCTCCGGCCGTTTTGATTTTGATCTTCCGAGCGACTTACTGTCCGCCCGGCACGGTGATCGGCGCCGGACCGGCCCCGCCCTGCAGCTTGTCGAGCACACCGCCGCGGCCCTGGCTATCGGCCGGTGCCGGAGTTGCCGGTGCGGCGCCAGGTGTTGCTGGTGCGCCGGCCGCGGGTGCGGTCGCAGGCTTGGCAGCATCGAAGGCTGAACCGGCCGGTGCGGTGCGATTGGCGAGAACGGCCAGCATGATGCTGGTGGCAAAGAACGCCGCGGCCAGAGCGGCGGTTACCCGCGTCAGAAGATTGGCTGTGCCGCGGCCGGTCAAAAATCCGCTACTGCCGCCGCCGCCGATTCCTAGCGCACCGCCTTCAGACTTCTGCAACAACACGACGCCGACGAGTGCGGCGGCGATCATGATATGAATGACGAGGACGACGGTGGCCATCGGCTATGAGATCCAATGAAAATAGTAATTGCGCCCGGGGCCACCCAGCGGCGGACCAGCGTTTCTGGCGGGCTTCTACACCAGCGGCCGCCGCAAAGCTAGTCCCGGCTCCAGATGCTCAAGTGCCGCAATCTCTTATGGAATGGGTTCGGTCGTGAGCGGGATGGTGCGAACGTCGGTTTCGCGCAAGGCATCCGCTGGCTTTTTCGCCAGCTTGGGCTTGGCCTGAGCCTTCTTTTCCGCCGCCGGCGGCGACTGGCCCGATGGCGCATCTGGCGAATCCCCAGTTGCGGCGTCCGGTTTGGCGCCTTGGACCGCAGGATCGGGTAGCGGCGCGAATGGGTCGAGGTTGGGATTGAGTTCGAGACGCTTGGCGATCTCCGCCGCCTTCTCCATCTCCGGTGTCAGGGTCGCTTCACGGCAGGCGAATTTGATCTGCTCGTCCAGCAGGATGTACTGTTCGACGTCGCGCAGCCGGGCCGCAGAGAGATTGGCTTTGCCCCACTCGGCGCCGCGCTTCAAATCCTCAAGAATGCCGGATTGAACGAACGTCGCCTGTTCGGCATGGAGCTGCTTGCAGGTCTCCTGGTCGAGCTTCGGCTGCCCGGCCATGGCCGGAGCCGCTATCGCGCATAGGACGGCCGAAGCCGCCGCCGTGACCATCATCGTCAGACGCAAACGCGAATGCAGCATCATGAAACAGCTTTCAAACATCAGCTTTGGTAGGCTCGAATAATGGCAAGAAAATCGCTGGCCTTCAGACTGGCGCCGCCAACCAGCGCACCATTGACGTTGGCGACGGACAGCAAGGCCTTGGCATTATCGGGTTTGACAGAGCCGCCGTAAAGGATGCGCATGCCCGATCCTTCGCCGCCGAAGCGGGCGATCAGATCGCGGCGGATCGCGGCGTGTACTTCCGCCACGTCTTCAACCGTCGGCGTCAGGCCTGTGCCAATGGCCCAGACCGGCTCGTAAGCGATGATGGTATTGGCGGCGGTTGCGCCGTCGGGAAGCGAGGTCTTGAGCTGGCGCGCCACGACCTGCAGCGTCAGACCGGCGCGGCGCTCACCTTCTGTCTCGCCCAGGCAGACGATAGCCGACAATCCGGCCCGGTGCGCCGCCTCCGCCTTCAGCCGCACGCTCGCATTGGTATCGCCATGATCGGCGCGGCGTTCCGAATGGCCGACGATGACGGCGGAGGCCCCTGCCTCTTTCAACATCTCAGCGGAAATGTCGCCCGTGTGCGCACCTGATGCCTTGGCGTGGCAGTCCTGCCCCGCAAACGTCACCGGAGAGCCCTTCGAGGTCTCGGCCATGACCAGAAGCAGAGTTGCAGGGGGCGCGATCATGACGTCGGCCGCCACGTTCTTCAGCGGCCCGCCAAGTGCCTCGCTGACGGCCACGACTTCGTTGAGGCCGGCCTTGAGGCCGTTCATCTTCCAGTTTCCGGCCACCAGAGGCCGGATGGTCGGTGCATGCGCTGTCATGTAACCCCGCTTGAATTCCCCACTCGGGCCCCGTTTCGGCACTCCGGCGCTCACACCATGGAGCGGCGGCGCGGCCATTGAGACCGGCCGTCCCGGCGACTTGGCAGCCGCGCCATCACCCGCCTTTAGGGCCCCGTGCCCCCCTATTCGCCACGTCCGGCCGGCGTTTTCAACCCTCCAATGGTCGCCGCGTCACCCTGCCGAGGCTGCCCTTGCATTCAGGCCCGGGCTGAGGTTCATATCACGGCGAACCGCAGGGCCCGACCCGGGCCGTTGACCTTATTGACGAGGGTGCGCCTGTCCCAGATGGGGCTCGAACCCTCACCGAACACAGGACACTTAATTTCCATGCTCGAGACCATGAGACGTGGCGCCCAGACGTGGGGCGCCAAGGTGCTTTTCGGAATTCTGGTCGTGAGCTTCGTCGGAATCTGGGGCATTCAGGACGCCTTCATGGGTTACGGCAGCGGCTCGATTGCGACCGTCGGCAACACCAAGATCCCGGTCGAGGAGTTCCAGCGCGCCTATCAAAATGAACTCGATCAATTCTCGCGCGAAGCCAACAAGCGGCT
>CXWK01026015.1_pt1 | contig 23568 bp, 21 predicted proteins | sample 590851 | NCBI WGS metagenome assembly CXWK01 (sample SAMEA3498364, study PRJEB10139) | wastewater metagenome | biome: wastewater treatment plant; material: activated sludge | place: Denmark | collected 2014-08-01
GCCCTGGGCCCACGCGAAGATCCCCGCCTGATCCGTCAACGTGGGGGCGACGCAGCGCTTACGGGAGAACCGCAATCGACGCTGAAACATTGCGATGTAATGACGTACTGCTGCTTCAACCCCGGCGTGGGTCAGCCAACCGCCAAAGGTGCCAAGTTCATAGCGCAGCCGTTCTGCCAGTTGTTCGTCGGTGCGCCCGACGCGAACGTCGTTGTTCCAGCGTAAGCGCGCGCCTGCCACGGAATGGGTGGCGGCTAAGAACGCACAGCGGATGTCGGATGGCGTCAGCATCACGCGGCCTCCTGCGCCAGCGTGCGGATAACCGCGTGGAAATTTGCCAACACGGGGCGTCGGCCATAGCCGCGCAGAACGCACAAAGTATCGGTGACGCGCTCGATGAAGCGGATGCGGCGTTGAAGCCGGGCAAGAGACACACGCGGTGGCGCATCGGCGCCGTTCGAGGTGGTTCCAACGACCAAGCCGTTGCCAACGATGGGCTGCGGATATCCAGCCACGGCGAACAGATGGAGGGCAGGGCTTTTGAGCAGAGCCTCGTCGTCGACGTAAATAGTGTCGGCGTCATCGAACGGAACGGCGGTGATCGTTTCACACCCAATCAGACGATAGATGGTTGGCAGGCCGTCGCCTTGCTTGGGCAAGGTGACACGTGTGATGGTTGCGGATGTGGCGTCGATGAGAAATGCATGCATGATGGGTGCTCCTGTGTTGGCGGACCCGCTCATTGCGGCTCCTTGCCGAGCCCAAAAGCCGCCTGGTTGGCGGGCGTGCCGGGCTGAAACCGATAGGCGCGCGTGAGCGCGGCCCTTGGCGCGCGCCGCCAACAGGTGGCATGCTTTCAAAATGGAGCTGCTGAGCGGTTGCCAAGCAGACGGTGGGTGCCATCAGCACTGAACAGAAGCACACATGTACATATGTACAGTCAGATCGGCCAACGTTGGCGAAGCTAGCGGTGCGGGGACCGTGCGATGGTCTTTGCTACGGACCGGCGTTTAGGGCTGACCGGCCGCGCGCGCTCGGCGGCATGAAGCGAGGTGGCAGCGTGCAATGTCAAGCCGCGGAGAAGATTGTGCAGAACCGGACCGTTGGCCATGCGCTGATCCCGCTCGGCGCGAACTTTGGCGACCGTGCGTTGAACGGCGTCGCGATCGGCGAGACCCAAACTTGCCATGGCGCGGATGAAATCGACCTCATCCATTTCAAACCAGGCGCGCTGGTGGAACGACGGTGTCGGCGCAATAAGCGGGCGCAGGAAGCGTTTTCCGAAGTCTTTGGCCGTAGATGTCAGCTTAAGGGCGGAAAGCTTCGTATAGGCGCCCTCGTTGCCTGCAACGAATCCGGAACCCTTCTGTTCCAGCACAAGGCCATGGTTGGCGAAGATGTCTTCAAGGTCGTCCAGGGTGTCGGCGCGGGACAGATCGTCGGATACGAATGCGCCAAAGACGCGCGACGTCTTGCGACTCCATTGCAAGCGTTGGGTGTTGGCACCACGCATGCCGGCGTAGGTGGCGCGCTTAGGCGGTTTGGTCATGAGGTCATCGGTCAGATCAGGATTGAATTGGTGGGCAGGCGCATACTGAAAGCCGTGTACCTCTGACAAGGTGCGCATGATGTCATCGAAGCGGCGGTAGTCGTGCGATGTCGACCAGGCACGACCGGTCGCGGGATGCACGCGGTTGACCAGCATATGAAGATGGGGATGAGGCTTGTCGCCATGACCCATGATCAAAGCTTCATGTTCGCCAAGACCCGCAAGTTCTAAGGTGGCGTCGGCAATACGCTGCATGATCTCAGGTGAAGGGTTCTCGGCTTGATGCCAGGAGATGATGGCGTGGTAGGCCGCATTGCGCACGCGGCGCGAGAGGCGAGCCGTGGCAGTCATGTAGGTTGCGGCAAGGTCGGGGTCTTCGGTCGCGAGGTTGCGCGATTTTATCCAGGCGACACGGTTGGGATGTGGTTTTGTGCCCGGCTTTCCGTGCACAAGGTACCGCGCGATGGCGTGAAAATCGTTCGTCGGCGGTGTCAGGTTTGCGAGCATGGACGAATGCGGGCCACAGCAGCGTTGATATTGCGGATGCAGGCATCGAGGTCGTTGGTGATCGCCGCCATGTTGCCGACATGGGCCATGCGAGCGAGCTGGTTCAGGTTGTTTCCGATGCGCCCGATTTCGCGAATAAGTTCGGACTCTGGGCCGGACGAACGGGGAAGGCGAGGCGGCTGGTTGGCAATATGGCCTCGGAGTAAGGCGCGGATGAACCTGGACGTTGTGATGCAGCGTGATGCTGCTTCTGCTTCAATGCAGTCGTAGTCGTGCTGCGACACGCGCGTGTAGACCTGCCGCGGCAGTCGAACGCGGTCATCATCGACGGCTTTGCGATACCCTTGTGTTGGCATGGTCGGGTCACTTCCTTGCTCAAACGGAGGGGCGGGCCGGGGGCTTGTGACCGCCAGGTCACGCCCTGCGGCGAGTGGGTTTCAAGGACGATTTGTCCAGAAACCCATACCTCGCCCCCTCCGTTTGAGAGTCTTCCCTTCCACGTCCTTTCTGCAAGTCTCTTGCCTAGCACTTCATCATCGCGCGTGCGCGCACAGCACGCCCTCGAAATAGGCAACCCATCCAAAATCAAAACGTGAAATGTGGAACGTCTGCGACGTGGTTTGCCTGTGGGGAGGCGCTGCCTCCCCACACCCCTCCGAGGTACGGTCGAAATGAGGGCACTTTTTGTATACGAACGTCAGCGCGTCTGTGCCGTTTTGCTGGGCAGGGGAGTTGTCGTAATTCGCGGTTGCGGGATGATGGCACCACGGTACAGCTGAGGAGCGATGACCGTCGAGATGAGGGCGCCCTACCTCCATGGGGCGCTTTCTTATTTGGGCGCACAGCTTAGAAGGTCGGCTGGTTCGAAGTCCGCGCCTGGCCGCGCCGGCGTTTGGCGGAGGTCGCATACCCGTCAGCTGGCATGGCAAAATACCCTGAGCCAAGCGTTTGGTGTTTGGACGTGGGCACGCGACGACCATCGTAGGGATTGACGGTGTGAAGCTTGGCGATCTTGTCAAACGGCACCGCCGATAACTTCTCCGGGCTTACGTTCAGGTCTTGTGCAAGTTGCAAAAGGATATTGATGGCGCAGGCGCGCTGCGTATCAGCATCGAGAACATTGCCTGTCACCGACGTTTCAAGGTAGAAATCCCATAGCTCGCTGTCGTTGCGCGGTTCAATCCAGCATTCAAGACTGCTGCGTCCGCCAAGATAGATTCGACGTTGTCCGTCGATGTTGATGGTGTTGGTCACGATCATCCGGTGATGGTGATGCAGAGGCAAAATGATTCAACGGAGTTGCCCCCATGACGGGCAGCGCGGTCGAACGACCAAGCACGATGCCGAAAGGGCTGTTGCAATCTTGCCATCCGCTGCGCATTGAACACCTGCACATCTGTGCTCGTGCGCATGTAAGCAGAAGGAAAGGCGCAGCCGCGGGACGACTGCGCCGACATGGGGTTAGGCTGCGACATCCTGAGCGCCAACATCGGCAAACGCTTTCAGGTAGCGGGCCGCTTCGCTTGCCTTGGCGGCGGCGGTGAAGATGGCGCGCTTGTCGCCTTTCATGACCTTCAGCCAATGGCCGATGTAGGATGCATGATCGGGGCGAAGGACCGGGGTCAGCCCGAGTTCGGCGCAAAGGAAGGCAGAGGACAATTCGGCGACGAGTTCTTCCATGGCATAGGCATCATCGCCGAAGCGTTTGCCGAATTCGCGGGCGAGGCGACCTTGAGCACCGGACCAGTGTGACAACTCGTGGGTCAGCACGGCATACCAGTCTTGCGACCGGATGCTTGCATCGCCGGCACGGAAGAGGTTCTCGTCGGGCATGTGGATGCGGTCGAACAGCGTGGCGTAGTAGGCGCGGTCGCCACCCGAGTGGATGACGGCACCGGTTGCGGCAATGAAGGCTTCGGCGCGCGCGTTGCGGTCCAGGGGCGGTAACGGGGGCAGGGGCTCGGCGGCGTGATAGCCGTCGACTTGCGCGATGTTGAACACCCAGCTGGCGCGGGCGAAGTGACGAACGCCGTTGTCATCGGCCACATCGGGGTCGGGGTCGACGTCGATCTGCTTGTAGAAGACCACGAGCGAGGCTTTCTCGCCCTTGCGGACTTGGGCGTCGAGCGATTGCCATTGGCGGTAGGTGCCCCACAGCGAGGTGGCGTAGCCATGGAGTTCACAGGCGGCCCAGAGATTGAGGATATTGATTCCATTGTAGGCCTGTTCGGTGGCGGCATTGCGGGGAATGATCGACGACATCCCGGTTCGAAGCCAGGGCAGGCGAACGTCGTCGGTACCTGCTTCAATCAGGGCGATGATCTGGTCGGTGACGGCCTGGTGCACGTCGAGGCGGTCGGGTTTGGTCATAGCGGTTCTCCGTTCGGCAACCGGCGGAATTGCGCGGCTGATGCGCCGGACAAAACCGCCGGGCGAACGGGGACCCGCACCCGAAGGGCGGCTTCAAGCCGAGGGCCTGCCCCTTGCGGGGTGGGCGCACGCGGTTAGGCGCAGCAGTGTCAGCCGCGCTCTGCCGGGATGAGGCGTGGCCGCTTGGCCTGCCGATACGGGGAGAAACGGATGTCGTTGACGCTAGCGACCGAGCGCCGTGAGAAGGTGCGCCAAAAACTTCGAGAACTGGCCGCGTGCCGCTGCTTCATGGGCAGCCACCAGCCGTCGCTCCACGGTCGGCGTCATGCGGTCTTCAACTGTGCAGCGCTGATAGACTTGGTCGATGAGCCACTGGGCTTCAGGGATGAGCGTGTCGCGCGTTCCCCGGCGGATGCGCAGCGCAAAGGCGTCGATGGCGTCATCAAGTTCATCCACGGAAGAGAGCATGGAATTGCCGTCATCAACCAGCAAGGTGAGTGCTGCGTTCGTAGGCAATCGATTGAGCGGTGGTCTTGAACGCGAGGTTTTCCGCTCGCTAGACTTGACGCATGAACAAAAGCGAGAAAATCAGCCTGAAAAAGCGTGCGTCGGCTGCTGCTAAAACGCGGGCGATCGCGGTCGTGATTGAAGAGTTGGTGGCGGGCGGCGCAACGCGGTCGGATGCCCTTGCCGAGCAATTGAATGCTCGCGGTGTCCGGTTGCGGCGTGGAGATATTTCTGGACAATCGATAACGGTGCGTGGGGCTGTCAGATGTGACCTGAGCCCCTTCTTTCCTCCACTCAGGGGGAGAGTCCTGGGTTGAAGTCTTGCCCGCTGCCGGTCGTCGCGGCAAGGGCCCGATGGTGGTCGCGGAACTCGTCCGGTGTTCGGTTGGCGAGAGCCGAGTGTGGTCGGACGCGATTGTAATCGTCGCGCCAAGCCGCCAGCAGCTCTCGCGCCTCGCCGAGCGTCGAGAACAGCGACTCGTTCAGCAACTCATCACGCAGCCGCCCATTGAAGCTCTCGACGAACGCGTTCTGCTGCGGCTTGCCGGGCTGGATATAGTGCCAGTCGACGCCGGCGGCCTTGCTCCACTTCAGGATCGCCATGCTGGTGAGTTCGGTGCCGTTGTCGGAGACACAGATCCTCGGCTTGGCTCTCCGCCGTGCAATCACGACATCCAACTCGCGCGCGACACGGGCTCCCGACAGCGAGGTGTCGGCGATGAGCGCCAGACATTCGCGCGTGCAGTCGTCGACGACCGCCAGAATGCGGAACCGTCGCCCGCCTGTGAGGCAGTCGGAGACGAAGTCCAGGCTCCAACGCTCGTTCGGGCGCGAAGGCAGGCCGAGCGGGGCCCGCATCCCGAGCGCCCGCTTGCGCCCGCCGCGCTTCCTAACCGCCAAACCTTCCTCGCGGTAGAGCCGGCGGAACCGCTTCTGGTTCATCTTCAGTCCTTCCTTGCCAAGCAGGAAATGCAGCCGCCGGTAGCCGAACCGGCGCCGGATCGCTGCAAGCTCGCGGATGCGATGGCGAACCGAGGCGTCGTCGGGGCGCCGGCTGCGGTAGCGGATCGTCGAACGGTCGATCGAGAGTACGGTGCAGGCCCGCCGCTCGCTCACGTCATGCGCAGCGCACACGTGAGCGACAGCCTGCCGTCGAGCGGCGGGCGTCACCACTTTCGGCTGTTGACGTCCTTCAGGATCGCGTTGTCGAGCATCGTCTCGGCCAGCAGCTTCTTCAGCTTCGCGTTCTCGTCCTCGAGCGCCTTGAGCCGCTTGGCGTCGGACACGTCCATGCCGCCGAACTTCGCCTTCCACTTGTAGAAGGTCGCCGAGCTGATCCCGTGCTTGCGGCAGACATCCGCCGTCGGCCGCCCTGCTTCCTGCTCGCGCAGGATCGCGATGATCTGCTCCTCGCTGAACCTACTCTTACGCATCGTCCGTCTCCCTTCCTGGGGTTACGGACTCTACCCAAATCTGGAGGAGTTGGCGGGTCTCACGTCAGATGCAACGCAATGCGGCCGGCCAATGGCGCATACGCGCGTCGCGCACGTTCGGGTATGAGGGCGTGACGTGCCGTATGACGTGTTTTGATAGTCAGTAGTTCACGACCCGGCGCCATGACGATGAAGATCGAACCGGTACGTACGTGCCGGCTGACCACACCCCCTCTCACGAAAATAAATATAATCGACATTATATTTTGCACGCCGAGTGCAGATCCTTCACGCTTCACACAGCAAGGAAAGTCACTCAGTGGAGCACCTGGACGACGACCTCTATCTTTTATCCGGCCTTGGCGCTTGGCTGCCGGATGTCCTGCATCTGACCCATCCCAAAGCCCCGCAGATTACCTGTGACTTCCTCGGCCGGCGCAAGAACGTGCATACCCAGAAAGCCTACGGTCGCACACTCAAGGCGTTCCTGCTTTGGGTCGAGCGCGCCGAATACCCAACGCTTGCCGCGTTGACGGCGACAGACGTTAGCAACTACGTCAAAGGCCTGCAGCGCAGCTCCCGATCGGCTCCTCAGCCGCTTTCAAATCGCACGCGCGCCCAGATCATTGCCTGCTTGCGGCGCTACTTCAATGACCTCGTCCGTGGTGGCGCCCTCCCCTCCAACCCGGCCGCCGCCATCGAAACGTTCGCGGTGAAGGTCAAGGTGGGTCACTACAAAGCTCTGGAGCCGTCTGACATGGCGCGCCTACTGGACAGCATCGACGCCAAAACGCTTCAAGGCCTCCAGGACCGCGCCATAATCGGTTTGATGGCCTATTCCTGTGCTCGGGTCGGCGCGGTCGTCAAAATGAAGCTAGGCGACGTCTACGAGCAGGCAGGCCGCCTGCATGTGTGCCTCAACGAAAAGCGCGATGCGCGTCACTACATGCCCTGCCACCCGGAACTGGAAGACTATTTGCGTGGCTTTCTGAGTCAGACGACGGGAGCAGCGCCCACAGATTGCGATCCCAATCCGGCCAAGTGGCTGTTCCGCCGCTGGGACAAGAAGCGGAAGAGGTTATCCGGCCGTCCCCTCACCCACATGATCTGCTATGCCATGGTCAAGCGGCGCACGCGGGCCATCGGCCTTGATGGCGTGACCAACCACAGCTTCCGAGCAACGGGGATCACAACGTTCCTTCGGTCTGGCGGTGCACTCGATGACGCCCGCAGACTCGCCAACCACTCATCGGTCAACACAACGAAGCTCTATGATCATCGAACACAGGCTGTCAGCGAAGCAGACGTTCAGCGGATCAGCTACCGTTAGAGAATTTGTAGAAACGAAAGTAAAGTAGAGCTCGATCGAACGCGATCTCTCAGCCGCCTATCCGGCGGGGAACGGATAATCATCAAGAGCTTGGCGGCCTGATCATCTCTCAGCCGCCTATCCGGCGGGGAACATGGCCGACCTCAATGCCGAAGCATGCGGCGATCTCTCAGCCGCCTATCCGGCGGGGAACTCGTCAATAGGGTATGACCAATATCTGCCATGTCTCTCAGCCGCCTATCCGGCGGGGAACATAGCCCGCTTTATGGGGGGTATACCCCCGAATCTCTCAGCCGCCTATCCGGCGGGGAACAAGCCGCGCACCGCCGTAAGAAACTCTCGCTTTCTCTCAGCCGCCTATCCGGCGGGGAACGATCCGCGCTCCGGCGAAATCCGCGCCCGCGATCTCTCAGCCGCCTATCCGGCGGGGAACGCCCTGCGCAAGCCGCTCGCGTTGACCGAGCATCTCTCAGCCGCCTATCCGGCGGGGAACGGATCGAGGACTACGACTGCGAGCACGTGCTTTCTCTCAGCCGCCTATCCGGCGGGGAACAGTGGTGATTTTCATGGGGCGGCCTTTCCCTATCTCTCAGCCGCCTATCCGGCGGGGAACGCTTGTAGTGTGCCGAAACTTCCATCGTCATGTCTCTCAGCCGCCTATCCGGCGGGGAACGCGCACGTCGCACTGTTCACTGCCTTCTTCTTTCTCTCAGCCGCCTATCCGGCGGGGAACATCCAAGCCGCTTTCAATCTATTGCTGGTGCGTCTCTCAGCCGCCTATCCGGCGGGGAACTCCCAGGAATGGGAGGCGATGCCGGCACGTTGTCTCTCAGCCGCCTATCCGGCGGGGAACGCTTTCGACGGGCGCAAAGGTTCAGAATTCGCTCTCTCAGCCGCCTATCCGGCGGGGAACAACGGCAAGTGGCACATAACGCATGGCGTCGATCTCTCAGCCGCCTATCCGGCGGGGAACGCCATCAAGCACAAGATCGCCACGGCCTACAATCTCTCAGCCGCCTATCCGGCGGGGAACGTTCACCGATGGCACGGCGGCGCATCCGGCAGTCTCTCAGCCGCCTATCCGGCGGGGAACGAACTGACCGTTCGGCGCCCGTTCCGGGATTGTCTCTCAGCCGCCTATCCGGCGGGGAACGAGGCCGCGATCGGCATCGGGCTGTCGCTCGGTCTCTCAGCCGCCTATCCGGCGGGGAACATCTCTGCCTGAGCACGTCAAATACGCCGCTTTCTCTCAGCCGCCTATCCGGCGGGGAACGACGACGAAGAATGAAGGAGACTTCGGACGATTCTCTCAGCCGCCTATCCGGCGGGGAACGTGCGGCTCTTGCGCGTGCCTTTTGCGATACCTCTCTCAGCCGCCTATCCGGCGGGGAACACCACGCCATGCTCGGCCGCGAGCCTGCGGTATCTCTCAGCCGCCTATCCGGCGGGGAACATGGACAACGTTGAACAGCAAACCCCGGCAGATCTCTCAGCCGCCTATCCGGCGGGGAACCGCCGCTTTGGTGTTCTGTGTCGCGGCTATCTTCTCTCAGCCGCCTATCCGGCGGGGAACTTGACGGCGCACCCGATGCAGGGCGCCGCTTTTCTCTCAGCCGCCTATCCGGCGGGGAACGCTGACGCCGTAGGGCGGGTCCGTGACCATCATCTCTCAGCCGCCTATCCGGCGGGGAACGTGATGGCGCTCTGCCCGCAGCACACGTTTCATCTCTCAGCCGCCTATCCGGCGGGGAACGAAAGGAAACAAAGTGCAAATAGCAACCAAAATCTCTCAGCCGCCTATCCGGCGGGGAACTTGACGGCGCACCCGATGCAGGGCGCCGCTTTTCTCTCAGCCGCCTATCCGGCGGGGAACCCTTGCGCTTCCACTGTTCGGCTTGGTCCTTTTCTCTCAGCCGCCTATCCGGCGGGGAACGAGAAGGCCAGAGGAAACCCCGCGCTGCCTCTTCTCTCAGCCGCCTATCCGGCGGGGAACGTCTCGACTTCGGAGCAATCGGTGCAGATGCATCTCTCAGCCGCCTATCCGGCGGGGAACCAGCAGCGGCAGCTCGATCGTCGTCGGCGTGCTCTCTCAGCCGCCTATCCGGCGGGGAACGAAGGCGCCGCAGAGTTAGGCGAGCGTTACATTCTCTCAGCCGCCTATCCGGCGGGGAACGAACCGATCCGATCCACGAATCATTGGCCATTTCTCTCAGCCGCCTATCCGGCGGGGAACCGTTGCCTGGACGCGCATCGGCAACGGCCACTTCTCTCAGCCGCCTATCCGGCGGGGAACAGCGGCGAACGGCGGTTACGGTTCCGAGGAATTCTCTCAGCCGCCTATCCGGCGGGGAACGTCCGCCTCGCGGCGCTCGCCGCCCGCGAGAATCTCTCAGCCGCCTATCCGGCGGGGAACCGCCCGGTGCTGGCGCTTCTCCGGGTTCAGGCTCTCTCAGCCGCCTATCCGGCGGGGAACGAAGGAGCGACGACTTGAGCCAACGCGATAGCTCTCTCAGCCGCCTATCCGGCGGGGAACTCAACGCTCTGGTCAAAAAGCGGCTCGAAATGTCTCTCAGCCGCCTATCCGGCGGGGAACTCGGAACTTTCAAATCGGCATGTCAACGCTCTTCTCTCAGCCGCCTATCCGGCGGGGAACGCATTCGGGGTTGAGCAGCATCGAACGTTGAATCTCTCAGCCGCCTATCCGGCGGGGAACGCAGCGGCGTTCGGAAGAATCCCTTGGTCTCTTCTCTCAGCCGCCTATCCGGCGGGGAACATTTGCTAGCGCCTCGGCTCGCTTTAGTCCCTGTCTCTCAGCCGCCTATCCGGCGGGGAACGTCATCACTTGGCTGGCGTGGCGTCCGGCTTCTCTCTCAGCCGCCTATCCGGCGGGGAACTCCGCAACCGATGCCACAAGGTCAATGACGTTTCTCTCAGCCGCCTATCCGGCGGGGAACGGCAGCCGACGACTTTGCAATGGGCCTGCTCGTCTCTCAGCCGCCTATCCGGCGGGGAACCAAAGCGCCTTGTCCTTCCAGCCGCCTTTTTCTCTCTCAGCCGCCTATCCGGCGGGGAACGATGCCGCGGCCGTTCCGGCGAAGCGTGCAAATCTCTCAGCCGCCTATCCGGCGGGGAACGCAGAACGGCCCGTTCGGCAAGCTCGAACGCTTCTCTCAGCCGCCTATCCGGCGGGGAACATCATAGACAGCCAAATGCACATCGGCGCCGGTCTCTCAGCCGCCTATCCGGCGGGGAACAGTTCTTCGGCGTAGGCTGTGATTTGCGTGTTTCTCTCAGCCGCCTATCCGGCGGGGAACGCATTCGGCGGCACGAAGGCCACAGCGGAGTGTCTCTCAGCCGCCTATCCGGCGGGGAACTTGATGATGCCGTTGGCGCGATAGCGCTTCTCTCTCTCAGCCGCCTATCCGGCGGGGAACGATCGGGCAGGGGCGGCGCGTCGTCGGGATCGTCTCTCAGCCGCCTATCCGGCGGGGAACGTCAAGGATGAGCGGCACAGAACATCGCCGTGTCTCTCAGCCGCCTATCCGGCGGGGAACGGGCGGATGCTGTCTGGGGTGTCTTCGTTGATTCTCTCAGCCGCCTATCCGGCGGGGAACAAGATACGTTTCTCGATACCAGCACTTAACAATCTCTCAGCCGCCTATCCGGCGGGGAACCGTGTGGTCCGCAATCCGAATTATCGTCGACGTCTCTCAGCCGCCTATCCGGCGGGGAACTTGCCGTGATGCTTGCGACGAGATGGGTGACATCTCTCAGCCGCCTATCCGGCGGGGAACGATGGCTGCAAAACGCTGCAAGCTCTCAAGAATCTCTCAGCCGCCTATCCGGCGGGGAACGTTGATGCCGGCGTCCTTGGCGGAGTTGATCATCTCTCAGCCGCCTATCCGGCGGGGAACAGTGGGCTCGGGCTAAATTAGTTCAGCTCTGGCAACAACATCGGGTGGTACGGTCGGCGTCAGGATGATTTTTTGCTAAGCTGCAATGATCACGCATTCTGGGCCTTTTTGGCGAACGGCTGAAAAAGATCCTCTGGTGAGCCACGCGTGAAACCTGTGACCTCGACATAGGTAGTGGGAGGTTCTACCTCCTGTCCCCGACTGTGATCAGCCACTCGTACTTCGGTGAGGCTTCGGATCTCGTTCGTCGTCGGCCCGGCATCGCCAGTGGGCACAGCCTGCCATGCAAGGTCGTCGAGGCTTGGAAACAAAAGGCCGCCGGCGCAAGGTTGTTTGGCGATGCGAAGGCCGCGTGGCTCCGCCAAGCGCGGTTCGCTGTTGCGCGTTCCTGGCGCCAAGTCTAGCATCCATTTCCGACCGCCGAGGGCCTCGCCGTCCTGAAAATAAAGGAGATCGCGCGTGGTGGAGCGTCGGAACTTTCGGGTTTCCGTCATTTGCCGGTTTAGCCGGGCTGTGGGATGGCGGAGGTAACAGCCGAGGGGCTTGGCCGCGTCATCCGCGTCTACCATCTGCGTGCGCAATTCAGCTTCCTTCTCGCGCAAAGGCACCGGCCCGTTGCCGAGCATTGCTCGGGCATCGATGACGTCGAACGAGCACTCTCCGGCGAGATCGACAAGGCGACGCTCGCCAAACTCGTTTAAATCGACACGCGGCACACCGGTGTCGCGATGTGGGGGCGTCTCGACACCAGGGTTCTCTAGCCTGCGTGAGCCTGGTTGCATGACGATGACGCTACGGCCGAGGATCGCGACATTGGCTGTCAGTCCGCCGTAGACCCTGTGCCGCCAGACGCGGCCGGCGGCCTGGACGATCGCACGAATAGAACTCGGATCGAGGATGGCCCAGTCAAAGTCGAGGTCATTGCCAGTCTCGATCACGGGAGAGGTAACGACGACGATTTCGATATGGCCGCAGCCGGCAGCTACCGCTCGCTCGAATAGGCCATGTCGCTGGCAGAAGTCCTGCAGTCTGTTATTGGGGTCTCGACCTCCCCGCGTGAGGGCCGATTTCAACTCACGCTCAATCCAGCCGCGGTGAAGGCGGGGAAATTGCGAATGCAGACAGACCTTCAGCCGCAGCCGACCATCGCGTGGACCAGCCCGCAACTGCGTAGCGAGCGCCGCTGTGTGGGAAATGCGGGTCAAGCGCACGAATCCGACGGACACCTTCAGACCGCCAATGGTGCTGGCCGTGACATCATGCAGAACCGTGCACTGCCGGTCGATCTGGTTCATGAGATCGGCCCAGCTGCCGCAAACAGGAAGGATTGTTCCCCGCCGACGGGGTTGGCAGGTCTGGAGCGATGCGATCGTTGCGGTCCGGCAAGCTTCGTAGACCTCGGCAAACGTGCGATCATCGCGATTTGTCACGCATGAGCCTGGAGCGTCTCCACTGCAAAGCACATTGACATGATCATCGAGCCCTGACGCGGCGGCATGCACCCGCCAGCCAGAGAGGTAGGCTTCGAACAAGGCTTTGGCAACGTCATCGGATAAGGTCGCCGACATGATGATGACGCGGCGCCCGCCTGCCGCTGTCTGGTAAACAAGGCGGCCGATGGCGGCGATGTCCTCCGGCTCGTACTGGTCGATCTCATCGAGGATCAGATCCGACGTCAGGACGCGCAAGGTCTGAAAAAGGTATCGCGAATTGACTGGGCTCGCTATGCCCATCAGGTGATCGACGGTCCCGACGATGATGGGTGAGGAGACAAGCCGCCTTGCCGATCCTGCTGTGCGGCCTGCGTGCTCCAGGATGCGATCGAGCGTCGCGGGAAGCCCGCGATCAGTATCTACCGACAGGCGGCGCAGCCAGTCGGCTTCACGCTCGTCATCTGCAGGGGGCGGTCCGCCGCCGGCGCGCTCGACCCGAAGCCATTCGGGAAGTGCGAGCAGGCTTTCGGAACCTGATCTGCTCTCTATTTCGTTGTCGCTGTCATCGAAGCGAATTGGTGGCTGACCGATCATGACGACGACATCTTCGTGGTCGAAACCGAGATCTGTGGTATATTCATCCGCCGATTGGGTAGCGAGCGAACGCAGGCCGAGCGCCAGCATCATGCGCAGATAGCGGCGTTCCGGGCGGACATCTGCGAACGCTGCGGCCGCCAGAAGCGTCGGCGCACCACGCGTCTTGCCGGTGCCCGTGCCGGCCATCAGGCAGGCAAAGAAGCCGCCTTCGCGGGCTCCGCACAACGAACGCGCCTCAGCGGCTGCAATCGACTGCCAGGCGAACGGCTCGGCTGCGGGCTCTGGATGGCGGATGTCGATCGGAACCTGATCCTCGGTGAGGGCAGGATAGCGCTCGCGGTGCCGGTGAAGCATGTCGAAACAGCCCGCTGCGCGCTGCCAAACACGACCGATGTGTAGGGCCAAGCTATCGGCTGGCTTCCCGTCCTTCGTATTCGCTAGGTGTTCCTTTTCACTTGTGTATACGGCCGCTTGCACTTCGCTGAGCGCGGAACCTAGATGATCTGCGAACATCAACGAGCCACGCAAGGCGATGTCGAGGCCGGGCGAACCCAAGCATGGCTTTAAATTCTCGCAGGCGCACCGCAGGCGGGCTATCCAGGCATCCCGATACCAGAACGGAGTGCCCTCGGCGACCTTGAAGGCGTCGTCCTCGAACGTTGATCCGCGACTAACGTGGGCTCTTGCGTCCAACCGGAGGTGAGTTTTATTGCCTTCGGGCAGCCGGTGGTGCGTGAGGATCAACATGCCGATCGCGTAGGCAAGCGTTCCTTCGCGCGCAGCGGTCTGGCCCTCGCACTCGGCAAACGCAAGCTTCATGGGCGCTTCAGGCTGACTGTGAAAGCAGCGCAAACGCGTCACAGCCCTATCGCAAGCGCTGTCAATGTCATTGGGTGCAACTTTGCCCAGCCGCTTGATCAGATCCGCATCGTCGCTGCTTCCGACAAGCTCGTCCCAGACCACGGCGGAGAAAAGCTCATGACGCACAGCATCCGCCTCGGCGCTGGCGTCTTTTCTGAGGGCCCGGCGCAGCTTGTTCTGGAAGAGAACGGTTGCCTTGCCCAAGTCGTGAAACAGTATCGCGATTCGGACGATGGCGAGGCGCGAACGCTCGCTTTCCGATCTCACCTGCCGCACGCCCGTGGTGTCTGCGCGAACTACAACCGGCACCACCCCCTCCTCAGAGAACGCTACACGTGAGCCGATCCTGACGATAGGTACGCGGCTTTCGCGAGCCGATCGGATTTCGTGGATAACGACAGCCGTGTTGCGCTTGGCTTCCGCACGCAGTTCGCGTGCCACGCGGTCAAGGCAGGCATTGCTTGCCCGGCCGCGCCAGGTCCGATCACCGATACGCCAGAAATAGCGGTCCAAAACGGAGGCGACGCGAACGCGCGAACGCTTGCTCGAGCGGCAGACCGCGATGATTTCGCGCATCACTCGCCCCTTCGCGATCGACTTGGCTCACCTGCCAGAAGCATCGCCTCCACAGTGTCGACGGCCTTTGCGAGGATTGTGTGATCATCGAACGCCTCGATCAATTTGGCGCGAAACTGCTTTTCCGGATCGTCTGACTTTTTACCCGTCGCAACAGAGAACGCCAGAGGCAGGACGAGTGCGTCCTTGAATGCATCGGCGAGGTCAAATACCAGCCCTCCGGCTCGCGTCTTGCCATGGAAAACCGACATATGCGGCGGGATGCCGAGGGCCCAGAGCGCGGCGCCGGCCATGCCGTAACACAGGTAGTTGCCATGATCGATGAGGCGGTTGGCGAGCGCGATCCGCTCTGCTTCAGGCTCATCGGACTGCGCCGGGTCGGATGGGCCTGCGCCGGCATTTCGTCGGAACGCTTTGAGACCGACCACACTGCCAAATTCCCGGTAGCTGGCTTTCGAATACTCCCCCTCGTAACCGAGGAGTTGCGCCACATCTCGGCAATCTTTCAGTCCCGCTTCGAATTTCGCACAGGCGGCTTTCAGCCCATCGATGTGCCTTGTCCGCAGGTCTCTGGCAGCAATCTTTCCGCCGATGGTTTTCATTCGCTCGATGCGATGCTGCATGACGGCGATAGCCGCCTTTAAAGACAAGCTAGGATCGAGATAGATCGGTAGGAGCCGCTGGAAGTGCCCGGTCGCCGTATAGGTCGTCAGCGCGCCCATATGCATCGGCGCGCCACCAGTTCCAGTGATCGCAAGATGGACATGCTCTTCGCCGAGCAGACGCACGGCCTCTTGGGTTACGGATGTGCCCTGCCCGAGGAACAGCACGGCGAGGTTGACATGCGGCACGTTGAACTCGCGCGCGTTCTCGTCGTCCGTAATCGTATACACGATCCGTCCACCTTCGACGTGAACGCGGGCGCGCTCGAGATAAAGTGCGCCCTCGCGATCGGTAACGAGAAGCCTCGGGCCACCCTTACGCTGCATTGTGGAGGCTGCGTGTCGAGCGGTCGGGAAGGATAGGCAGGACAGCGGGTGCGCTGATCGAGGAGAACCCGTATGTGCCGATCGACAGCCGGCCGTCGGGGACTTCCGCCTCGATCTCACGGACGTGGACAACGGCGGAGCCGAAGTGCAGTGCCAGAATGGCGTGGCTTGCTGACTTCGTTTCGATCTCGTCGGAAAACTGTACGCCACGGCGTTCCGCGCGCGCCCGGGCGCGTCGCACGGCACCGGGACTGCGCCGTGCCGCCTGCCGATCGCGGATGTAAGCGGTGCCGCGCTCTCCTGGTTGACCCATCGATTCGAGCACTTCGGGGTCCGTCAACATCGCGCGGCGCGCGAGCCGCTGGACCCCCTCGAGCGCGAGATAGCGATCGAGCGCGGCTTGCGAGCCAAACAGCACAATCTCCGAGCCTGACCGTGCGACGCCGCGCTGAACATGCATGTCCGGTAGCGCGATGGCGATCCTGTCGTTCGGCGCTCCGTGGCGGTTGGCGTGATGCACGGCATTGAGTGCTGTGTGGATGATGTCGGGAAGGGCGCCAAGCTCGATGACGGCCGACACGGGCCGGATCGATAGCTGGTGCGTCGGAAAACAGAAGCCTGTACCTGTTTCGAGCGTTGTCATGCGTCAGCTCCTCCCTTCTGACCAAAAACTCCGCCACGCACGAGGTTAGCGATTACAAAATGAACATCGCCCGGAATGGTGTCTTCGTCCGATGCAGACTCGATTTCGGAAAAAAGCTTTTCGGCATTGGAGCGCAGGACGTAGAAGCTTTTGGCCATATCGAGGCCACCGCGCTTGGTGTCCGCTCGTAGAACGGCACCGGTCTCTTGCACGCCGCCGTACGGATTGACAGCAATAGTACCATCGTGGCCGGAAACCTTATCAATATGGCGCAATGCAGCGCCGATTTTCTGGCTGTGCATGGATGCCTGGTTGATCTCTCGCCCGCCCCAGAACCTCGGCAGCTTGGCGTACACGCGGCTGGGAGTGTCTTCTTTGTTTCTTTCGTCGCGCAGATACTCCTGCGAGGGGAAGACCTCCTGGCCCTCTTGCATGCTTGCCTGCCACGTCACCTCAAGCACGACCCGCTCAGTTCTCAAGCCTCGTTCAATGTGATTGATCAGTTCTTCAATGGGGGCCGGCTCGTTTGTGAGAGCTTCTGCACTCAGTTCGTTGTGGCTTGCCGGCCTCTCGAAGCCCAACCGAGTAGGGTCAAAGACGAGCTCGTGTTCATCGAACGCAACTGCGACATTCATGGCGTCTGCCTGAAAGCGATTGCGCCAAGCGAAACGCCCGTTGGCGATGTTCCACAGATAGAGGCGCGCAAGGTGTCGGAAGCCACCTTTGTCGGCATAGGCACTGACAAGCTGCCGGTAATCATTGCCGACATCGACGTCCGCGCAGGCCCATGGCTTGAGACTATGAGGTAGTACAAGCATCGAAAACTCGAGCCGAACGCCGTCACAACCGGGAGGAACTACTGCGGCTTCCACCACCTGCGGATTGCTTTTGCCGGGATTGTCGGTCTTGAATTCCGACGACTGCCCCCGCACGCCCTTCTCGAACACTTCTATCGGCTGTTTCCAGCCGGGTTCTTTCGCACGCGTGCCCCAAAACAGCCCCTCCGAAGGCTGCAGGGAGCGCGCGAAACTCAGCATGCCGGTTTCGAGTGACCGCTTCTTTTCTTTGACGTCTGCCATATGGCTTCTCCCTTCAAGCTGCCGAATGATGATAGGGGTGATAGTTCGGATGCCCGACAATCCAGTCGCCTTCGGCTTTCCAGCGCCAGAACAGGTCGGGTAGGCCCTTTGCGCTAGTCTCCTTCAGGCACCTGCTGCGGACGGAAACGAGTTCGGCGATGCCGATCACGGGCTCGGCGAAGACGTGAGGAACATCCGGATCTCGGGTATTGGTGCGCCTGGGTGCGCTGTTTGGCCGTTCGAGCAAGTGATGACCGACGGCGACGGGCACGAACCAGCCTGTCCCGGGCTCGCGCCCCGCTGGGTAGAGTTCGGAGGCGAACGCCTGCAGTTCGCTGATCGAGCCTGCGGAGATCGCATGTGACTTGGGCGCCGTCGCCGCGATCAAGGCATAGCCGCGGCTGATGTCGTTGAAAGCCGAGCCATCGGCTGTAGCGCGATGGACAGTGATCGCGCGATTGTGGATCGGCCCGCCGGCAATCCGGCGCCCGAGCAGCGCATCGCATACCTGATGCTCGTCCGACACTTGGGGAATGTCGAGCAGCAGTGATACAGTGACCGAGCCCAGCAAATCTTCCGCGATTTCGATTGGGGCGAAAACACCACTCTTCCGCGACGGCGAGGCTTCGGCCTTCGTTCGCCCTTCAGAAACGTGAACACGATGCAAGACTGGCAGCACAGCAACCGTCCAGGTTTCTACGCCGAGCGAGCGACCGGCTACTTCGCCAAGACCTAGGAAGGCGAGCGGGCTCGGCAGGCCGGCCGCGAAGTCGTTCATCAGCAGATTGACGCGGCTGACTTCGAGGTCTTTAGCGAGGAACAGCATGTCAATGCCCCCGTGCCATTTCGAGCCGCCCCTTGAAGTGCTCGCTCGAAAGCACGCGCCGCGCCGTGTCAAACTCATCTTTTGCCCAGCGCCTATTCAGGATGACAGGAACCACGTTAGGCCTTTCGAACCGCTCTTTTCCTGGGTATTCCTGGTTCATGTCGCCAAGCGCTTCATCAATGAACGCAATTGCCGCGTCGATCAGCTGATCTGCGCGACGATCGAGTCCAGAACGAATATCAGCGTTGCTGTAGTCCTTGCTTCGATCGAGGAGAACGGCATAGTCAGCCACAGCCTCTGCGACTCGCTCATCTAGCCACATGGGAAAGCGGCCGCCGTGCGCATAGCGATGAAGCTCGGCGCTGTAACGATCAAGCAAGCGCGGCATGGTCGCGAGAAAGCGCGTACGCTGCTGGCCGACCGCGCTGGAAATGTTTTGTTGTTTTGTCGTGACAACTTGACGATGCCAACGCCCGCGCGGGATCGGCGCCGCCCCGTCGACTTGCTTGCGGAAATAGGGCTCAGTGACATCGCGGAAGCGGATGTAAGCTTCGGCCGGCGCAACCGGTGTCACCTGCAAATCGCCGCCATCGGGGCGTGGCAAAAAAATGATCGGGAATTCAGCCGCCGGCAGGGTAGTAATATTTTTCAGTGGTGATGTCAGGCTCTCGCTCAGTGCCTCGAACGAGTCGTCACCGAAAACTTTCGCGAACGCCTTCGTCACAGTGGGCGACAACTCGTCCGGGTTGAGAATATGATCGACCAGGGAGCGCGGCGCGTGCCCTTCAACTTCAAGAGGTCGGAATACGGTCTTTGCGACTGGGGCCAATTTCGCATCGGTCGAAGGGTAGAGAGCCGGGACTCCGTTCGCTGTGAGATGCCGAACTTTAAGTAGATGCTGCCCGATTTCAGCGCGTGGTGTGATTAGCTTCAGGAGGTGGGTTCCACTCGACTGTCCGACCAGGCTGAACTTTCTTGCGTCAGGCACCTCCCTCCCTTCGGCTTCGAACGCGCTGCGGATCAGTTCGAACTCGGCGGCAATCCCGTCCCTCTTAAGAATGCGTCCGAGCGGTTTGTGGCCTATCAGCTTGTCCAGCTTTGGCGTCTCGTCAATCATCTATGCCTCCCGGACCGCACGCTCTTCCCACGACGGACAATACGCCAACATTGATTTTGACCTGAGTGTAAAATATTGAATGGTTCAAACAAATATCACAAGGACATCTGACCTGTGGATGGCGGCTGGGCGGAACGCCGGTTGGCCTGGATTGAGGCCTGCTTGCGGCTGGGCGGCAGGTTTGGGATCAAGGAGAAAAAATCCTATCGGAATCGACAGTTTTGGCAGAAATTGTGCAAGCAATTTTGGACAAGCGCGCTTTACGTCTCGGCTATCAGCCCCGGAGTGGCAATCGTAGTGATCGCCTAGTCTCGCCTCACACGATTGTACATGCCGTTGGCCGCTTGCACGTGCGTGGCTGGGATCACGGTTGGAATGCTGCTCGCGACTTTGTGCTCGCACGCATCAGTGCCATCTCACGGGCAGACGCGCTGCAGAACTACGTTGGTGTGGAACAAGATCGCGACTGGCACGAGCAGGTGGTACTGAAAATTCGCCTGCGCGATGGCGAAAGTCTTGCTGCGGTCGCGCCCGACTACGGCCTCGGCCCTTCCGACAACATTAGGCGGAAAGTGCGCAAGGCGCATGCAGGTTATCTCATCGACGAGGATTCGGTTGATCGAGAGCGCATCTTTGGCACCCTGGTAACGGTCAAACAGATAGACGAAGAATGACTGAAATTGGTCGTGTGTCCGCTTCCGGTAACAGAGCCGCCGTCGCACCCGCCGCCATTCTACGACTTGGGTGAATTTCCGTTTTCTTTGGTGTTCTCCCATTCATCGTGATCAAATAATCCTGCTTTGACGGCTAACAGGATATTCCTCCCAAATTGGCGTATCTTCTGGGTGCGTCCAATGCGAGCCAACCGGACTTCATCCAACGTGAGCGCGTTTTATCGCGGCAGCACCTTGATCGAGCGGGTGGAGCGCATTCGCTTCGCCCTCCCTCCGGTCGGCCCGCGTCTAAACGGCAAATGAACGCCCTTCATTGCGCCCATTCAGATCGAACCAGCCATGCGAGCACCAGGAACGGCATGCCGCAAATCTCGTTTACCGGGAGAGGAATATACTGAAGGATATGACGCAAACGAGGAAAAAATGCCGCAAAATTAACCAGATAACAACGATTCATCACATTCTGTGTCATGATGACTTGCAACCTCCTCCTCCGATTGAGACCTTGCTTCAAGATCGCCCGGAGGGCTAAGACGAACAAAATCGGGCGTGTTCTCCATGTTGGACTTGCAGGCTAGGCCCGCCGGCAACGCTGTTCAAAGCGTCTCTTGGCGGCTCCCACATCACCGTATCGGTACCGTGCTGTCAGGGACGGAGCGGTCCGACGGTGGGCCGTCGCGCGAGCTTCGCCTTGATGTCTCTCAGGCCGAAGCCGTGTGCAAGCGGATATTGGACGAAAGCAATCGGGCCTACTCTGCCGATGTCCTTGATGTGCTCGGCAAGATGGCGACAGTTGATGCAACGTCGTTTGGCCTCACCGATGTCTCTTTCTCAGCCGGTGACCATCCCGTGCTTTCCTTTGGTCCGGGCCAGATCATCGATTTCCCGCGCATTTGGCTCAACTCGACCCTTCTCGGGTGGATTGAGGCGCGAGTCTGCATGACGATTTGCTTGTTCGACAGCCGTTCCAAGTTCTGGATACGTTACATCGCACATCGCTCGGAGTTGGATCAGAGAGTTGCGGAAGAGTATTTGCCACGGTTCCAGGACATCACCCAGCGGTGGACCGCTTCGATACTCAACCATCTCATCAAAGCCTATCAGGCCGATCTCGAAACCGTAACAGGATCGACAATTGAGCTGCGCATCCGCAATATCGTCCAGTTCTTTGGTGTCGACACAAGCGCTGCCGACATTGACGAATTGGCGGAGCGAATTCGTTTTGGTGAGAAGATTTATCCGCCGCGCATTCCCACCGCGGCGGGGGCTGAACTTTTGTTGCTGACCAAGATGGTTGCACCGCAGCGCCAACGGCTTGCAAGCGACCACAGCTTGGAGACCGTATCGCACACGACATCGCGCGGCCGAACGGGCGTCTTCGTGCGCCTCGATGATGCGAATGCACTGAGCTATCTTGGTCTTGGCGCACTTGCTCCAGACGAGATCGTTGCGATGGAAGCGCAAAAGTTACCTCCGGCTGCAGACCCGAATGTTGGCCGCGATCAGCGACTGAGCGGAACGCTGCAGGTCACTGCAGAAATGGCCAATATGATCGCCCGTCACTTCTAGCCATTCCGGACTTGGCAAAGCCTGACCATCAGCCTAATGAATCTCCAGGGAATTGGGGATCGCGATGGGGGAAACCGTGCCAGGTTCGAGCTGGACTGATAACTTATCTTGCTTCACGGCGGCTCAGCCAGAGAGCGATTTTGGTGCCGTAAGTCTTGAGACGGAGTTGCCAGCGTTAAACATCCCTGGCGTCCTGCAAAGCCTCGACACCAATGTGACTGCGGACGAGCTCCAGGCAATTTCTGAGGCCATTCAGGTGCATTTGGCCGAATCCTCTTGGTCGTTGCACCGCCCGACCGCTTCAGCCAAAAAGCTCTCACCAGCTTATGACACGTATCAGTTGCCGCTATCCGAACAGCTGGCTCCGCGCGTGATTTGCGCCATCTCAACCAGTCAGCTCCACATCCGTGAAGTAGCTGCCGGTGGAGATACCTGCACACACCAGATCCACAGTACGTCAGTTTACAAGGGTCTCACTGCGACGGACCACTTCAATTTTGACGATTGGGCCGGTCGCTTCCTGGCAGCCCTCGACGCTGCCCTGAAAAAAGGTGCGCATCTCATCAGCTTCGGAGAGTTCGACTATCCCTCTCATATCTTCCCTGACGGCGACGCGCCTCGACCCATCGATTTTGCCGTGAGAAATGTAAGGTTTGTTGATCAGATCTACGAACGTCTCGACGCCGAGACGCGTCCAGTCTTGCTATTCGCCGGAACGCACCACGCCTGGAGAGAGGGCCAATGCATGAACATTGGTCTCATTTTCCACAATCGGCCCGCAGGCTCATCCGGAGCGCCGCGACAGCCTGTCGAACACTTCAAGACGATATCCGCAAAGTCTCTAGGCGAAGTCCTAGCACCTTTCCAAACAGCCGAACTTCCTTTGTATGGTGCGCCGATCGGCTCTCGCACCAAGGCCGGACGGATTGGTGTCCTCATCTGTGTTGACGCCTTTGATGCGACGGTAACAAACTCAATCTTTGCGCAATCGACCTTCAGTGACGGAGACCGCTATGGCATCATCCTGGTGCCCGCGTATAACGCGAGCCCGAGACTGTTCTGGTCGTGCCAAAGCCTGAGTTACCGGGCCAATTGCTTCGTCCTTTATGTCAACGCCATGCCGACCCGGAAATGGGAGGACCCAATCGCCAATGACCTGCGGACAACGGCGCAAAAGGAATGGGTTGGCCACCGCCGATCGGAACTGTTTGCCTGCGGCATTCCGATAAGCACTTGGAAAGAGCAGGTTGAGACCTTGAGACCCGTCTATTCAGGCAATCCCAGGGCCATGGCTGCGCTGCAATGGCCTGAGTCAGTGTTGCCTGAAGCAATGACGAGACTCATGCAATTGACGCAGGGGCTGAACGTTGAGATCGAACAGCTTCCTGCGGCGGGCACTTCGGAAGCGATGCAGTTGAAGACCTGGACGATACCAAACGGGTTGTTCTCGGAAATCATAGATTTCATGGACCGTCGGCAGCCCGAGAGCATGAAACGAGTGCGGAAACACATCGTTACACGCCGAAACAATCGTAAGCGCTGCGTCGCCCCCACGTTGACGGATCAGGCGGGGATCTTCGCGTGGGCCCAGGGC
>CXWK01003733.1_pt2 | contig 23544 bp, 27 predicted proteins | sample 590851 | NCBI WGS metagenome assembly CXWK01 (sample SAMEA3498364, study PRJEB10139) | wastewater metagenome | biome: wastewater treatment plant; material: activated sludge | place: Denmark | collected 2014-08-01
GCGGCGGTGATCGAGGTGACGGTGACCGCGGCGTGTTCTTCGAGCCGGCGGGTGATGTGCTGGGCGAGCTGGGCGGCGGGCACGGGTGAGTACCAGACGCCGGTGAAGGCCCGGGCGGCCAGGTTCGCGGTGAACGCGTCGCAGTTCGCCCAGCCGCTGCCCGGGACGGGGAACGATCGGACTGTCCCGACGACGGTGTCGAACAGGGCGTCTCCGTCGGCGGCGGCTTCGACGGTGAAGGTCAATTCGATCTCGGGGAGCGGGTCGTGGCGCCAGTCGCCGGCTGCGCGGACGGGGATGCCGGTGGCGAGGTGTGCGCACATGCGGTGGGTGCCGTCGACGACGACGCTGCGGTGTCCGACGATGACGGGCTGGGAGAACTGGCCGGCGGCTCGGAGCTGCCGGGTGAGCTCGTCGACGAGCGCCTTTTCGTGGGGGTCGGCGGCCATGACGGCGGCGGTTTCTGCCCATGTGCCGCCGGTGGTGGGGCGGAGAAGCCGTGCGGCGACGACGGCGGGGATGGTGACGGTCCGCCCGTTGCGGAGAGCGAACCGGAGCCGGCAGCGGGCGGCGGTCAGCCGGGGGTTCACCGGCGGCGACGGTTCTTGCGGGGGCGGGGCTCGATCGTGGGGCGGGTGTTGCCGGTTCGTGTTGTGGTGGTGCCTGCGGCGGCCATGACCGGGGCGGGCGTGGTGTTGTGGCGGATGCCGGTGACGGGGACGGGGCCGTTGTACGCGGTTTCGAGGCGTTCGCGGCGGGTCCGGTTGCGGGGCTCGCGTTCTTTGAGCGTGGCGACGAGGCTCGCTGCGATCACGATCGAGGAGTACGCGCCGCTGATGAGTCCGACGAGGAGAGCGAAGCCGAACTCTTCGAGTGACACGGCTCCGAGGAGGACGGCGCCGATGAGCAGGATCGAGAGGACGGGGACGATGGTCACGAACGTGGTGTTGATTGACCGCATGAGGGTCTGGTTGAGCGACATGTTCATCAGGCCGGTGTAGGTGGTCTTCCCGGCGAGGCCGACTTTGTCCTGGTTCTCGCGGACCTTGTCGAACACGACGATGGTGTCGTACAGGGAGAATCCGAGGATGGTGAGGAACGCCACCACGGTTGCGGGGGTCACGGTCAGCTGGAAGATCGAGTACACGCCGACGCTGATGATGATGTCGTGGGCGACCGCGACGAGCGCGCCGACAGCCATGCGCCATTCGAGGGTGACAGCGATGTAGAGGGCAAGGATCACCATGAAGAAGAACAGCGCCCTGGTGGCCTTGTGGGTGATGTTGTCTCCCCATGAGGGGCCGACGGTGCTGACGCTGATCTGGTTCGCGTCGACGGCGGCGGCGTCGGCGAGCGTCTGGGTGATTTCACCTGACCGGGTCACGGAGTCGGCGCCGGCCTGGACGCGGATCGCCTGGTCCCCGGACGAGTTGGTGACGGTCTGGATCTTGACGTCGGTTTCGTTGGCGGCGCTCATGGCGTCGCGGGCGTCGGCCACCGAGAAGTCCTGGGCGGGGACTTCCCAGACGCCGCCGCCGTCGAAGTCGATCCCGAGGTTCAGGCCGCGGCCGAACAGGGCGACGAACGTGACTGCGACAGCGAGGACCGAAAGGGGGACACCGATCCGCCACAGCTTCCGGAAGTCGTAGTCGTTCTCCCCGCGGTACAGGCGGGAGATGGTCTTCACGATGCGACCTCCGTGGTCGGGGCGGGCCGGCCCGTGACGGCACGGTCCCGGGCGGTGGGGATACCGAACCAGTGGGGGCGGTCCCGGAACCGGCGGGACCGGACCATCAGGGCGACGAGCGGGCGGAGCAGGAAGTAGAACGCGACGAGGTCGAGGACCGCGGCGAGGCCGAGGTAGAACGCGAAGCCCCGCACTGCGCCGACGGTGAGGAAGTACAGGATCGCGGCGCCGAGGATCGACGCGGAGTCTGCTTTCACGATCGTGGAGAACGCCGAGGAGAACGACCGGTCGAGAGCGGTCCGCAGGGTCCGCCCTTCACCGACGTCTTCTTTCAGGTGCTCGTAGTACACGACGTTCGAGTCGAGCGAGATACCGATCGACACGATGATGCCGGTGACGCCGGAGAGGGTGAGAGCGAGGCCGCGGGTTTCGCCGAGCAGAGCGATGATCGTCCACAGCATCATCGCTCCGGACAGGAGGCTGACGATGGCGAGGACGCCGAGCAGCCGGTAGTAGGCGACCATGAAGATCGTCGCGATGGCGAGACCGACCGCTCCGGCGATGAGGCCGGCGCGGAGGGCGTCGGTGCCGAGCGTCGCGGAGACCGTCTGGGTCTGCTGCGGCTCGAGCTCGACGGGCAGCGAACCGTAGCGGAGCACCAGGGCAAGGTCTTTCGCGGTGGACTCGGTGAAGGTGCCGGTGATCTGGATCTGGTCACGTTCGAAGGTGGGCTGCTGGATCGTCGGGGCGGAGACGACGCGGCCGTCGAGGACGATCGCGAGCTGCTTCGACGGGCAGGTCGGCGCTCCGCTGTTGCATGCTGCTGCGGCGTTGTTGAACGCCCCGATGCCGTCGTTGCCCGACTTGAAGATCGGGTTCACGACCCATTCCGTCGTCGGGATGCTCGCGGAGGCGTCCGACAGGGCGTCGCCGGTCAGCGTGGTGGGCCCGAGCCAGTAGAGCGCCACCCAGCATTTCGTCGGGTCCGCCGGGTCGGGGTCACATGAGGGGTCGACCTCGGGGAGGATGACTTTCCGGTCGGCGGCGTCGTCGGCGCGTCGTGTGATCCCGAGCCGGTTGACGTTCCGCGGCTGGGAGCCGCAACCCGAGCCGGGGACACCGCCCGCGGCGGTCGTCTGCCCGCCCCCCTGGCCAGGGGTCGGGGTGGGAGGGACGGTCACGGCCACTGGCGGTGTCTGAGCCTGCAACAGCGGCCCGGCTGCGCTTTCTCCTGGGGTGAACCCGCCGGCCGGGCTCATGCCGGTTTCGCCGTCGAGGACCCCTGACGTGGTCGTGGGGGCCGTGACGGCAGCCGGCACGGTCGTCGCCGGGGCGCCGGCGGGAACGGTCGTGGCGGTCGGGTCGCCGGGAACGGATGTCGACGGGGTCGACTGGGCCGCGGTGTTGTCGCCCAGGGGCACCACCGCGCACACCGGCCGGAACCGGAGCTCAGCGGTCTGGCCGACCAGGTCCAGGGCCCTCTGCTGGTTCTCGACGCCGGGCAGCTGCACCAGGATCGTGTCGCCCTGACGGGAAATGTCAGGCTCGGCGACACCTAACGCGTCGACACGGTCCCGGATGATCTCGATCGCCTGGTCCAGCCGGTCGCTCGGGACACGCCCAGCGGGCTGAAGGACGACCGAGACGCCGCCCTGGAGGTCCAGGCCGAGCAGCGGAGCGAACCCGGCAGCGACAACAGCGACGAACGCCCCGACCGACACGACCAGGAACACGATCAGCTTGCGGGTCGATCCCCGCCCCGACCGGCTCACCGGCACAACCGCCTAACGAAACCGCACTCTCGAATCACCATAACGCCAACCGTATCAGACGTCCACGGTTCACGGTTCCGGTTCGGGCCGGTGAAAGCGCCGCCGGCCCCCAGCCCCCCCCACCGTACACCGGAACCGTGAACGCCCCGCACGGTTCCCCGTTGCCGTTCCCGGGGCCGGCCGCCGCGCAGGACATCCCGCGACCCGCGCGATCCTGCACCTTCACGCGCGATCCCTCAGTGCCTCTCGGCTGTCTTCGTGCTTGGCAAAAGGCTGTCAAGAGGGGCCAGCGGCGCGCGAATATCGTCCGCGTGCAGCCATCGGTCACTCTGCTTGATCTGCGCACGACCAGCCGAGCTCCTCGAGCCACACCCACGGCGAACCCGCGGGCCGCCGGCGGACCTCGAGGTCAGCCGGCGGCCGCTCGGGCGGCGTCGAGGACCGGCCCGAACAGAACCTTGTCGAACGAGATCGTGACCGACGGAGCCATGGACAGTTCGTTTGCGTCCGGTGCGCCCTCGGGGCCGGTAGCGGCGAGGGTGACAGTCCCGGAAAACCCGATCTGTTCGAACCACGAGAGCATGGCGCTGTTCATCGGCAGGACCACGACAACCTCGTGCGAAACGGGGGCGGACCACCTCAGTTGGAGGCGCGCCGTGCCGAACGCTGCCGACCATTTGACCTCGGTGTCGAACCCGGTGTCGAACCCGGTGTCGACCCGAGTGTCGGGGGGCTGTTCGACCTCGACGCGACGGAACGTCTCTTCGAGCGACGGGTCGGTCCGCTTGTCGATGAGCAAGATCGGGATGCCGGTCGACGCCCAGGGGCCCTCCAAACCGGCGGGGCTTTCGATGCCGGGGGGCATCAAGACGGCGGCGGCGACGACAGGAGCGGCCCCGGCATGCCAGAGCAGAGACGCCAGGTGGGCGGACGCCTCCGGCGGCAGCAAGCCGTGACACCGCTTGTACCTCTCCCCTGTTCCGCACCAGCACCGGTCGTTCCGCCCTGGTGGCTCCAGCATCGCTTTGAGGCCGGTGTCGGCGGGGACGTCAGGGCCGTAACGCAGAACGATGTCGGTCGGCGGGACCGCCGGGACGGGCCGGTTCCGGGCGGCGAGAGCGGCGACAGCGCCAGGGATGTCTGCCTGGTTGCTGAGAGGCGCAGCGGCGGCCTGAACGGCGATGAGGCCGAGGCCGATCAGTACGGACTGGGCGGGGACCGGAATGGTTTCGGTAGGGGTGAGCCCGCAGCGGACGAACCGGACGAGACGCAGCATCCTCCGCAGCGCCTCCGCTGGCAGCGCCTCACCGGCGCTTCCCCCAAGCCGGGAGAACAGCATCCCGAACAGGGCGTCGCTGTCGACGACACCGGAATCCTCCATGACATTCAAAGCGTCCGCAGCGATCCCCGCAGCGATCACCACCGCCCTGGGATCGCTGAGCGCTGGGCTGTCGGCGAGCTCGTCACCCAGCTCGGGATGGCCGGCGGCGATCGCCTCAACCAGCTGGAGGAACGCCGTGGTGATCTCCTGGGGCGAGAACCCAGGTTCGGTGGTCATGGTGACTCCTCTGCTGCGGGCTGGGCGGTTGCTGCGGTCGCTGCGGCGGCGGCCCGGGCCGCGTTGAGCACGGTCCGGGCGTCGTCCTTGCCGATCAGGGGGGACAGGGCCGCTTCGGAGAAGAACGGGGTGCCGTCGACGCGCAGCTCGGTGAGGGCGGCAACGGCAGCGGACGCGGCGGCGGCCGCGTTGCGGACGGTGAGAAGCCGGGCGATCTCGATGAGGCCGGCAGCGACCATCTCGTCGAGGTAGCGGCTCGGCCCGTCCCGGTTGGTAACGGCCCACAAGGCGTCCGCAACGACGTCGCTGCGTGTGTCGAGGCCGACGAGGCCGGCGACGTCCCCCAGCGTCGTCCGGGCCTGTTCGTCGGAGCGGACGCGCCGCTGGTGCGGCGGCGGGAACTTCCCGGAGCCGCCAGGAAACCCGGGTTCGCCGGCGGTGAGGTCTTCTTCGGGGAACCCGTCGAGGCACCCGGCGCAGGTCCACGAGTTCCCGTGACGGGGGGCTCGGGCGTCGATGCTGACGCCGTGGCAGCCGACGTGCACGTCCACGGGGCCCCAGTAGCGGGTGTCGCTGTCGGTCCGGGTGCCGGTCATGGGGCCTCCATGTCGTCGGGGTTGGCGCCGATCCCTCGGCGTAGGAGCTTGTCGATCGCTGCTTGCGCGGCGGGCGGCGGTTCGTTGATGGCGGCAAGGCCGGCAGCGGCAGCCTCGGCCCCGCTGGGGTAGACGGCGACGCCGGGGTCGCGGTGCGGTTCGTTCGGGTCGATCTGGCCGGTGACGACCGCGAGGCGGACCGCGATCGAGTCGGGATGCACCGCCAGCCATCCGCGGCAGACAAGACCGGGAGCGTCAGCGGGCCGGCCGCGGGCCTTGGTCTGGTGACAGAGGAACACTGCGAGCTCGGGGACGTCCCCGTCGGGCTGATCGTCGTAGCCGGCGAGCTTGCGGTACTCGCTGGCGTCCCACACCCCAGGAGGGGTCCCTGTCGCGTACGGGCATGTCGGGCACGGCCGGGCCGGGCACTCGAGGCCACCGGCCCGTTCCCCGGTCACGTCGCCCTCCCTGCCCGGCGGCTGAGACCCTCCCGGGCCAACGCCTGGTACACCAGCGAAACGGTGCAGCCGACTTCGGCGGCGATCTCGGCGGGGGGGGCCTGGTCGTCCGCGTGCCGGCGGGTCAGCCATGCGGCGTCGCGAAGCTCCGGGTACTTGACGGGGCGGCCGCTGCGGCGCCGGGCGGGGATCCCGTGAGCGGCCAACGCCGCCGACACTGTCCCCGGGCGGCACCCGAGCTCGGCGGCGATCTGGGTGGTGTTGGCCTGGTCGGTCACGTACCGGCGGGTCAGCCATGCGGCGTCGTGTAGCTCCGGGTGCTTGATGGCGCCGCCGCTGGGGGGCCGGGCGGGGATCCCGTGAGCGGCCAACGCCCGGCACACGGTCCCTTTGTGGGCGCCGAGCTCGACGGCGATCTCGGCGCCCGTGGCGCCTTCGGTGACGTACCGGCGGGTCAGCCACGCGGCGTCGTGTAGCTCCGGGTGCTTCACGCGGGAGTTGGTGTCGGTCCCGGGTCCGCTGGTCACGAGGCGCCCCGCAGAGCGGTGAACTCGGCGGCGGTGATCGTCGCGATCCCCAGCGCCTCGATCTTCGCCACCTTTGACGGGCCGGCGCCCTCGCCGACCACGACAAGGTCGAGCTTCGCCGAGACCGACGATGCGGACGCTCCTCCAAGGCGTTCGATCTCCTCGGCCCGATTGCCCGAAGTGATGCCAGGCACTGATCCGGTGATGAGAATTTTCATGCCCGCCCACGGCAGGCACGGCAGGCCCGCTCCCCCACCGCCGTCGGCGGCGGGAGCGGAGGCGGGGGCGTCGGGACCCATGTTCACCCCGGCGGCGGCGAGCCGTTCGATGAGCGGGCCCGCGGCGGCGATGCCGTCGGCGATCAGGCCCCCCTTGGCGGGGCCGATCGCTTCGACTTCGGCGAGCTGGTCGGGGGTCGCGGCCCGGATCGCGTCCATGCTGGCGAAGTGGGCGGCCATCCGGCGGGACAATCCCCTGCCCGTGCCGCGCACGCCGAGGGCGGCGAGGACCCGACCAAAGGGGCGGTCCCGGGCGTCGGTGACCGAGGCGACGATCTTGGCGGCGCGGTCGGAGCCGAGCCGGGCGCCGTTGTCTCCGACGGTGAGCACGGCCATCTGGTCGACGGTGAGGGCGAACAGGTCAGCGATGTCGGCGGCGAGGCCGGTCTCGACGAGAGCGTCGACGACGCCGCCGCCGAGACCGTCGATGTCGAGGAGGTCACGACCGGCGGCGTACGCGATGCGGGCCGACGGCGAGCACGCCCCGCCTTGCGAGCACCGCCACCGGACTTCGGAACGGTCGATGTCGGCGCCGCACGACGGGCACACCTCAGGCAGGTCCAGCGGCACGGTCCCGGCGGGACGGGCGGCGAGGACGACGCCGCACACGCGGGGGATGACATCCCCGGCCCGCTTCACGACGACGAGGTCGCCGGGGCGCACGTCCATGGCCGCGATCTGGGCGGGATTGTGCAGGGTGGCGGAGGTGACGGTGACGCCGCCGACCTCGACGGGAGCGAGACGGGCGACGGGGGCGATGACCCCGGTGCGGCCCACCTGCCACTCGATCGCCAGCAGCTTGGTGGTCCGTTCCTCGGCGGGGTACTTGAACGCGACGGCCCACTTGGGGGCGCGGGACCCGGCGCCGAGCCGGTCGCGGTCGACGGTGTCGGCGGCCTTGATGACGGCCCCGTCGATCGGGAACCCGAGCGTCGCCCGGGCCTGAGCGACCGCTTCGACGGCGGCGGCCACGTCGGCGGGGTCGGTGAGCGGACCGGCGAGTCCCGGCGGCAGGACGGGGGTGCCGGTGGGGGCGGTCACGGTCCCGAACCCGGCGTCGGCGAGACCGGAGAGCAGCCCCTGCTCGTCGTCGGCGGGCGGGAACGCGTCGTACGCGGCGAACGTCATCCAGCACCCGTAGCTGTGGCCTTCGCGGCGGGCTGACCCGGCTGTCCCGTTCCTCGGGTTGGAAAACGCCGGGCGGCCAGCGGCGACCCGCTCCTGGTTCGACCGGGAGAAGTCCTGGTCCGACATGAACAGCTCGCCCCGGCACTCACCGAGGGCGGCGGGGGCGTCGGCGGGGAGGCCCGTGATCGTGACGAGCGGGTCGGACACGAGGGCGGTGATGTCCTCGCCGGCGGTCCCGTCGCCGCGGGTCACGAGGCGGACGAGACGCCCGTTGTCGTAGACGGCGGCCACGGCCATCCCGTCGAGCTTGGGTTCGACGGTCACCGCGACCGGCTGACCGGACTGGTCGGCGACCCCGGCGACCCACGAGCCGATCTCGGCGGGGTCGAACAGGTTGTCCAGCGACAGCATCGGACGGGAGTGGGCGACAGTCCCGGTCGAGGTGCCCGCGGCGACCTTCGCCCCGAGCCCGAACTCGGCCCAGTCGGGGTGGGCGTCCTCGGTCGCGGCGCACCGGGCGAGCAGAGCGTCGTAGGTGGCGTCGTCGATGGTCGAGGTGCCGTCGGCGTAGTACGCCGCTGCTGCGGCGGTGACCACGCCGGCCGCGGCGTGGTAAGCGGCCGGGTCGTCGAACTTGTCGGGGGTGGTGGTGTCAGTGGTCATGCGCTCTCTCCATCGGTATCCGTAAGACAAGTATACGGAAGGGTGTGACAGGTATCCCTGGCGGGCTGTCAGTCGGCCGCTGGGGCGGCGATCGACCAGGTGGCGGACGACGCGTCGATCAGAGCGAGGGCGTCGAAGACGGCGTCGGGGACGGGGGTGCCGTCGCCGGCCTGGAGGTCGTAGCTGACGCTGTCAGGGTCGTCGGCGTCGAAGGTGGCAGCGAAGACGAAGTCGGTGTCGAGGCAGGGTTCCACCTCGACGGTCGTGGCGCCGGTGTCGGGGTCGACGGTGATGTTGGCGAAGACCTGGGTGGTGAAGGTGACGGTCCCTGCGGACGGGACGGTCGGGGCGGACGGTGCGGGCATCTGGCGGTCTCCTGCTGTAGACGTACCCCCAGTATACAGCAGAACCGTAGCCCGGCCAAACGGTTGCGTTAGGTGGGGGGGCGGCGGGAGCGTTTGTGTGTTCGGGCGAGATGCGCTCGCTCATTTGTGGTGAGTGGTCACCACCACCACCGCGACAACCGCGGCCACCGGCATCAGGAGACCCGGACCGGCATCAGCAGGTACAGGAACGGCTCAGCAGAACCCGCCGAGCCCTCGGGGTGGTTCTCGTGGATCACTGCCGGCTTCAGGGCGTCCTGGATCGCGATGGTGACCTCTTCGGTGCCGGCGGCGGCGAGACCGTCGAGGAGGTAGGCCGGGTTGAACGCGACCTCCATCGGGTCGCCGGTGTAGGTCGCGTCGATCGTGTCACGGGCGGCGCCGACATCAGTGGTGTAGGCCACGACCTCGAGAGGCTCACCGGCAGCGAGGACCAGCTTCACCGGCGACGCGTCCGCCGCGAGGACCTTCACGCGTTGGGTCGCCCCGATCAGGGTCGCCCGGTCCACCGTCAAACGGTTCGGCGCGCTGGCCGGGATCAGCGCCCGGTAGTTCGGGAAGTCCCCTTCGATCAGGCGGGCGGTGACGACGGTCCGACCCGCAGAAAACGAAACGACCCGGTCCCCCAACCGCACCTCCACCTGCTCGGCGTCCGAGAACGCCCGAGCCACCTCCGTGAGAGCGCGGACCGGCACAAGAGCGTTCAGGTCAGGAGCGCCGCCGTCGCCGACAAGGTCGTCGAGAGCAAGACGGTAGGAGTCCGTGGCCACGAACCGCAGCCCGGTCTCCTCAGGGGCGATGAGGACACCAGTGAGGATCGGCCGGAAGTCGTCGTGGCTGGCCGCGGACGTGACCCGACGCAGGGCATCAGCGAACGCCGGCCCGTCGAGAGTCACCGGATCGCCGTCAGGGACCGGGATGACCGGGTAAGTGTCCACCGGGAACTCACGGACGGAGAACTCGGCCCTGGCGCCCACGAGGACCGCCTCGGTCCCCTCCGAAGAGAACGCTACGGCCCCCTCAGGCAACGCGCGGACAATGTCGCTGGTGAGACGACCAGGAAGCAGCGCCCGGCCAGGCTCGTCGACGTTCACGGCCACGCTCATCGAGATCGTGAGGTCCAGGTCGCTGCCGGTCACGGTGAGAGCACCGCCCTCATCGAGATCCAACAGCACACCTGACAGCCCAGACAACGCGGGTCGGCTGCCCACCGCCCGGTTCGCTGCCACAAGGGCAGCCGACAGTTCGTCTCGTTCGCAACGGAACTTCACGACCCCACCCTACCGCGAACCGTAGAACCAAGAACGGTTCCATGTTCGACGCGGTCCACAGCGAGGAACATCTCGTCCCACGTGGAGCGGCGACCTGCTGGCGGACGATGCGGCGGCAACCCGGCCCGGTCCTCAGTTGGCGTTGGCGAGAGCGTCGGGGCATTCGCCCCACATGCCGATCCGGTCGTCCTGGGCTGCGGTCACCCCGGCCCGGTACGGCTCGTCCCGCCACCCGGGGCGAATGTCGACCGCGCCGACAAGGACAAGGTCGGCGTTGACTTCGGGGCCGACGATGCTGCCGGGGCTGGTGAAGAAAACGGCGTTGTTGTCGGAAGGGGCGTACATGGTGACGATCCCGAGGTTGAGGCGCCGCTGGAGCTCGTCGCGGGCTTCGGGCCCGTGGCACTCGTCGAGAGCGGGAGCGTCGACACCGGCGAGCTTGATGGTGCGGCCACCTTCGATCTTCACTTCGCCGCCGTTGACGACACGGGTCACGACGACCGGTGTCGCTTCGGTCCTGGCGACGGCAGGGTCGAGGACCGGTTCAGTGGGTGGGGTGTCGGGCTCGGCGGTTGTGGTGGTCACGTCGACCGGGCCGGCGGTGGTGGTCGTGACCTCGCCGGCGGTCGGTGGCGGCCCGGACGTCGGCGGGGCCGCCGGGCCGGCTGAGGTGGTCGTGGGGGGCGTTTCGGCGCCGCCGCCGGACGCCGCGACGTACCCGCCGGCACCGAGGACGAGGATCGACACGGCGATCCCGACGCGGGTCAACTGTTGACGGCGTCGGGCTTTGTAGTGCCGGTCCCCTTTGGTGGTCCGAGAACTCACGACACGAATACTACCCGAAACCGCACACAGGCATTACGGATAGTGCTGACGCAGATAGTGCTGGCCTCAGCACCCAGCGACGGAGTTCGCGATCCAGCGGGCGTAGCGGTCCGCTCCGGCCGCGTTGAAATGCAGCCCGTCAGCGGAGAACGCGTCCCGGTTGAAGTAGGCCCACAGGTTGTAGTCCACGATCCGGAAGTTCGGGAACTCCCCCGACGCCTTGACTTCGCGGAGCACCTGGTTGAACCGGCCGGCGTTCGCGACGACCCCGGCGTAGATGCCGTTCACGCCGAACTCCTTCACGTTCAGCCACCGCACACAACCAACCGGCCGCAACCGGGTCAGCATGCTGCGGATGTCGGACCGCATCTGCGAGGCGCTGCGCCCGTCGCGGGCGTCGCCGGTCCCGAGCTCGATGATGGCCTGATCGGGACGGTTGTTCGTCACCTTGTTGGTGACGTTCGCGAAGTGGTCCCGAATGGTGGAGCTGTCGACGGTTTCCCCGTAGAACTGGAACCCGGCGGCGGTGACCCGGGCCGTGAGGTAGCTGTCCATCTGCGGGGTCGGCCGGTTCGAGATCGAGTCGCCCCACAGGGCGACGCGGGGCCCGGAGCTACCGGAGTACCCCCCGGCGGCGGACACCGGGCCGGAGGCGATGACCCCGACAGTTGCGATGGCTGCCACGGCAACGGCGAGGAGACGGACTCGGCGGGGAAGGGTTCGCATGGGGGGTGAAGATGCCAGCCCGGTTCACGGTTTGTCGGCCGGGGCGCGCGAGTTCAGTCGGCGATCTCGGCGTTCGCTTGGACGAGGAGGCGGGCGGTGTCCCGGGCCCGGCACGCGGCGGGGTCGCCGGCCCCGCCGGCGCAGAAGAACGACAGCCCGTCGATCGTTTCCTGGGGTGAGTGGGCCAGGTAATCGAGGCAGGCCATCTGCCCGGCGTAGTTGGGTTGGCCGCAGCGGAGAGCGACAGCGAGCGACATGGGGACGTTGAACGCGGGGACCGTGGTCTGGGTGGTTGGCGGCCGGGTCGGCGGGGCGTTTGTTTCGGAGTGGGCGGACCTTTGGATGGTCGCTGCGAACACGACAGTGAGCACGACCATGAACACGCAGCTGGCGGCGAGGACGGCGGTCGCCGCCCAGTAGCGGCCCGGGGACCAGGCCCGGTCTCCGGTGAGGGCCCAGCCGATGTCTTGGTCGAGAGCGTGGCGGTAGCGTGACATGGGTTCAGGCAGACCGTCAGCCGGCTGGGATCGTGACAGTGTTCCCGTCAGGGTCTTCGCCGGTGATGACGAGCCCGTCGCCGGGCCCGGCTGGGGCGGTGCCGCCGGTCGCTCCCCCACCCGCCCCGCTCCCGGTGGTAGCGGGGGTGGTGACCGTCGGCGGGGTGGGGCCGTCGCCGCCGCCCGGCACGTCCGACAGGTTCGACAGGTTCGGGACCGACGGCGGAACGTCGATCTCGTCGGCGGGGTCGCCGAACACGATAGCGAGAGCGGCGTTGTCGTCGTTCAGGACCAACTGGTTGATCTGGTCCCCGGTGAGGTCCGTGGAGTTCGCTGGGTCACCCGCCGACGGCCAGTAGCGAACGAACCATGACCCGGTCGATCCGTCAGGGCACGAGTCGCCGTCAGCGAAGGTTGTGCCGGTATCGCCGGCTCCGCCTTCGGGGTACGTGAACGACCCGCCGGCGAGGTCCTGGTCGACCTGGGCGGCGTCGAGGAACTCGCCGATCGTGGCGTTCGAACCGGTCGCTTCGCTGTTGAACGGATGGACGTGGATGATGCCGTCCCCGTGTGTGTGTAGACCGTTCGGGTCGTCCTGAACAGCGAGCGGCAGCTGCCACTCGCCGCACATCCGGATCCCGTACGCGGCGTGGATGTGGTCACCGACCTGAGGCGCGCCTTCAGTGGAGCCGCTACCACTGAACGCTCCACGGGCCGCGAACAGCACTGCGACGCCAAAGACAGCGACGACAGCAACAACCACGACGAACCAGCGGTCCGACCGGCGGTCGTTCTTCTGCGCGGCGCGAGCGGCCCGACGGGTCGCTGCGCTGTTCTTCTTCGACATGGTCAATCTCCGATCGGGATGTGTTCAAGAGCAGGTTCGGGGCTGCGGCCGGCGGCGGCCCGGAGAGCGTCTTCGCACTCGACGAGCAGCAAGAAGTCCTCGTGGCGATCGTTCGGGTCGATGTGGTCGATGACCCGGGCGAGCAACGCCCGGAGCTGTTCCACTTCGCCGCACAGAGCGTCGGCGTCGTCGCAGGTGACGGTCGTGACCGGCAGCCCGCCCCGGGTGACAGTCGGCGCCCGCCGTGACCGGGCGGACCTGGCGCGGATGGCGGCAACGTCGACCGGGGCCGGCAGACCGTTCATGTGCCGGTCCCGTAATCGAGGAGCGGGTCGCCGGCAGGGACCACCTGGCGGTAGCCGGGGTGGCGGCGGCAGCGGAGATCGACGCCGCCGTCGGGCCGGTCGAAAGCGATGAGGGGATCGGTGTCGCGGGACGGCGGGTCGCATTCCCCGCACGTGAGCGGGTGGACCCGCTCCCAGAACGGGGCGTCGGGAGATGGCCGTTGACGGCGGTTCACACGACCGGCGGGAGTGTCTCCTGTGGCGACGGTCAGGTCCCCGTCGGCGGCACACCGGCCCCGGGTGACCAACAGGGCGACGCCTGCCCCGACCGCGCCGCAGATGACGGTCCCCCAGCCGATGACCGGCACGGCGGCGACCGCCGCGGCGACCACCGCGGCGACCCCGACCTTGTCGGCTGTGGCGACATCCGTGGCGACATCCGGCCCGACCGTACCGTTCCCGGTACGGTCGCGGCTGCGGCGGCGGGTCACGGGCCGTCTTCTTCGACGAGGACCGCGGCGGCGAACCCGTCGTCGCCGACGGTGACGTTGATGACGAGCGACGTGCCGTCGGGACGGTTCACCGACATCCACCAGGCGTCCTCGTCCATCTGCTCGAGGTGGAACCACCCGTCGACGACGACCTCGTCGAACACCGACGGGGGGTGACCGTCGCTGCTGTCGGCGATCGGGTTCCCGTCGACGGTGTGGGCAAGGGTCCGCCACCGGCTGCCGGGGCGGGACGGAGGCGGGCTCATTGGCGCACAGTGTAGCAAGAACCGTGAGGAGCGAGGACGGTTTGGCGGGCTGCGCTTCTGTTGAGAGCCCGTAGTCGCCGGCAGGATCTCAGTCGCGGACCAGGGCTGCGGCGGCGAGGTGTTTGAAGTCGGAGACCAGGCCGGTGTGTCTGCACGAACCGCAGCGGCAGGGGGCGTCGTCCTCCCAGGAGACGTCTTCGACGAGGTCGGTGCCGTCGTCGGTGACGGTGGCCCAGCCGGACACCACGATGCGGAACGGTCCGAGCGCCCCGCACTTCGAGCAGGCGATCCCCTCGAGGCAGTTGGTGTTGGCCGTGTTGGCCGACGGTTCCGGGGGGGCGGTCCCCGTCTGGTTGCTTTCCCTGGTTGGGCGGCCGGGGCCGTAGCCGGCGCTCATGCGGCGGCGAGGCCGAGGACGGCGTCGAGGGCGGAGCGGTCGACGGGGCCGTCTTCGGGAAGGCCGGCGTCGGCCCACAGTTCGGCGGCGGCGGCGGTGTTGGTGGGGAGGTCGATGTCGGGGTGGGCGGCAACGACGGCGGCGAGGAGTTGTTGCTTCGCGGCGGCGACGTTGGGCCATTCGCGGCGTGTGCAGCGCGCCGCGTGGTCGCCGTCGATGAGCCCGGTGGCGGTGACGAGGAGCCGGGCGGCGGTGTCGCCGAGGGCGTCGCCCCAGGCTTTGAGAGCGTCGGAGTCGGTGACGTCGGGGGCGGGGTGGGCGGCGAGGACGGTGCGGACAGCGCCGCGGGCGCGGGCGTGGGACGTGTCACCGCGGTTGGAGCGGCCGTCGGTGCGGGCGGCGGCCTGGGCCCGGTCGGCGGCGTCGAGGAGGACGGCGGCGAGGTCGTTCACGTGGATCCAGAAGTTCGGGTCGGCGAGCTCGATGGTGGCGGCCCAGCCGGGCTGGCTGCCGGTCAGGAGGTCCCACGACAGGTCTGTTGCGCTCACTGCGGCGGCGACCTCGTAGGAACCCACGTTGAGGGACCCGTCGGTGTTCTGGTTTTCCCATGGGCGGGCCTCGGTGACTTTTGCTCCCATTGCTTCGCTCTCCTTCGGTATCTGTGTGTTGATGTAACAGTACCGCGGGGGTGTGACAGCCCGCAAACCGTGAGAGGGGGTTCTTGAACCTACCCGGTGTCCCCTGTACCGTGGGGGGTGTGAAACGTCCCCCCCAGCTCGACGATCCCGAATGGCTGCACCGCGAGTACCTCGACAACGGCCGCTCCACCGAAGCGATCGCCGCCGAAGTCGGTTGCGTCGGGGTGACGGTCACCGACGCGCTCCGCCGGCACGGCATCGAGGTCCGCCCCCAAGGCCCGACTTCCCATCCGCTCCTCGACGATCCCGAATGGCTGCACCGCGAGTACCTCGACAAGGCCAGGTCGTCGGGCGACATCGCCGCCGAAGTGGGCCGCCAACCGAACGCGGTGCTGGGGGCGTTGGCCCGGCACGGCATCGAACGGCGACCGGCCGGCAAGGGCATCGAGGAGCTACGCGACGCCGGCTGGCTCACCGAGCGGTACGTGGACTGGCACTGGTCGACCACACGGATCGCGGGTGAGGTCGGGTGCAGCGCCCAGATGGTGTCCAAGGCGTTACGGCGAGCTGGGATCGTTCCCCGCCGGAACGTCGGGGCGAACACCACCGGGACCAACAGCACGTTCCGGAACGCTGTCGCCCGGCACGCCGCGGGCGGGAACCGCGCCCCCGTGCTGCGCCGCCGGCCCCCGGACCCTGCCCGCCATCTCCTTGTCCGCGTTGACCGCGGCTGGGTCGACCCGGCGCCGCCGCTGCTGCTGGTCGTCGCCCCGCACCACACGTTCAGCGACGTGGCTTGTCAGGTCGCCGCGGAACGAGACGTTCGGCCCGGCGACCGCCCCGAGTTCCGGGTCGGTGACAACGGCGCCGGGAACCGCGACCGGAGCGAAGCCGGTCCCACGGCCGACCTGGCCGCGCCGGTGTGCTCAGCTATGGGGCCGGGGTGGCACGCCTGGCTCGTCTGGCCGGACAGCGGTGACCCGTTCTCCGTGAGGGGGGTGCTGCACGCACCTCACCCCCAACACCGGTCCGTTCTCCCTGACGTGGTCGCGCCGCCGGCCTAATCAGCGAGGAGCCCGGCGACGGCGGCGTCGCCTTTGGCCTCGACGTAGTTCGCGTGGCCCCGAGCCCACGAACGGATCGCTTCGTTCGGGTCGTTCGCCAGCAGCGCCAGGGCCTCCTCTGTTGCCCCCGGGTGCTTAGCCGCCCAGAAGCGCACTTCGGCCCAGTCCGACGTCGCCGCGACCGCGGTGAAGTCGGAGAGGGACATGACTGGCACGCCGAGCTGTTCGAACTTGCGGAGCTTCGCCGGCCCGGCGTTCTCGCCCGCGACAACGACGTGCACAGCAGCCGACGGGCGCTGCGCCTGGATCCCGCCGAGGCTCGCGACGATCTGCTCGCGATCGGCCGACCGGAAACCCGGGATCACTCCCGTGAGCAGCACGACGCGGCCGTCCCACGGGCGGACCGTCACGAACGGGTCCGCAGGAGCCGCTACCGAAGCCGCCGCCGGCGGCGGGGTGTCTTCGGCCCCCCCCGAGCAGCGGCCGCACCAGCCGTCAGGGTTCGTGGTCCGGTTCCGGCAGGGCGCCCCCGTAGCGGCACGACCCTGACACAGCGGCGTCTTGTACCTGGCCATCGCCTTGTTGAAGATGCCGCCGCCCCGCCGAGAAAGAACCGGCGGGCCCCTTTCAGTCGGCGAGGAGGCCGGCGGCGGACTTGCCGGAGTTCGGGGTGTTGGGGTTGCGGGTAGCGGCGGCGCGGACGGTGGGGTCGGTGTCGGCGGCGAGAGCGACGAGGGCGGCGGGCGGTGTGTTCGGGTGGGTTGCTGTCCTGACGCGGGCGGCGGGGTCGGTTGAGGTTGCTGCGGCGGTGAGGGTCGCGGGGGTGGCGTCGGGGTGGCGTGACGCTCCTCGAAGGACAGCGTCGCGGGCGTGGCCGCGGGTGACGGCCCGCTCGAGCGCGGCTGGTGAGCATGACGGGTTCGCGGCGGCGAGCTCGGCGGTGGTGGGGTCGCTGGCAGCGACGAGACGGGCAAGGATCGCGGGGGCGAGGTTCGGGCTGGAGATGACGGTTTGGCGGACCGAGGAGCCAGGGGTGAGGAGCGTCGGGAGCAGTTCGTCGCCGACAGCTCCCGCTTGGGCTGCGCCCAGCCATTTCTTGGCCGGGATCTTGTAGCGGTGATATTCGGCGGCGTCGACGAGGGTGGCTCCGGCGTCGACGAGCCGGACGATGTCGCCGGCGTGGAGGTTCCCGGAGCGGGGGCTTCCGGGCCCACGCCGCCATTTGCGGTAGTCGGAGGCGGTGACGCCGACGCGGGCGAGTTGCCCGGCGACGACGCCGGTGATGTTCGCGTTCCGGTAGTCGTCGGCGTCGGCGGCGGTGACCCCGGCCGCCCACAGCTCGGCCCGTTCGGCCGGCTTCCAGCGGCGCCATTGGGCTGCGTCGGCCGGCAGGTAGTCGTCGGGGCAGCTTCCGGCCGCTTCGGCGATCTGGTCGGCGGTCCGCCCGTAGCTTTGGGTTTCGGCGGCGTCTTTCGGGGTGACGCCGAGACGGTGCCAGGTGCCGGCTGCGGCCGGGTCGATCTTGGCGGCTTCCCAGTCGAGAACTTCGGCGGGGGGGATCCCGACGGCGGTGTAGGCGAGGTAGTGCTCGTCGGTGGGGGTCCAGCCGCCGTCGATGAGCCGGCGGATCGGCCGGGCGCCGAGGTCGGGTTCCGCTTCGCGCCATTCGATGATCGACGGGACATGGAACTGTCGGGCGGGTTCGTGTTCGCCGTCCCAGTAGGCGTACACCCGTAACGGCAGTTCGTGACCCCAGTAGCCGTCGGCCTCGCGGTCTTCGTCGAACGTGAAGTAGTGGAGGTTCTCGTCGGTGACGCCGGAGTCGAGCGCGGCGACGAGGGTTTCGTTGTCGCGGCCGGCCGCTTCCTGCCAGATCGCGAGGGTGGCGGGGGTGACGCCCCGGTCGGCGAGGATCACCGCTACCCGCTGGTCGAGGCGCCCGTCGGTGTCGATGAGCTGCTGGGCGACGGTCGGGCCGGGCGAAGCGAACGGGTCGGTCCCAGCGGCCGCGGCCGCTGGGGGGGTCTGCCCGGCTGTCGTTGCGCCGCGGTGATGGGGGCAGCGGCCCGCAAGGTCCCATGTGGAGTTCCGGCACCCGGCCGGCCATGAGCAGCGCGGAGCGTGAGCGGACCGGGTCGGGCGCTCAGGTTTCCGTCCGTACCAGGCCATCTGCGATCAGCTCGCGAGGAGCCCGGCGGCGGAACGTGACGGGGCCGGGCATTCCGGGTTCGCGGCCGCTGCGGCCCGCACTGTCTCGTCGGGGTCGACTGCGAGGACGGCAAGAGCGGCGGGGGCGGTGTCAGCCCGGCCGGCGATGGCGGCACGGACCCTCGGGTCGTCGTCGGCGGCGAGACGGGCAGCGGCGGCAGGATCGAGAGACGTGTTCGTTGCGGCCATCGCCCGGACATCGCCGTCGTCGTCGTCAGCGAGGGCGGCGAGAGCGGCGGGAGGGGCGTCGGGGTGGCGGGCAGCAAGGCTACGAACATCGCAGTCCGGGTGGGTGGCGAACACCGTTTCCCACGTATTGCGGTCGTCGGGGCTGTGACGGTAAGGGCCTCGGAGCAGCAGAGCCGCTTCGGTCTCGTCGAGGCCGGCGGCGCGGAGCTCGCCGACCTGGTCGGCGTCGAGGTACCCGCGCCCGTAATAGCCGCCGACATAGCCGCCGGGGACGCCGGCGACCGGAATCTCGGTGAGCTTGAACCAGTCGCGGTCCTGGTCATCGAAGCCCGCCCATTTCCATCCGGCAGCGACGTCCGGTTCGTGCTCGAACCCGGCGTCGGCCCAGTCTCGGGCCGTGTCCGGGTCCTTGAACGACTCGTCAGCGTCAGCCCATTGCCTGGCGTCGGTCGGGTCGTTGAACCCGTAGTCGATCCAAGCGGCGGCTTGGGTGGCGTCCCACCCCGAGTCGACCCACAAGCTGGCGGTGTCCGGAGACACGCCTGCCTCTTTCCACTCGAGCGCTTCGTCCGGGTTGCAGCTCATGGCTTCCCACTCGCGGGCTGTGCCCGGGTCGAAATCTGCCTGCGCCCAGTTCGCAGCCGAGGAGGACTCCCCGCCGAACCCGGCGTCGGACCACTCGCGGGCCGTGTCCGGGTCGAAACCCTCACCGGCCCAGTCCTCGGCGTCGCACTCGTCGAAACCGGCTTCTTCCCAGGCCGGGTCGTCCGCGGCGACGCTGTACGACAACGGGTCAGCCGGCGGACCCGTCGGGCAGAACCCGCTGGCAGCAGCGACTGCGGCCGCCGGGTGGCGGCCGCAGTCGCCGGACGGGGCGGTCGTGGTGTGCCCGCACGGCGACCCGTCGACGTTGACCCTGGTGCACGGCCGGGCCGTTGACTGGCTCATACCGCTGAGGTGACGTTGCCTTCGTCAGCAAGGCGAGCCATGTACCCGTACCCCCCGGCACGGCCGTCGGAGATCTGGCGGCGGGCGTCCTCGCCGGCCAGCAGCACCCGCGACGACACCGACCGGGAACCCTGACCCCAGCGGTCACCCCCGGAGTTCATGTCGACGTCGACGGTCGACCCGTCGGGCTGAGCGACGGTGAACACCCCTTCGGCGTTGTCGTACTGAATCGCGGTGACTGCCCCGGCGATCTCTTCCTCCTGGTAGCGCCGGTCGTCTTCTTCCACGACCACGATCCGGATCTCGCAACCGAGGAGGTCGTCGGAGTCCCAGTGCGTGTTGACATGATCGAGGTTGACCCACACCGGCTCGCGCGACGCCGCTGCCCGTTCCGCGAACGGGATCTTGTCGATGTCGTCGGGGTAAGGCGCTACACCCAACTGCTGACCGGCTGCGGACCGGTCCGCGCAGTTCTCGCACAGCTCGTCGCCGTAGCTGACGTCACCGCAGCCGGGGCACAACCGCGGCGCGGCCCGGTGGCCGGCGTCTACCTCGGCGCCGGCGAAGGTGTGAGCCCACGGGCCTTCCTCGGTGACAGCCACCGTCGCTCCGCACCGGCGGCATGAGGTCTCGTCGCCGACCTCGGGCCGGCCGGGCGGCAGCCAGGCGTGACGGGACGACCCGAACGGATCGACCGGCGGCGCCGTCATAGCTGACAGGTGGCCCCCGCTCGCAGCGACCGGCAGGTTCTTGGGGGTGTGCCCGGCGGCGCACCGGCCTGTTGACGTGTTGACCGGCTGGGTGCACGGCACACCGCTACGGGTCCCGGTCGAACCGCACACGCCTGCGGGAGCAATGGTCATGGCCATGAACGTTGAAGATGCCGACACCAGATCGAGAAAGAGAAAGGATCTGTCGGACCCAGACCTGGGGGACATGACGGCGGCGGGCCTCCCCCTCTCCCCCCTCTCCCTCCTCTCCCGGCGGGCTCCCGCTCGAGGGACCAGACCACGCCCTCGACGCGGCCTGCGGGTTCGATGCCGGCCGGCTCGAGGTCGTGCTCGTGCTGGTCGCAGCCCTCCCCGACGGCCCCCTGGTCCTCGACCCAAGGGATTGAGCGCAGCCTGGTCAGTCGTGGAGGAGGCCGGAGGCGGCTCGGGCGGGGAGCGGGCAGTTGGGGTTGGTGGCGGCGGCCGCCCGGACGTCGGGGTTGGGGTGAACAGCGAGACGGCTGAGCGTGCCGGGGGTGGTCTTGGGGCTGCCGGCGGTGGCTTCGCTGACCCGGGGGTCGGGGTTACGGGAAAGGGTGTCGAGGATTTCTGGGGTGACTCGGGGGTGGCGGGCGGCGGCGGCTTGAGCGCTGCGGATCATCCAGGATTCACCCGCGGTGAGGTTCTCGTCATCGGCCCGGCCCGCGAGCGCAGCGAGCGCCTCGGGGGTCGCTGCGGGGTTCTGAGCGACGCCGGCGGCGGGTTCGGCGGCCGGGTCGCTGGCAAGATCGACGACGGAACCGGCGGGCGTGTAGGGGTTCGCCGCGGCGGCGGCCCGGACTTCGGGGGCGGGGTCAGCGGCGAGACGGGCGAGGATGTAGTCGGGGGTGTCGTGGGAGCCAGCGGCTTCGAGCCGGTCCCGGACCTCGTCGCTGCTTGAACGGTCTTCGGTCTCGTTGAGGTCCCAGCCTGACTCGAACGGGTCTCCTCCCGGGCCCCACGCCCTCAACGCGGCGGCGTCGCTGTAGAAGCGATCGGCGGGAGTAGTAGCGACACGATCGAGGGGCTCGTCGCATTGCCCGCACCAGCCGTCGGCCCGGCTGGTGGTGCGGCGGCACCGTTCGCCGTTGATCTTGTTGCCGGCGCACCGCCTGGAAGAGCTCACGGGGCGGCCTTCAGGACCGTTGGCGGGTCTCGCGCCGCCGGTCAGTGAGGGTGTTGTGCCCGGCGGCCATGAGCGCCGCCCGGTCCCCTTTCCCGTTGTTCGCGGCGATGATCCCGTCGACGAGGTCCCCGACGACCGCTCCGGCGGGCCGGCCGAACCGTTCGACCGAGACAAGGCACTGCTTGCCGGTCGGGTCGCGGCGAATCGTGCGGGTGTGGCCCTCCGCCGGCGACGACGAGAACCCGACGGTGTTCAGCCTCTGAGCTCGGGTGGCGTCAGCGAGCGACTCAGCGACAGCGACGAACTCCATGGCGGTCACGCCCCCCAGGTCCCCCGGAGCGGCGGCGAGAGGGTCGGGCGGGGCGACGTTCGGGACGACAGTGACGGTCACGCCGGCGTCTCCGGCAGGGCCCGGGGGCAGATCCCCCTTGCAGTGGTGGCACCAGCCGTCAGGGTTGAGGGTGCGGTTCGTGCACGGCTTCCCGGTCGCGGTGTACCGCTGACACAGGACGGCATCAGCTCGGGCAGTGCTCATAGGGGTCGAAGATGCCAACAGCTGCGCAGAAAGGGGTACCTACACGACCCCCGACCCCAACCCGCATGCCCCCGGCATCATCGACGGGCGTGACGCCACCCAAGATGTGCGGGCAACCGACCGTCACCGGCGGCGCGTGCCGGAACCTGGCCCGGTCCTGTGCCGCCAACCACCCCACCGCCGGCGTCGGTGGCGGTGCGGGTGGGGGGCCGCCGACGGTGCCCGCAGCGGATCCCTTCAACCCGCCCGCACCGCCCTTGCCGGCAGACCCGAACGAACGTCTAGCCCTGGCGGAAGGCCAGTCCACCCCGCCCGAAGTCCTCGCCGCTCTCGCCGTTCTGCCCGATCACGCCGTGCGGTGGGAGGTGGCGCGCAATCCGGTCACGCCGCCAGAAACGCTCGCCGGTCTCGCCTCGGACCCCGGCCCCCGGGTGCGGATTCGGGTGGCGGCCAACGCGAACACCCTGCCCGGCACCCTCGCCGGTCTCGCCGCTGACCCCGACGCTGGCGTGCGGTGGGACGTGGCGCGCAATCCGGTCACGCCGACGGCAACGCTCACCGTTCTCGCCGCCGACCCCGACTTGCGGGCACGGCGCCTGGTGGCGACCAACCCGTCCACCCCGCCCGGCACCCTCGCCGGTCTCGCCGCCGACCCCGACGCTGGCGTGCGGGAAGCGGCTGCGTCGGACCGGCGGTGCCCGCCGGCCGGGCGGTCCGCTGCCGGGCTTCTCAACGACGGAGCCGGCCGGTCAGTCCGCTTCGAGGGCGATCCGGGAACGGACGTGGCCGGGTAGCGCCGGGTTGGCGAGGGCGGCTCGGCGGGCTTCGGGTGACCCGTAGTTCACGAGGTTCTCGAGGACTTCAGGGTCGGTGGCAGGGTCCGCTGCGGTGCCGTTGGCGCGGGTGTTCGTCGCGGCGGACAACCCGGCGGCAGCCTGGTTGTAGAGGTCGTACCGCTGATCGTTCATAGAGGCTTCCCAAGCGGTGAACGCGTATTCGAGCACGAGGGAGACGTCGTCGCCATCACAGCCGTACCGTTCGGCGAGGCCGTAGACGTCGAGGTCGCTGCGGGCGGTGGCGTCGAAGACGCTGATGCCGTCGTTCCTGTAGATCTCGACGTCTACGCCGCCGTTGTCGGGGTCGCCGATGGTGGCCCACAGCCCTTCGGTGTCGCCGCTGCCGTAGGTTTCGACCCATTTGAATCCGTGGATTGTCACTTGGGGCCAGGCCCCTCTTGCGGCGCCGTCCGCTATCACGCGGGCCGCTGTCTCGGGGTCCCGTTCCCAGTTCTCCGTGGCGATGGCTTTGTCCAGGTCGGCCAGGTCGGTGACTGGTGACGACTCCGGGGCTCCGCCGGCGCCGCCGCCCGAGAGGGGGTCGGGGCCGGGGCCGGCGGCAGCGACCGCGGCGGCGTCGGTTGGGGCGTACGCGGC
>CXWK01062547.1_pt2 | contig 23451 bp, 25 predicted proteins | sample 590851 | NCBI WGS metagenome assembly CXWK01 (sample SAMEA3498364, study PRJEB10139) | wastewater metagenome | biome: wastewater treatment plant; material: activated sludge | place: Denmark | collected 2014-08-01
AAAACTATATTCGGAAAAGACCATTGGGACATCGCTGATGTCGTAGCTGTTGTCTCAGAAGGCAGAAAAGAAATTTCGACCTCAGATGCTCACGAAGGAGCTAACACTTCCCCCTTTATGAAAACTAGAATAGAAGGGATGAAAGCCAAGAATGAACTATTAAAAAAAATAATAGCAGAAAAAGACTTTACGGATTTCGGCGAACTAATTGAATCAGAAGCCCTTGAGTTGCACTCCATATATATAACCCAAAAACCAGCCTTAATCTACCTCATGCCAAACTCCCTCTTATTAATGAAACTTTGCAAAAAATGGCGCGAAGAAGGACTGCCTGTTTATTTCACAGTCAATACCGGCCAGGATGTCCACTTAGTTATTGAAAAGAAAAATGTTGAAAAGTTAGAAGAAAGATTAAAGGAGCTTCCCGAAGTCAAACAAATAATAATCAACCATCCGGGCGATGGAGCAAGACTTTCAAACAATCATTTATTCTAATTCCATACTTAATTCTTTTCCCTGAGTACTCTCTTTACATTTTCCCATTCATCCAAAAACCAAGTAGTAAAATCCTCACCACCTTTTACCATCTGCTCAATTTGTTCGACTTTAAAAAACCTAACTTCATCAACTTCTTCTGGATCTATTTCAAAAGGACCGTCATGAATCGCCCTTAGCATCAAAACAATTTCATTCTCAAAAATAGTTCCTCCTTTAACTTGATACTTTCTTTTCTGCAAAGTTATTTCTGTAGCTTTTGTTACAACTGCCTCAACACCAAGTTCTTCTTTTACAGATCTAAATCCCGCATCTTCATAACTCTCTCCACTCAACACATGCTCTGAAGTTGATAAATCCCAAGACATGGGATGGACCGATTTATCAGCAGATCTCTTTTGAAGTAATATCTCACCCTTAGAATTTAAAACTAAAACGGATAGCGCCCGGTGAATATGCCCTCTAGCATGCGCTTCTCTTCTAGAAGATTGCCCGATAACAATATTTTCCTCATCAACAATATCAACCAACTCCTCTTCAAGATCCATTACAAAATACCTTTATCATGAAGAATCTTTACTGCTGCTTTACACCATGGTGTATATTCCCCAGGTATCTCCTCCAGCTCTCTCATAAAATCTTTTTTTGAAATCCACTTATACGAATATCCAACCTCAGGATTTAAATTTATTTCACCATCGTAAATTCCAATCAACAATTTGCAAAACTCATTCTCACAAAGCCCACCAATTTTCTCGAAATAATTAAATCCTCCCAAATTCTCAAGTTCAACATTCTCTATCCCATACTCTCTTTTCAGTGTTCGTAAAGTTGCTTCCTCATCACTCTCGTCATGGCCATTTTCCAAATGCAGCTGATGAGTTGACGCTGTGTTATCCCAAAAATTATCAAATACTTTATGTTTTCTTTTTTGTAAAAGTAGCTCCCCTTTTGAATTAAAAATAAAAACTGTAATTGCTAAATGATGAATGCCTTCACCTGTATGTCCATCTTCCTTCGAAATATAACGGATAAAGTTACCTTCACTATCGACCGCTGATATTATCTGATTATCAGAATTTAATTTTTTTTTACTATCCATGAAGATTAGCGCTTTCTAAAATTATTGCCAATCCATAAACAGTAAGCGCTCCAATTACGAGTAGTAAAGCTTCCATGAAAGCCACCTTTTGGTTATCTTCTTTATGAATCTCAGGGATTAAATCGGCCGTCGCTATGTAGATAAAGAATCCTGCAGTCAGTGCCAAAAACATCGGCAGCATTGCCTTTACTGATTCTCCTAAAACAAACACCAACATCGCTCCTACCATTGCGGCCGCCGCACTAATCAAATTAATTTGAATAATCTTTTTCTTCGGTAAACCTTTCTTTATTAAAATCGCAAAGTCTCCAATCTCTTGTGGTATCTCATGAATTGCCACTGCAATCGCAGTTAGAATACCCAATGGAATACTCACAAAAAATGAAGCCGCAATTATCATTCCATCTATAAAATTATGGACAGTATCTCCAACTACAATAAGCGGTACTGTCTGTTTTGGCTCATCTTTAAAATGATCATCATGGTGATGAAACCAATGCAAAAATCTAACTAAAAAGAAGAACCCGATAATCCCCAAAAATGTCCACAGAAATATATTTGTCTCAACAATAATTCCCTCTTCCGCTAAATGTTCAACCTCTTCAAAGGCTTCTGGAAGCAGATCAAAAAAAGCCGTCCCCAATAAAACTCCAGCCGCAAATGAAAACAAATAATGTGAAATCTTCCCAACCAGTTCTTTTTTAGACAGCAGAAAAATTCCACCAACCAGCGAAGCAATACTTCCTAAAAATGTAAAAACTAAAATATAAATTAATAGTTCCATATTATTATTTAACTCCTGGATATAGTCTTGATGCCAAAACTACCAAAGCCGTTACCAAAAATATCATTGGTAGCGGTAATCCAAACCAAAAGAGAATTCCCATAGCAAGTAAAAATAGAAATCTCCCTACCGCCAATCCTACCTCTCTTTGCACTATAATTGCAACTATGTTGCTATGACGGCCGCGCGCATAAGCTAAAGAGTCTACAGATATAAACTGGCTCTCTGTAAAGGCTGACGCAATAGTCGATACTCCAAACACCTGAAGCGGACTCACCGCAAACATCCTTATGAGACCGGTTATAGAATCAAGTGGCGATACAATATTCAGAATTTTTCTAGCGCCAAATTTATCAATACTCAGCCCTACAATTAAAGCTGATATCGAACCAAACAATCCTATCAAAGATCCCAAAAACCCGATTCCTGCCACCCCAGCAACAATCGGTAAAGCAAAAATTGGCCAAAACACTGTTGTTGTAATTTGCCCAACTCCTATCCCGGCATATGCCGTCAAACTTTTAAGTTCTTTTTTTGGCGATATAGCCAGAAGGGTTTTCAAAATATCCATCGGGACCTTATCATTCTGCTTAGGCAAATGCCGTAGTGGAACCATCGCCGCAACCATTAAAATGGAGATCACTACAAAAACCGCCCCATACCCCAAAAAAGCAATCACCAGTCCTCCAAACGCTGGTGCCCCAATTGCTGCAATCGCAGCTAGAGAAGCATTAAATGACATTTCCTTTCCCTGATTACCATCATCAGTTAAATTAGCAAAATAGATATGATAGGCAGTCCAGTAAAGCGATAGTTGAATCCCATCACAAATCGCCGCCAGTAAAAAGAATATCGGATCAAATACCGCCAATGCTAAAAATATATAACATAAAATCTGAGCTGCATTCCCCCAAAACACCGCGAACTTCAAGCCTTTCTTCTCAATTAACCATAAAGAAGGAGCAACTGCCAAAGCCTGTATCAAAAATATTAATCCGAATATCAACGCTGTCGTGGCTATAGCTTTTTGAAAATCCACCCCAAATCCCATTAATGTTTGGTAAATATAAATTCCACTAAATATCTGAAAAATCGCCGTTGCAAATAGCCGTACTATTGAATGAGTATAAAATGCACCTAGATAACGGAATTGTTTGTTATGAAGTAATGAATGATAGAAGAACATCTACCAATTAGGTTATCAGTACTAAACCCCTTTGTCATTATACTGATTTTGGGCTTTATCTAAACCCAACTCCAGAATCGCCTCCACCGCCTTAACACCTCTTTTAATCATCGCTTTAACTTTTGATTTTTCACCCGTTTCAAATCCTTCAGTTACAAATCTCTCAGCCTTAAAAGCTGCTTGTTTATGCTCTCCTGATATTGCCTGCCAAACACCAATTCCCAACCTCACACGAATAAATTTTTCATCACCCAGCATCTGGATAACTGATTCAACTCCGTGATGCCCTGCATCTGAGCCGCCAATTCTAACTTTAATATGACCGACCGGTAAGTCCAGTTCATCATGAACAACTATGATTCTCTCAGCAGGAATCTTAAAATATTGAGCAAGAGGAGCAACAGCCAGTCCTGATAAATTCATAAAAGTCTGCGGCTTCGCAAGAATTAGGGTAGAGGGCTGAGCGTTTAGTGTATAGTTGATTTTAATTATTTCAGATTTAAATTTACTTTCTTGTTTCCAACTGTACCCTGTACCCTGTCCGCTTGACCCTAACTTCCTCGCCAGTTCATCAACAACCTCAAACCCTAAATTATGGCGGGTATTTTTAAACTTCTCGCCTGGATTGCCTAAACCGACTACTAAATACATAGGTTATTTATATATGTTGACTAAATCTTGGTGAATATAATTATTACTAAAAATCAATTCGAAATGATTCCTTGTGTAGTCAGGCTCTCCTCCATCAGGTATTGTTATTTTTCCTCCTGACTCTTGAACCAAAATTGCCCCTGCTGCAAAATCCCACACATAAGCACTCATAAATGCCCCATCCAAATTCCCTTGCGCTATTAATGTTAATGATTTAACCGCTGAACCAAACACATAAACATACCTTACCTTACTGACAATTGGGCTAAAATGATTCTCAATCTTTTTATCCCGTCCTGTATGCCCAAACTCAAGAGCAATCGTACTATTCTCAAGTCCTTCTTTTTTTCTAACTTGAATTCTTTCTCCGTTCTTGAAAGCGCCTTGTCCTTCCTCCGCCCAATAAATTTCCCCTGCACCAACCATATTAATAACACCTATATATGGTTTGTTATTCTTCAAAAGCCCGACTGATACACCAAAAAACGGAATCCCGTCAACAAATGGTATTGTTCCGTCGATTGGATCAATTGCCCAAGAATACTCCGAACCATTATCAACTCTGCCTGACTCCTCACCAATAATATTGTGATCTGGAAAATTTCTGGTAATAATCTCAATTACTTTGGCTTCAGATTCTATATCCCCTTGAGTTGCAAAATTTGTGAAATGTCCCTTTCCTTGCAGCGCAAGTTCCGACTGATAATATTTTTTTACAATCTTACCCGCTTCTATTGCTGCTTCCTTTGCTACTTCTAAGAATTTTGAATCTGCCATAACTAGTTTTCTCCTAAAAACTCAAATCTCGAAATCATTCTACCATTTATTAAAACTTTTTCCTTAAACATTTTTGCCGGCCTAACCCAAAGTTTAGATCTGGGATTTTCATACAAAGCCTCGTACAAAACCAAATCTTCAAGTGTTTCGCTATGCTTAACTATACCTAAAACTTTATATAATCCGCCTTTATAATGCTTGTATCTTCCAAGTTTAATCATTAAAACAATTCAATTTGCTTATTCTGAGCTTTCTCTTCATCACTCCAAATCCTAACTTTACCATAAGTATTGTCAAACCCTGGCGTAATCGCAACCCGGCCTTCCCGGACTCTCTTAACTCCCTCAGCAATTCTAGCTCCGGCATTTTTCTCGATATCCTTAATTGAAAGTTTTGTTAATATTAATAATTCTGAATCCAGTGTTGTTACAAGTCTTAAATATTCTTTTTGAACTTTCTGTGAAGCAACCGAAAACCCAATACTTTCTGCAATAATTTCCTCAAGCTGCACTAACATCCTAAAGCCAGGTTTTTGAAATTTTTGTGTCATTGTAACCCCATCTTTAATCATTAATCTTAAATCATTAATCGATCTATCCGCCAACTGTTCAGTCCTATTCAATACACCCAGTGTCAATTTCCTCTCGCAAACAGGACAAATCTTTCCTCTCGCTTTAAGTTCTGCTGTGTCATAAACAATTCCGCATTTGCGATGCCCTGAATAATGATACTTCCCCTCTTCAGGAAAAAATTCAACTGTCTCTACAATCTGCCTCTTAATCAAACTCTTTCTTAATTGTTCAAAAGTCGGCTCACCCTCAAATATCGTCACTTCCCTTCCAAGTCGGGGTAAAGAATGTGCATCTGAAAACGATACGATTGCCTTATTATCAAGCTGCGAAACCCGCCAATTCATTAAAGGTTCACTCGATAAGCCAGTTTCAACAGCATAAATTTGATCAGAATACTCGCCAAAACATTCCTCCAAAAAATCATAACCTGACTCTGAACCAAACAAAGAAAACCATGGAGTCCAAATATGAGCTGGGATTATTAAGGCTTTTTTCTCTACCCCAAATACTACTTCACACAACTCCTTAGATGACATTCCAAGTATTGGTCTTCCATCTGACACTAAATTTTTCCCCATTTTGGCTAAAACTTTTGATAACATTTCTGCTGATTCTAAAGTCGGTAAGAAAATTAAAGTATGAATTCTCCTTACCCTTCCGCCTTGTTTATAAATGCACGACACTTCAACTGTCGGCAAAAATTTAATCCCGTTATATTCATAACCGTCTTTCGTCTCTTTTAAATCCCGCCTTAATTCCGCCTGCCATAAAGGATGCAGACAATCTCCGGTTCCCATTAAATTAATTCCTTTATACTTGGCCCACAGCGCTAAATTTGGAATCGTTAGATACTTTGAACAAGCTTGAGAAAATCTTGAATGAATATGTAGATCCGCCACAAAACTCATAGACAGAGTTTAGCTTACTAAGCAATTGTTTTCAGCAATGAAACAATGTAACAATTTAACAATGAATTTAATCGATACCCACACACATCTACAATTCAAGGCTTTTGAGGGGAAAGTTGCTGAAATCATTCAGTCAGCTAAAAACGTGGGTATAGAGAAAATGATTGTTGTCGGAACAAACATAGAAACCTCGAGGAAAGCCATCGCTCTCGCCGAAAAGTTTGATGAATTATATGCCGCCATCGGCATCCACCCCCATCATGTTTTTCCTTTCTTAGGGACACTTGGCGCTTTAGAAGCAATTTCTGAATTGGAATCTCTAATCAAGCACCCGAAAGTAACCGCTATCGGTGAGACTGGCCTCGACCGCCACATTTACGAAAAGACTCACTATAAAAATTACAAAATCACAGAAGAATTCATAGACCTGCAAAAAGTCTTCTTCAAAGCCCAAATAAATCTCGCTATAAAACACCAAAAATCACTGATTATTCACAACCGAGAAGCAGTCTCTGAACTATTAGAAATTTTAGAAGCCAATTGGGATCCTTTCTTAGGGCAAAGGTCAGTCTTCCACTGCTCTGAACCCGATCAAAAGATTCTGGATTTCGCCTTAAAACATCAAGTTTTCATTGGCATTGATGGTGATATAACTTATAACCGGAAAAAACAGGAATTCTTTAAAAAAGTCCCTCTTGATTCCCTTGTCCTGGAAACAGACTCCCCATACTTTCTCCCGGAACCCTTAAAATCCAAAAACACAGCCCCAAATGAACCTAAAAACTTGAGAATAATAGCTGAGCATATTGCCTGGCTAAAACAAACTAGTCTTGATCATATACTAAGCACAACAACTGCGAATGCTTTACAACTGTTCAGCTTTTAATTAGGGAATTTTACCCCCATAAATCTTGACAAATATCGTTACTATAAGCTGTCAGGTTGATGTCAAGTGGAAAAAGCCGAGTTCTGTTTAAATTATAGGACATATGGTAGTCGAAATAGCGGCATCTGAAATAAAAACAGCGGCAAATATTCTACAATCAGCAAGATATGCACTTCGATGGAACACACCCGAAATAGCAGCACAAATACAAGACGAGCTTAATATAAGAATCAGCTCTCTGACAGACCGCTCCCAATCAGGCCCTCCAACTGAAAGAGCTGAGACTAGACACGTTCTCGCCAAAACCAGGGAGGGGACATTACGTTTAAATAGATTAGGACTGGCAAGCGGCGCTAACGAAGACCCAGCCTCCGGCATGGTCTTCGGAATTCCCGCAAACCCAACCGGGCACGATTCCCGTTTCCCCGATTTTAGAAATCCAGCCTCTGTTGAATGGTTGTATATGCCTCATGCAGTAATAGAGGAGAGTTACAATGTCAGACTGAATACAGATCCATATGTATCAAGAGCTGTATTGGAGTTAATCACAGGAAACCAACCCCCCCGTAAAGAAGATCCTGTAGGTATATCAAAAATAGATCTTGATCCAATTGCCCTATCCTCACTGTTAAGGGTTGCCCGGGGCATGAAAGATAACAATATACACGGCAGAATTCCAACCCGAAGAGAAGAAATAATTAATAATATCCTTCACTCTGGAGAATTCCCAACTCCTAATATTACTCAGCTTCCAGAATCTTCAGCAGCGGATGTTAGACAGTCGACTCTTAGCGCCTAACCCCATACTGAACCTCATGCATTTCAATAAGTTCACAGACAGTTATGCCGTCTTATGCGCGATTAAGAACATCGTAAATGAAGATTTCGCAAACACACAGAAATCTACTTCTTTGAATACTGTGCCTTATACATTTCAATAAGCTCCGAAACAGTCGTACTATCCTCTGCTCTTTTATCCGCATCTCTAAACTTCACCAGCCTTGGAAATCTTAAAGCATATCCAGGCTCCGTCTCAGTCTTGCCTGCTGTATGAGTTGGAGACTTTGTAATCTCATCGGCTAGAACTTCAATTACAATTTCCGGCTTAATCCAAACTGACGGCTCCATAACTGCGTTCACTCTGGCGGGTTTATGATCAACCTTAATCTTATCTGCTCGTCTATGAATTTCCCTCCACTCTTCATCAGTTAATCCAGTCCCTATTTTAGAAACAGTCACAAATTCATCCTTTTCTTTATCATAAACCCCAACTAATAATGCCCCAGCTCCAAAATCAGCCCGTTTCCCTCTACCAAAAATATATCCCAAGATAACGCAATCAATTGTATCCTTTAGCTCTCCGGAAGAATGACGTTTTAACTTAATCCAGTTAAAATTACGCGCGCCTTACTCATATAAAGAATCAGGCCTTTTAACGATTAATCCCTCTAACCCTTTTGTCAGCGCATCCTGCAGCATTGCATCCATCTTAGCCGCATCATTCATAAATACTCCTGGCTGTTCAATTAAAACCTCATCCCCATCGATCGCTTTTGCCATAATTTGCAATCTCTCAGATAACGGGGTGTCAACTAAAGATTTTCCGTTGATATACATGATGTCAAAAACAAATGCTTTAAGTGGTAATGTTTTTGCCGCATCCTCAATCCCGTGTTTTCTTCTTCTTTTCGTAGTTTCCTGAAACGGCAAAAATTCTTCTGACTCCGGATTATACGCCAATCCTTCTGAATCCAAAATTATCGAATCAGCCTTAATTTGCTTTAAAACACCCTCAATAATATCTGGAAACATTGGCGTTGTTTCCTCTAAATTACGGGAGAATAATCTAACCTGCTTACCTTTTTTGTGAATTTGAATCCTAAATCCGTCATATTTATACTGAACATGTGCATCCCCTCCGTACTTTTCCAAAATTGATTTCGAATCAGGCAATCTTTCGCAAAGCTGACTCCTGATAGGTCTCCCAAATTCTACATCCAGCTTTTGAACTGCCGGCAGCCCCCCTTCCCATAAAGTCTTCCCAATAAGCCCTAAATCAGACACTTTGTTATATGCACCCTCCAATAGCTTCCTCTTTGATCGGTCACCCAATTTGGCCTTTGCAAAGGCATCTAAAACAGTAGGATCACCAATTCCCAACCGAGAAGTGCCGAGAGGAATCCTGACCAGGTGCTTAGCTTCTATTGCTGTAGCTTTTTCTAAAAGTCCGACTAAAGTAGAAATCTTCTTCTCAACAGTCCCTTCTCCCAAAAAATCTGCTATCTCCCTTAAAGTCTCAAACACCAACTTAACTGTCAATTCTTTCCCTTGACCCTTGATACTTGACCCTTGATACAAAGAAGCCGCTGTCTTACCTAAATCACCCAGCCGCCCATCTTCACTCAGTACTTTTTCCCTCGTTGTTCCATACGCCCGGGCAATCGCAGCGGCGACTGACTTTCCTGCCATTCCAATTTCCACCGGTTCATAAAAAGGCGCAACCCTCCCCTGAATTAAGTAGGAAACAATAGGCACCTCATCAGGCGAAACCTCAGAAAAAAGTTCCGATAATATATCAATTAAGGACAACCGCGAAGAAGTCTCTTCTAATTTCTCAAAATACTCAGCAAGTCGCTTAAATGTCATGCTTAGGATTGTAAATTAATTAGTCAATCTTGTAAAATGCCTTTATGTCCGAGTCGAAAGGTATTCAAGAAAACCCAACACTTAATGAGATTAAAGATGGTGAATTTAATGTGAGCTGGGAGCTAGTCTCGCCCGGTTCCAAAAGATGGAAAGATCTAGTCGCAAATACAATAACCGATGACCTCTTACAGGCAGCAACTACTGCTGCTGGATACACAGAGATGGCCAATGATTCCAGTTTTGCAGACAGAAGAGATATCTTCCTACCCGAGGCTGATAAGGCTGCAAGAGAAACCGCAGACCGCTTACAATTACTACGCGACTTACTCACAAGCAACCATAACCAAATTCCCACTGTTAGAAAGTATGATGACCCAAATAAAGATTTGATCAGTCTGAACGCTTACAAACAATTAAAAGATAGCTCAAAACAACACAGCCAAGCCAAGCCAACGAAATAGATTATATATTCAACTTTCCTACCACCACTAGTCTCTTTGCATTAAACCCAGGCGGCACACAAGTCATAAGCGAAATATAACGGCCCGCTGGATCTGGCGGATAAACCACACTTATATCTTGAGGATCAACAATTTTCAGTTCAGTTACTTTATAAACATATCTTTGACCCAACGCATCGACAATAATCTCATCTCCTTTTTTGACTTCAGGCAGCTTCGCAAAATATGCTTTTGTATCTTTTGAAGCTAAATTAGGCAGCATCGAATGTCCTGAGATGAACACATTCCCCTTCTCTCCTGGCAGAGCAGAGCCTGGTAGATGACCTAAAAACTCATCAAACTTCAAACTCTCCACCTTTGTTATGGCTGAATCAAGTTTTATTCGGGGAACAGATACTTTAAACTCGTAGTAAGATGGTGCGTTTGCTCTAGGTTTTGCCACAAAAATCGGAAAATTATTTACAGTTTCAATTTGAAATTCTGGAGCCATATCTCCATTCGTACTTACCGGTGCTGGATCGACTAACGCCGTCTCATTTTCAAAAGCAAAAATCTCCCACATTTTGAAAGACACAAATGGCATCACAACCTGCATTAATACGAATACTCCACCGCCGAGAATTAAAAGAGACAGACCTTTAATCATATGAAAAGCAACCCAGGTCCGTCTTCCCAAGTAGAAACCCATTATAGGCATGTTTCTATAATATTTTCAACTTAAAGACCTGCATTGGAAAATTTCCGTTAAAAAATCTGAAGCGAAGTATCAGGGGGAGATGCCTGCTGAGCGAAGCGAATGCAGGAGGGGGTCAACCCCCGATTGCGTAGCGCAAGATTTCAGGAAATTTTCCTCTGCAGGCAGCTTTTGCGGTACTTTTGCTGCCAAAAGTACCGAAGGTGTTGCGCAGCAATACCGTAAAAAATCAAATTAAGAATTATTAATGAAGTGAGCACAAAGCCCAGGAGCTCTCGCCACAATAAATACCGCAATTCCAAGTTCTGGCTTTAAGCCGAATCCGCAAAAAACAGCTGCAATTGCTCCATCTATATTAACCGGCAAACTTTTACCAGACTGCTCCTCTAGTTCGTCTCTTATTTCATTCACCAGCTTCACAAATTCCTCACCCACTCCATTATCAACTGCCGTTTTCATAATCAACTGCGCCCTCGGATCAATATCTTTATATACCCGATGCCCCATCCCCGGCACCCGCTTTCCTGCCTTCAAATACTCCTCAACTACCAACTGTACGCTATCCCCTGTACCCTGTACCCTGTACAAAATCTCCATCAGTGGCCCTCCGGCTCCACCATGCCTATCACCGATCTGCGCCATCCCTTCCCCAACCGATTCACCCATTGTTTTACCTTCTTTAGTAGCTGCAATTGTCGCCACCGCCGATGGCGCATTAGGTCCATGATCGGCTGATAAATTCAAAATTAAATTAAGCAGCTTAGCTTCTGCCTCAGAAGGCTTTCTCTCAGTCAGCATCTCAAAAATCAATTCGGCAAATGAAACCTTCTGCGCCAACTCCAAAAGATCTTGCTCCCCAAAAAGCGCCGGCTTAGTTTCATCACCATCAACATGTGTAATTGTAATCGCCATAATTTCCTTTTATTTCCTCAAATTTCTTTTACCTTTTTGCAAAGCAAAACAGGCAAGCGTCATAAGCTCTGCTTAATCAATTCTGATATCTCGTCTATTGAATTAGCAACTTTAACACCAGATCCTCTGAGCATTTGACGCTTATAATCAGGAAGTCCCCTCTCTCCTTCAATAATAGCACCTGCATGACCAAACTGAACCTCATTAGGTAATTTCATAGTGAAGTCTCCAGCGATCAAAGCCACAACAGGTTTTGTAATTTTGCCTGCTTTAACTAACTCCCCAACCTTCTCTTCATATGTTCCCCCTAATTCTCCAAAAATGACCGATGCTTTCGTATTTGAATCATTCTCAAGTTCAAGTAAAAAATCCGCAAAATCAGTCCCTTCAACAATATCCCCACCTATCCCAACAGCCCATGATGTTCCTAAGTCATTATTCTTCAGATGAAGCCCAATCTCTGCAGTCATCGAACCTGATTTAGAGACAATCGCAATTTCCCCCGGCACAAATACTTTGTCTGGATCCGATCCGCCAATTAATCCTAGTCTTATTCTGTTATGAGTACTTAAAAGCCCCACCGAATTTGGACCAATAATACTCGCCCCATTATTCTCAGCCAGTTCATACATATACGCCTCATCAGAAGTTGGGACTTTCTCCGCACTAATTAGAATAAATTTCAACCCAGCCTCAATCGCTTCTTTAACAGCTCCTTTAACAAATAACGGAGGGACAAATTGAACCGCACCATCGACTGGCCCAACTGCTTCAACAGCCTCTTTAACTGAGTTAAATATCGGCACCCCTTCGACTTCTTGACCACCTTTGCCAGGTGTCACCCCAGCCACGATTTTTGTACCATATGAAGTCATCCTTGGCAAAGCCCGGGCTCCTTCAGTCCCTGTGAGTCCTTGTCCTATTAATCTTGCACCCTTTTTCAACAATCTCATATATTTTTCGAGCAAAGCGAGAAAATACCTTAACTCTAATTTTCCCCTTTCTTCTCAGCATACTCCCGAGCCAATTCCGCCATAGTTTTTGCTGATTGCGCTATAGAAATCTCCTCAGCCTGCAAGTGAAAATCAAATTCTTTTACATCCCTTAACATCTCATAAGCTTCCTCTACTCGAGGACCCCCTCTGCGGATAACAATTGGAAAATCAAATTTCCTGCCCAGTAACTTTTCCGTTTCTTTTAATCCTTCAACAAATCCCGATAGCGTCTCGTAAATATCAGTAAAATTAGCAACAACAGTCCCAATAACCCAAAGCCCATGAATATTAGGCTTATCTAGGACAACTTTAGTTAACTTTGCTACCTTCTCTTTTGGTGGATTCCCAGAATACTCTGTAAAGTTTGCCGGTTTACCTCCGTAATTTATCAGCGAGTCCAAAGCTGTTAGTGACACTCCTCCCCCGGATGACAAAACCGCAATATCTCCACCCTCAATATCAAAGTATGAAGAACCAGCAGTGCCTCTATAATCTCCTTCATCTATTTTTTTAGCTTCAATTTCACCTCGAGTAGGCGTATGACCTGGAGCTGATCTCGGAGAATAATCCCACTCATCCTTGTGTCTCGGTTTTGCAAAGTCATCTAATTTAACTTTTGCATCCAAAGCCATCCACTCCCCTGATCTGGTTTTAACTAATGGATTAACTTCCAAAAGCAAACAATCCTGATCAAAAAACATTCTAATTAAATCATTAATAACCTCTCTATCTACTCCCTCCAATTTGCCCAGTTCATCAAACTTAACTGCTTCCTCGCCGGCTTGATACTTGATACTTGATACTTGATACTGATTTACCCCTCTATCCTCAATACCGGTTCCCCCAGATTCAGATAAAGTTAAAACAGCTCCCCGGGTTTCTGTGTTATAAGAAATTGAGACATAATACTCTTTCTCAATTTCTGCCTTCTCCTCAACTAAAACCTGTTCTACTTTTTCTTTATTTATAACTGAGCCCAAGAGCCTCTTAATCCCATTTCTATACTCTTCTTCATTTTCAGCAAACAATATTCCACCGGCATCAGCCCTTTTTCCTGATAAAACTTGCGCCTTTAGAACAACCGGATACTCTAAAGTTACTTCCTCATCTAGTGAGCTAATAAGTTGCGAAGAGGGAACCTTAATCCCCACATCTTTTAATAACTTTTTTCCTTCAAATTCATATAGAATCATAATATATTTGCGCTTCTAGCAATTTAGCAATGAAGCAATTTAACAATTCATGACCATTTTCCTAAATGGATCTTAGCCAAAGTTAACGCTGAAATAGTTTGCCCATCTGAGATCTCCCCGGATTTTACCAAATCAAATACTTTTTCAAAAGGCACTTTTCTGACTTCCATAATTCCTTCATTGGGATCAAGCGCGCTGCCTGTTTCCTCCAAATCCCGGGCCATAAAAATATTACTGATTTCATTCGCAATTCCGTTAAGCGGTATAAAACTCCCAATCTTCTCCCACCTAAGAGCTTTAAGTCCCGCTTCCTCAAGCAATTCCCTCTTTGCAGCTTCAAGTAGATCTTCTCCATCAGAACTCCCAGCCGGAATTTCTAAACTATACTGGGAAACCGGATATCTAAAAAGCCCGACTAAATAAACTTCTTCTTGATCGTTAATAGCCACAATAAAAACAGACGGATGTGTCTCAACCACTCCATAAACCCCAGTCCTATTCCCCGGCTTCTCAACCTGATCTTCCCGAACCGAAAACCAAGGATTTTCATAAACCATTTTCGAAGATAACTTTTTCCAAGGATTTACTTTATTATTTTGCATTATTCTCCGAGTTATCCAAAATTCCAAAGGAATTTTGAAGAGGAGGAGTCGCGGCGAGTTTGAATTTTCGTCAGAAAATCAAACTCTAGAGCGAACTCCGACGAGTAGCAGGGGTGGGGCTCGAACCCACAGCCGCAGCGTTATGAGTGCTGTGCTCCACCATTGAGCTACCCTGCCAAGTAGTTGAAAGATTTTACCAAATTCGAGCTCAAATTGAAAATCTCAATACATCTTCTTAACTAGCAGCTTAGAAAAAATATAAACTAGTATATTCCCCAAAACCGGAATCGCTAAAAAGTAAGCAAAATTCTGAAAAAAGCTAATCCGGTTTTCAATAATACTCTGAATATAACTAAATATCTGATTTAACCCCAAAAAGTACAAAGCACCAACAATAGAAATTAACAGCACCACAAACCCTAAAGTCCCTTCTAAATCTTTCTTACTCGAAAACATCGTATTTCCAATAACCACCACCAGATAAAATAAAGTTATTACGAGCCAGATTGGATAATTACCTTGGCTAAAAAATCTATCATCAGCCAGCCAAACTCCGCCGACAAGTATTGCCATTCCAAAGAAAACCGGTGCAAAGCCGATTATTGCTCGCCTAAAAAAATCCGTTTTCTCGATTTCAACGTGTCCCAGCTTTACCCCATGTTCTCTAATTTCCGGCATCAAACTTATCTCTCCAACTCTAACAAGCATTGCTCCGGCACTCAAAAGATGCGCCATCTCATGAACAAAAGTTCCTGGTAAAACAATTAACGATAATATCCAAACAGAAACTTTATGTGATTTGGTGAAATAGTAAAAAATTTGAGTTAACAAACTCGGAATAATCATCGAAAAAAGAAGTAATACAGTAAGCTCTAAAAATATAGTGAGCAGATAAATCATGCGCTTTCCCTTTGATACTTTTGATACATTTGATACATTTGGTACTTATTTGTCTAACATATACTTTGCCTTTTTAGTTCCACCCACTTTTTTGATAAGCCCTTTTTTCTTTAGAAACCTCATCTCTCTTAAAACTGTATCATCTGAAAAGTCCGGAAAAATCTTTCTAAAATCTTTATTTTGCATGCTGCCGTGTCTATGCAAATATTCCATTATCAACATTTGCCTCTCATTCAACTCTATTTGCGCCCCCAACTGATTTTTAATTCTCGCATCTGTTGAAACTCTTCTGACCCGGTCTTTCACTCTGTTAAGTTCTATCGCCACACCTTTTATAAAATACTCCAACCAAGGCGTTAAATCCCTCTCGTGCGTGTCCAGAACTAACTGGTTTGACACCTTCTGCAGAGTCAGGTAATAATCCATCGGATTCTCATCAAAGTACTCCTCCAGAGAAAAAAACTTTCTAATATCATAACCATCCAAAAACATAATCAAAGTTGCCGCCGCTCTTCCTGTTCTTCCATTGCCATCTAAAAAAGGATGAATTCTTGAAACCTCGTAATGAATTATTCCTGCCTTTATTGCCGGATGCATATCTTTAACTTCTGAATCATTAATCCAATTTAATAAATCTTCAACTAAATATGACACTTCTGCAGCAGGCGGCGGAGTATAAGAAATTTGACCAGTTTGGGCATTTTTAATAACTACCTGGCTTTTTCTAAATTTACCGCATGATTCCTGCGGTAAAATCCTATCCGTTGTTATTCTATGTATTTCCAGCAGTCCTTCCATGGTTAGAAAATAGTTTTTCGAATTTTTCATTTGCTCAGCAATTGAATCAATAAATTTCAAAACATTGCGGTAATTAATAATTTCCTGAATGTCCCGTTCCCGGGCTAAAACCTCTTTACCATCAAGCACATCTTTAACCTCTTCATCAGTTAATCTATTCCCCTCAAGATGCGTCCCATGATGTACAGTCCTCTCGATCGCCTCTTTTTTAAATTTAGCCTCCCAGGCCGGGATCAAGGGAGCGTTCATAATAACCTCTCTCGAAGCATCAATTATCCCGACATTCTTTAATATTGAATTTGTGATTGTATATTTAGGAACAAACATCTTCTTCTAAAATTAATTAACAGAAAATATTTCCATAAATTAATTACCGCATAATTGTCGCAGATTTAACGCAGATTGTATAGATTATGACTCTTTATAGTCATCCCAAGCTTTAATTTTAAGATCTTCTAACTTATTAGAAGCCAGTGCCGAAGCCAAAACAATCGCCGTTTGCAAATTAGTCACCAAAGGCACCGAGTAATCAATACAATTCCGTCTAATTAAAAATCCATCTTGAGAATCTTTACCAGCCGGTAAGCCTTGTGTACTCTCACTGGTGTCAGAGATGTTAATAGCCAGCTCAATTTTGCCCTCTCTAATTAAATCTAAAACAGATGAATTGGCGTTCTCCGAGATCTTACTAACCCGACTATTCTTAACGCCGCTCTCACTTAAGAACTTAGAAGTCTTATCTGTTGCATATATATTAAGCCCCAGCTTACTTAATTTTCTGACCGACTCCAAAAACTCAATCTTATTTTCATCGCCTCCAATGGAAACAAATACATTCTTCTTCGGCCAATTCCATCCAGTAGCCAACATTGCCTTTAAATATGCTTCTTCCAGATTTTCTCCAAATACCCCAACTTCACCAGTCGAAGACATTTCAACTCTTAACTTAGGATCTGCCCCTTTTATTCTATTGAATGAAAACTGCGGAACTTTCACTCCCACATAATCCAACTCTAAAGTTTCATAATCAGCCGAGATATCCTCCCCCAGCATTGCCAGCATCGCTTTCTCTGCAAAATTTATGTTTGTCACTTTTGATACAAATGGTAAAGATCTTGAAGATCGCAAATTAAGCTCAATCACTAATACGTTATTATCTTTGGCCATAAATTGAATATTGAAAGGTCCGGTTATATTTAGTTTTCTAATAATTTTTTTGGTCGCATTCTTAATTTGTCTGATTGTTTCCAAATAGAGCCTTTGCGGTGGCAAAACAAGCGTTGCGTCTCCTGAGTGAACTCCTGCATTCTCGATATGCTCAGAAATCGCATATAATTTTAATTCACCTCTTTGTCCGACCCCATCAATCTCAATCTCCTTAGCATTAATAATAAATTTTGAAACAACCACCGGATAATCTCCTGATACTTCAGCTGCATTCCCCAAGAAATGTTTTAATTCTGTTGCTGAATTGGCAACATTCATCGCTGCACCCGATAAAACATACGATGGCCTGACCAAAACCGGATAGCCTGTCTTTTTAGCAAATTTTAATGCTTTTTCGGTATCATCAAAACTTCCCCATTCTGGCTGGCTTATTTCTAAATCATCAAGCAGTCCTGAAAACTTCTTTCTATTTTCTGCCTTATCAATATCCTCAGGACTTGTGCCAAAAATATTCATTCCGTATTTGAATGCTTTCAGCGCCAAATTATTTGGCACCTGTCCCCCAAAAGCCAAAACTAGTTTTGCAGTTTCCTCAATTTCATAAATATCTGCCACCCTCTCAAAAGATAGTTCCTCAAAATATAATTTATCTGCATTATCAAAATCAGTCGAAACAGTTTCCGGATTACAATTAATAATAATTGTTTGGTATTTTTTATCCCTCAAAGTATTTGCCGCCGTCACTGCTCCCCAATCAAATTCAACGGATGATCCAATCCTATATGGTCCTGACCCTAAAACAATTGCCTTATTCTTAGACCCCTTTACATCAACAACTTCAGATTCACTCCCGTGATATGTCAAATACAAATAATTGGTCTCTGCCGGAAACTCTCCAGCTAAAGTATCAATTTGTTTAACAACTGGCATAACTCCCCATTTCTTCCTTAAAATCCTCACTTCATTTTCATTAATTCCAAACCCCAAACCTACTAACTGATCTGAAAATCCTAACTTCTTTGCCTTCAAAAGCATTTCTTTTGTCTTGCTAATCTTTTTACTTCTTAGTGAATCCTCAAATTTAGCAATCTCTTCAACTTGATACAAAAACCATTTATCAATCCCTGTCTTGTTGTAAATTTCATCTACAGAAAAACCTCCGGCAAAACTATTGGCCAAATCAAATAGTCTTTTGGTGTGAGGGGTTAGAACCCTTGATACCTGACTCTTGATACTTGACCCTCCCAACAATCCGTCTTGCCCTGTTTCCAGCATCCTAACTGCTTTTTGCAAAACCTCTGGAAAAGACCGGCCAATACTCATAACCTCTCCAACTGATTTCATATCCGAACCAATGCGATTCAAACTGCCTTCAAATTTTTGCAAATCCCATCTCGGCATTTTTAAAACAATGTAATCAAGAGCCGGCTCGAAAAAAGCCGAAGTTTTTTTAGTAACAGCATTTCGGAGTTCTGTTAAATCAGCTCCCATTGCCAGTTTTGCTGCAACATAAGCCAAAGGATATCCAGTCGCTTTAGAGGCCAAAGCCGATGATCTTGATAATCTTGCATTAACTTCAATCACTCTGTAGTCGTTAGAAACCGGATCCAATGCAAACTGAATATTACATTCCCCAACAATCTTTAAATGCTCTATAACCTTTAGCGAAATTTTTCTTAAGAAATGATATTGATAATTATTTAAAGTTTGCGATGGTGCAACCACAATACTCTCCCCAGTATGAACTCCGAGCGGATCAAAGTTTTCCATATTGCAAACTGTAATTTTGAACCCATTTTTATCTCTCACAATTTCGTACTCAATTTCTTTCCAATGCCTTAAGTACTCTTCTACTGAAATTTGAGGAGCATTGGCAAATGCCACCTCTATCGCTTTCTCAAATTGAGGCATATCTTCAACCACCATAGATCCGAGTCCCCCTAAAGAAAAACCGGACCTAATCATCAAAGGAAATCCTAGTTTTTTCGCTAACACCATCGCCTGCTTTGCGTTTCTCGCAAACCCTCCGCTTGGAGTTTTTATCCCTATCGAGTCAAGCTGCTTTGCAAACAATTCCCTGTCTTCTGTCACCTCAATGCTCTTAACTGGAGTTCCTAAAACTTTTACTTTATACTTTTTCAAAATCCCGTTCTTATCAAGTTCCAAACCACAATTCAAAGCAGTCTGACCACCAAATGACAACATTATCCCATCTGGTTTTTCCTTCTTAATAATCTCTGTAATAAAGTATGGATCAACCGGGAGAAAATAAATTTTATCAGCTAAATCTTTTGAGGTCTGAATTGTCGCTATATTTGGATTAACTAAAATTGTATAAACGCCCTCTTCTTTTAGTGCTTTTAAAGCCTGAGATCCCGAGTAATCAAACTCACCCGCCTGTCCTATTTTCAGTGCACCAGATCCGAGTAATAAAACTTTACTCACTTTATTATCTTGACTCTTGATTCCTGACTCTTGATTCTTATTTATCATAGGTATGTTAAAAATTCATCAAATAAATAGTCTGCGTCAATTGGTCCTGGAGAAGCTTCTGGATGAAATTGTATCGACATAAAAGGTTTCGTCGTATGTCTGATTCCTTCATTAGTCCCGTCATTTAAATTCTTAAACCATTCAACCCAACCGGGCTTTAATGTTTTAGTATCAACTGCAAATCCATGATTCTGTGAGGTGATTAAAGCTTTTTTATTTATCACATCAAATACCGGCTGATTTTGACCTCTATGTCCAAATTTTAATTTATAAGTATCCGCACCAGACGCTAAAGCCAAGAGTTGAGATCCTAAACAAATTCCAAATGTTGGAATTCCCCTCTTTAACAATTCTTTAATATTTCCAATTGTGGCTTTGGCCAATTTAGGATCTCCGGGTCCATTTGAAATCATCACCCCGTCAAACTTTAACCCTTCTTTAATTGGATTAAAGTCCCAAGGAACAACCTGCACCTTAACATTTCTTTTAACAAACGACCTGATAATATTTTCTTTATCACCACAGTCAATTAAAACAATTGATTTTTTACCATCGCCATAAACCTCTACAGTTTTTCTCGAAACTTCCGGTAAAACATTCTGTCTATTTGGATCATACTGAGTTTTAGCTGACCCTTGATTCTTGGCTCTTGACTCACTCTCAATCCTTCCCAACATCACCCCATGATGCCTGAGTTTTAAAGTCAAAGCTCTGGTATCAATCCCCGAGACACCAGGAATGCCTTCTTCTTTCATCCACTCCCCTAAAGTTTTTAGACTCTCAAAATGTGATGGCTTATCAATGTAATTCTGAACAATTAATCCTTTTATCCAAATCTTGTGGGATTCAAAATATTCCCTCGGTGGAACACCATAATTTCCCACAATCGGATATGTTAGTACTAAAATTTGCCCAAAGTATGAAGGATCAGTCAGAGATTCAGGATAGCCGGCCATTCCCGTATTGAAAACAACTTCCCCCGACGAATCAACATCCGCCCCAAAAGATTCTCCTTCGTATGTAGTCCCATCATTCAATATCAGTTTTGTCATATTTTTTAAAAAAAATCCACCCGCTGGTGGATTATCTACCTATTAAATTATTAGTACCTGCCCCTAAGTTCATAAATTAAACCCTAACTTACAATTTTTCACTGCAAAATTATAGGAATCTTAATAGCTTTAGTCTTTCCTGTCAATTACTAAAAGTTGAAGCTATTACCAAGCTATGAGATAATACTCTTATGGCGAAGAAAAGAAAACAGGTAAGAAAATCTGATGAGCCAACAGCTGCTGAAAGGAAAAGTTTCAAAAAAGAGCTGCTCGAACAAATGCTAACTCTGTCTACTGCAGCATTTGGTCTGGTTGCGGCCCTCGCTTGGAACGAAGCCATTAAAACATTTGTTGATCAATTCATTCAGCCATACTTTCCGGACACCGCAATCTACTACAAATTCTTTTATGCAATAATCGTTACTCTATTGGCAGTAATCATCACTTATCAACTTTCTCAAATCAGATCAAAATTAGAAAACAGAAACTAACTACTCTGATATCACTCCGGATTTGACTCTAAAAACCTGACTCGTCTGCAAAGCTTGTTTTAAATAATCATCGTATTCAACAGTTGCAATGATAGTTTGCTGGAGTTTAGCCAAATCTAAAACATGTTGACGATGAGAATCATCAAGTTCCGAAAAAATATCATCCAGTAAAAGGACTGGCCGCTCTCCTAGAATATTTTCAAAAAAGGAAAGCTCTGTAATTTTTAAATCAAGCACTGCAGTTCTTTGTTCACCTCTCGATCCATACTTTGCCAAATCTTTTTCCCCTAAGAAAAAAATAAAATCATCTCTATGCGGACCAATCAAAGAAACAGCTGCCTGAATTTCACGGGGATTTATTTCTTTAAGCCTATTCCCGGAAATCAAATTAGGAATGTATCTATATTCAAAATCGCCAAACTTCCGGCCAAAAGAATTTATCGCTTCAAAAAAGCTTTGCCTTTTCTCTTGCAACACAGTCCCTAGTTTAAGCTGCTGTTCATTCCAAAAATCCAGCTCATCAATCTTAGACATCCCCTCTCTTATCGACTTTAATAACTTATTTCTCTGAGTAATAACTTTCTGATAAGCGCTTAAAGTTTTTCGATAATCTCTATCTATTTGACCAATGGTCTGATCAATATAATCCCGTCTGATACTTGGAGACCCTGTAATTAAATCAATATCCTCCGGCCTAAAAAAAACCGCCACCAGGTTTCCTGAATAATCTAAAAGTCGCCGCGGAATTCCATTAACTAAAAACCTCTTTCTCAAACTAGAATTAATGCTTTGAATAATGGTCGATATACCCGTTTCCTCATTATTACTTTTGACAATTCCTTCAACATTCACCGAACCCTCTCCAAACTTTATCACTTCTTCCTCAGTTTCGGTCTTAATCGGCTTTCCTGTTGATAAAAAATAAACACTTTCTAGAAAATTAGTTTTCCCTTGAGCATTATCTCCAATCAAAACAGTCACCTCTTTATCAAATTCAATTTCTGTATCAATTAGGTTCCGGAAATTTTGAAGATTGAGTGATTTCAAACGCATTTGGCAAGTATACAATACAAAACAATCTTAGTTGCGTTTCATTCTCTCTCGCAGTTTTCTCCAATGCCCTACTCCTAAAAATCGTCTGATCTTTGGAGACAATTGCTTTTTTGAAAAATAGAAATCAGGTTTAAGCGCCATCAGTCCTAGCAATGCAACTGTCCCACCCATCGCAATAAATATTGGCCCCACCCCAAAATAATCTGCTGAAACACCAGCTAAAATTACCGGAATTAGGGTTAGTGCTGACATCAGTACAGACAGCGCTGCATAAACTTTTCCTCTATCCTTCTCCGGACTATATTCTTGAAGTGCAGTCTGTGAAGGAACAACAATCGATACCATCGACAGTCCAAGCAGGAATGATCCGGAAATCAGGATTGTCGATAAAGGCAGTCTCTCAACAAACGATAGTGTTTCCTCCATTGGCAAGTATTCGATTAACGGAGCCAGTAAAGGTGCCACTCCTAATACAAAAAACAATAAACCTGCTGTTGCAATACCGGTTGATACAATAGTCCTCTTTGGAAGAACATGTCCCCAACGACTGAGTAAAACCCCTCCTAGAACCATTCCGATCCCCAACGGCAATACCAAAATAAAAGATGCGTCTGTCGCATTAATCTTAAGTGT
>CXWK01098992.1_pt1 | contig 23418 bp, 23 predicted proteins | sample 590851 | NCBI WGS metagenome assembly CXWK01 (sample SAMEA3498364, study PRJEB10139) | wastewater metagenome | biome: wastewater treatment plant; material: activated sludge | place: Denmark | collected 2014-08-01
CCCATCGCGGCGACCCACGGAGCAATGCCGGAGTGAGGGCATGCCGAGCCTAAGCGAGGCACCGAGTGGTGGGGCAAAAGCCTTTTGCTTCCTTTTTGGCGTTTGAAAAAGGGAGTCGCTGTAAAAGCGAAACCATAGGTGGCCGTTACCGCAGCAATGGATATGTACTCCGACAACCAATTTCACACAGGGCTTCCTGTGACGCCCCGCATCACTGCTGCGCACGGCTCAATTAACGCGTCGTCAATGGAACGCAGAGCGTCCCTGGCGGCATTCCCACGCAGAGCGTGGGAACGATCAAATCGAACAGCATTCCCCTGCACACCGTCCCCGCAGGAGCGGTGTACAGGTCACCCACCAGGGCCTACTTGGGTTGCGGCACCACGCGCAAATACGGTTTCAGGGTCTTGAAGCCATCCGGATACTTCTTCCTCGCATCCTCATCGGAAACCGACGTCGGAATGATCACGTCTTCGCCCGGACGCCAGTTCACAGGCGTGGCGACGGTGTGCTTGGCGTTCAGTTGCAGTGAGTCGAGCAGGCGCAGCACTTCGTCGAAATTACGCCCGGCGCTCATCGGGTAGATCAGCATCGCCTTGACCTTCTTGTCCGGGCCGATGATGAACACCGAACGCACCGTGGCGTTGTCCACGGCGGTGCGCTGGCCGCCGCTGGCATTGGGGTGAATCATGTCGTAGAGCTTGGCCACCACCAGGTTGTCGTCACCGATCATCGGATAGTTCACCGCATGGCCCTGGGTTTCCTCGATGTCGCCGACCCAGGCGCGGTGGTCGCTGACCGGGTCGATGCTCAAGCCGACGATCTTGGTGTTGCGTTTGTCGAACTCGGGCTTCAGCCGGGCCATATAGCCAAGCTCGGTGGTGCAGACCGGCGTGAAGTCCTTGGGGTGCGAGAACAGGATGGCCCATTTGTCGCCGATCCATTCGTGGAAGTGGATCGGCCCCTCGGTACTGTCGGCGGTGAAATCCGGTGCCTCATCGCCAATGCGGATAGTCATGTTCGATCTCCTTGGTGTAATGGTCGGGGATGTCTTGCATGCTCAGGTTTTTCGGACCTCAATCAGTGTAGTCAGGAACACGCTTTTCAAAACCTTCCCTGGCGTCAATCCAGCAAAGCGATCAACTGATGACGCTGCGCATCGGTAAGCATCGGGCCGAAACCGGCGCTGGCGTTTTCCGTCATGTAGCGCGGGTTGCCAGTGCCGGGGATGACGCAGGTCACCGCCGAATGCGACAACAGGAACTTGAGTGCCAGGGGCGGCCAACTCTTGATCCCGACTTGCGCGGCCCAACCGGGCAACGGTTTGCCCTGCAACCGCGCGATCAATCCACCGCCGCCGAACGGCCGGTTGCAGATCACCGCGACACCCCGGTCGCGACACAGTGGCAGGAGGCGTTTTTCGACGCCGCGATCATCCAGCGCATAGTTGATCTGCAGGAAGTCCAGCGGCTCAGTCTTGAGCACGGCCTCCACTTCGTCATAGGCCGACGCGGTGTAATGGGTGATGCCGATGTAGCGAATGCGTCCTTCTTCCTTCCACTGGCGCAGGGTCGGCAGGTGGGTTTGCCAGTCCAGCAGGTTGTGGATCTGCATCAGGTCGATGCGGTCGGTCTGCAGCAGCTTGAACGATTGCTCCATCTGCGCAATGCCTTCCTCGCGGCCACGGGTCCACACCTTGGTCGCCAGGAACGCCGGCGACCGTGGCTCGTGAATCGAGAGCAACTCGCCGGTGGTCTGCTCGGCGCGACCGTACATGGGCGAGCTGTCGATGACCTTGCCGCCCTTTTCAAACAACGCGTCAAGCACGGCTGGCAAGCTGCGGTACGCTGGATCCGAAGGCGCCACATCGAAGCCGCGATAGGTGCCAAGGCCGACAGCGGGCAATGGCTCTTTGCTGGAAGGAATGACGCGGGTCATCATGGTCTTGCCTCCTGTTCCCGCCGCTGGCGAGGTTTGCGCACCGCTCGGGCCGAGCGTGAAGACCGCCGAAGCGGCGGCAGCCAGCGTGAGTATTTGCCTGCGGGTCAAACCTTGCGCATGGCTCATGACGATTCCCTCACCGGTGGCCCGGCTCCTGTGGTCCAGCTTCGGCCAATCGCGCCTGGCGCCTGGCCAGCCACAGGCACAACCCGCCCCACACTCCCGCCACCGGCACGACCGCCAGCGCGACCAGGCCGAAGCCTGCGCCCAGGGCCGTCAAACCGGCCGACAGCCAACCACTGGCAGCGTCGCCGCCACGATAGACCAGGGTTTCGATCACATTCTTGGCCTTGTATTTCTCTTCACGGCTGACCACCGTCCACAGCACCTCACGCGCCGGCCGGACCACGCCGAACTCCACCGCGCGGCGCAGTCCCTGGGCCAGTGCCACGCTGGCTGGCACCGGTGCCAGTGCCATGGCGCAAAACGCCACGACTGTCGCCAGGGGCAGCGCCAGCAACGCGCCACCAATGCCCACCAGGCGAATCAACGGCGCCGTCAGCAACAATTGACAGACCAGGGTCAGCGCCGACACCAGCAAATCGACCACGGCGAAAAATTGCGTCCTGCTGCCTACATCAGCGTAGCTGCCAGCGACGATCCGTCCCTGCTCGAAATACAACAAAGTCGCGGCGCTGGTGTGCAGAAGCATGAAGGCCACCAACCCCAAGAGATAAGGCGAGTGCAGGATCAGCGTGATCCCGGCGAGCATGCTGCCCCCCAGGCGCCGTTCGTCCAATATCCGGTTGGCCTGCTGCGATTGCGTCCTCGCCAGCAGCCCCCGATAGCAATGCACCGCCAGTTCCAGCAGCAGCGCCGCGCCGACGGTCAACGCCAGCGGGCCCAAACGAGTGGCCATGGTCGCCGCCAGCAAGGGCCCGATAAAGGTGCCCAGGGTGCCGCCGGCCGCGATGCAGCCGAACAGCCGTCGCCCCTGCTCGTTGGAGAAACGGTCGACTAGCACACTCCAGAAAATCGAGACGATGAACAGGTTGTAGAGGCTGATCCAGACAAAGAACACCCGCCCGACCGTCACCGGCGCGACGTGGTTGCCGATCAACAGGCCAAACACCAGCATCGACACGGCAATCACCCGGTAAATCAAGGGTACGAAGCGCGTGGCCGGCAACCGCGACGCCAGCGTGCCAAACACCGGCACCATCAGCAGCATCACCACGAAGGTGGCGGTGAACAGCCACTGCAACTTCTCGACACCGCCCTCAAGACCCAAGGCATCGCGCAACGGTCGTACCAGGTAATAACTGGCAAGCACGCAGAAATGGAACGCAAAACCCAAGGCCAGGGCCGCTCTTTCTGCAGGCAACACGTTGAGCCACTTGAGCGCCATGGGCATCGGTGCCCTCCTTTACCGCCAGCTACACTCTGACAGCACCCCGGAGCCGTCAATGTTGCCCACTAACGTTAGCCGAATGTCTCGTACCCTGGTGTTACTCGTCGTCATCGCCGCTGTGCTGTACCTGGCGCTCTGCGCGGCCCTGTTCGCGTTTCAGCGCGCACTGATCTACTACCCGCAGCCCCGCGCCGTCGACTCGCCCGAGACACTGCTGACGTTGCCCGTGGACGAGGCGCAGGTGCTGGTGTCGGTGCGGTCGCATGCCGGGCCCAAGGCGCTGATTTATTTCGGTGGCAATGCCGAGGACGTCTCGCGCAGCCTGCCGGAGTTCGACCGGGCCTTTCCCGAGCATGCCCTTTACCTGCTGCATTACCGTGGATACGGTGGCAGCAGCGGTTCACCGTCCGAAGAAGCGATTGCTCGCGATGCCATGAGTTTGTTCGACAAGGTCTACGCCGACCACCCGCAGGTGGCGGTGGTCGGACGCAGCCTGGGCTCGGGGGTCGCGGTGCGCCTGGCCAGTTATCGGCCGGTGGCGAAACTGCTGCTGATCACGCCGTACAACAGCCTGGAGGAATTGGCTGAGCGCCAGTTCCGCTGGCTGCCGGTGCGGTGGCTGCTCAAGGATAAATTCGAATCCTGGCGCTATGCCGAGCACATCACGGTGCCGACGCGCCTGATCGCCGCTGAGCACGACGAGGTGATTCCAGGCGCAAGCACCCGGCGCCTCTACAGCCATTTCCGCCCGGGCGTGGCGACGCTGCAGGTGATTGCAGGCACCGGGCACAACTCGATAGGTAATAGCCCCGACTACGTCAAGGCACTGAGGGATGGTTTGTAACTACCTTGTAGGAGCCAGGCTTGCCGGCGAACCGGATGCCGCGGTTTAACTGTATTACCGCTTTATCGTTCTTCGCGGGCAAGCCTCGCTCCTACAGGCGAACCAAGACACCGGCACGCCGATTCACCCGAAATGCCCAGCCTCTTGCGCCACCATTGATCGGGGATTTCAGCCACACCCAATAAAAACATATTTATATGCTTTAATTGATATTGTCGATCCATCCCATTCAGAGGCTGCCGTCATGAATATCAAGACACTTGCATTGATCCTCCTGGCTTTCTGCGTGCCACCGGCCTGGAGCCAGACCGCGCCCGCTCCCGCGCCTGCTCCAACCGCCGATAGCGCCGCGCTGACAACGCGCCTGGCGCTACGGGATCTTTGGGTCGAACACATCTTCTGGATCAGGAACTACGCGCTCGCCAACCAGGCCGCCGACCGCCAGCAGGCAAAAGTGGCGACTGACCAGGTGGTCGACAACGCGACTAAAATCGCCAACAGCATCGCGCCGCTCTATGGCCAACCGGCCGCCGACCAACTGCTCAAGTTGCTTGCCGGTCACTGGGGCGCGGTGAAACACTACAGCGATGCCACGGTGGCCAAGGACAGCAAAGGCAAACAGGCCGCCGTTGCCGAGTTGACCAGCAATGCCAAGGCGATAGCGGCGTTCCTGGCCAGGGCCAACCCGAATCTGCCGGAAGCGACGCTGGTCAATCTGCTGTCGGCCCATGGCGGCCATCACGTCGCCCAGATCGATGAATTCGCCGCACACGATTACGCCGGCGAAGCACGTACCTGGTCGATGATGCGCACGCATATATTGGCGCTGGCGGACGCACTGACCGCGGCGCTGGTCAAGCAATTCCCCGACAAGTTCTGACACGGCGCGAGGGTACACCATGCTGCAAGGACTGGGTCGAACCCAGCAGGACCTGCTCAACGCGCTGCTGCATCAAGCCGGCGGCATGAGCATCGATGAGTTGGCCGAGCACCTGGCCGTCACGCGTACGGCGATTCGCCAACACCTGGCGGCGCTGGAGCGGGATGGCCTGGTGTTGCGCGGCGAAACCCGGCCGACGGGGCGTCGTCCTGAGCAGCTGTATCAACTCACCGACCACGCCAGGGAACAGTTCCCGCGCCAGTATCAACTGCTCGCCAGCGCGCTGATCGATGAAGTGGCCGACATCATCGGCCCCGAGGCGCTGGCGACGCTGATGCGCAACCTGGGCCGCAAACTGGCCCTGGACCGCGAACAGCAGGTGGTCGATGAAACGAAGATCGTGCAGCACATGAATCAGGCGGGCTATGAAGCCGAGGTGTTTTTCCGCTCATCCGGCGATCAGGAAATCGTCGCCCACAACTGCGTGTTCCACCGTCTCGCCGCCGCGCACCCGGTCGTTTGTGAACTGGACCTGGCGTTGATCGGGGCGCTGGGCGGCGCTGAAGTCGAGCACACCGAATGCATGGTGCGCGGCGGTAATGTCTGTCGTTTCAAACTACGGCCGACGGAACCACCGACCCATCACTGACCTGCCCGGGCATCTGCATCTGCGCCCGCAGGAACCCCCTCAACTCGGCCGCCGCCGGCGACAGGCTATGGCCCTTGCGACACAGGATGCCAATCTGGCGCTCCACCCGGGGCTCGGCCAATGGCAGAAACACCAGCTGTTCATTGCCCTTGGGAAACGCCAGGGACGGCAGCGTGGTGATGCCGATGCCTTCTTCGAGCATCGCGATCAGCGAAATCATGTTGGAGACGAACAGCAGGCTGTTGTCGAGCAAGCTTTCCGCCTCGGTTCCCGCCAGCAGGCGCGAGGTGCCATTGCGCACCAACGGGTACGCTTGCAGGCTGGACCAATGCAGCGCCGCGCCGTTGGCCACCAACGGATGATCATGCCGACAGACCACCCCCACCCGGTCGCTCAGGATCGGCACGAACTCGATGTTGTCATCCGCCACCCACACGCTGCTGATGGCAAAGTCCACCTGCCCCTGGACCAACAACTGCTGCACGCTGTCGGCGGTGCCGTCCTGGATGCTGATCTGCATTTTCGGGTGCTCGCTCACAAACCTCGCGAGCAGGTGCGGCAACAGGCGGCTGGCGACCGACGGCACCGTGGCAATGCTCACCTGGCCTATTTCGTGCCGCGCCAGCAGGCTCACTTCCCGGGCGATGCGATCGTGATGGGCGAGCAAATCCTGGAACAGCGGCAGACAGTGCGCGCCGAATGGCGTCAGCTCGGTTTTACCGCCCTTCTCGAACAGTGGCTGGCCGAGCTTCTGTTCGAGCTCGCGCACGGCCAACGACAACGCCGGTTGCGTGCGATACGCCTGCCGCGCCGCGCCGTGGAAGCTTTTGAGCTGGGCGACGAGCACGAAATAACGCAGTTGAGTGATCTTCAGCTCGGGTGGCACGGTTAGTTTTCCTTATCGTTTCATATTTATTATTAATTTTTATTTGCAGAGTAATACTCTCAAGATGGGACCAACGCAATCGGAGGTTCCCATGGCACTGCAACCCTGCAAAAACTACATTGGCGGCAACTGGTGTGAAGGCCAGGGCCTTGTCGCCAACCACAGCCCTTCGGATGTCGAAGACCTGATCGGGCATTACCACCAGGCAAGCGCCGAACAGACCCAGGACGCCATCGCGGCTGCCCGTGACGCCCAGCCGCAATGGGCCGCCACCGGCCTGGAACAACGCCAGCAAATCCTGATGGCCATCGGCGACGAGCTGATGTCGCGCAAGCTAGAGCTCGGCGAACTGCTCTCGCGCGAAGAGGGCAAGCCGCTGGCCGAGGGCATCGGTGAGGTCCATCGCAGCGCGCAATTCTTCCACTACTACGCCGCCGAAGTGTTGCGCCAGATGGGCGAGACGGCAGCCTCGGTACGCCCCGGGATCGAGATCGACGTCCAGCGCGAACCGGTAGGCGTGGTCGGCATCATCACCCCGTGGAATTTCCCGATGGCCACCGCCGCGTGGAAGATCGCCCCGGCCCTGGCCTTCGGTAACGCCGTGGTGTTCAAGCCGGCCAACCTGGTGCCTGCCAGCGCCTGGGCCCTGACCGAGATCATCAGCCGCCAGCCCTTGCCCGCAGGCACTTTTAACCTGGTGATGGGCAGCGGCAGCGTGGTCGGTGAAAGCCTGATCCAGTCGGCCGATATCGATGCGCTGACGTTCACCGGTTCCCTGCAGACCGGTCGCCGCGTCGCGGTTGCGACCGCCGGCAACCTGGTGCGCTGCCAACTGGAGATGGGCAGCAAGAACGCCCTGGTGGTGCTCGACGATGCCGACCTGGACATCGCCGTCGAATGCGCCTTGAACGGTGCCTTTTTCGGCACCGGGCAAAAGTGCACCGCCTCCTCGCGCCTGATCGTTTGCGATGGCATCCATGACCGGTTCGTCGAGGCGCTGGTCGCGCGCATGCGCCAGCTGAAAGTCGGCCATGCCCTTGAACAAGGAACACAGATTGGCCCCGTTGCCGAAGCTCGCCAACTGCAACAGAACCTTGATTACCTGCAGCTGGCCAAGGCAGACGGCGCGACCCTGGTCGAAGGCGGCGAATTGCTCGCCCTGGAACCAGCCGGGCACTACATGCGCCCCGCGCTGTTCACCCACACCACCAACCAGATGCGCATCAACCGCGAAGAAGTGTTCGGACCGATTGCCTGCGTGATCCGGGTGAGCGACTACGAGCAAGCCCTGGCCGTGTTGAACGACACCGAGTACGGCCTGACCGCCGGGATCATCACCCAATCGCTGCGTTATGCCAGCGACTTCAAGCGCCGCGCCCGCACCGGTTGCGTGATGGTCAACCTGCCCACCGCCGGCACCGATTACCACGTGCCGTTCGGCGGCCGCAAAAACTCGAGCTTCGGTCCGCGCGAGCAAGGGCAATACGCCCGCGAGTTCTACACCGTGGTCAAGACCACCTACGTGCGACCTTGAACGGAAGATCACCATGCACGATTTATTGATGATCGATGGCCTGCAATATTCCAACTGGAGCGAAGACATCTTCCGCCAGATGCAGGAAGGTGGCCTGAGCGCAGTACACGCCACCATCGCCTACCACGAGAGCGCCCGGGAAACACTGTCGCGCATCGGCGAGTGGAACCGCCGTTTCGAAACCTGGCCGCAGCTGATTCGCCCGGTGCGCGAGGCCTCGGACATTCGCCTGGCGCACGAGGAAGGCCGCGTCGGGATCTTCTTCGGCTTCCAGAACTGCTCGCCCATCGAAGACGACATCAGCCTGGTCGAAGTCTTCCGCCAGCTCGGCGTGTTGATCATGCAGCTGACCTATAACAACCAGAGCCTGCTGGCCAGCGGCTGTTATGAGAACGAAGACAACGGCATCAGCCGCTTTGGTCGCCAAGTCATCGCCGAGATGAACCGCGTCGGCATGCTCATTGATATGTCCCACAGCGCCGAGCGCAGCACCCTTGAAGCCATTGAGCTGTCGAGCCGGCCGGTGATCGTCTCCCACGCCAACCCGTCGAGCTTCCACGCCGCCAAACGCAACAAGTCCGACGCCGTGCTGCGCGCGATTGCCGAGTCTGGCGGCCTGCTCGGCTTCAGCACTTACCCGTTCCACCTCAAGGGAGCCTCGGGCTGCAGCCTGGAATCGTTCTGCGACATGGTCGCCAGCACGGCCGAACTGATGGGCGTGGAGCATATCGGCATCGGCACCGACCTGTGCCAGCAGCAACCTTTGCAAGTGCTCGAATGGATGCGCAACGGGCGCTGGAGCAAAGACAAGGACTACGGCGAAGGCTCCAAGGACAACGCCCACTGGCCGTCACCGCTGCAATGGTTCCGCGACAGCCGGGATTTCCCGGTCATCGCCCAGGGCCTGCGCAACCGTGGGTTCGCCGAGGACGAGGTACGCAACATCATGGGACTCAACTGGTTGCGCCTGCTGGAAAGCGCGACACCTGCAAAAAACTGACCCTTGATCCACTGACCCTGGTTTCACACCGTGAGGACAGCACAGCATGAAAAATAATAACAATAGCCTCCCGTTCATCCCCCAAAGCGGCGGTGCACAGCCCCAGGCGCGTATTTTGGAGGCATCATGAAAACATCCGACACCCTGCAGGGCGACGTCCAGCCACTGGACCTTGCGCCGCCGAAAACAAACATCGACTGGCCACTGTTCCTGATCAGTGGCGGCTTCCTCGGCGCCTTCCTGATCGCAGCCCTGGTCGACATCGACGGCGTGTCGCTACTGGTGAACACGTTGTTCGCCTGGTCGACGAAGTTCTTTGGCTTGTACTGGCAGATCCTGATGCTCGCGACCTTCGCCATGAGCCTGTTCATCTGCTTCAGCAAGTGCGGGCGCGTAAGGCTCGGCGGCGTCGACCGACGTCCCGATACCAGTACTTTCAACTGGATCGCGGTGATCATGTGCGCCCTGCTCGCCGGTGGGGGTGCCTTCTGGGCGGCGGCGGAACCGATGATGCACTTCGCCAGTCCGCCACCGCTGTTCGCGGGCATGCAACCGCATACCGAAGCGGCAGGCCACACCGCGCTCGCACAATCGTTCGTGCACTGGGGCTTCCTCGCCTGGGCGGTATTGGGCAGCTTGCTGGCCATTGTGCTGATGCACTTGCACTACGACAAAGGCTTGCCACTGGCACCGCGTACCTTGCTCTATCCACTGTTCGGTGAACGTGCACTCAAGGGGCCGATTGGTACCCTGGCCGACGCCACGTCGATTATCGCCGTGGTCGCCGGCACCATCGGCCCGATCGGTTTCCTCGGCCTGCAGATCAGCAGCGCGTTGCACTCGGTGTGGGGCATTCCCAACGACCTGATGGTGCAGTCCATCACCATCGTGCTGGTCACGGTGATGTACACAACATCGTGCCTTGTGGGGCTCAAGGGCATTCGCTTCGTCAGTGAAATCAACGTGTGGCTGATGATCGGCCTGGCGGTGTTCATGGTGTTGTTCGGCCCGACCGCGTTCATTCTCGGCGGTTTCCCCACGGCGTTCGCCTTGCACATTGAACAGTTCATCCCGATGACCCTGTTCCGTGCCGACCCGAAATGGCTCGACTGGTGGACGGTGTTCTACTGGGGCTGGTTCATCGGTTACGCGCCAATGGTGGCGCTCTACGTGGCGAAGATCTCCCGGGGCCGGACCATCCGCGAAGTGATCATGACCCTGTCGATCATCGCCCCGCTGGTGACCATGTTCTGGTTCACCATTGTCGGTGGCGCCGGCATCGGCATGGAATTGCAGAACCCGGGCATCGTCACCGCCCACGGCGCGCAACCGGAAGACCTGCTGCTGGGCGTGACCCAGAACCTGCCCTTGGGCGGGCTGATCTCGGCGCTGTTCCTGTTCCTGAGCTTCATCTCGGTAGCCACCAATGGCGATGCCATGGCCTTCACCGTGGCGATGGCGATGTCCGCGAATGACAAGCCCAAGGCATGGCTGCGCGCCTTCTGGGCGATCGGCATGGGCCTGGCCGCCGTGGTGCTGATCACCATCGGCTCGGGTGGGGTCACGGCGCTGCAATCCTTTATCGTCATCACTGCCGTACCGGTTTCGCTGCTGATCCTGCCCTCGCTCTGGGATGCACTGCGCATCGCCCGGCAGATGGCTCGTGAACAGGCAGTCTGATAATGAACAGTCCAGGAATCGCAATGATGTCGCACACCGACACAGACACCTCTTCGGCCTTGCGCCCCGCCGCCCGGGTCATGGACCTGGAACGGCTGGGCAGTCACTTCCAGAGCCGCCTGAGTTTCGTGCGCAGCAGCATGCGCAAGATGATGAACGAGCAATGGCGTATCGAGCGCACTCGCTTCGATCTTGACGCCGAGGGCTTCGGCACGGCGATCTATCGGATCGACACCGCCAGTGCCCACTATCACTGCGTGATTTTCTCGATGTACCTGCCGCCGGAAAAACGCAGTGACCGGGTCATTGCCGATCAGTGGGACGTCAGCTTCGTGCTGTTGGCCGGCGATGTCGACGAGCCGCAACTGGCCGACTTGCGGCGCAACGTGCCGTTGCAGGAAGCCGGGCGTTTCGATGCGCGGGTGCTGGTGCTGTCACGGGCCAACCGCAGCCTGCGCAACTTCGAGCGCTTCCTCGGGGCGCTGGCGGAAGGTTGCCAGCCAGACCCACGGCAATTGGCCGAGGTCGGCTACCTGTATCGCACCACCGCCGTGTACGGCAACGGCAAGTTCGGCATCGCCGACTTCAGTTGCCTGCAAGGCAATGCCGACTTCACCCAACCGTTCAGCGCGCAGATGTTCACCGTGTACCTGCTGCGGCATTTCAGCATCGAGCAGATTGAGCACATGGCCCGGGCGCGCAATCCGCAACGGGCGGTCGGGCTGGACATCGAGCTGCAACGCTACCTGGGGGTTGGCAACTCCACGGGGCTGGGCATGGCGCCCTTCCTGATCAATCACCCACAACTGGTCAATCAGTGGGTGTGTGCCCGTGAAACCGCACTGGCGAAGGTGGTGGCTCAACCGGCCGACGTGCCCCGCGCGCAGCGTTTCCAGGCACTGCTGCAGCGGGCTCGGCAACACCTGCAACAAACCAGTACCGAGGATCAACGGCAAAGCGCGATCGATCGGCAGACCCTGGCCGATCTCGACCGCTTGAGCGAGTGGTTCGCCTGTCAGCCCGTCAGCGCCGAACTGTGGTCACGGCTGCAAGACTGGGTTGAGCTGAACACCGGCTTTGGCTGCCAGGAACTGCTGGTCAGCCTGCTGCTGGAGCTGTACCCCGAACAGGTCGATCCGCTGGCCGAGCAGATGTCGGTCAACGAGGGCTTTCGCCTGAACGCCGAGATGCCGCTGGACGCGCTGTGCAACCTGATCGAGACCCACTACCGCTGGGCGCTCGACTACGACCTTGAAGGGGCCGAGGCCAACCACTTCTTCTGGTATCGCTCGGCGGAAAAGGAAGAGCCACGCCTGGGCGAACGGGCCATGGAGCCTGGCGCGGAAAAGGAAATGCAGTTGGGCATCGCCCACAACCTCCAGCGTTGCCACCGTGCCTTGCTGGCCTACCGCGAACGCCATCCGCAGCAATTGACCGCGCATTTCCTGCTCGCCCAGCCGTCGTTCAAAGGCACCGTATGCCGGCTGCAGGGCATGGCCCGTTGCGCCTTCGGGGAAATCCGCGCCAACCTGATGGAACGCAACATGCTGCCGATCCACTTGCTGCGTTGCAAACTGGCGTTCTTCGGCGCTGGCAAGTTCGACCCCAAGTCCAGCCGCTGGGTGCGCATCACCTTGTTCCAGGGTGCGCCACTGGTCAGTGAGATTGGCCAGCCTTTCGCCGATGACTGGAATTTCGCCGTGATGCCGACACTGCCCACCGCTGCCGGAGAACACTGATATGCGCGTCTCGCTCAATGAAATCCAGGTGATCTGCCGCAAGGCCTTCGAGGGTATCGGCTTCGCCCCCGGTGACTGCGAAGACGCCGCCGAGATGATCGCGCGCCTGCAACTGCAAGGCCTCGATGGCATCGGCGCGTTGAAAAAGGCCTTGGCCTTTCTCCACGACGAAGTCGATCGCCCGATCGAAACCTGCTACGAAGATGCCGCGCAGTTGACCCTCGATGCCCACGGCCAAAGTGTCTTGCGCTGCGCCGCCCAGGCGGTGGAGCTGGGTGTCGGCAAGGCGTTGCGCGGCGGCAGTGCGTTGATCCGCATTCGCCATTGCCATAACCGCATCCTGCTGCTCGGCTATCTGGCGCGCTGTGCCCCGGAGGCGCTGAATTTTTGCGTGTACTGGCGTGATGCACGCCAGGAAATGGTTGCCACGTTCAGCGCCGGGCAAACCCGCCCGACCCTGCGGGTGTATGACCTGCCCCAACTGGCGCAGAGCGACGAACAAAGCATCAATGTGCTGATCTCCAGGCACTTCGCGCTGCTGCCGCGACTCAGTGCCGAGGATGCCCTGCCTGCCACCTACCCGCAGCCCGCAGAGGGGCTGGTCGTCGACGATGACGTCTGGACCCAACTGAAAAAACTGGGCGAACGGGTGCTGGTGGAAAGCACCGAGGAGTCGCGTCGGCGCGGTGCTGGCGAAAGCAGCGATGCCCGATAAAACCTTGCAATGTTCCAGGAATCAATCAATGAAACACGCGATCAAGACTGACCTTTTCGCCTCGCGCGCGCCACTGGAATGGGCGGTGGTCGGCAACGGCACGCTGTACACCGCACAGATCCCCATCGACCGCGAAGGCCAGGTCGTCAGCGGCGGCATCGAAGCGCAAACCCGGCAGAGCCTGGACAATCTGCGCCATACCCTGCAAGCCGCCGGCAGCGACCTGGACGCGGTTACCCAGGTGCTGATCTACGTCACTGACCGTAGCTACCTGGCGACGGTGAACGCGATCTATGGCGAGTATTTCCAGGCGCCCTACCCCAACCGGGCAGCCATTGTCGTGGCCGGGTTGGCTCGGGAGGAGATGTTGGTGGAACTGGTGGTGTACGCCTGTCTCTGACGGCCCACCAATTGCTGCCGCAACGGCCACTTAGGGTTTGATGAAAACCCTGTGGGAGCGAGCCTGCTCGCGATGGTCGTCAACGAAAACGCTGGCTGCCTGACACCCCGCGGTGCTTGCTCCTCCATCGCGAGCAGGCTCGCTCCCACAGAGTCGCCCCATACCCTTCGTCGGGTGCACGATCCGGCAAGCAAAACGCCTCCCCGCCGCCTTGAACCTTGTCCCAAGACGCCAGTCTTAGACGGGCATTTTTTCCTCCTACCCATCGTTGTCATCTCATCAGAGCTGTCCGCACCATGCGCCCAACCGCCCTCGCCTTGCGCTTCACTTCGCTGTGCCTGTTGACCTCGCTGCCCCTGATTTCCACCCCCGCCCACGCCGGTGCGGAGCGACAATTGGTGGACGCCATCAACGATTACCGAGCCCATCCGGAAGATTGCGCAAGGCGTCCCGCCCAACGCTTGTCGCCGCTGGCCCTGAAGTCGAGCCTGGCCTTGCCGGTCGGCTACGGCGGTGGCTTGCGCGACCGCTTGAAAGCTTCCGGGTACCAGGCCGTGGCGGTGCGCTCCATTCGCGTGGTGGGTGCCCAAGATGCCGAGGAGGCCTTTGAGATGCTGCAGAGTGATCATTGCGCCGCCTTGCTGGATAACCAGTATGCCGACATAGGCGTCAGTCGCAGTCGCGGTGAATGGCAAGTGGTGTTGGCGCGGCCTGTGCTGGACAGTCGGATGAGCGATCCGCGCAGCGTCGGCAAAACCTTGCTCGCCCAGGTCAATGCCGCCCGGGCCAAACCGCGCCTGTGCGGTCGCCAGCGCTTTGCCGCCGCGCGGCCCTTGGCCTGGAATGCCAGCCTCGGCGCGGCGGCGCAAGGGCACAGCAAAGCCATGGCCTACGGCAATTACTTCGCCCACCGCGACCCCGATGGCGACATGCCCGCCGACCGCGCGCGCGCCGCAGGTTTCCGTGGCCGACAGATTGGTGAAAACATCGCCGCCGGCCAAGGTTCACCGAACAAGGCCATGGCCGGCTGGCTGGCCAGCCCCGGGCATTGTGCCAACCTGATGAACCCGATATTCACGCAAGTGGGTGCCGCCTATGCGACGGACGCACGCAGTGATCAAGGCGTTTACTGGACGATGCTGTTCGGCGCGCAATGACCGCTGCACCGGGCATCATCGCGATGCCCGGTACTTCGGCAAGCGGTTACTTCACCAGCCGGGTTTCCCGAGACGGCCGGTAACCGAAATAGGCGCTGTAGCACTTGCTGAAGTGGCTCGGTGATACGAAACCGCAGGCCACCGAGACTTCAACGATGGTCAACGTGGTGTGCTGCAGCAATCGACGTGCCTCGGTGATACGCAGATCCATGTAGTAGCGCTGGGGTGTCGTGCCCAGTTGCTCCTTGAACAGACGCTCGATCTGCCGGCGAGATCGACCGGCATAAAGACAGAGCGCCTCCATCTCCAGCGGCTCTTCCAGATTGGCGTCCATCAGATTGACCACCTCCCTCAGCGGGCCACTGACGGACACATTCAAGGTGGGTTTGATGCGCCGGTAACGGGACGCTTCAAACGCCAGGATATCTTCGATACCGTCAGTCAACGCCTTGTCATGCAAACCCCTGATCCACTCCAGCGCCATGTAGAAAGTCCCCGTTGGACTGGACGCCGTCAGGCGGTCGCGATCGACCACGTAGGCTTCGCTGGTGACCTGGGTGAGCCTGGCGATTTCCGCCAGCGCCGGACGATGCTCCGGGTGTATGGCGCAGCGATAGCCGTCGAGCAATCCGGCTTGCCCGAGAAACCAGGCGCCGTTCCAGATGCCAGCCAGCGCAACCCCCTGTTCGGCCGCGTCGCGCAACAAGCCGGTCAAACCGTCGTCGGCCTTGAGGGCCGTGCGGTAGCCGCCACAGACAACCAACAGGTCCAGCGCTTGTATTTCGATCGGGTCCAGGCGCGCATCGGGTCGAATCACCAACCCCAGGTCGCTGACGACTTCCCCTTCGGACAACCCGAAGGTTTTCGTCGAAAACAGCTCGGGTCGCAGCAGGTTGGCGGTGACGATGGTGTCGAGCGCCTGGGTGAACGCCGGCAAGGAAAAATGTTCCAGCAACAGGAAGCCGGCCCGGGCCCGCACGGACTGGCCTTCATGGTCTTTGAGGTAGCGAAGGTTTTTACCCTTCATGGCACCGCTGAACTGACGTCGCTCTACCAACGTTCGCCTCGCCTTTCGTGTTGATCAAGATGAGATATTTCCCGCATCGATAGCCGTCTCTCGCGGCGGCTATCGATGCGCGCTCTGTTTACGCCAGTTGTACCCTATGAGCAAGCGCAATGCTGTTCACTTAACCATGAGGTTGTGTATATAAACTTGGGGGTGTACATATCCATTCCTGCGGTAACGGCCACCTAGGGTTTCGCCCTTACGGCGACTCACTTTTCCAAACGCCGAAAAGTAAGCAAAAGGCTTTGCCCCACCACTCGGTGCCTCGCTAGGGCTCGGCATGCCCTCTNNCGGCGGGCCCACGGAGCAGGACCGGAGCGAGGGTACCCCGAGCCCCAGCGAGGGGCCGAACGCCAGAGGCAAGAGCCCTTGGTTACTTAGGGCCGGGCGGCGTTCCGTTCTTCCAAGTGACTCGCCGTAAGGGCGAAACCCTAAGTGGCCGTTACCGCAGCAATGGATATGCACACCTGAAAGACAATCATCGTCTGTCAGGACGCCTTCACCGGCAAGCCTGGCTCCTACAGTAAGTGCGAAACCCTAGGTAGCCGTTACCGCAGCAATGGATATACACCCAATCCAAATCAACCCATCAAGGCCGCTGCACCACCCTCAGCCGCCCACTGCTGCCGCCCCCACAGAAAAACCGCTCGCCACCGTCGGATTCCAGCCCCGACACCCCGATGCCGTCCGGCAGCCTGAGGCTTTCAAGCACTTCGCCGGTGTTCGGGTCGACCCGGCGCAATTCGCTCTCCTCGTCTTCCCAGGTGCCATGCCACAGCGCGCCCTCGACCCAGGTCACCCCCGTGACAAAACGGTTGGATTGCAGGGTGCGCAGGATAGTCCCGGTCTCGGGGTCGATCTGGTGGATTTTCCGTTCGCGGTACTGACCGACCCACAATGAGCCTTCGGCCCATGTCAGCCCCGAATCGTTGCCACCGCCAGGGGCCGGGATTGTGGCCAGGATTTCTCCGCTGCGAGGATCGACTTTCTGGATGCGGTCCTCGGCAATCTGGAACAGATGCTTACCATCGAAGGCGGTCCCGGCATGCGCAGCGACATCGAGCGAGCGCACCGTACGACCACTGTCGGGGTCCAGGGCGTAGAGCTTGTCGGTGGTTGCAAACCACACCTGCCGGCCGTCCCAGGTGACGCCGTGCACATCGTCGACATCGGCAAAGGGGCCATATTCACGCACAATTTTGGCGGCTGACTGTTTCATCTCGGTGTTCCTCCAAAGGGGTTGACGGGATCATCCTAGCCACCGGGCAGCGGAACCGGGAGTAACAAGGTCGTCGCGAAACCGGGCACCGGCGGGGTCACCCAGCGCCGTGCCCGTCCCTGTCCGAACGACTGCACCTTGCCCTTGGCTGCCAGTGCTTCGAGCGCGCGTTGCACCGCGCGCTGGCTGCTACCCAACGCCAGGGCCAGGGCCGAACTCGACCAGGACTCGCCGTCGCCAAGCAAGGCGAATACCGCTGCATACTTTTCTTCGACCGGTGGCGTGAGCAGCACCACGTCCGGTGAAACCTGCGCAACCAATGTGAACCCGCGTCGGGTGGCGATCACCGTAGCCAAGGGTTTCAACGCCGCGCGCAAGCGTCCGATTTCAACCCGCAGCCGGGCTCGATGGGATTCATCACTGAGCTTCAACCGAAAGGCCTGCGCGATGAGGGTCTCTCTGGGCACATCGCCCGGCCAGGCCTCAGCGAGTGCTCGCACCAGGGAAAACAGGATCGGACGCCTGGACAGGGAAACCGACATGCCCGCGCCACGCACGACATAGCGGCAAGCGTCCACCACCAGTGAAGTCGAGGCGAGCAGCGCTTCCACCTCGTCCAGCAACAGAGGCCGTTCTTCACCACGCACGAGCTGGTGCGCGGCGGGGCTGTCGAGAATGGAGGATGCACTTTCGACTTCTGCAGACAGCGCGGGAATGCCGGCGAGTTGCGCGGCGAGTTCGGCCCTGGCGAGCGCGGCCCGTGCGGCCTGGGAATGCAGATGGCGCATCGCGATCCCTGCCACGACCAGCTCATGGGTCGCCCGCAAGGGTGGCGGCAACGTTGCCGGGTCCAGGTCAACGAGTTGCCCTTGGGCCTCATCGAGCCGGCCGATCAGCAACAAGCGACGGATGCCCAGATAACGCGCGTGGGCTGCATTGATAAGATCGCCGTGGGCTTGCAGCGTGACCCGCGCCGCTTCCAGCGCCTTCACCGGCCAACCAAGATCACGCGAGGCCAGTGCGATCTCGGCTTCGGCGACGGTGCAGCGTGCCCGCGCCACGACTTCTTTCGGCCCAAAGGCCCGCGAGGCCATGCGTACCAGCGCTTTGGCCCGCACCAAATCCCCCAGTTGCGCCATGGCGATACCGCGCAGTGCCAGCGCGGGCGCATCGTCACGCAGCGCGATCCGGTCCAGCGCACCCAGCGGATCGCCCGCCGCCAACGCCTGCGCTGCGGCGGTGATCAGCGAATCCATTGCAGTCCTGCCACGCGTGTCACTCCTGCCGTGATAAGTCCGTATGAGTCTATCTCACCCCTCAGTGAGCGTATCCGGCAGTACAGCCAGGCCCGCCGCCACAGGGCAGCGCGTCGAGGGCCCTGTGCTAGTCTCCTTCGTCAAACGCGCACTGATGCGTTTGAACGAACTGCTTCCCCCGGATGATGGAGTTCAACATGAAAAACATCGCTTCCTGGTTAACGATCACGCTTGTAAGTCTAGTGCTTTGCGCCTGCGCCGCCGTCGATGCTGGCAGCGGTGGCGCCGGCGAGATGGAAATCCGCTCAGGAAAAATCGAGCAGATCACCATGACGCAAATGCAGACCAACCACGACAGCGGCGTCGGCGCCATCCTTGGCGGACTCGCGGGCGTGGGAATCGGTAGCCTGATCGGTTCGGGCACCGGGCGAGATGTCGCCATGGTCGCTGGCGCCCTTGCGGGTGCGGCGGGTGGCAACTACGCCGAGAAGAAAAAATACGATCAACCGCAACAGGCCCAGCAAATTATCGTGCGTACCAAGAGCGGCGTCCTGGTATCGGTAACGCAGCCGGTCAATGCCGCACTGAGCAAAGGCCAGAGTGTTTATATCGAAGGTACCGGCAACGAAGCCCGGGTAGTGCCGCAAAGCTGATCGCCTGTTGCACTCGAAATCCATGGTCACGCGTCAATGCTGATGCCCCGAGCCTGAACAGCTCGGGGCATTTTTCTTTCTGAATAAGCGGACAGCATTAGCTTCGACCGTCCGTCGTCCGGGCATGAAAATACCGCTTGACGTCGATTGAGATCTGGAGGACTATTATTTCCATCGGATGCGATCTAAGCGCACACGACATTACATACAACCTGACCGCACCCTTGAGGATTGACCCATGAGCAAGATCGAAAAAGTCCTGGCCACCGGCAAGACCCACACCACCCTGAGCAGCGCCGGCAATGCCTTGCGCGGCCACAACGGCAACCTCGACATTGAACTGTCGACCCCGGGCTCTGCCCAGCCAGCCCATGTGTTCGCTGCCACCCAGCCGCACCCGAAAGCCGAGCAACTGTTCGCCGGGGCCTGGTCTGCCTGCTACACCGCGGCCGTCGGCCTGGTGGCCGCAGAGCGCAACATCGCGCTGCCGGCGGATCTGGCGGTCGACATCGAAGTGGACCTTGGCCAGACGGGCCCAGCGTACTTCCTCCAGGCCCGACTGACCCTGCGCGTGCCGGGGCTGGCACAGGACGTTGCAACGGAACTGGCGCATATCGCCGACTCCATTTGCCCCTATTCCAAGGCCACCCGCGGCAATATCGACGTTGCCCTGAACGTCATTACCGCATAATTAATATCGCATGCGATGCTAGCGTATACGAACAATATACCCACAGTAAACTTGAGGAACTCATCATGAGCAAGATCGAAAAAGTCCTGGCCACCGGCAAGACCCACACCACCCTGAGCAGCACCGGCACCACCTCGCGCGGCCATAAGGGCAACCTCGACATCGAATTGTCGTCCCCTGGCAGCGTCACACCGGCACATGTGTTCACCGGCGTACAACCGCACCCCAAGGCCGAGCAACTCTTCGCCGGAGCATGGTCGGCCTGCTACATCGCCGCGGTGGGCCTGGCCGCCCAACAGGCTAAGGTGTCATTGCCCGCCGACACGGCCGTGGACATCGAAGTCGACCTGGGCCAGACCGGCGCAGCCTACTTCCTCCAAGCCCGATTGACCCTGCGGGTGCCAGGCCTGTCACATGAAGTGGCGACCGAACTGGCGCACAACGCCGATGCGATCTGCCCGTACTCCAAGGCCACCCGCGGCAACATTGACGTGAGCATCAACGTGCAGACCGCGTGATGCACCGCACGGCCGGTTCGCCAGGGTTATCCCCGGTAACCGGCCGCTTGGGGGGCGGGACCCGGAGGTTTGGAGCACTTCCGACACCATCGCATACGACGTATAATTTCAGCGTCGCAGCCTGCCCAAAGAGAGACCCCATGAAAACCACCGACAAAACGTCCGCCCTGGATCTCAAGCTTTCCGATTTCCTGTGTTTTGCGGTCTATTCCACCAACCTCGCTTTTGGCAAGGCCTACAAGCCGATGCTCGAACGACTCGGCCTGACCTATACGCAATACATCACCCTCGTTGCGCTGTGGGAGCAAGACAACCAGACCGTCGGCAGCCTCGGGGAAAAACTGTTCCTGGAATCCAACACCCTCACCCCGATCCTGAAAAAGCTCGAAGCGATGGGTTACCTGCTGCGTCAGCGCGACCCGGAAGACGAACGCCAGGTACGAATCAGCCTGACCGACGCCGGTCGCCAGCTGCGCACAGAGCTGACGGAAGACGGCTTTCCGCAAACCGGCCTCGATCCCGACGATTTCGTGCAGATGCAGCAGGCGATCGTGGCGTTGCGCAACAACCTCATCCGCAACACCAAAGCCGTGTAGGAGCGAGCACGCTCGCGATGGTCGTCAACGATGACGCGGGGCACCTGACACCCCGCGGCGCTCTCAGGCTCATCGTCGGCACACCGCCCGGAGCATGCTCGCTCCGACAGGGGTTTAGGGTTATTTGTCCGACTTGATCGCCGTCCACACCCGCGTGCGCACCCGCTCCAGCTTCTGCGGCAACGGCTGCACGACATACAGGGTTTTGAGAGCCTCGGGGGTCGGCGTCAGGTTCGGGTTGCCGGTGATTTCCTTGTTGATCAGCGCCAGCGAGTCCTTGTTGGCATTCGGGTAACCGAGGAAGTCGCTGATCGGTGCGATGACGGTCGGGTCGAGCAAGGTGTTGAGAAACGCGTGGGCTTCATCGACGTTCTTCGCGCTCTTGGGAATGGCAAAGGTGTCGAACCAGATCGGCGCGCCCTCCTTGGGCAAGCGCCAATCGACCACCACGCCATTGCCGGCCTCCTTGGCGCGGTTGCCGAACTGGTAGAAGCTGCCGGAGTAGCCGATGGCCACGCAAATGTCACCGTTGGCGATATCGGTCATGTACTTGGCCGAGTTGAAGTAGGTGACATAAGGGCGAATCTTCAGCATCAGCGCCTTGGCCTTTTCGTAGTCCTCGGGGTTCTGGCTGTTGGGGTCCAGCCCCAGGTAATGCAGGGCCAGCGGCAGAATCTCGGAGGGCGAGTCGAGCATGGCAACACCACAGGCCTTGAGTTTTTCCATATTCTCGGGCTTGAACACCAAGTCCCAACTGTCCACCGGTGCATTCTCGCCCAGGACGGCCTTGACCTTCGCCGGGTTGAAGCCGATCAACACGGTGCCGTACATGTAAGGCACGCCGTACTGGTTGCCGGGGTCGTTCTTGTCCAGCAACTTGAGCAGCGCCGGGTCCTGGTGTTTCCAGTTGGGCAGCCTGGTCTTGTCCAGTTTCTGGAACACACCGGCCTTGATCTGGGTTTCGATGAACTGATTCGACGGCACCACCAAGTCATAGCCGCTGTTGCCGGTCAGCAGCTTGGCCTCCAGGGATTCGTTGGTGTCGAAGGTGTCCCAGGTGACCTTGATCCCGGTTTTCTCGGCGAAGTCCTTGGGCACGGACGGCAGGATATAGTCCGCCCAGTTGTACACCCGCAATTCGCGCTGCTCGGCATGTACGGCACTGGCCAGCAGCGTCAGGCCGCAAACGGTGGCACCCAATAGGCGTTTGATTGTGTCCATGGATCAATTCCCCAAGTCAGCTCGATGGTTTTTATGTGCTGTACACGGCAGCGCCCGGCAAAACAGCCAAGGCAAGGAAGATCGGGTTCATAGTTATCGATGGGAGGCTCTTGCGCATCAGCCACCGGTTTTCGATTCTTGCCGACAGCCCCGCAGGTTCATAGCGCGGGGTTGGCCAAAAGGAGATCGTAATGGCCATTATCGGTGTCCGGGAGCATAGCCAATGGTCGCTACGCGAAACGTTTTCGGCAGCCTGGAATGCGGCGCAAACCTGCAGGCATGGCGAATACCGTGCCTGCGACTTAATCTGCCTGTCACAGCAATCACCCCGTGGGGCGCCCTCCCGCCCGAGGAGTTGACCGATGCCGCTGACCCTCTATTACCACCCGCTTTCGTCGTTCTGCCACAAAGTGCTGATCGCCCTCTACGAGTACGACATCGATTTCCAGCGGCGAGTCATCGATCTTTCCAGTGCAGCAGACCGCGCGGAGCTCGTGGCGTTATGGCCCCTGTGCAAGTTCCCGGTCATCCGCGATCACACGCACCCGCAGGGGTTGGCGGAATCGAGTGTCATCATCGAATACCTGGACCGCTTCCATGCAGGTGGGCGTTGCCTGCTGCCCGGTGATTGGGATACTGCCTTGCAAGTGCGCCTGTGGGATCGGTTTTTCGACCAGTACGTGCAAGTACCGCTGCAGCAGATAGTCGCCGATCGCATTCGCGCGATGAACGGCGACCTGAGCCGGGAACGGGCCATGCTCACCACGACCTACGGCATGCTTGAGCGCCAGCTGGCCTCGCGAACCTGGGTGGCCAGCCCGGACTTCAGCCTGGCCGATTGCGCCGCGGCCCCGGCCCTGTTCTATGCCAGTACCCTGGTGCCCTTCCCCGACAACTGCCAACACCTGAGCACGTATTTCGACAGGCTGGTACAACGGCCTTCATTCCGGCGCGTCATCGACGAAGCCAGGCCCTGGTTCGCCTTCTATCCATTTGCCGAGGCCATTCCCCAACGGTTTCGCTAACAACCTCATGCGCACACTGAAGGCGCTTATCGGGTGTATATCCATTGCTGCGGTAACGGCCACCTCCTTCAGGTGTACATATCCATTCCTGCGGTAACGGCTACCTAGGGTTTCGCCCTTACGGCGAGTCACTTGGAAAAGCCTGTAGGAGCCCGGCTGCCGGCGAAGGCGGCCTTATAGCCGACCTGACTTCGACGGATGTACTCGAATCAACTGTGGGAGCGGGCTTGCTCGCGAAGGCGGCCTGACAGCTGACCTATTATTTGTTGCCGGAGTACATATCCATTCCTGCGGTAACGGCCACCTAGGGTTTCGCTCTTACAGCGAGTCACTTGGA
>CXWK01000265.1_pt1 | contig 23372 bp, 19 predicted proteins | sample 590851 | NCBI WGS metagenome assembly CXWK01 (sample SAMEA3498364, study PRJEB10139) | wastewater metagenome | biome: wastewater treatment plant; material: activated sludge | place: Denmark | collected 2014-08-01
ACTGCGCATCGAGGGCTATGAAGTGCCCGCAAGTTGGGAACGCATCGCGCGCGCAAAGGCTGCGGTGCAGATTCCCGTCATCGGCAACGGCAGCGCCGACGATGCCGAAGCCGTCACCGCCATGTTCGAGCGCACCGGCTGCGACGCGGTGATGATCGGACGCGGTGCGCTCGCCGACCCCTGGATTTTCCGCGCCTGGGTCGCGGCCCAACGCCACGAATCCTTCCCCACTCCGAGCGACGCGGAGCGCCTGCGCTGGATCACCGATTACGCGCAGCGCATGCTCGAACGTGGCGCCACGCTGATTCAGGCACTCGGCCGAGCCAAGCAAGCACTGAAAGCCGCAGGCGCCGCCGGCCGGCTCCCTCAGGAGCCGATCCCGGAAGCGCTGCGTGCGCGCAGTTTGGCGGAGTTCGTGGAACGCGCGGCCATCCGCGCGGCCTGACTAGGCCGACTGTTCGCCAGAGACCGCGGGCTGCTCGATCTGCTGCGCCTTCATCTGCAGATCTTCTTCCTTCTTCTCCTCTTTCTTGCTGCAGGAGGTCGCGCCGAGCAGGAACACAGTGGCGAGGGCGAGGTACGCGAGACGTCGGATCATGCGGCGAGTCTAGCGCGGGCGCTACGCGGGTTGAAGGGAGGAGCACAACGGAATAGCATTGTGCCCTTGGCCAGCGTCAGCCGCTTCGGCTTCTGCGCCGCCGTCCTCAAATCCAAGGGCGCGCGGCTCGACGAGGCCTTCGGCAATCGGCTCGAGAGCGCGCTGCAGCCGCTGAAGGAGGTGCTTTCCGCTCCCCTGCAGGTGGCCGAGGACGGCTCCTCCTGCACGGCGATTCTGAGCGGTGCTGAGCGCGCCTTCGACCTCGCCGTGGCGCTCGGCGAAGCCGCGTGGCCGATGCGGCTGCGTTTCACTCTGGCCGCAGCGCCCCCCGCCGGCGCCGCCGGCCGCGACGACGCCGTGCGCGCCAAGGCGCAAAAGCTGTTGCGCGGCATGGAACGCGGTGCCGCGCTGCGCGCCGATCTCGCCGGACGCAGCGCAGAGGAGTGCACGCTCGCCGACGCCGTCGCACGGCTGCATCGCAGCATGAGCGCCGACTGGACCGAAGGCCGCTGGCAAGCGGTGCGTGCCTATCGCCGGCTCGGTCGCCAGGCCGACGTCGCGCGTGAGCTCAAGGTGACTCAGCAGGCCGTCAGTCAAATGCTGCTCGGTGCGCGGCTGCGCGAACTCACCGCTGCGGAAGCTGCTCTGCGCGCGTGGCTCGCCGAGCCGCGGCGCACCACGCTGTGGCCGCTCAAGCTGCGCTCGCTCGCGGACGGCGCCGCGGCGCGAAAGGACTAGAATATTCAGTCCTTTCGTACCGAAGATGCCGACGATCGAATCCACGCCTGAACTCGTCGCGGGGGTTTACGCCCGCACCCGCGCCAGCCTGAAGACCGTCCGCGCCCGTCTCGGGCGTCCGCTCACCCTGGCCGAGAAAATCGTCTATGGCCACGTGGACGATCCGGCGGGGCAGGTGATCGAGCGCGGCAAGGCCTATCTGTTGCTACGACCCGACCGTGTCGCGCTGCAGGACGCCACCGCTCAGATGGCCTTGCTGCAGTTCATGAGCGCGGGGCGCGACGAAGTAGCGGTACCCAGCACCGTCCATTGCGATCACCTGATCCGCGCGCGCAAAGGCTCGCAGGAAGACCTCGACGTGGCGAACACAGAGAACCGCGAGGTGTACGACTTCCTCGCCAGCGTGTCGGCGCGCTACGGACTCGGCTTCTGGAAGCCGGGCAGCGGAATCATTCACCAAAACGTGCTCGAGAACTACGCCTTCCCGGGCGGCCTGATGCTCGGCACCGATTCGCACACGCCCAACGCCGGCGGCCTCGGCATGTGCGCCGTGGGCGTCGGCGGTGCCGACGCGGTGGACGTGATGGCCGGGTTCCCGTGGGAAGTGCTGCAACCAAACGTGGTGGGCGTGAAGCTGACCGGCCGCCTCCAGGGTTGGACCGCGCCGAAGGACGTCATCCTCAAGGTGCTCGATCTGCTCACCGTGAAGGGCGGCACCAACCGCATCATCGAGTACTTCGGTCCGGGTACGGCGAGCATCAGTGCTACCGGCAAAGCGACGATCTGCAACATGGGCGCCGAGCTCGGTGCGACCTGCTCGGTCTTCCCCTACGACGAGCGCATGGCGATCTACCTGCGCGCGACGCGGCGCGCCGCACTCGCCGACCTCGCCGACGCCAACCGCGACCTGCTGGTGCCGGATGCAGAGGTGCTCGCCGATCCGCAGAAACACTACGACCTGCTGATCAAGATTGATCTCGACACGCTCGAGCCGCACCTCGTCGGCCCGCACACGCCCGATCTCGCGCGTCCGGTCTCCGCGATGCGCAGTGCGGTGACCGAAGAGAAATACCCGGCCAAACTCAGCTATGCGCTGATCGGTTCCTGCACCAACTCTTCCTACGAGGACATCTCGCGCGCCGTAGCGGTCGCAAAGCAGGCCAAAGCACGCGGCGTCAAGGTCAAGGCTCCACTGATGGTCTCGCCCGGCTCGGAGCAGATTCACGCCACCATCGAACGCGACGGATTGATGAAGGAATTGCAGGACGTCGGCGCGGTGGTGCTGGCGAACGCCTGCGGCCCCTGCATCGGCCAGTGGCAACGCGACGACCTCACGCCGGGTGAGGGCAACACCATCATCACTTCCTTCAACCGCAACTTCGCGGGGCGCAACGACGGCAACCGCGAAACGCTCGCGTTCATGGGCTCGCCCGAGATCGTGATGGCTTACGCGCTCGCCGGCAGCATCGCCTTCGACCCCACCCGCGACGAAGTCAGCGGCGAGAAAGGTTGGCGCCTCACCGCGCCGCCGCCGGCTCCCGAGGTGCCTGCGAACGGCTTCGTCTTCAAGGAAGACGGCTATCAAGCGCCACCGGCGGCCGCGGCGCGTGCCGCCATCTCGGTGAAAGTTTCACCGAGCTCCGAACGCCTGCAACTGCTCGAGCCCTTCCGCCCGCTCGCGCCCGCCGCCTACGCCGCGATGCCCCTGCTGCTCAAAGCCAAGGGCAAGTGCACCACCGATCACATCTCGCCCGCCGGCAAGTGGCTACGCTTCCGCGGACACCTCGACAACATCTCGAACAACATGTTCATCGGCGCAGTGAACGCCTTCACCGGTGGCACGGGCACCACGCGCAATCCGCTCAACGGCGTGCAGGACGAGCCGATACCGGCGGTCGCACGCGCACTCAAGCAAGTCGGCAAGTCGTGGGTCGTGATTGGTGACGAAAACTACGGCGAAGGATCGAGTCGCGAACACGCCGCGATGTGTCCGCGCCACCTCGGCGCGGCAGCCGTGATCGTGCGCTCCTTCGCGCGCATCCACGAGACCAACCTCAAGAAGCAGGGCGTCCTGCCGCTGAGCTTCGCGAACCCTGCCGACTACGACAAGGTCCGCGCCGACGACGTCCTCGCGCTCGAGGGCCTCGAGTCACTCGCACCCGGCAGCAAGCTCACGGCCGTGCTCAAGCACGCCGACGGCAGCACGGAGCGCGCCGCACTCAAACACAGCTACAACGCCGAGCAGATCGCCTGGTGGAAGGCGGGATCGGCGCTGAACACGCTCACTGGATCGTCACGCTGACCGCATCACTGAGCACCGGATCAACGCCGGCGGCGTAGGTCTGCATCTGCGTGTGCAGGCTGCGTCCTGAAAGATTCGGATCGTTGGGGACGTGGAGCACCAAGCTCCCCCGTCCGCGCGCATCCAGCAGCGTCTGACCGAGCAGCCAGGCGGGTGCACCGATGCGGAGCACACCTCCGAGATCCGGTCGTGGCACCGAAATCAGATTCCAGGAGCCGAAGCAGCGCAGGCTGCGCCCAGGCTCTCCCCACGCACGCAGGGTGAAGGAGGAGCCGAGTGCGGCTACGCCTTGTTGTTGGAGTCCGGTTTCGATCACCATTTGGGTGGTGCGCGTCGCGGGGACCAGCACGGTCTGCGTGAGGCCGCTCGGCCACAGGATCTCCACGCGCTGTACCGCGGAAGCTGCGCCCAGACCGAAGGTGAGCACGGGTTCGTCCGTGCTCGCAAAGCCGTGGCCGACTTGCAAGGTGCGCGCGACGCTCACGCCTCCGGGCAAGCGAGCCAGCGCGCGTGCGCCGGCCGGCGTGCGTGGTGAGCGTGTGCCGGTCAACGCGAGGCGCAGCCAAGCATTGGCGTTGCCTTGATTGATCCACAGTGCGTTGCGCTGGCTGGTGGCGGGCAGAGTGGAGGGGCCACCGTGATTGAGGTAGAGCTCGAGGTCACCGTCGCCGTCGAGATCGCCCGTGGCGACTCCGTGGCAGCGCGTGCCGCCATAGGCGGAGATGCCCGATGGTCCGGACCAGTTCGTCGCCTGGAGCGCGCCGCCTGGCCCGAGCGGAGCAAGCAGCATCAGCACGTCTTCAAATGGGGTTGCCGGAAGACCAGTGCCGAAGAAGAGGTCGAGCGTGCCGTCGAGATCGAGGTCGGCGGCTGAGTGGCCCATGATGCGCCAAATGCCGATCCCGGCTGCCGTACTCACGTCGGTGAAGATGCCAGTACCGTCGTTGAGATAGAGCGGAGGGGACATCGAGTAGCGCGGCACGAAGACGTCGAGATCGCCGTCGTGATCGAAGTCCTCGATCAAGGCTCCGTACTCGTTGCCCGAGACTGTCATTCCGGAAATCGCGCCCGGAACATTCTCGAAGCTGCCGTCCTGACGATTTCGATACCAGCGCAACGGGCCGTCGAAGGCCGCCGCCACGACGTCTTGCCAACCATCACCGTCGAGGTCCCCCGCACCACAGTGCATGAAGTTGCCGATGTCCGTGATGCCTGCCGCGGCGCTGACGTCCGTGAAGAAAAGTGCGCCGTCGTTGCGCAGGAGCGAGCAGCGTGGGGAGGGCGTGGTGGGACTCTTGTGACCGGTGAGGAAGAGGTCAAGGTCCCCATCGCGATCGTAATCGAGCGCGCAAGCACCGAAGCGCGCGCCGCTCGCGACGCCGATGGCGCCGGCGTTCGCGCTCCAGTCGGTGAAACTGCCAGTTGCAGCGAGGTCGTTGCGCAGCAGAACTCCGGCCTCCGCGGCAGAGTCACCGCCGCAGGGCAGGAACAAATCAAGGTCGCCGTCGGAGTCGAAGTCTGCGGCCAAGGCGCCCATCGTGTGCCGCGGAGTCGTGGGCACTCCCCAGGCGACGCTGACATCGGAAAAGCCTCCGCCCACAGCGCCGCTCAGAAAGCGGTCCGCTCCTGCGCCGTCGGCGACGTAGATGTCGAGCCTGCCGTCCCCATCGAAGTCCGCCATCGCGGTGCCGCGACCGAAACCGTCCACGTCCGCTCCGTGCAGCGCAGCTTCCTCGACCAAACTCACTCCGTGAACCTGGAAGGCGATCGCGAGCATGCACCACAGCATGGACCCATGATAACCGGCAGCCTTTCGGAGCCCTGATCCAAGGCGCACTAGAATCTCTCGACATGAAGGCAATGCGCACCGTCACGATCACCGGCGCCGGCTCGGGCATCGGGCGCGCGACCGCGCTGCACTTCGCGCGCGAAGGCTGGATCGTGCAGTTGATCGGGCGCCGACGCGCGCCACTCGAAGCCGCTGCGCGAGAGATCGCGGCGCTGCCTCGCGCGCCCGCAACGCTGATCGCTTCGCTCGACGTCGCCGAAGCCGGCGCGATGGACGCTGCCGTGCAGCAAGTCCTCGCACGTCACGGACACCTCGATGCGCTGGTTGCGAACGCCGGCATCAATCCGCAACGCGCGCCGGCACACGAGACCACCGACGAAAACTGGCACGAGACCATGCGCGTCAATCTCGACGGCGTGCACCGCAGTTGCGTGGCCGCGCTGCGACCGATGATGCAGGCGCGCAACGGCGCGATCGTCACCATGGGCAGCGTGGCGGGCATGCTCGGGATGTTGGCGCGCGGCGCCTACGGACCTTCGAAGGCAGCAGTCATCGAGTACACCCGCAATCTGGCGCTCGACTACGCGCCCTTCGGCATCCGCGCCAACTGCGTCTGCCCGGCCTTCGTGGTCTCCGACATCAACCGCGCTTGGCTCGAAAGCCTGCCAGCTCCTGCGCACGACGCGCTCGTGGCGAAACATCCGCTCGGCCTCGGCACCGCGGAGGACGTCGCGCACGCGGTCCACTTCTTGTGCAGCGGTGGCGCGCGCTGGATCACGGGCGCAGTGCTGCCGGTGGACGGCGGCTTCAGCGCCCACTAGAAAGAGAGACGCCCCTCCAGGCTTCCGCGCTGGAGGGGCGTTTCGCGTAGCGGCGCGTGGCCGACTCCCCTGAGACTAGGGAATCAGGAGGTCCTTCCGCACGGAGAGACCCAGATGCCCGGTGCTCGGATTGTTGAAGGCCGATTGCAGGTGGATCTTCGTGCCCGAAAGGAGCGGATCGGTCGGCAGGACAAAGGTGCCGGTGTAGAAACCCGTCGAGTCGAGAGCGAAGGTCGCGATGGAGATCAGCGGCTGAGCGAGCTCGAGCACCCCACCGTAGGTCGGCGAGATCAGGAAGTCGGGATCGGTCGCGTAGTAGAGCGTCACGTCGTCGAGCGCCGGTCCGTAGGCCTGAATCGTCATGGTGGCGCCGAGCGCCGGCGTTCCCGTGATCTTCATGCCCGTCTCGATGAAGTGCAGCGAAGTGTCCACCGCGGGAGCCAGCACGCGCTGGTAGGTCCCGTTCGGCCAGGCGATCTCGACGTAGCCGACGCTGACGTCAGCGCCGAGTCCGAAGTAGAGCGCCGGGTCGTCGGTGTTCGCGAAGCCCTTGCCCGCTTGGATGGTCTTGTGAATGCCACGGCCACCGGGAAGGAGCACACTGACTTTGGCGCCCACGCCGTAGTAGTTGTTCTTCCTGCCCTGCATCGCAACCTTGAGGATGTGGTTCGTGTTGCCGCGACTGATGAACAGCGAGTTGGTGCCGTTCGAGTTCGGGTAGGAGGGCGGACCGCCGTTGTTGAAGTAGATGTCCGGGAAGAGGTCGCCGTTGATGTCGCCAATCGCGCTGCCGTGGCTGCGGGTCAGACCTTTGGAGGTGATGCCCGAGCGTTGCGACCAGTCGAAGCCCTTGACGTTGTTGTTCCACGGGTGCGTGAGATACATCACGTCCTTCTGGACCGCGGCCGAGTGGCCGGTGCCGATCCAGAACTCCGGGTAGCCGTCCATGTCCAGGTCGCCCGCGTTGTGGCCCATCACGTCCACCGTCGCGCCGCCGAATTCCTGCGTAGCCTTGCGGAAGGTGCCGTTGCCCTTGTTCAGGTAAACCTGCGACCAGATGCGGAAGCGCGGCACGATGATGTCCAGCCAACCGTCGCCGTTCAGGTCTTCGAACATCACGCCGAAGTTGTTGTCGGCGGAGACGAAGCCGACCGCGGCATGGACTTCAGCGAAGCCCGTGCCGCTGAGGTTGCGGTAGAGCAGGCACTCGCCCACGAAGTCGGAGACGCCGATGTCCACCCAGCCGTCGTTGTCGAAGTCCGCCGCGCCGCAGTGACGGAAGTCACCGTTCTGAGTGATTCCCATCGGCACGCTGACGTCCACGAAGTTGAAGTTGCCGTCGTTGCGTAGCAAGTCGTTCTTCGGGAAGAACACCGTCGGCTTGTCGTGCATGTTGTTCGCGACGAACAGGTCGAGGTCCCCGTCGGCGTCGAAGTCCAGAGCACAGGCGCCGAAGGAGGTGCCGTTCATGAAGCGCAGCGCGCCGCCGAGGCCGAGTGCAATGACGTCCGTGAAGGTGCCGAGGGTGTCGAGATCGTTGCGGAACAGCTTGTCGGTCTGATAGCCGGAGTTGCCGCCGCAGGGCAGGTAGAGGTCGAGGTCGCCGTCGTTGTCGAAGTCGGCGGCCACCACGCCACCCTCGCCGCGCGTGTCATGAACGATTCCCCAGGGCACAGACATGTCAATGAAGGTGCCGGGGTTGAGCGGATCCTGTCGGAAGATCGCGTCCGGGGAGGTCACGGAGGTTGAGTAGAGATCAAGCAGGCCGTCGCGGTCGAAGTCTGCGATCGCGTCGCCGCGACCCCAGCCATCGTGAAGGACGCCAGCCGCGGCAGCGGTGTCATCGAAACGGACACCGTGATCCTGTGCGGCTGCTAGCAGGAATGTGAGGGTGATGAGCATGGTGGACTGAGGGAGCTAGGGATGAGCTACTGACTTCGGCCAGATGGGGTATTCCAGTCAGAGATAGTAACGGAGAATCCCCAATCGTGGTTCCATAAAATTCGCCGATTTTTATTTTATTAGCGCGCCCGTAGCCTCTATTGAAGGACCAGATCGAGCCGGTTGCTGAGGCTAGCCCCCCCGGAAAGGTTCGGGTCGGCGATGCGGGCTTGGAGGTAGAGAGTGCGCCCGATCAATCCCGGATCGTTGGGGATGGGCACCTGGACTGTGGTGAGGCCGTCTGAACTGAGCGTTGCGGATGCAAAACCAGAGCGAGGATCGTGCAAAAATAAAATGCCTCCCAGGTCCGGTCGAAGCACGAAAGCCGTGGCGTCCGAACTCATCATCTCCACCACGTAGCCGGCCGGGCCGGAGGCCTCGACCGCGAGGGGCTGGCCGATGACCGCCGACGCGCCCGTCCAGATCACCGACTCGACGATCTTGCTCATGCCCTCGAGTGGTGGGTCGAGGAGGTACTGTTCGAAGCCGCTTGGCCACAGGATCTTGAGCCAGAGGGCGCGCGTCGTGCGGCCGAGGCCGAAGTGGGATTCGTGCGCATCCGTGTTGGAGAAACCGCGTCCGGCGCTGATCGTGCGATGAATCTCGCGGCCGTCCTGAGTGAGCACGCTCATCCGCGCGCCGACTGCATCTCGGTTCGAGACCACACCGCGCAGTTCCGCCTTCAACCAGCGATTGGCGTTGCCCTCACTGAACCAGAGGTAGGCCGGCTGGCGCGTATTGGGTTGAGTGGAAGGTCCGCCGTTGACTGCCCAGATGTCTACGAAGCCGTCGCGGTTGACGTCGCCGAAGGGAGTGCCGTGGTTGCGGCCGGCGCCTGCGGTACGGATTCGGCTGTGTTCTGAGAGATCTTTGAGAGTGAGGCCGCTGCCTGCGTTCGGGCGAACGATGTAGAGGACGTCGTAGGACGTGGACATCGGATGTCCGGCGCCGATGTAGATGTCCGGAAATCCGTCGGCGTTGAGATCGCCGACGTTGTGGCCCATGTCCTCGTGCATCCCGATGCCGCTGGCGTTGGACACGTCGCGAAAGGTCCCGTCCTGATTGTTGAGGAAGATCCGGCTGATGCCGTGCGCGTGGCCGTGGAGGTACTGCGGCAGGAACACGTCCTGCCAGCCGTCGTTGTCGAAGTCCTCGAAGACGAAGCCGAAGTTCTTGAAAGGGTCCCCGAGCCCGATCTGCTGGGCGAGCTCGCGGAAAGTGCCGTCGCCGTTGTTGCGGAAAAGGCGTGAAGGGCCGCCGAAATTGCCGACGCCCAGATCCGGCCAGCCGTCGTTGTCAACGTCGCCGACGCCGGTGTGGCGGTAGTTGCCGAGCTTGGTGATGCCGACCGCGTTGCTCACGTCCGTGAAATGCAGATCGCCGTCGTTGCGCAGCATCCGACAGGCTTGATCCGCAGTGCCCGTGAAGGTGATGGCCGCTGCGGTGAAGAGATCGAGATCGCCGTCGCGGTCAGCATCCACTGCCGAAGCGCCGAAGCTCGATTCGAGCAGGCTCACGGCATCTCCAGCCTCCGTCGGCCCCAACCGGGTGAAGCGTCCGCTGAGGTTCAAGTCATTTCGCAAGAAACGATTGCTCTCCTCGAGATGGAAACCACCGCAAGGGAAGTAGAGATCCGGATCGCCGTCGTTGTCGAAGTCCGCCGCCACCACTCCCCAAGTCTGCTTGGTGTCCTGCGGAATCTGCCACGCGGTCGTCATCTCCTGAAACTGCGGAACGACGAGCCCGCCACCGCCCGGTAGTTGCCGGAAGTAGTAGCTGCGGTCGCCAGCGCTGGTGGCCACCAAATCGAGCAGCCCGTCACCGTCGAGGTCCACGATCGCGCTGCCACGGCCGAAACAGGAGACGTCCACTCCAGCTTGAGGCGCAAGATTGAAGAAACGGACCGGGCGCGCTCCGTTGAGGGACTGCGCGGGGAGCCGCGTCGCGACCAATGCGACCGCCAGCGTGAAAAACAAGAGGCGAGGGAACATCTTGAGTGAGGGGCGAGTGATTAACCTAGTTCGTCGCCATTGTACTCGAATCACCGCAAGCTCCCCCGATGCTGCTCCCGCTCACCTTCTCCCTCATCGCCGCCTTCGCGCAACAGCCGACGGCCATCGAGAGCTTGCGCGCCCGACTCGAGACCGCGCGCGTCGAGCAACATCTTCCCGGCATGGCGCTCGCCGTGGTGCGAGACGGCGCTCTGCTTTACGCGGAGGGCTTCGGGCTCGCCGACATGGAGAGTGCGCGCGCTGCTGATGCCGACACACTCTTTGCGATCGGCTCCACCACTAAGGCATTCACGACGAGCTTGATCGCCATGCTCGCTGAGGAAGGAAACCTCGGGTGGGACGACCCGGTCGTGCAGCACTTGCCGACGTTCAAGCTCGCGCCGCGCGGTGGCGAGGCTGGCAGCGTGACGATTCGTGACCTGGTCTGCCACCGCACCGGCTTCACGCGCATGGGCACTCTCTGGGCGGCTGGACTCGTGAGTTCGGAGCGCTTGCTCGAGCAAGCCACGCACGCCGAAGCCTGGGACGATTTTCGCGCGCGCTTCCACTACAACAACGTGATGTATCTCGCGGCGGGTTCGGCAGCTGCGGCGGCAGGCGGCGCGCCCTGGGCGACGCAAGTCCGTCTGCGCATTCTCGAGCCGCTCGGCATGCGTTCGACTTACGTCACCGAAGCCGAGTATCGCGAGCAGGCGCGTCTCGCCGCTGGCTATGACTGGGACGAAGATCGTGGCGACTGGCGCAGGCTGCCGATGCGCAACGTGGACCGCGTCGCTCCTGCCGGCGCGATCGTCTCCAGCGTCCATGACATGAGCCGCTGGCTACGGTTCCTGCTCGCGCTCGGCGCGACGGACGAGAATCGATTGATCTCCGCAGCGGCGCTGCGCGCGACGTGGGAGCCGCAGATCGAGGTTGGCGGTGACCTCAGTTACGCGCTCGGATGGTTCGTGCAGCCATGGCGTGGGCGCACGATCATTCAGCACGGCGGCAACATTGACGGTTTCGCAGCGCAAGTCGCCTTCATTCCCGAGGAGAACTTGGGCTACGTACTGTTGTGCAATCTCACCGCAACGCCCTTGCAGAGTGGCTCGATGGACTTGGTGTTCGGTGCGCTGCTCGAGCCCGCCGCGGATGCCGCGCTGACCGAGGATCTCGCGCGCTTCGTCGGCGACTACGAGGCCGACTTTGCTGCCTTCCAGAACCGCACCGTCGAAGTGCGAATCGAGAAGGGCAAGCTCGGCGTGGACGTGCCGGAGCAAATGCTCTATCTACTCAAGCCGCCTGACGAAAACGGCCTACGCTTCTTCGAACTGACTGACACGGTGTCGGTGGAGTTCGAGACCGACGCATCCGGCCGCGTCTGCGCGCTGCGCATGAATCAGGCCGGCCAGATTTTTCGCCTGCCGCGCGCCGGGGCACCGCCGGAGAGCTGGGAACCGTCTCCGGTCGCGGATGCGGAACTCACGACCGGGCGCTACTTCTTCGCGCCGCAGAAAGTGGACTGGATGGTGCGCGCAGAAAACGGCGTGCTGCGCGTGGAGGTGCCCGGCCAAACCGAGTACGAACTCGGTGACGCCGATGCCGAAGGCTGGCGCCTCTTCCGTGCGATGCCGAGCGTGTCGGTGCGCTTCACACCCTCCGAGCGGGAGCCGGTGCAGATGGACTACCGCGAAATCAGCGGTGGCAAGCTCACTCTCTTGCGCCGCGGTCCGCTCGCGGAGGAACGGGTGAGTCTGACTCCCGCCGCTGAGATTCGCGCGCTCTACGACGCCGAGTCCAGACGGAAGGCGTTGCAAGCTCTGGGCGATCTCCGCCTGACCGGCACGGTGCGCATGGTGCATCAAGGCGTGGAAGGGAGTTGTGAAATCCGCATGGCAGCGGATGGCCGCATGTGGCAGCGCGTGGACTTCGGCGAGTTCGGCGCGGTGGTCGAAGGATTGGATCCGGCGCGCGCGCTCGCGTGGACCTCCGGAGACTTCGGACCCTACGAAGAATTCGTCGGCAAGCAGCTCGAAGACAAGTTGGGAGCGGATCCGCGCGCGCAGTGCGCCGATCTCTTCGCAGCGTACGGCGAACCCGTGACGCTGCGTCTCGAGGAGCTCGACGGCGAAGCTTGCGCGGTGCTGGCGCTACCGCGGGCGGCGGGTGGACGCGATCTCGCCTGGCTGACGCTCACGCACGGCGACGTGTTGAAGCTCGAGACTTCGATCAGCATTCCCGGTGCCGGCAGCCTGCCCGTGACGCTGCACTTCGGAGAGTTCAGGGACCTCGGCGGATTGCGCTTCCCGCACTTCATTTCCTCCGAGAACGACGCCAGCGGCCGTACCGAGACCAAGCTCAGCGCGGTCGAAACCAGGCTGAGCTTCACTGACGTGGATATGACACCGCCTCGCTGAGTGCGTTCAGCCCGCGCGCGGCCCTTCGTCCACGATGCCAGCGGTGATCGCCATGCGCAGCGCATCCTCGACCTTCATGTCCATCGGAGTCAGGCGTTCGCGCGGCAACAGCACCATGAAGCCGCCGATTTGATAGCTCATCGGAAGGTACACCGCGGTCTTGCCGGCGTCGTCGGGCAGACCGGTGAGCAATTGAGCGTCCTCCTGCGTGACGAATCCGAGTAGCCGAATGCCGGGTGTGATCTCTGCGATCACCACGCGACCCATCCCTTTCTTCTTGCCGGAGAAGAAGGACATCAGATCGCGCATGGAACCGTAGATGGTTTTCACGAGCGGAATGCGTGCGAGCACGCCCTCGAAGGCTTCGAGCAGCAAGCGCCCGAGCCAAGCGCCGGCGAGCACGCCGACGGCGTAGATCGCGAGCATGCCGAGCACGATGCCGAGCCCGGTGAAGTACCAGGAGTCCGGCAGCACCCGCAGCCACAACCAATGGAAGATGCGCTCGATGCTGGTCACCAGCCAGATCAGGGCGTACGCGGTGAGCGCGAGCGGTAACACCACGCTCAATCCGCGCAGGAAGGAACGGACGACGCGATTTCTCACTTAACTGACGACTCCCTCGATGCGCTCGAAGTGAGCGAACATCTTCTCGGCTTCGCTCAGGTTCTTGAGCGGATGGAACTCGCAGCACGCGGCGAAGGCGGCCCAGATCAGTTGCACCGCGTCGTTGTGGTGCGCGGAGCGCGAGTGCTCCTCGCTCTTCCACGAGGCGATCTCGATCAGCGAGCCGTCGTGCGCCTTGAGCAACAGCACGGGGTGATCGGTGGCGAGACCCTCCCGGCGCAAAGTGGGAACGTGGCGGCGCACCACTTCGAGCAGTTGCTCCTCCTTGCCCGGATGCGGCCGATAGACGGCGACGTAGGTGACGGCGAGGTTCATGGCGGATCCACCACTCACGATATCCTGACGCCATGGCGCAAATCCTCCCCAGGTTGGCGGTGGTGGCTCTGCTCACGGCGGCTTGTTCTGGCGGTCCGATGGATGCGCTCAGCGGATTCGAGGGTGTTTGGGAGGGCACGCATCGCATCGCCGGCGACGAGGCCGTCCACGCGGCGGCGTACGAGATCGGCACCGACGAGGGTGCGTTGATCTGGGACTTCCGCTCCGCGTGGGGTGGCGGTTTCACCGGTCGCGGCGTGCAGCTCTGGGACGAGACCGCGAACGGCTACTTGGAAACCTGGACCGACTCCGGTTCCGCGGAGCCGGCAGTCATGCGCGGCAACTGGAACGCTGCCGACTCCACGCTCCTGATGCGCGGTGAAGGACGCGACTGGGAGACCGACGCCATGATCCACTTCCAGCATCGCACGGTGCTGCATTCCGCCGACCACTGGAGCTACGTGATGATCGCGGAGCGCGCCGACGGTCCGGTCGAAGTGATGTGGATCGAGATGCGGCGCAAGTGATCCGCTATCCTTTCTCGCCTCATGAGTGAGCTCGCCGACCGTGTTCTCGAAGTGGCGCGTGCCGCGGGCCGGCGCGCCGCCAGCGTGTGCCGGGGAGTGCTGGCTGCGTCCGAAGGCGCCAGCGCCATGGCCAAGGGCGACGACAGCCCGGTGACGATTGCGGACTACGGTTCGCAGGCGGTGATTCTCGACGCGGTGCGCGCGGCTTTTCCCGGACACGGGGTGATTGCGGAGGAAGGCGCCGCGCAGCTTCGCGCGAGCGCGAGTACGGAGGCATCGGCGCTGATGCTGAAGCTCGCCGGCGAGGCGTTGGGTCGGCCGTTGAGCTTCGAAGAATTGTGCGAGACGATCGATCACTCCGGCGCTGCCGGCAGCGAGTACGCGTGGTGCATTGACCCGATTGACGGCACCAAGGGTTTTCTGCGGCGCGAGCAGTACGCGGTAGCGATCGGCGTGCTGCGCGACGGCGTGCCGTGGGCGGGCGTACTGGTATGCCCGAATCTGCCCGTGGACCTAACGCGCGCCGATGCCGCACGTGGTGTGATGTTCGTCGCGGCGAAGGGCCGCGGCTGTAGCGTCGAGCCGCTCGACGGCGGTCCGGCGTGGACCGCGCGCGTGACCGGTTCCCGCGATCCGGCGGCGTGGCGCGTGCTCGGCAGCGTGGAATCCGCGCACGGCGATCCCCAGTTGGTGAACGAGGTGATCACGCAGGCCGGGATCGGCGGCGGCTTCGTGCGCTATGACTCGCAGGTGAAATACGGCGTGGTCGCGAGCGGCGGCGCCGAGATCTATCTGCGTCCGCGCAGCAAGCCGAGTTATCGCGAGAATGTGTGGGACCACGCGGCGGGCGTGATCGTGTGCGAAGAGGCCGGTGGTCGCGTCACCGACGTGGACGGCAAGCCGCTCGACTTCCGCAAGGGCGCGAAGCTAGAGGACAACCGCGGCGTGCTCGGCACCGCCGGCGGCCGCGTGCACGACGTCGTGCTCGAGGCGCTACGCGCTGTCGAAGCTCGGGGTCTCTAAAGTCCGCGCATCATCAGCATCTTCGGCTCGGACATTTCCTCCATCGCGTAGCGCACGCCTTCGCGGCCGAGACCGGAATCGCGGGTGCCGCCGTAGGGAAAGTTGTCCACGCGGAAGGTCGGCACATCGTTGATCAGCACGCCGCCGTAGTCGAGTTCGCGGAAGGCGCGCAGCGCGCGGCTGACATCGCGCGTGAAGATGCCAGCTTGCAAGCCGAAACGGCCCAGGTTGCAGGAGCGTAGGGCTTCGCCGAAATCAGTGAAGCGTTCGAGCACGGTCACCGGGCCGAAGATTTCCTCACTGCAAACCTTCATCGCAGGAGTCACGCCGGTCAGGATCGTCGGCATGACGATCTGCCCGCGCACCTCGCCCCCGCAGTGCTTCTGCGCTCCCGCGGCGACAGCTTCGGCGATCCAGGCGCTCACGCGTTCGACGTGCTTCGGCTCGATCAGCGGTCCGACCACGCAGTCCTCGTCCAGCGGGTCGCCACATTTGAGCGCTTGCGTCTCGCGCACGAAGCGCGCGAGAAACTCTTCATAGAGCGAATCGTGCACGTAGAGGCGCTGCACTTTGATGCACACCTGTCCCGCGTTCGACCACGCGCCTTGCAGGATCGCCGGCAACGCGGCATCGAGATCAGTGTCCTGGTCCACCACGCAAGGTGCGTTGCCGCCGAGCTCGAGCAGCACCTGCTTCTTGCCCGACAGCGCCTTGAGCTTCCAACCCACCGCATCGCTGCCGGTGAAGGACAGCACCTTGATGCGCTCGTCCTCGACCAGACGCTGCGCCACCTGCGGCGCGCAGTGCAGCACCGAGAGTCCTCCCTCGGGCAGGCCGGATTCATGAATGATTTCCCCGAGCAGCAGTCCGGTCATGGGGCACTGCGGCGGCGGCTTTAGGACTACGGGTGCGCCGACCGCGATCGCGGGTGCCACTTTGTGTGCGATCAGATTGAGCGGAAAGTTGAACGGCGCGATCGCCGCCACCGGTCCGCGCGGCACGCGCGTGTAAAGGCAGAGACGGCCTTCGGCGTGTGGTTCTAGGTCCACTGGCAGCACTTCGCCGCCGAATCGCCGCGCTTCTCCGGCCGCAAGCGTGAAGGTGACCACTGCGCGCGCGACTTCGCCGCGGCAATAACGAAGTGGCTTGCCGCTTTCGCGCGCCATCAGCTTCGCGATCTCTTCCTTGCGCTCGCCCAGCCGGCGCGCGACTCCTTCCAAGATGGCCGCGCGCCGATGCGTTGGCAGCGCCGCCATGGTGCGCGCCGCCGCATGCGCGACAGCAATCGCGTCGTCCATGTCGGCTGCGGTCGCGACGGCAACCTCACCCACGGGCGCGCCGTCGAAGGGACTCGCTATGACTTCGTACTTGTTTCCGGCGCGCAATTCGCCGCCGATTCGCATGGGCGTTCGTTTCATTCCTAGAATTCGTCTCGTCTCGCTTCAGCGCAACCGATGCGCGCGCATTGGACGTGAGACGATGTGCGTCATACAATACAAAGCCCTGCTGCGCCTGCTGAGCAACGCATTTGTCTTCGCGGAGTCGCGCCCGGAGCTGCAAGGCTCCAGTGGGCTGCCCGCGAAGCCGAGGCGGCCCGCCGCTGCCGCTCGCGGCGCTTCGGAGCGACGCGACGGTAGCGGCGTTCGCCCCCCTAAAGTGATCTTGTGAAATCCAGCCTCACCCTTCTCGATCGCCGCCGCGCGGTGGTGCCGCGCGGCGTCGGACAATTCGCCGGCGAGGTCACGGCCGTCAGCGCGAGCGGTGCGCGCATCGTGGATGCCGAAGGGCGCGAGTGGATTGACCTTGCGGGCGGCATCGGCGTGATGAACGTTGGGCATTGCGCGCCGGAAGTGGTCGCCGCGATTCGCGAGCAGGCCGGGAAACTGCTGCACGCTTCGATCCACGTCGCGACTTACGAGCCCTACGTGGCGCTGTGCGAAGAACTGGTGTCGCTGCTCCCCCACGGCGGCCCGACCAAGGCCGCGCTCTTCAATTCTGGTGCCGAGGCGGTCGAGAACGCGGTCAAGATCGCGCGTCAGGCCACCGGCCGATCCGCGGTGATTTGTTTCAGTGAAGCATTTCACGGACGCACTCTGCTCGGCATGTCGCTGACCTCGAAGACCGCTTACAAGCTGGGCTGCGGTCCCTTCGCGCCGGAGATCTACCGACTGCCCTACCCAGACCTCTTTCATCTCGGCGACGGCCTCGACGAAGCAGCCTTCGTGGAGCGCGAGCTCGCGCGTCTGGAGGAAGCCTTCTCGAATCGCGTGTCGGCGGAGCACGTCGCAGCGATCATCATCGAGCCCGTACTCGGTGAAGGCGGCTTCGTGCCGGCACCGGCAGGCTACCTGCGTGGCTTGCGCAAGATCTGTGATCAACGCGGCATCCTCCTGATTGCTGACGAGGTGCAGACCGGCTTCGGACGCACCGGGCGTTGGGCCGCCTACGAACACGCCGGAATCGTTCCCGATTTGTCCACCTGGGCAAAATCCATGGGCGGCGGCATGCCGATCTCCGCCGTGCTCGGCAAGGCTGAGGTCATGGACGCAGCCTTGCCCGGCACCATCGGCGGCACTTACGGCGGCAATCCCGTCGCTTGCGCCGCGGCGCTTGCGGCGATCCGCGTGATTCGCGAACGCAAACTCAACGAGCGCGGCGCGCAGCTCGGCAAGCTGATTCGCGCGCGCTTCGTGCGCCTGCGCCAACAGAGCGAGTGGGTCGGCGACGTGCGCGGACTCGGCGCGATGGTCGGCATGGAGTTGTGTCATCAACGCGACCCTGCGCGTCCGGCGAAGGAAGCGATGGATCGTGTGCTCGATGCCTGCCGCGAGCACGGTGTGATGGTGATCCCCGCCAGTCGCCACGCCAACGTCCTGCGCGTGCTCGCACCGCTCGTCATCGAGGACGCGGATCTGGAGCGCGCACTCTCCGTCATCGAGGAAGCCGTCCTCGCTCTCGCCGTCAAAGCCACCGCATGAAACCTTTCGCCATTGCTGGCATGCAGCTCAATCTCTCCGCGCTGCAGGAGAACGTCACGCTCATGGGCGCGCGCCTCGACGTGCTGATGAGCGTTTATCCATGGGTGCAGATGGTGGTGTTCAGCGAGCTGGCGCCCTTCGGTCCGTTGACCGTGAACGCGCGGCCGCTGCCCAATGAGACGGAGGCGCTGTTTCAGAGTTGGGCCAAGAAACATGGCATCTGGCTAGTACCTGGCTCCATGTTCGAGACCATCGGCGACCGCATCTACAACACGGCTTCAGTGATTGATCCGAACGGCAACTTGGTCGGGCGTTACCGCAAGATGTTTCCGTTCCGTCCCTACGAGGCGGGCGTGACCTCTGGCGAAGAGTTCCTGGTCTTCGACGTGCCTGACGCGGGGCGCTTCGGCCTTTCGATCTGCTACGACCTCTGGTTCCCGGAGACCGCGCGCACGCTCGCCGCGCTCGGCGCCGAGGTGATCCTGCATCCCACGCTCACCGGCACGATTGATCGTGACGTGGAACTGGCGATCGTGCGCGCGACCGCCGCGCAAAATCAGTGCTTCGTGTTCGGGATCAACGGCTTCGGTGACTGCGGCAATGGCCGCTCGATCATTGCCGGCCCCGCCGGTGAGGTGCTTTATCAAGGTCAGAGCGCCTCCGAAATGATCCCTTTCGAAATTGATTTCGATCGCGTGCGGCGCAGCCGCGAGGTCGGACTGCGAGGCCTCGGCCAGCAGCTCAAGAGCTTTCGTGATCGCGGCGTCGAGTTCTCCGTTTACGCGCCGGAGGGACGTCACTGGCCCTATCTCAACAGCCTCGGACCGTTGGTGAAGCCCGATCGCGGCTCGCGCGTCGGCCTGAGCAATCCGAAGGAGGGCGGCGCATGAACAAACTCACAGGGAATCATTCTCCGGACGAGGATCGGCGCGGCTTTGCCGAGCACTACGCGGCATCGCAATACCGCATCGAAGTTTGGAATCAGCTCAAGATCCTCACCGCGGCCCTCGCTGGCGCTGCCGACGACGAAAGCGAGGAGGCTGAACTGCGCGCCTCAGTCGGCGAGTGCCTCACGATTCTGCAGCGGGTGGAGCACTACTGGGCCTTCCCCGGCAAACGCACCTGCGTCGAGCTGCTCCGGCTCTACGGGCACGGATGGCATCGCGCTTTGGCGCGCCAGACCGCGCGCGTGGTGCGGCTACTGGTGAGCGATAGCTACCGCCACCGCGATGTGACGGGGCTCTTCACCGAGGAGCAGGTGCAGGACGACGTCGCCACCGGCAACGAGGACGATTTCGAATCCGTGGGCAGCGGAGAATCCCGTCCCTACTTCGAGGTTCTGGTGGTGGACGAGCTCAGCGCGGCCGACGAGGTCGAGCTACGCCAGAACCTGCTCAGCATGCGCTCGGAGGACGACGAGTTTCTCTACGACGTGGTGGTGGTGCCGACCTTTGAGGACGCGGTCATCGCTGCGATGTTCAATCACAATTTGCAGAGTTGCGTGCTGCGCTACCGCTTCCCGGTGACTTCGCGCGTGAAGACCGGCGAGTTGCGCCACTACCTCGGCATGGTGGATCCGGCGCTACGCGAGCTCGCGCACGAGGACCCCTGCGGCGCGCTCGCCGCGGCGCTCACTGCGCTGCGCCCCGAGCTCGACCTCTTCAAGGTCACTGACGACACCTTCGGTAGCGTTTCAGCCAGCAACACGCGCTGCTTCCGCCGCGTGTTCTTCCGCCAGGAAGACTATTCGGAGCTACATCTCTCCATCCTCAAGGGCGTGCGCGAGCGCTACGAGACTCCGTTCTTCTCCGCGCTGCGCGAGTACAGCCTCAAGCCGACCGGCGTGTTCCACGCGCTGCCGATTTCGCGCGGCAAGTCCATTTCGCGTTCGCATTGGATTCAGGACATGGGGCGATTCTACGGGAAGAACATCTTCCTCGCGGAAACTTCCTCCACCACCGGCGGACTCGATTCGCTGCTTCAGCCGACCGGTCCGCTCAAGAAGGCGCAGGAAAAGTTCGCGCGCGCCTTCGGCAGCCGCCACAGCTTTTTCGTCACCAACGGCACTTCGACCGCGAACAAGATCGTTACCCAAGCGCTGGTCAGGCCTGGCGACCTCGTGCTGCTCTCGCACGACTGCCACAAGTCGCATCCTTACGCGCTGGTGCTGGCGGGCGCGCAACCAGTCTATCTCGATGCCTACCCGCTCGATCGCTATTCGATGTTCGGCGGAGTGCCGCTGCGCGAGATCAAGCGGCAACTTCTGCGCCTGAAGCGCGCCGGCAAGCTCGATCGCGTGCGGATGCTGCTGCTCACCAACTGCACTTTCGACGGCATCATCTACGATCCGGAGCGGATCATGCGCGAAGTGCTGGCGATCAAGCCGGACATGGTCTTCCTGTGGGACGAAGCCTGGTTCGCCTTCGCACGGGCGATGCCCACCTACCGCCGCCGCACCGCGATGGCCGCTGCGCGTCGCTTGAAGGAAGAGTTCGCGAGCGCCGAATATCGCGAGCGCTACCGTGCCTGCGCAGCCGAACGTTCGCGCCTGGATCTCGACGACGACGACACTTGGCTCGAGCAGGAGTTGCTCCCGGACCCGGACCAAGCGCGCCTACGCGTCTACGCCACGCATTCGACTCACAAGACCCTGACCTCGCTGCGCCAGGGTTCCGCGATCCACGTCTTCGATCAGGACTTCGAGCAGAAGGCGCACACGCCCTTCCACGAGGCCTACATGACGCACACCTCAACCTCACCCAATTACCAGATCCTCGCCTCGCTCGACGTCGGACGTCGGCAGTTGGAACTGGAGGGTTACGAGCTGGTGCGGCACATGGTTGGTCTGGCGATGATGATCCGCCGGCAGGTCGTGCGGCATCCGCTGCTCAGCAAATACTTCACACTTCTGCGGGCGAAGGACATGATTCCCGAGGAGCATCGCCCGTCGGGGCTCGAGCGCTTCTACGACGCGGAGACCGGCTTCAACCGCATGGAGCAGCACTTCCGCGAGGACGAGTTCGCGCTCGATCCGACGCGTATCACGCTCAACATCGCCGCAACCGGCATGGATGGTGATGCGATGCGCCGGCTTCTGATCGAGCGCTTCGACATTCAGATCAACAAGACTTCACGCACCACGATTCTGTTCATGGTGAATATCGGATCCACGCGCGGATCGGCGGCGTACTTGCTCGATGTGTTGGTGCGCATCGCCGAGGAGATCGAGGAAGAGGCTGGCGAGCGCGACCGGATCGACACGCAGGTCGCCGAACGTCGCGTCAAGGATCTCACCGAGAACTATCCGCCTCTGCCTCACTTCACTTCCTTCCACGCGGCTTTCGCCGACGTGGACGATGAAGTGCGCCACGAGGGCGACATGCGCAGCGCCTTCTTCCTCTCCTACGAGGAAGAGAATTGCGAGTACCTCCCGCTCGACGGCGACGCCGCCGCCGCGCTCGCCTCCGGACGCGCCGTCACCAGTGCGGCGTTCGTGACGCCCTATCCGCCCGGATTCCCGATCCTGGTTCCCGGACAACTCCTCAGCGAGAACGTTCTCAACTACTTGAAGGCGGTGGACGTGAAGGAGATCCACGGCTTCAACACCGAGCGCGGCCTGCGCGTGTTCCGCCAGGACTTGCTCGACGAACTTTGTACCGAGCGCATCGCAGCTTCCCGCAACCTCCACGCAATCGCAAAATGAAAACTCTCAAAGGCCTTTCCGACATCCGTCGCTACTTTCACCGCGTGCAGGAGCCGACCTACTTCATCGGCGCGACTCCCTTCAATCTGCTCGGCATGGACGAATGGGTGAACAATTTCACATTCGTCAACTACATCGACTGCTTCGACGGGGCGCATCCGCACGTGTTCATTCCGCGCGAGAAGCCGCACCCGGTGTTCCAGAGCATCGAGGAGATCACCAACTATCTGCTCTCGCACGAGGACTTCGCGGCGCTGGTCAAGGCCAATGCGCGACGCTCTAACGGACGCCGCGGCAACGCCGTGTTCCTGTTTTTTGACGAGGAGAGCGAGCGCTTGTGCAAGAAGCTCGGACTCAAGGTGTGCTTCCCGCCCGCCAAGCGTCGCACCAAAATCGACAACAAGATCATGACTACGCGCATCGGCAACGAGGCCGGCGTGAAGAGCGTGCCAAACGCGCTCGAGCGCGTGCGCAACTACCCGGATCTTCTGAAAATTGCGAAGCGTCATCGCCTCGGTGACGATTTGGTGGTGCAGACCGCGTTCGGCGATTCCGGCCACACCACCTTCTTCATCTCGAACGAGAAGGAATACTGCAAGCACGCCGAGGAGATCGAGCGTGAGAAAGCCGTCAAGATCATGAAGCGCGTCCGCTGTCGCGGCGCCGCTCTGGAAGCCTGCGTCACCCGCCACGGCACCATCGTCGGACCGCTCATGACCGAGCTGGTCGGCTTCAAGGAAATGACTCCCTACAAGGGTGGATGGTGCGGCAACGAAGTGTTTCAGGAAGCTTTCCCGCAGTCGGTGCGCGATTACGCACGCAAGGCCGCCTTCAAGATCGGCGAGGCGCTGCGCAAGCACCAGTACCGCGGCTACTTCGAGATCGATTTTCTGACCGATCTGGATACCGGCGACGTCTATCTCGGCGAGATCAACCCGCGCATCACCGGCGCGAGCTCGATGACCAATCTGGCCGCCTTCGCGCAGGCCGATGCCCCGCTCTTCCTCTTCCACATGCTGGAGTTCTCCGGAGTCCCCTTCGAGCTCAACGTGGACGAGATCAACAAGCGCTGGTCCGATGGCGACAATATTGACGAGTGGAGTCAGCTCGTGATCAAGCACACCGGTCAGGAGATCGAGCTGATCACCCACGCGCCGCGCTCCGGCGTGTGGGAGCTGCAGCCCGAAGGCGGCATCGAGTTCATACGCGCGCAGACGCACCGGCGCACCGTGCAGCGCAAGAACCGCGGCTTCTTCCTGCGCATTGCCAATCAGGGCGACTGGTTCTACGAGGGCGCCGACCTCGGCATCCTGGTAACGCCCGGGCGTTTGATGTCCAAGAACTTCCGACTGACCGCTCGCGCGCGCGCCTGGATCAACGGAATTCGTTCCCAATACCAGAGCAGTGGCGTGAGCGAACCCAAGCGCGCCAAGGTCGAACGCGAAGTGGAAGTCGGCGGCTTCAAATTGTTGTAAACCCTTGAGGTTGCCCTTCCGCTGGCTGCGCGAGGAGCGACCGGGCCCGAGCTGGCAACGCCAGTTCGGGCTCTTCTGGCCCTCGTACGAGGAGTGGTTTTTGCGCGAGGGTGAGGCGCGGCGTCCGGCG
>CXWK01000646.1_pt4 | contig 23332 bp, 23 predicted proteins | sample 590851 | NCBI WGS metagenome assembly CXWK01 (sample SAMEA3498364, study PRJEB10139) | wastewater metagenome | biome: wastewater treatment plant; material: activated sludge | place: Denmark | collected 2014-08-01
GGTTCGGGCAGCTGGGCAACGGCACAAACGACGAATCGATCGCGCCCATCGCCGTCCCAGGGATCACCGGAGTCACGGACCTGGCGGCGGGCACGGGCCACACGTGCGTCATTGTCGACGACGAAGCCGTGTCCTGTTGGGGGCACAACGCCTCTGGTCAATTGGGTAACGGCACCACCATGTCATCGAACGTTCCTGTCCCGGTTCCAGGGTTGTCCTGATGGTGTTCACTACGCTGGGTGACGTCTGACAAGGGAAGCAATTATGCGTGTTCGTTGGTTCATGGCGGTCCTGGCGACCGCTCTTGTGGTTGTTGGGTGCACCGGTCCGCCCCCTCCCGAGCCGATCATCGCCGTCGCTGCTGGTGGCGACCATTCGTGCGCACTGCGTGGTGATGGCACCGTGTCGTGTTGGGGCGAGAACTTCACCGGGGCGCTCGGAGACGGTACGACCACCGATTCGAGGGTGCCCGTCGCAGTGGTCGGCATCGCCAATGCCACCGCCATCGCGGCCAGCAACTTCCAGACGTGTGCGCTACTCGCTGATGGTGGGGTGTCGTGTTGGGGTTTCAACGGCCAGGGTCAGCTGGGTAACGGCACGACGACCGATTCGAGCGTGCCCGTCCCGGTCACCGGCATCACCGATGCCACCGCCGTGGCCATCGGCAACTCCCACTCGTGTGCGCTGCTCGCTGACGGCGGGGTCTCCTGCTGGGGGCGCAACGACTACGGCCTTCTCGGCGACGGCACGACCATCGACTCGAGCGTGCCCATCCCGGTCACCGGCATCACCGACGCCACCGCCATCGCCTCACACGGCTATCACTCGTGTGCGCTGCTCGCCGACGGCGGGGTGTCGTGTTGGGGGATCAACCAATGGGGTCAGCTCGGCAACGGCACGGCCTCCTGGTTCTCCAATGTGCCGGTTGAGGTCAGCGGTCTCAGCAATGCCACCGGGCTGGCCGTCGGCTACGCCCACGCGTGCGCGATCGTGGATGGCGGCGGAGCGGTCTGTTGGGGGCAGGGTGGTTACGGCCAACTCGGCGACGGCGTGCGGCCCTCGTACGCATTGGTGCCGGTTGCGGTCGCCGGCATGACCGACGCGACCGCCCTGATCGCCGGCGATCGGCACACCTGCGCGATCCTGGGCAATGGTGACATGTCGTGTTGGGGGTCCAACTGGTTCGGGCAGCTGGGCAACGGCACAAACGACGAATCGATCGCGCCCATCGCCGTCCCAGGGATCACCGGAGTCACGGACCTGGCGGCGGGCACCGGCCACACGTGCGTCATTGTCGACGACGAAGCCGTGTCCTGTTGGGGGTACAACTATTTTGGTCAGTTGGGTAACGGCACCACCATGTCATCGAACGTTCCTGTCCCGGTTCCAGGGTTCTCCTAAGTTGACCGAGGATCGGTTCGGCGACCGATCGTGCGTTTCACGTGAAACCATCAAGACCGGGCTCGCCCGTACGCCCGAGTGGCATCGCCCCAGGAGGCGTTTCGGTTTCACGTGGAACGTTTCGCTGAACGCAGCCCGTCCGCCGTCATTATCTGGGTGGGATGCACCAGCATTCATCAGGGATGCCGTAACCTCAGGAGCGATCGGTTGAACTTGAGGCGGAGACCGGTTCGACCACGACAGGCATTGAGCCGAGAAGGATGGCCAGCGTGAGCGAGGAAGTACTCGACCATCGCCAAGTTGAGGTCAACGCAACGGACGGGCGTGCTGCCGAACCGACGCAGACGCCGCGTGTCATCGCCATCGCCAATCAGAAGGGCGGCGTTGGCAAGACCACGACTACGGTGAACTTGGGAGCGACGCTCGCCGAGTTGGACCTGCGGGTGTTGGTGGTCGACCTCGACCCTCAGGGAAACGCCTCGACCGGACTCGGGCTGGACAGCCGAACGGTCGACGTGTCGATGTACGACGTGCTGTTGCACGACCAGCCGATGGAGGACTGCATCGAGCCCACCTCGGTGAAGGGCCTGTTCGTCGCACCCTCCAACCTCGATCTCGCGGGCGCCGAGATCGAGCTCGTTCCGGCCTTCAGCCGAGAGCAGCGGTTGAAGCGAGCCATCGACTCGGTGGTCGACCGCTTCGACTACGTGCTGATCGACTGCCCACCTTCGCTGGGGCTGCTCACGGTCAACGCCTTCGCCGCCGCTTCGGAGGTGCTGGTGCCGATCCAATGCGAGTACTACGCACTGGAGGGGTTGGGACAGTTGATCCGCAATATCGACCAGGTTCAGCGCAACCTGCACCCCGATCTGAAGCTTGGCAACCTGGTGCTGACGATGTACGACGGGCGTACCCGCCTGTCCGACGAGGTCGCATCTCAGGTGCGCGAGCACTTCGGGGACAAGGTGTGCCGCAATGTCATCCCCCGGAGCGTTCGCCTGTCGGAGGCACCCTCCTACGGCATGCCGATCACGCTGTTCGATACGTCTTCCCGTGCCGCCGTGGCCTATCGGGAACTGGCCAGGGAGGTTCATGAACGTGGGGCGCCGTAGTGCATTGGGACGGGGACTGGATTCCCTGATTCCGCCGATGGAAGAAGCCGAACCCTCAACAGACGCCGAGGTGGTGTCCGATGCTGGTTCCGCTTCCGTTCCGCAGGGGGTGCAGGAGGTACCCCTCGACGACATCCGAGCCAACCCGTACCAACCGCGCGTGGACTTTGATGATGAGGCACTTGGTGGGTTGGCCGCCTCGATCGAGGCGCTTGGCGTGCTCCAACCGCTGCTGGTGCGGCCGGCAGATCACGGGACCTATCACCTCATCGCCGGCGAGCGACGCTGGCGGGCGGCACGCCGCGCCGGACTGAGTACCGTGCCGGTGCTCGTGCGTCACGGTGACGACCAAGCTGCGCTGGAAGAGGCGCTGGTTGAGAACCTGCACAGGGAAGACCTCAACCCGTTGGAGGAAGCGGTCGGCATCCAGCAGTTGATGGATGAGTTTGGGTTGTCACACTCGGCCGCCGCAGCCCGGTTGGGGCGCAGCCGACCGGCGGTCACCAACCTGTTGCGCCTGCTTCAGTTGCCCGCCGAGATCCAGCGGCTCGTCCGGGACGGAGCGCTCAGTGCCGGGGCGGCGCGAGCGGTGCTGTCGCTGCCCGACGAGCCATCGCAGACGTCGGTGGCCCAGCGCGCCGTCGACGAGGAACTGTCGGTGCGGGCGGTTGAGGAACTGGTGCGGACGCGCCACGATCTGGCCGAGCGGGTCCCAAGCGGTCGGGGGCGTCCACGGCCCAACTCGCCCGCTACCGACCATCGCCAGAACGGGTCGACGACCAACGAGCCCGACCTTGCACCGGAGGATCGTCCCGCCGGCGTGCTCGAGCTGGAACAGTTGCTGTCCGACCGGCTGTCGACGTCGGTGGCGGTCGAACTCTCCGCCAAGAGAGGGCGCATCCTGGTCGAGTTTGCCGACCTGGACGACCTGGAGCGGCTTTACCGGATCGTGATCGGCGACGAGTAACCCAGGTCGTCCTCCACAGCTGTGGATAACCCTGTGGTCTCCTCGGGGACAACGACCGAAACTGTGGGCAAGCCTGTTGGGGTTACAGGTAGCTGGCGAGCTTGTCTTCCAGCTGTGGCTTGCCCATCGCGCCGGTGATGCGCAGGTCGGGCTCGCCGCCGGAGAAGACGATCATGGTGGGGATGCCCTGAATGCCGAAGCGCATGGCCAGGGTCTGCTCGGAGTCGACGTCCACCTTGGCGATGCGGATCTTGCCGGCATGCTCTTGGGCGATCTCCTCAAGCACAGGAGCGATCATCTTGCACGGCCCGCACCATTCGGCCCAGAAGTCCACCAACACAGGCGTGTCGCTACCAGCGACCTCTTCGGTGAAGTTTGCCTGGGTGAGATGAGTGATTCCTGCAGCCATCGGTCCTCTTTCAGATTGGGGGTTTCCAAGATGGGGTCGCCCTGTGTAACCGGCGCGTCACCCTTGGCATTCCCCGGGGGTCACTCTCCCCGGGTCTCCAGCCAGCGCTCGGCGTCGATCGCTGCCATGCAACCGCTTCCTGCGGCGGTGATCGCCTGGCGGTACGTCTCGTCCTGAACGTCGCCGCAGGCAAACACGCCTTCGACCGACGTGCGGGTTCCGTCGGCGACGGTCTCGATGTAGCCGTCGTCGTCGGTGGCCAGCTGGCCGAGGAACAGGTCGGTGTTTGGACGGTGACCGATGGCGACGAAGAATCCGGCCATCGGCACGGTGGAGACAGCGTCGGTGGTGAGGTCACGAAGCTTGACCGCCTCGAGCGTCTCGTCACCGACCAGGTCCTCGACCACCGTGTTCCACATGAACTTGATCTTGGGGTGTTCCATGGCGCGCTCGGCCATGATCTTGGAGGCGCGCAGCTCGTCGCGACGGTGGATCACCGTGACCGAGCCTGCCATGCGTGCGAGGAAGAGGGCCTCCTCCATCGCCGAGTCGCCTCCGCCGACCACAGCGACGTCGCGGCCTCGGAAGAAAAACCCGTCACAGGTGGCACACGTCGACACGCCGCGTCCCATCAGGTCCCATTCGGCGTCGATCCCGAGCATCAACGCCTGTGCTCCGGTGGACACGATGACGGCATCGGCGGTGTAGGTGGGCTCGGGGGCATCGGGGTCGCCGACCCACAGGCGGTGTGGCGGGCCGGACAGGTCGACCCTGGTGATCTTTGCGGTGATGATCTCGGTGCCGAAGTGCTTGGCCTGTTCGCGCATGGCGAGCATCAGCTCCGGGCCCTGCACCTGGTTGGGAAAGCCGGGAAAGTTCTCGACCTCGGTGGTCAGCATCAACTGGCCGCCCGGCTGATCCGAGGTCGAGGACGGCTCACCCTCGACGAGCAGCGGTTGCAGCTGGGCCCGGGAGGTGTAGATGCCTGCGGTGAGACCGGCGGGACCCGAGCCGATGATGAGGACCTTACGATGAATGATGCTCATTTCGACCGTTTCGACCAGAGGAGGGCCCCGGCGATGACGAAGACAGCGCCAAGGATGAGGTAGGGAGCCCAGACGCCACTTGGGATGAAGGCATCCAACACCCGAACCAGCAAAACGAGCGTCAACACGAGGAGGGGCAGCGCGAGGACTGCGACGATCACTCCATAGACGACGTACTTGGCCAACGCCTGCGCCGGGGTGACCGTGCGGTCGCGCACCCGATCGACCCCGTCGACGATCAGGTCGGCGATCTGGTCGGCCCAGTGGGCATCGGTGCCGTCGGCGGACGGCTGAGGGGTGGTAGCACCCGTGGTGACGGGTTTGGATGTGGTGGCAGACGGCTTGGCCATGATCCCAGCCTACGAGGAGTTGGGGACCCGGTGCCTACCGTGGGGCCGAACGGCCCGCCCCTCATCGCGCGCACACGTCCACACCCAGGCGTGCGGTCAGCTCGCACAGCCACTCGGGAAGCGTTGCGAGGGCCTGGGCGGCGGCCTCGGGTGCGGCTTCGGCTGCGGGTTCGGCGCCGCCCGCTTTGGTCTGATCGGCTACGCCGCGTTCCGCCCGGGCAGCCTCGTCGGCGTTGGTGGCGCCCCCTTCGGCCTGGTCGCTGGCCTCGCTGGTCATCTGTTCTCCGGAGCCACCGATCACCTGAGCGGCGAGGGCGCCGCCGGCGCCAAGGACCAGCAGGACCGCCGCTGCGGCCAGCCAGCGCTGCGGAGCGCTCCGACGTCGGCCCTTCGCCCGGCGGCGACGGTCCAGGTCGTCACCACCCTCGACTTCGGCAGCAACGTCGGCCTCGCCTGCGGGTGTGAGAACGCCGTTGACGGTCAGGTCGTCAAAGTGGGCCAAAGCGTCGGCGATGGCCCGCTCTCGGGCGTTGGAGTCGGGTTGCGGCGGGGGCCCGAGCCCGTCGGAGGGCCGTGTTCGATCGGTCATCGCAGCGACTCCCCGTAGAACCCCAGCTGTCGACGGGCCCGGGCGATCCGGCTGCGCACGGTGCCCACCGGGATCTCGAGCGCCTCGGCGATCTCGGCGTATTCCAGGGCGCCGTATTCGGCGAGCACCAGGGGGACCCGGAAGTCGTCGCTCAGGCCGGCCAGGGCGGCCTCGACCACTTGACGATCGACGACCCGCTGCGCCGGGTCGCCATGGTCGAGACTGCCCTCCGGGGCATCGGCACGTGGGTCCATTGGCTGCTTGGACGTTGCGCGCAGGGCTTCGAGTTCCCGCCGATGGGGATGCCGGGCGTCACCGCCACCCTCGATGGGATCGTGGGGTTGGGGCCGGCGTGCGCGCCGCCGCAGCTCGTCGAGTGCGGCGTTGACCGCGATGCGGTGGCTCCAGGTGCTGAAGCGGGCCCGGTGATCAAATCGGGCGAGGCCCCCCACGATCGACATGAGTGTCGCCTGGGTGGCGTCGTCGGCATCGCTTTGTCCGACCACGCCGCAACAGACCGCATGGAGCCGGTCGTGATGGCGGCGCAGCAGTCGCTCCATCGCCGCACGGTCTCCGGCCTGGGCCGATCGGACCAGGCCGGCATCGACCGCATGGTCGTCGGTGCGGCGGTCGGCGGCCGGGCTCACCCCTGGGTGACAAGGATCTCGGCCTCGTTGATCCGGACCGAATACGGCAGATCCTGGCCCGATTCGGCGTCGCCCAGGTCGGTGATCCACAACAGGACAACCTCGCCCTGTCTCGCCTGCAGGTTGAGCTCGACCGTCCCGGTGGTCACCGGACCAATCGAGGTGGCGACCACGTTGGCCTCGGGGTCGAAGTCCACCAGGTCCTGTTGGCGTTCGAGCACGTAGACATCGGCCGACCATCCCGTCGATGTGGTCGTGAGGTTGAGGCGTTCGATCTGAGCGGGCTTGACGACCCAGCCGATGCCGACGCCGGGCTTGTTACCCAGGTTGGCCGACCCGTAGCTCTCGGTGGACCAGAACGTCTCGTCGTTTTGATCGAAGCTGTTGGGGAGTTCGTCTGCGTGCTCGGCGTCGTCGCCGTTGGGATCGACATCCTGGGCTCCGATGATCTTGGCGACAGCGGGCGGCGCGTCGTCAGCGGGACCGATCAGGTCGGCCTGATCGCCGCCTCCGCTGAGCAGCGCATACGCAATCATCAGGGCCGATCCGACCAAGGCGATCACCAAGGCCGGCACCAGCCAGCGGCGCTCGGTGGAGAAGTTCGAGGTCTCGTTGGTCGGGGTCCGGTCGTCGCCACCCGGTTCGGCGACGGGCATCGCCTCCAGCGTGCCCAGATCGCCGGTGCCGGCCTCGAGCAGCGCCCGGCGCATCGACGCGGCGTCCTGGTAGCGGTCGTCGGGCTCCTTGGCCAGGGACTTCGCAATCACGCCGGCGGTCGCCCGAGGAACGGCGCTGCGCACGCGATGTGCGTTGGGTGGCGTCACGCGCAGCCGGGCCAGCGCCACGGCTGCGTCGCTGTCACCGGTGAAGGGCAGCGAGCCGGTCAGCGCCTCGTAGAGCACCAAGCCGAGCGCGTACAGGTCGGTTCGACCGTCCACTCCCAAGCCTTCCACCTGCTCTGGGGCCAGGTAGGCGGCGGTGCCCACCAGCGTGCCCTCCCGGGTCAGGCCGTCGCCGACGGCGGCCTTGGCGATGCCGAAATCGGCGATCTTCACCCTGCCGTCCCGGCACAACAAGATGTTGGCCGGTTTGATGTCGCGATGGACCAGGTGCGACCCATGGGCGGCAGCCAGGGCGTCGCACACCGAGGTGCCAATGTGCAGTGCATCGTCGGGGCTGAGGCGCTCGTGACGGTCGAGGTGACGCCGCAGGGTGGTGCCGTCGACCAGCTCCATGACGATCGCCTCGACCCCGTCGGCGGAGATCGTGTCGAAGATCGAAACGACGTTGGGATGGGCCAGGCGGGCCGCCGCGATCGCCTCGCGCCGGAAGCGGGTGACCGAGGTGTCGGTCGCCAGGTGGGGGTGGAGGATCTTGACCGCCACCCGGCGATCCAGGACCAGATCGGAGGCCTCCCACACCTGGGCCATGCCACCGGTGCCCACCTTGCGCTCCAGGCGATAGCGCTCGCCGAGCATCGTTCCCGCAGGATAATCGGCCGACGGGGACGGCGAGTCGGTGGCGTTCCCGGGCATGGGGGTGAAGGTTACTGGCCGAGCGGTGCTCGGCTGGGCCATCACTGGCCTTCGGCGTGACGCTTTGCTCGTGCGGTGCGGATCCACCACAGGGCCAACACGGCGAGGGACGCCACCGACAGCGTCACACCCACCCCCGAAAAGGCGCGCGAGCGAACCTGAAACTCCTGGCGTTCGATCACGTCGGATCCCGTCGGCGTCAGGACGTCGGCGGTGACGCTGAATACGCCCGAGGTGACGACCTCGACCGAGACCTCCGATGTGGAGGCGCCAGGTGGCAGCGTCAGCTCGATGCGTCCGTCAGGGTCGGCGTCGGTGAACTTCAGGCGGTCGGATTGAACGCGAAGCGAGACGGTGACGGGGTCGGCCAGTTCGTTGCGGAACCGAAAGGGAACCTTGCTTCGGCGGGCTGCGAGCGTGATCGTGGACAGGTCGCCCAGCGACACCGAGTCGAGCACCGCCTGGGCCCCGCCGCGGCCGGCCAACGCGTAGGCCTCGGACTCGTCGGGGGACAGGCCGAGGTGGGGCGCCACCAGCAGCTGGCGCTGTGCCAGCTCGGCCGCCTCGTTGCCCGGGTCGAGCGTTGACGCCGCGTTGACCGCCTGCTGACCCCGGTAGGTGGCGAACTCCAAGGCCCCGAACTGGGTGACGGTGGCGTTGCGCAGGACGACCTCCGACTCCTTGGGTGGCCCCCCGTTTGATCTCGAAGCGGAGCTGGCTCGACCGACCGCCTTGACGAGCCCGTCGGCGTCGACCGGGGCGAGCACGCCCGTCGCCTCGCTCAACGAGGCGACGAGCGCTCCGAGCTGCCCGTCGGCCAAGGAGTCGGGCACGCGCAGCGCCACGACGTCGAAGGGGCCGGTGGGCCGGTCGGCGTCGGACCCGTCGGTCGGGTCGCCGAGCCGTTCCTCGTTGGCCAGGGGCGCGGCGCTGAGCAGCGCCAGCTGCCGGGCCACCCCGACGGCATCCACCGTGGGGTTCGTGTCGGGGTCGGCATCCGATCGATCAGTCTCGGTTGTGAGGTCGAAGTCGCTCACCGTCAGCGCCGGCAGCGACGCCTTGACGCTGCCCGTGTTGGTGTCCTCGGGTTGCTCGGTCTGGCGCGTCCGACGGTCGGCGGCGTTCACCGTCGTGCCTTCCACCGACGTCGCAGCGCCGGGTTGGTCTCCAGAACGGACGACGTTGGGATCGAGGAGCACGGTCGTGGCGCCCCGGTCGGCGAGGAACCCGACTGTGGGCGCGGCCAGCGTCCAGTCCGGCGGAACGAGGGCATCGTTCACCTCGACGTCGAGCAGGTCGGACAGCCGCCGCTGCGCCACGTCGTAGCTGATCGTCAGCGCCGGATTCTGGGCGACGTCGGCGGCTGCCCACACCCCCAGGTTGAGGGGCACATACGGGGAGGACAACCAGGTGGCACGATCGGCCACTTTCGCCAGCCCGTCGACGACCTGTGCCTCCTCGGGGGACCCGGCGATGGCCAGGGTGTCGAGCAGTTCGGCCGGCAACGACACCGACAGCGCCGATGTGTCGGCATCGGCGGGCACGGTGGCGAGCTGTTCGGTCAGCGCTCTCAGCTCGGTCAGGTCGCCGGTCGAGGGCTTGGCGGCGCCGTCGAGTTGTAGCGAGGGTCCACCGGAGATCGTGCGAATCAGATGAACCAGGCGGGGACGATCGGTGGGGGAGCGACCGAGACGAATGAGTGGCAGCGTGACGGTGTCGAGCTCGTCGCCGTCCTGGAGCAGTCGGACGCTGACCGGATAGATGCCGGCGTCGGGCAGGAAGACCCGGTCGCTGTCGCCGGCCTTCGAGCGCACCGGGATGGTGACGGTGGCGTTGCGGCGACCGTCCCCCGGGGTGGAATCGGGCACTTGACCGCCGACCAGTCCGAGCTCGGCGATGGTGGCTCGTTGTTCGGATCGGAGTGGCGGGCCGGGCTCGCCGTCGAGCGCCGACTCGATCGCTTCGGTCGTGTTGGGGATGAGGCTGTGCACCGTCCAGGCCAGCTCGTCGGTGAGGCGGAGGTCGGCGGTATCGACGCCGAAGCTGAACGTCCCGTCGGCGGGGACGAAGGTCGACGTGTCGACGATGCGCAGCGGTGGCGCGGAGGGGGCGCGCCCGGCTACCCCGGTACCGGCCTGCGCCGCGGGGAGGGGGCCGGCGAGCAGGCCGAGGCCTAACCCCACTGCGAGGCCGACGCCCACCTTCAGACGCGCCATCAGGGGGCGTCGGCCGCATGGCCGGGGCACCGCCGGGCCGAGGTTCATCGGCCCGCCGCAGCGTCGTCGGGGCGATCGTCGAGCCACAGGCCCATCACGGTCAACGGCCGCGACCGGCGCTGGAACCCCAGCTTGTCGTACAGCTCGAGGGCGGCGGAGTTCGAGCGCTGAGTGTTGACGAAGGCCACCCCGGCCATGTGCGACTTGGCCCAGGCCAGGCCGTCGACGGTCAGCGCCCGGCCCAGGCCCACTCCCTGGTGGTCCGGGTCGACCGCCAGACGCTGGATGAAGGCTTCGGACCCGGACAGTCCGACCACGCTGTAGGCGATGACCGAGTGGTGATCCCTCACCAGCCGCCCGCGGGCCCGGGGCGTCGCCCCGAAGGCCTCATCGAGGCCGGCCGAGTCCAGCTGCCAGAATTGCTGGAAGGCGCGCTCGTCGACGGCGAGTACCTCGCTGCGGTAGCGGAGACGAAACGAGCGCACCCGGTAGGTCGGCGCAGTCGGCAGGGTGGCCAGGTCGTGGGCGAGCACGATCAGCTCCTCGACCGGCTCGAACCCATGCTGAACGAACGGATGGAGATCGTCGTCGTGGAGGGCGGCGGTCAAGATGCGCTCGAAGCCTCGTTCGGTTGCCTCGGCGACGCATCGACCCACGCCCGTGGTGGTGGGGTGTGCACCGCGGGCATCGATCGACAGGTGGGCGACAACACCCTCGCCACGCCAGGGGGTCACCCGAAAGCGTTCGCCGCGCCAGGCGAGTGTGGAGGATCGAGCCATGGCAGTCGCGAGGTTAGTGCTGGCTCCGCTACGGTGACCGCACCCGAACCCGGGAGGATCGACATGCCATCGCCGAGGCACCTGCGACGCAACCGATGGTTCATGCCGTGACGGTGCTGGTCGTCACCAGCGATCGCTTCGCCGCACACGACACCGGTCGTTGGCACCCGGAGCGTGCCGCCCGCCTGACGGCCACCGCTGCGGCGCTCCGCGATCCGGAGTTTGAGGGCGCCCTGAGGGTGATCGAGCCACGACCGGCGACCGACGCCGAGCTGATGCTGGTTCATAGTGCCGAGCACGTCGGACGCATCCGCGTGCTGGCCAACTCGGGAGGCGGCTCGATCGACGCCGACACGCCGCTGGTGGCGGCGTCGCTGCCAGCAGCGCTCGCCGCAGCGGGCTCTGGGCTGAGCGCGATCGAGACGCTGTCGGCCCAGCCTGCCGGGCCGCCCTCCCCCGAGCTGGACACCGCCTTCTGCGTGGTCCGGCCCCCAGGCCATCACGCCACCGCCACGACGGCGATGGGCTTCTGTCTGTTCAACAACGTGGCCGTGAGTGCAGCGGCGTTGGCAGCGCGCGGCGAGCGGGTGCTGATCGCCGACTTCGATGCCCATCACGGCAACGGCACCCAAGACATCTTCTACGGGCGCGACGACGTGATGATGGTGAGTTGGCACGAGTTCCCTCAGTATCCGGGATCCGGCAGGATCGAGGAGATGGGGGCGGGCCGGGGGCTGGGCACCACGCTCAACATCCCTCTGCCAAGCGGTGCCACCGTCGAGCATTACCTGGCGTCGCTCGAGGGCCCGGTCGGCGCAGCGATCGAGGCGTTTGCCCCCACGTGGGTGCTGATCTCGGCGGGCTACGACGGCCACCGGCGCGACCCCCTTTGCGGGCTGGCGTTGACCGACGCCGACTTCGGGGCACTCACCGGCGCATTGCTCGGCTGGTCGACGCCCGGCAGGCGCATGCTGTTCCTCGAGGGGGGCTACGACCTCGAGGCCCTGCGGGATTCGTTGCGCGCCACGCTCTCGACGATCACCGACGCCGGGCTCCCCCCGGTCGACCGGCCCTCCTGGGGCGGCCCGGGTGCCGAGGTCATCGCCAGCCTCGACGCGGCGCGCCGCCGCCTCGACCTGCCGGCCTGAGGCCCTGCGGCCCCGCCTGTCTGCAGCCCCGACAGCCTCTTGTAGCCTCGCTGCGGTGATCCCGACCCGACTGGCGTCCTTACTGGACAGCCTGCGCCCCCTGGCCGAGCGCTTCAGCGCCCGCGATCATCGCCTGTACCTCGTCGGCGGCTCGGTGCGCGACCTGCTCTTGGGCGGCGACCGCCTGCCCGAGGACCTCGACTTCACGACCGACGCCTCGCCCGAGCAGATCAAGGCGACGCTCGGCGGGTGGGCCGACGCCCTGTGGACCCAGGGCGAACGCTTCGGCACCATCGGGGCGATGGCCGCCGGGGTGACCGTGGAGATCACCACCCACCGGGCCGAGGTGTACCACCCGGAGAGCCGCAAGCCCGAGGTGACCTTCTCGGCCGACGTCGTCGACGATCTGGCCCGGCGCGACTTCACGGTCAACGCGATGGCACTCGAGGTCACCGGCACGGCGCCCGAGCTGATCGACCCCTTCGACGGTGCGGCCGACCTGGCCGCCTCGCGGCTGCGCACCCCGTCCGGGCCTCAGGTGTCCTTCGGGGAGGATCCGCTGCGCATGATGCGGGCGGCGCGCTTCATCGCCTCCCACCACCTGGTGCCCGATGACGACGTCGTCCAGGCGGTGCGCGACATGGCCGAGCGACTGTCGATCGTGTCCCCCGAACGCATCCGCGACGAGCTGAACAAGCTGGTGGTCGTTCCGGACCCCTCGCCCGGCCTGTGGTTTCTTCACGACACCGGTCTGGCCGCCCAGTTCTTTCCCGAGCTGCCGGCGCTGCGCGTCGAGCAGGACCCGATCCACCGCCACAAGGACGTGCTCGCCCACTCGATCGCGGTCGTCGCCAAGACTCAGCCCGAGCTGGTCGTGCGCCTGGCGGCGCTGTTTCACGACGTGGGCAAGCCGGACACCCGATCGTTCTCCTCGGGCAAGGTGAGCTTTCATCACCACGAGGTGGTCGGGGCCCGCATGACCAAGGCCCGCATGCGGTCCTTGAAGTACTCCAACGAGCTGGTGTCCGACGTCAGCCGGCTTGTCTACCTGCACCTGCGGTTCCACACCTACCAGATGGGCTGGACCGATTCGGCGGTGCGTCGCTTCGTGCGCGACGCCGGCCCGCTGCTCGACCGGCTGGTCGATCTCACCCGCTCGGACTGCACAACCCGCAACCAGCGCAAGGCCCAGGAGCTGTCGCGCCGCATGGACGCGCTCGAGGAGCGGATCGAGGTGCTGGCGGTCGAGGAGGAGCTGGCCGCCATCCGTCCGGATCTCGACGGCAAGGCGGTGATCGAGTTGCTCGGCATCGAACCGGGTCCGGTGGTCGGTCGTGCACTCAACCACCTGCTGGAGCTGCGCCTCGACGAGGGTCCCCTCGAACCCGAGCGGGCCGAGGCCGAGCTGCTCAAGTGGTGGGCCGACCAGAACGCCTGACGCCAGGCCCGATACTTCCGTAGTGGGGAGCCCAGAGCGCGCTCTGGCGGTCGTGCGGGCTCCCGAGTTCGGGGTTTGGCGTTATCCGCCGTCCTTGCGGCCCCGGAAGATCACGGTTTCGGGCAGCCAGCGGCGGGCGGGATGAAAGTGCTGGGAGTTGGCCGACCCGGGGACGGGGAAGGGCTCGGCGAGCGTATCGACCCGAAAGTTGGTGCGGGCCAGGGTGGTGAACACTTCGGAGATCGGGTGCAACAGCACCTCGCCCACCTCGCCGGCCACCCGCCAGTTGATCGTGTCCGCCGACGGATACGGGGTGGCGAGGACCGGCCGTTCGTAGTCGTCGGGCTCGGTGAGGTGCGCCACCGGATGAGGCAGCGACACCAGAAACACGCCGTCGGGCCGCAGCACCCGGTGCACCTGGCGAAACACCCGGCTGAGGTCGTGCTCCCGGGCCATCGCGTAGATCGACACGCACAGGTCGACGCTGTCCGCCCGGATGAACGCCAGGTCGGCGAGATCCGCCTGATGGAGTTCCACCCGAACCTCGGCCTCGTCGGCCAGCGCTCGCGTGCGCCGCAGCCGGGCGGTGGAGGGCTCGACCGCAATCACCCGGGCGCCGGCGCGGGCCATGGCGACGGTGCCGGCGCCACCGCCGATGCCCAGCTCGAGCACCCGGCGACCCTTGAGGTTGCCGAGCAGGCGTTGGTGGTTGGCGTGGTCGAGGTCGGGGCCGAGCTCGACCAGGTCGGTCTGCTGGCTCAGGCCGTGGGGAAAGCTGGTCGGCGGTAGCCCGGGGGCGGGCGCGTCAGGGGTCAGCAGCAACGGGCGGGGTCCAAGATTGCCGGCGGAGGGATGGCGGCGGGAGCGACGCAAGGCCGGGCGATTTTCGAGGCTGGACACGCTGCCAGTCTGACCCGCGCACCCCGGTGGTGTGGGCGATGGTGGGGGTCGCCACGGGTAGGTTGTCGGCCCATGGAGCAACTTTGGGCTCAGCTACCCGGGCGCACGACGCCCTCGGGTGAGGTGGATTACCGCATCTCGCGGCAGTCCACCCTGCGGAGCCTGGCCGCTGGTGAAGTCGAGCGCTCCGAGGTGTGCGACGCCCAGCGCGAGCTGATGCGGGTGGCCCTCGGCTGCTCGGAATCGGCCGACGGGGTCTGCCCGGTGTGCTCCTCATCCGACGGCCTGCGCCTGGTGCGCTACGTCTTCGGTCCACGGCTCGGGCCGGGTGGGCGGGCGGTGGCGTCGGCCAGGGAACTCAAGGCGATCGGACGTCGCAAGGGCGAGTTCCGGTGCTACGTCATCGAAGTGTGCACCGCCTGTGCGTGGAACCACCTGCTGCGCACCTTTCTCGTGCCGCAGCTGAGCTGACGGCGTGAACCTGTTGGGTTCACGCCGTCGGCAACCGTCTGCGGGAGGGTGACCGGGCCCGGTTTCTGAGTGTCCGACGGCACATTGATGACGGGTCGGTCCCCGTCGGCCCTGCGCACGGGGCAAAATGGTCCGGTCATGCCCGAAACGCCCCCCACCAAGCGCAGCCTGTTCTGGCGTAGCCGCCGACTCTGGTACTCCGCTGTGGTCGTCATCGTGCTGGGCGCTGGGGGCGTGTGGCGCCTGCTCGACCAGCTGGAACTGCCCGAAACGACGCTGAACCCGCTGGCGAGCACCTCGTTGATCTGCGATGCGTCGGTGCCGGTCGGCGAGTGCGACGCCGACAATGCCGCCGGCCAGATCTTCTCGGGCACCGAGAGCCTTCCGTTGGCCTACGACGACATCCCGCTGGTGGTCAAACAGGCGGTGGTTGCGTCGGAGGATCGGAAGTTCTTCGAGCACCAGGGCCTCGACCCGTTCGGTATCGCCCGCGGCCTGTACCAGAACTCCAAGGGCGGCGGCAGCTTGCAGGGTGGCTCGACGATCACCCAGCAGTACGTGAAGCTGGCCTACCTCGAGAACAAGCGCTCGCTGGTGCGCAAGGTGCAGGAGTCGGTGCTGGCGCTGAAGCTCGAGCGCTCCATGCCCAAGGAGAAGATCCTCGAGAACTACCTCAACAAGGCGTTCTACGGGCGTTCGGCGACCGGAATCGAGGCGGCGGCCCGGGTGTACTTCGACAAGCCGGCGGCCGACCTGTCCGCCTCGGAGGCAGCGTTTCTGGTCGGCCTGGTGCGCAACCCGGCGCGGGCGGAACCGACCGAGCATCAAGAGACAGCGGTGAACGTGCGCAACTCGGTGTTGGCCGCCATGGTCGAGGAGGGCTACCTCCCGCAGTCGACCTACGACACCGAATCCAAGCTGCTCGTCGTCACGACCGACCCCTCGGCAGGGGAGTCCAACGGCAACTCGCCGCGCAACTTCACTATCCCCGACGATCTCAAAGCGGTGGGGTACGAGTACATCCTGGCGCAGGCCCGCACCCAGGCGAAACAGTTGCTCGGCGGCGACGACGCCGCGGCCGACCTGGTCAACGAGGGTGGCGTCCGCATCTACACGACGATCAACCCCGACTGGCAGAAGAAGGCCTACGCGGCGATCTATGGCCGTCTGCCCGACCCTGCGGGCGACCCGGACGGCGCGATGGTGACCCTCGACAAGCTCGGAGCGGTGCGGGTGATGGTCGGTGGTCGCGACTACGCCCGCAGCAACGTCAACCTGGCGATGGGCACCGAGGGCGGCGGTTCGGGCCGTCAGCCGGGATCGACGTTCAAACCAATCGTGCTCGCCGAGTTCATCAAGCAGGGCTACAACCTGGACAGCACCTTCGACGGACCGCCGCGCATCATCGTCCCCGAGGCCAACATCGACGGCACCGACTGGCGCGTGGACAACTACGGCTACGTCGACGCAGGCCGGGTGACGGTGCGGGAGGCCACGAAGAAGTCGATCAACACGATCTACGCCCAGATGATGGAGCAGGTCACCCCCGAGAAGGTGGTCGAGCTGGCCGCCAACCTGGGCCTGGGCGACTTCAACCCCGACCCGTCGCTGGTGCTGGGCACCAGCGAGGTGTCACCGGAGGCCCTGGCGGCCGCCTACCTCACCTTCGACAACGACGGCACCTTCACCGAACCGTTCCTGGTGTCGCACATCGATGGCGCCGACGGAACCGCACTGTGGGATGCGAGCGGGGAAGGCAACATCACCCGGCGATCGGTGATGGACCCGGCGGTGGCCAAGTCGGTGTCGTCGGCACTTCGCGGCGTGGTCGCCCAAGGCTCCGGTCAGAACGCGGCGCTCGCCAACACCCAGGCTGCGGGCAAGACCGGTACGACCCAGGACAGCCGCGACGCATGGTTTGCCGGGTTCACCTGCAACGTCGCCAACGTCGTGTGGATGGGCTACCCCGAGGGTCAGCAGCGCATGACCAACGTCGACGGGGAAAAGTCGGTGACCGGCTCCAACGTGCCCGCCAGGATCTGGCACGACCTGATGAGCCAGATTGCCGACGACGACCCCGGCTGCGACTTTCCGGCGGCCAACGGAGGCCCGAACGTCGTGGTCGGGCCCACCCTCGAGCGGATCCCGATCACCGACGAGAAGGGCGAGTTGGTGCTCGACGACGAGGGTGTCCCTGTGTTCAACCCGGTCCCGTCGGTTCCCGACCGAGACAAGGGCACCTCCGGCACCGGGTCGGCATCGACAGGCGGCGGCACCAGGACCGGCACGAGGACCGGCACTCAAACCGGCAACAAGACCGGCGGCGGAACCTCGACGGGCACCGGTGGATCGAGTGGTACCACCGGGGGCGGGTCGACCGGTTCTTCAGGGTCGGGCCCGACCGCCCCGCCGTCGACAGCGGCACCACCCGAGGGGACCGAGCAGCCTCCGACCGATGGCGGGGCCGGCGATGGCGGTGCCACCACCGGCACCGATGGTGCCGAGTCCCCCGACGTCGGTTAGTTCCCTCTACCTCTGGCCAAGGTGGGGATAGTTGGCCACGCACGAGGCGCACCACGCCTCGATGTCGTCGTCCACACTCGCCGCCTCGAGGTCGTCGGGTGCGTCGGGATCGAGGTACACGCGCCGCACCGGCTCGGTGTCCACGTCGGTCGAGGCGCAGTTCTCGCACTCGGTGATGGGGGCAGGCGTCGTGCTCATCGGGGGGAGGGTACCCCCGAGGTCGCACCCGCACTAGGGTGGGGTATCCGGCCGGCAGCCTTCGGGCGCTGGACCAAAGGAGGAAACATGAGTGATCGTCCGACCGTTCCTCAGATCCGCGCCCGTAAGGTGCGCGACGGCGCCGAACCGTTGGTCATGGTGACCGCCTACGACGCGCCCTCGGCCCGCATCGCCGACGCTGGAGGGGTCGATCTGATCCTCGTCGGCGACTCCCTGGCGATGGTGGCCCTTGGCTACGACGACACCCTGACGGTGACGATCGACGACATGGCCCATCACACCGCAGCGGTCGCACGGGCCAAGCCCGGCGCGCTGATCGTTGGCGACCTGCCCTGGATGAGCTATCACACCGGGCCCCACGATGCCGTCCGCAACGCCGCCACGCTGGTGCGCGCCGGTGCCCAGGCGATCAAGCTGGAAGGTGGTGCCAAGCGGGTACCGGTGATCGATGCCATCGTCGACGCCGAGATCCCGGTGATGGGGCACCTCGGCCTGACACCCCAATCGATGCACGCCATGGGCGGCTTTCGGGTGCAGGCCAAGACCTCCGACGCCGCCATGGCGCTGGTCGAGGAGGCCAAGGCGCTCGAACACGCCGGCTGCTTCTCGATCGTGTTGGAGGGGATCCCCGATGTCGTCGCCAACCTGGTGACCGAATCGGTCAGCGTTCCCACGATCGGTATCGGCGCCGGTGCGGGCACCGACGGCCAGGTGTTGGTGTTCACCGACCTGCTCGGCCTCGACCCCTCGCGCCCACCGAAGTTTGTGCGGCGCTACGCCGAGGGCTACGACCACCTGACCGGTGCCGTCGCCGGGTACGTGGCCGACGTGCGCTCGGGGGCGTTCCCCGCCGACGCGGAGACCTATCACGCCTCGGCTGAGACGACGGAAACGCTGGCGATCTACGGCGGCACCCCCGGGGACTCCTGAGGCGAGCCATCCGAGGGTCGGTCCCCGGTGACCGCGACCCAATGACAGGGCCACCGTCGGCGGTCATGCTGTGTCGATGAGGAACCTGACCTGCGCCCGGTCTACGCTCGTTCGCTTGCGTGATCCCCTGGCCCCGGAGATTCCGGGGTCCGATCGGCCCGATGGGCCGTGGTCCACAGGGAGGTATGAGATGAACCGCGCCTACGAAATGATGGTCATCATCGACACCGATGTTGCCGACGCCGATAACAAGGTGATCGTCGACCGGGTCGAGGCCCTGATCAACGATGCTGGTGGTGAACTGACCAAGACCGACCGGTGGGGTCGGCGTAAGTTCGCCTACCTGATCAACCACAAGGCCGAGGGTTATTATGTCGTCTTCGACTTCACGGCCGATCCGGCCAAGCTCGAGCCGATGGAACGCTACCTTCGACTGCACGACGACGTCGTCCGACACAAGATCTTCCGCCTGCCCGACGCCGAGGCCGAACGCCGGACCTTGGCCGCCGTGGCCGCCGACGACTGAGGAGCACCCCTATGGCGACGAACACCGTCACGATCATCGGAAACATCACGCGCGACCCCGAGTTGCGCTTCACCCCGAGCGGCCAAGCGGTCGCCAACTTCGGGGTGGCCGTCAACCGGCGCTGGCAGAATCGCCAGACCAACGAGTGGGAAGAGGCGACGTCGTTCTTTGACATCGTCGCCTGGGCCCAACTCGGCGAGAACGTCTCGGAGTCCTGCCCGAAGGGCACGCGTGTGATCGTCACCGGTCGCCTGGACCAGCGCAGCTGGGACGGCCCCGAAGGCGATCGCCGCTCCAAGGTGGAGATCGTGGCCGATGAGGTGGCACCCAGCCTGCGCTGGGCATCCGCCGAGATCACCAAGAACGAAAAGCGTAATCCCGGCGACGGTGGGTTCAGCGGAGGAGGAGGCGGCGGCGGTAGCGCTGCGGCCCCGCCCCCTGCAGCACCCCCAGCTGGATACAACTACGACGAGGAGCCCTTCTAATGGCACGCCCACGCCGCCCCAAGCCCAAAGAGTCCACCCGACGCACCAAGAAGAAGGTGTCGATCCTCAACACCGAGAGCATCGACTACGTCGATTGGAAGGACGTCAACCTGCTGCGTCGCTTCCAGTCCGATCGGGCCAAGATCCGTGCCCGTCGGGTCACCGGTAACAATACCCAGCAGCAGCGTCAGATAGCGGTCGCCATCCGCAATGCCCGCGAGATGGCCCTCCTGCCCTACACCAACCGCGTGACCACCCATCGCGGTGGCGGCGGTGGACGCGGCGGCGGTCGCGATCGTGGCGAGCGCGGTGATCGTGGCGACCGCGGTGACCGAGGTGATCGTGGCGAGAGCAGCGATCGCGGTGGCCGGGACGAAGGGTCGTCGGAGGACCGGGACACCGGCACCGGCGACACCGAGGCCCCAGTGGTGGAGACGAGCACCGAGGAAGTGACGTCATGAAGCTGATCCTTCGTGCCGATCTGGCCGACCTGGGCAAGCGCGGCGACCTGGTCGAGGTCGCCGACGGCTACGCCCGCAACTACCTCATTCCCAAGCACCTGGCCATGCCGTCCACCCCCGGCGCGTCGGCTCAGGCCGACTCGATGCGGCGAGCCCGGGACCAGCGCGACGCTGCGGCCCGCGAGCAGGCCGAGGAGATGGCGACCAAGCTGGTCACCGCAGCGATCACGATCACGGCCAAGGCCGGTGCGTCGGGCAAGCTGTTCGGTTCGGTCACCAACGCCGACGTGGCCGACGCGATCGCCGAGCAGACCGGTTACGAGGTCGATCGCAAGGTCATCCACCTCGAGGACCAGCACCTGCGCTCGCTGGGCAGCCACACGGTCACGTTGCAGCCGCACAGCGATGTGTCGTTCCCGGTCAACGTCGAGGTTGTCTCGGCCTGACCGGCAGCCGCCGGTGGCGGGTGGGCCCCGACGGGTCTATCCACACGGCATCCACAGCTGTGATCAACCCGATCATCCACCCATGATTTGGGCAGGTGATCGGGTTGTCGCGTCCACAGGTGATGTGGACAACCGAGCCGACCCTGTGGGCTTCGTTCGTTGTCGGTGGGTGGCACCATGATGGAACGATGACCGCGACCGCTTCGCACTACACGGACGCTCGACCCGGAAACGGGGCGGAGCGCTCCGGACCCTCCGCCGGGCGCGGTGGGCGCCAACCCCCCCACAACCTGGCGGCCGAACGGTCCCTGCTGGGTTCCATGTTGCTCAGCCCGGCGGCGATCGGCGACGCACTGCAGCGCTTGGACGCGTCCGACTTTTACCAGCCAGCGCACAGCCACGTGTTCGACGCCATCGCCGGCCTGTATGCGGCTGGGTCGCCGGTCGACTCGGTGCTGGTCGCCGACCAGCTGACCCGCAACTCGCTGCTGGACAGCATCGGAGGGGTCGGCACGATCATCGAGCTGCAGGGCTCGGCCGCCGCCGTCTCCAACGCCGCCTACTACGCCAAGGTGGTGGAGGAGAACGCCCTGTTGCGGCGCTTGATCGCCACCGCCTCGGAGATCTCCGAGCTGGGCTTCCAGCCGGCCGACGACGTGTCGCAGACGATGGACCGGGCCGAGTCGCTGATCTACCAGGTGGCCCAACGCCGGGTGACCGACACGCTGGTGCCCCTGCGCGACCTGCTCGGCGACACGCTCGACCGCTTCGAGCAGATGTACGAGCAGGCCGGCGCGGTCACCGGCACGCCGACCGGCTTCACCGACCTCGATACCAAGCTCTATGGCCTCCAGCCCGGCGCACTCGTCGTGCTGGGCGCTCGTCCCGCCATGGGCAAGACCGCGCTGGCGTTGGCGATCGCTCGCAACGCTGCGATGTCGGCGGGCAAGTCGGCGGTGTACTTCAGCCTGGAGATGAGCCACCTCGAGCTCACCCAGCGGCTGGTCTCGATGGATGCCCGGGTCGACTCGAGTCACCTGCGCAACGGCAAGGTGTCCGACTCGGACTGGACGCGCATTACCCGGTCGCTGGGACGCCTCGGCGACGCGGACCTGTGGATCGACGACAACGCCAACCTGACCGTCATGGAGCTGCGGGCCAAGGCCCGCCGCCTGAAGTCGGAGCTGGGCGGCTCGCTCGGGCTGATCGTCGTCGACTACCTCCAGCTGATGAGCGGGCCCGGTCGGGCGGAGAACCGCCAGACCGAGATCGCCGAGATCAGCCGTGGGCTGAAGGTGCTGGCCCGCGAGATCGATACGCCGGTGTTGGCGCTGTCCCAGCTATCGCGTTCGCTCGAGCAGCGGGCGGACAAGCGGCCGATGCTGTCCGACCTGCGCGAGTCCGGCTCGATCGAGCAGGACGCCGACGTCGTCTTGTTCCTATACCGCGACGAGGTTTACAACCCCGACACGCCCGATGCCGGGCTGGCCGAGGTGAACATCTCCAAGCACCGCGCCGGGCCCACCGGCACCTGCCGACTGGTCTTCCTGCCCCACCACACGCTGTTTGAGAACGAGGCTCGCGAGGAGCACTGAGCTCACTCCCGCTGAGCCCAGCAGCTGAGCAACTACTCTCACCCCCAGTCGATTCGGGGCGCTGGCGCCTCGCAAAGGGGACAGCGTGAGCACACCGGAAACCGCCGCAACGATCTGGGAGCTCGTCGAGGCCAGGGCGGTGGCGTCGCCCGACGCCATCGCCCTGATCGACGAATCCGACACCCGGATCAGCTGTGCCGAGCTGCGCGATGAGGCGCTGCGCACGGCCGCCGGGCTGGCCGAGATGGGCGTCGGCGAGAACACGCCGGTCACCTGGCAGCTGCCGACGACGATCGACGCCATCGTCATCTCGCTGGCGCTCGCCCGGCTGGGTGCGCTGCAGAACCCGATCCTGCATATCTATCGGGAGCGGGAGCTGGGCGTGGCGATCCGTCGCACGCGGCCCGAGCTGGTGATCGTGCCCGGCGAATGGATGGGCACCGACTTCGCCGCCATGGCCGCAGGCGTCATCGACTCGCTCGACGGCGCCGTTCCGGAGGTGCTCAACCTCGCCGATGGCCGCCCCAGCGGCGACCCGGCCACCCTCAGCCCGTTCGTGGCCCCGGCCGATCCGGCGACCACCGTGCGCTGGATCTACTACACCTCGGGCACCACGTCGGAGCCCAAGGGCGTGCGCCACACCGATGCCACGCTGCTCGCCGGCGGTCGTGGCCTGGCCGCAGCGGTCGACCTCGGCCCCGATGACGTTGGGTCGATGGCCTTTCCCTATGCCCACATCGCCGGGCCCGACTACCTGATCATGTGCCTGCACTCCGGGTTTCCGGTCGTGCTCATCGAGGCCTTCAACCCGCCGAAGGCGGTCGAGACCTACAACCGCTTCGGCGTGACGATGATCGGCGGATCGACCGCGTTCTACCAGATGTTCCTGGCCGAGCAGGCCAAGACCCCGGGCGAGAAGTTCATCCCCACGCTCAAGTTGATCTCGGGCGGCGGGGCGCCCAAGCCGCCCGAGCTCGCCGCCCGCATCCGCGACGAGATCGGCGTGCCGGTGTGCCACGGCTACGGCATGACCGAGGTGCCGATGATCTCCCAGGGGTCACCACGCGACACCGAGGAGCAGCTGGCCAACACCGAGGGGGCGCCGGTGCCCGGCTGCGAGGTCCGCATCGTGACCGAGG
>CXWK01011332.1_pt1 | contig 23302 bp, 22 predicted proteins | sample 590851 | NCBI WGS metagenome assembly CXWK01 (sample SAMEA3498364, study PRJEB10139) | wastewater metagenome | biome: wastewater treatment plant; material: activated sludge | place: Denmark | collected 2014-08-01
TTCTTCATCCCCTCTTGAGCGATGTATCCTCTAACGTATCGCTCCAGTTGGGAACCAGGACTGATGTAGAAGTGGACATCGACTCCGTGCCTTGCAAACTCTTCCAGTAGGAAACCCTGTTGCCAATCCGCGTTTCGCGATAGTCTGTCAATGTCCTCAAGAATGAGGTGGTTCGCTCTCGGATTAGTAGCTACTTCGTGCCTGAGTCTCAAGAGGGCGGGGCGATGCTCGAATTCAAATCCCGTATAGCCATCGTCAAAGGAAATCAGCGCAAAAGGAACTCTCAAGCTGTCTCTTTGGGCCGTCAAATGAACGTTTTCGATCTGACGGGTAAAGGATGAGCCTTGCTCGACTTGACGCTCCGAAGATGCCCGAAGGTAAGCGTAGGACTCCTCCCCTTTTGGGTCTCCTAAATATCCCTCAACCGAAAGCCGTTGAAACTCACTCGCAAGGTCGTTCATTTACACACTTGAAGCTAAAATGTATTTTAAAATCGAGTAATCCTACCATACTCTAAATGTATCATGGTGTATCATAGTGTCTCAAGAAAGCACAAAACCGTCAACCCAACAGTGGTTTACACCAACGGAGGCTGCCGAGTATCTTCGGGTGTCTCGTCCGACAATCTATCGCTATATGCGTGATGGTATTCTTCCATACTACGAACTTCCCAAGGCGGGTCGTCGTCTGAAGCGTCAGGACTTGGATGCACTTCTTCAGCCATCCCCTCCAGAAAGTAGTTGATCAGAATGTCTATAACGGTCGTCATATAGGTCGTGTCCATTTGCTCTCCTTCGGTCTCGGTAAGTGCGTCCTTGCAGATGTTCGACGATCTTGCCGATATAGAAACCGGCGCACATCTGCCTTTCGGTTGGGTTCATCTCCTTTGCCCAATCCTCAGTAGGAAATGGTGGGCACTCCGACAAATCGATTCTCTTAGGGTCAAAAGAGGAACAGTCGCGCCTTGGGGCGCAGCATTCAACGCAACGCTCGTTCATGGCGTTGGTGCATATTTCTCCGCACCAGACGGGTGGGATTGCAACTCTCTTGCCCATACTCTAAAATGAATAGACGTAATGCTCTGACCGTGGTGACACGGCCGAGCTTAGAAGGGCTCCAGCCGTGTAAGGTTACTTACTAACCTGTTCCTGTGATGCACTGTCGTCCTTACGGATGACAGGTTGCGCAAAAGGCTTGACCAGAACAAGCGATCCACAGTTATGGCTGCAGAGGTAACTCTCCCAGCCGTCCTGCGTCTCCCGCTCCGGAAACCTTTCCAACTGTGACCTGCAAAGAGGACACGGTCTGTACGGGAACTTATACATCAGCTATCACCACCCTTCTAAGCCCAGCCACTCAAACGGGTCGAACCCGACTGAGCCAAATGGGAACCACTCATCAACCTTCGTCAATTATTTGGGTATTGAAATCCATAAATTCCTCTGTCAAAATGAGCTGTGCACTCCTAAATAGTTAGAATGGTGTGCCAGAATTTCAGACTTGTATCTGTCTTGTCGCTCAAATAGTTAGAAGTAGCGAGGACAGATCAAGTCACTAGCCGTACTGTGTACGGCCGGAACCCAAAGAAGAGGGATCAGACCGTACATGCCTTACACCTTCGTCACTACCTGACTGAAGGGTTTCTCGTCAAAGAAAAGATCGCGCTCAACACCTAGACCCAAAGGGCCTCTGTAAGCTTCGAGCTCCTCCAGCGAGAATGAGCCCCATTCGTCATTCCAGTCACCGAAGATGGACACGTAACCGAAGAAGACCTTGGCTTTAGGATCGTACTCGGTGGCGTACCACGTCCCTGCTCCACAAGGATTAAAGAACTTGGCAACCACTACCGGATCCTCTTGGTCGCTTTGATCGCCGACTTCAGCAAAGCGTCTCTCCAGTTGCTTGGTCATTAACCTCACTAATCATCACCCCCTTTCTTTGGGTTCCAACCCACCCAAACAGGTCATGGCACGTCAGACGTGCTCATGCCTGATTGAGCCTAAACAGTCGGGCGCTGAGGTGGTTCTTTCTTGATCGCTCTTCTGTTTATCACCTCAAGGGCGTCCTTAATTGGAATCGCGTGTCTTCGTAGCACCCTCTCTTTGATTACCCCTAGCGGTTCGGGTAGCGGTTCTCTGGGTCTTTCCGAAGTCCTTTCAATGTACTGCACATGCCTTTCTTCCGTTCCCTCATCGATGTACCGCTTTAAGATGAGTTCTCTTTGACCCAGGTGTTGTATCCAGTTGGCAAGACTTAGGTACTGCCCTCGGTCTGGTTCAGCAATCGAGTGTTCTCCTTCAGAAGGTCGCTTACTCGATTTCGGGTTATACCGAAACAGTTGTTGCGCTATCTCGTAAGACTCTTTGTGCGAGTCGATCCCAAAGCAGGCGACGTTCCCCAAGGCCCAAATCTTTGCCCGTAAATCGTCGTCGAGTTGAGCGAGCATCTGAATAATGACAATAATCTGAAGCTTTCTGCTTCGATAGCGCGGTGAAACCTTTCCGATTTCATCTGCCATTCCCTTGATCTCAAGAAGCATCGGAACTTCATCAATGACCAGCAAAACCGACTTTTCTCCAGGGTCGTGGGGAGTCCGCTTGTTAATGATGGCGAGGATTTGGCTATAGACATCGGTGAATAGAATGCCCATCGCCCGCTCCTGATTGATAAGCGCCTCTCCGCTTACGAGCACAATCTGCCCTCGCTCAATTGCCTCTTTCGGAGTCCACGCCGGTGTGTGGTAGCCCACCCTAGCCCGAATCGCTTCAGGTTCAATAGCGCCAAGAGCCGACCGTAGCGAGTAAGAACGAAGTTCCCGCTCGTGGTCGCTTATCGAGTCGCTTAAGAATTGATTCTCAAAATACCACTTGGCTTCAGGCACCTTATGCCCAAACCTCTTACAGGTTTCCCGAAGCCAAGCAGGGTTCATCAGTAGCTTCTTTGCCTCTGTGATCTGCCATGAATACCCATCGCTACCTGCCATAGCGCTTATAAGCCTATACAGTTGCGGAGCAACTTCACTTAGGGCAATGCCACCCAAGATCGGGTTCAGCTTGACCAGCTCCTCGTTTAGGTTTTTAAAGTTCTCAACCACTCTTTGAATTTGTTCTTCCATGCCGATGCCGTAACTTCTTGAGAAGAATGGAAACGGCACAACTAGCTCAGGATCACCCAGACGGTCAAAGACAATGCGTTTGTCGATAAGCTCATGTAACGGTTCCGGCAATTGATAGGTCATCTTTATGAACTCATCGGTGAACGATCCCGAGGCGTCCAGAACAAAGACGGGTTTGTCGGGATATGTGAGCGCGTATTCCATCGCCCACATTGCGCTTCTTACGGTCTTACCCGAACCTGGCCGACCGATGATAAGTCCTCCACGAGCCAGGCTCTCAAAGTGGAGCCTATCGTCACTCCCTTCACGCAGGTTCGGTATGGCTGGGTAGCTTCGTTTTCCCCAAAGAAGCTCTGTCAGTTTTGGCATAGTTATTCGAGCGGATACGTCCGTCCGTCGCCTCCCCAGATGTATGCACAAGTTGTCAACTGCTCGCCAAGTGGCACCTCGAAAAAGGTTTGTGCGTCTATGGCATAGAAGCTCTCGTCTAGCTTCTCGGCAAATCTCACAACTTCGTGTTTTGGTGCTTCGACCACGAACAGGTAGAAGGGGTTATGAAACATCCCCTGAAAACTCTTTAGCTCTTGCCGATACATCTCAAGTTTGCGGTTCATGGCCTTTACGCGCCTGAAGTTGTCGGCTGATGTGTACTCAAAAAGCAGAGTCCCGTTTGTGTGGACGATCCCCCACTCTGGAATTGCTCTATGTCCATGCCGTCTAAAGAAACGTTCGCTGATATACACTCCGTCGTTTGACTGCTTGAATCGAAGTAGCGCCTTCGTACAAGCTAATCCATGTGGGATATGCTCGATACTCGCTTTCTGACTGGCTGTGTAGACCAGCTTTCTGCCGTATTGGACTGCCCGCAGTCTCTTTCTCTTTGAACGAGTCTAGGAAGCGTGTACTCCGTTCTCTTCCATCGCTTGCGCGTAGAGGTAAACCACTGCGTGAAATCCAAAGCTTCAGACCACAGAAATAGCTCAGCTACGCTCATATACTGTTTCTGACAGAGTGTAAGTTGCTTCATCTCTACTTCTTTGGTGGGATATAGATGTTGCTCCACCCATATCCCACCAATTGCGTCTCAGAAGATAACCGCTCGAACGACAAACACTGTCAGGTGGGCAAGTAGGAGCCAGCCGATTACGTTCATCGCAAAGGCGGCCGTCCAGCAGGCCATGTAAAGTGCTCGTTGAAATTGCATCGGTAGACCGCTACGAATAGCCGTTTCAGTCCACTCCTGAGCCATTTCACGACTCGTAGACAGTGAGCCTCGGATGGTGCTGACAAGCGAGAGGGCAGTCAGCCAAAGACTCTGCTGTACGGCCCAGAATACGTAGGGGGCTGAAGTTCTTACAAACGTCCGAATCAGCCTGAGGGATCGACCCAAGAGTAGATTTGCACCCATTGCTCTGTCTCCTCACAAACGATCACAAGCGACGGATCCAAAAGGACTGCGCCCGATAGGAGCCCTACAGCACCCAGAGTTGACACCGAAGGAACCGCTATCGGCGCTACTACCGCCGTGGTCACAACAGCAGGAGCAGCAATCGCTCCAATGAGGACTGCGCTCAGTGCTACCGCGCTTATCACACCGGCAATCGCTAACGGCGACATCCGCTTTCTTCGGGGCGTTCCTTCCCGTTGTTCCTCGGCCACCTGAATCTCATGACCGATGATTACTTGGCACGCACGGACGCCTTCTTCGTGCAGAAATGCCAAGCGCCTAAGACCTTCCTTGGGAATCACGACCCTTTCAGACTCGTAGGGGTAGTAGACCCAACCTATCCCTGGTCTAGGAGCATCGATCTTGCCCCTAATTGCCAACTCAAAAAAGATGCAGTTGTGCTTAGTTCCGATTTCGATTACCCGCTTGGCGTCCAGCACGGTTGCCGTTGTCACGTTCATTTGCTTAACTCCTTGACAGAATTTAAAATCTACTTGACTGTGCATTCATAATGTACTTTGGGTGCCATTTGATTGGAGCGGGTTAGGGGTGTTTAAGCATTCAAACGGTGCAGTTAAACAGTTGAACGCGGTTGTCGGGGGTAAAAATGGCTCAATCCGCCCTTCGAGACCTGATTTGTCGGCCTTAGGCAGCTTGAGGACGGTGACCAACTGGCTGACCGAGAGGTAGAGTTGGTTCACCAGTTCTGCATATACCGGCAACGGGCTACATCAAGTAATCAGTTGCATGGCTCGATTCAAGGAAAGATGGCAACGCCTCGTATTGATAAGGAAGGGAGACCCCATACGAGAAAGGCATCTGCATCAACGGTACGAAGTCATTTATTGGTCATAGAATCTCGCTTTCGAGCTCACAATGTAGAGCTCAACTCAGATGAAACTTGCAGAGAGTTTCTTTCGATTCTCCCAATCGTAAATGGCAGACCTGTATACACTCCTTGGCCACCAGCACAGATTCAGGATGGAATAACGCAATCCGAAGGCCCGTCACGAGGAAATGAGTCTGGGAGTCCAGTCGTGGCAGGATGGCAAGACCTCTCGCCAAGCCCTGAAGAAGAGACACAATCGCCCACGGAACCTATTAGGGAAACGGCATCGACGAGTGATTCGACCGACGCAATCGGGAGGGTTCTAGAGGATCAAAACCAGCGTCAACCACAACTGCCACCTGAAACTAGACCACGCTCGCAAGCTTCAACATCTCCACCAAGAACTACGGAAGCTCAAGGGCGGTCAAGATTTGGTTGGTTAACTTTGCTTCTACCTTTACTTCTTACGTGCGGGTTAGGCGTCCTAGGTTTCAATTGGCTTAGAGATCGTAACCAGCTTCCACCGGATCAGTTGGCAACGGTAGTCGTTGCAGTAAATGAAACTGTTGTAGCACAAACACCAGTTGTCGAAACCCGAATCGTCGTACAAACCGTGGAAGTAACGGTTCCACCTGATCCTTCTCAACTTGCTGCGCTTGTCGAAAGCACTGTAAGTGCTTGGCCTACGCTTACTCCCCTTCTTGTTACAGTCCCAGTTTATGAAACAGTTCAAGTAACAGTGATAGCGACAGTTGAAGTGCCTGTAACTGTTGAAGTAACCCCAGTACCCACACCCACCCCGACAGAAACACCACTGCCTCAGACTGTTAACATTTCCGAAGATTTCGACGACTTTGTCCTTGATCCGGCTTTTACAGTGGTGTCGGGTGAGCCTCAATTCACTGAAGGAAGATTATATGCTCCCGAAACTGTTACCCTAGCGATAGGTGACGAAACTTGGAAGAACTACTCAGTAAGGTTTGAACTGAACCCCTTGGCTGCTTGGATGTCCTATGCTGGCAGCACTTACACAAAACTAGAGATGACAGTTAGAGACACCAGAACATCAAAGCTAAGGTTCTATGCCTCATCATGGAGTTATCTAAGTGGCGGCGAATTTGTCGGATTGGCAGACTCCAACGTAGATTGGCGGGGTTTTGTAGATGTTGTAGTCGAGGATGGGTTTATCTATCACACAGGAACCGACGGTGTAACGAAGACTATTGCTAATAACTACTCTGAATCTGGCAAGCTAACACTGACCCTGAATTATATGTCGATCGACAACCTGGTCGTGACCCGAAACGATTAAATCATACTCTGTGGCTTTGTATGGTCGATTCTCAGCGGGCTACGCACCCCAACGTGACTCTTCTTCTCCCCTCTTCAAACTGAAGGTGGCTTCCACTTGCCTCTTGAAATGCCCGCCCCGACTTTGTAGGATGGAGTTATAAGTAATCGTTTGGATCAAGCTGTCAGGCAATTCAACCGATTAAACTAACATGGTAATTTCAGTAGCCTCTCAAAAAGGCGGTACAGGTAAAACTACAACTTCGATTTCATTAGCTTCGGGTTTGGCGCGTCTGGGAAAACGGGTTCTTTTGATAGACGTTGACAGTCAAGCCAACTCCTCAAAAACACTACTTCCCGACTATCAGAACATCCCCAAAGAAGAAACGATCTTTGTGACGATTATGGAGCGTAAACCGCTTCCAATCCGTAAAGCCCACCTGCCTACGCTCGATATCGTCCCCTCGCACATTCTCTTGTCTACAACCGACATTGAACTAACAACAGCGAAAGACCATCGTGAAGCAAGACTCAAAACCCAGATTGAAAGGATTAAGGGCAATTACGATCATATCATTATGGATTGCCCGCCCGCATTGTCATGGCTGACCATGAACGCATTCACGGCTTCGGATGCCGTATTGGTGGTAGTCTCTCCAGGGTATTTCGAGCTCGATTCTCTAGGACAACTTGGCAGAGCGATCTCAGAAGTGAAGGAGCTATTCAACCCGTCTCTAGGTCTCCTCGGCTATTTGTTTACAATGTCCGACCCCACAGTTAACAGTAAACAAAGCTTGCAACTACTTCGTCAGACCTATACGAGCGACGTTTTAAAAACCGTGATTCCAAGAAATACCGATATTCGGGACGCTCATTTCATGCATCAGGACATCTTTGGCTCTAACCCGAAGGCAGCCAGCGCAAACGGATATAGAAAGCTCATCAAAGAGCTTTTCAACTATGAAGAAACAATTGACTAACGACAAGTTACTTGAGGAACTCAAAAGCTCCGCTTTCTTTCGTGGGAGGGTCTCCCCTACAGCCGAAAAACCGGTGCTGAGGAAGCCGGTTCAAGAATTAAATGAGTCAAGTCCACTCCCCCAGTCGCTCGGAACCCCAGAGATTCAGGCACCTGAAGAAGTGACAACAAGAGAAGAAGTCAAACAGGCTCGTGATACCACGGTATCACGACACCATGATACCATGACACCACGGTATCACGATACCACCGTCGAGGCGATCAGAAGGGCAGTCAAGCAGATAGGGAAAGAAGCTGCAACCCATCGTTTCACTGTGGCTGAGAAGCAGGAAATAGCAAATATCGTCTTTAGTTACAGGAATAAAGGCCTCTACACAAGCGAGAATGAAATCTCTAGAGTGGCCATCAATTTTATTATTGAAGACTACAAGGAAAACGGGGAAGAAAGCGTTTTGGTTCGTGCCTTAAAAGCTTTGAACGACTGATCTCGTGGTACCATGACACCATGATACCGTGGTACCACGACACCACGACACCATGGTACCATGCAACCATGGTGCATTTTACTCCTTGATTACGGACTTTTCTGGATGATATAAGAAGGAGTCCATTGACATTTAGTTCATTTGGATGGGAGTCCCACTGTAGCGGGCTTAAAGCTACAGGCGACCAAACCATACAGTGACAACCCATACGGCTTAACGGTTGTCCCGACCAAGTCGGGACTAAGTGGCATCCGGCCACTGAAGACACCTCAGGCAATTAAAAGCTTTGTGCCTAAAGCTCTTAAAAAATCGGCGCAAAGCGCTGCCTAGGAGAAAGATCGGAGGGGAGAATCTGGAGGGAGGGAGCTACAAATAGTCTTTGCATGCAGGAAGGGGCGAAGCCCCAATAGGGGTGATCGTCCTTGTGGATAAAATCGGTGTTCGAGTAAAACACGTATCCAAAAGTAGATACGTGTTTTCTTGCGTGGCGGTAAACATGTAAGATTTCACAAATCCTTGGCGTCGAGCTTCGGATTTGTGCTGGAAAATCTGCCTCTCCTCGGAGAGCGTCACTTCGTCTGCTTTACCCCAATAGTGTGGTGTAAACCAATCTCAGTTTCAGCCCCCACTCGTCGAGTCAGGCGCGTCGGGTCTCTTACAAGCCTTTCGTTTCACGATAGTCTTGACGACCCCGACCAGCCTCGGCTGCGCTTTGCGCTCAATTTGACTGTCGTCAACTTGTTCACAAAGTACCCTTGCTTCCTCACCAGGCTAACGCCAGTGTTCGTAAGCTACGGCGCTACGCTCGCCCGTACCGTAGGAACGGTACGACCTCGCTAACGCCGAGGCTGGTCGGTCTCTTCGAGACCGACGCGCTAACGGCGCTGACGTTTTCCAGGCCTTTTGTCAGCGCCTTAAGAGGAATACGGAAAGGCCTTCGGCCTTCTGATTTCTATTCTCGCCTCGAAATGGTGCTTGATAACTGGGATAACCAATTTTCTTATAACAAAAGCCTCTTAAAGCCTCTGAGAAAGCGAGGGACACTATTTATTGCGGGGTAGAGAACTGGGCAATCCTTGGTGATTTGATTTGTCCTGTCGAAATATGTTAAGAATAGCCATGAGCGACACCAAAATGCTTCAAGCGATACTTAATGGGCAGAGTGCAATCAAAGAGGAGCTAAAGGGTAGTATCAAAAAGCTAGAGGAAAAAGTAGATGAAGGATTTCAAAAAGTGGACAAACGCTTTGAAGAAGTAAACGAAAGAATCGACAAACTGGGACTTCAAATCGCCAGACTGGAAGATGATTCTCCCACGATTGAGGAGTTCGATCAGCACGAGAAGCGGTTGACCAGCCTCGAGAGTCGAATAGAGGAGACTGGATCGAGCCTATAGAAGCAAGATACTATGTCAGGACTATCACCAGAACTATCACAATCAGAAGGGGAGAGGGAGCCGAAAACCGACCCAATTCCAAGAGCACGTTTTGAAATGGGAGAGATCGTTATTACTCCAGAGGCTGACTTTTCACTTGCGGTTCGAGGAAGACATCCAGTTCAACTGCTCGCTCGACACGTTGAAGGGAATTGGGGAGACCTCGGTGAGCACGATAAAGAGGAAAACGAACAATCGGCCGATCAAGGAGGGCGGATCTTCTCGGCTTATGACATTGAGGATGGCAGATTCTATGTAGTCACAGAATGTGACAGAAGCGTAACTACTATCCTACTGCCTCACGAATATTGACCCTGTTTCATTCAAGTTGTGGGTGTGCTACGATGAACCCTAACAATGCCCAAACGCCGTAAGCCGTTTACAAGGATCAACAACCCAAAGAATCTAGTTCCAACCAAAGACACTACAGAACTCCTTCTTGCTATCTATTTGCACGAAGGGGTTTTGTCTCAAAGACAGATTCTTACGCACTACTTCAAAGGAAAAACGGCTTCATGGCCTGAAGTTAGGCTCCAGCAGTACTTCGACCACCGCCTACTAAACAAGTTCAATGCCGAGTGGGTGAATGGAGAGCACCTGAAAGAGACTGTCTACACACTGGGCACGATGGGCGCTCGGTACCTTGCACGACACCTTGAGATCGACTACACGTCTTTAACTTGGAGAGTCAAACCCCGCTGGCTAACCCTTGCCCACGATCTCAAACTGAATGATTTCCGTCTGAATGTGACGTCTGAGGCCAAGAGGTTGTCTGGTTTCGAGCTCGTTCGGTGGTTGAGTGAAAACGAGTTGCAGCAGAACCACAGGATTCCAGGTCGCCCAGACGGATTCTTCCTGCTCCAGAGGGAAAGCCCTAACGTTCCAAACCAGATAGAAGAACTTGCGATCCTCGTCGAACTGGATAACGCCACGCATCCTCTTAAGCGATTCGTCACACGCAAAGTAACACCCGCCTTGAAGTACATCGGCTCCAAAGAGTACGAGCGCACGTTTGGTGTTCCGAACGGCGCATACTTCGTCGTCACCACCGGCACCAAACGTCTTGCCAATTTGAAGGGAATTACCGAGAAGGCTGGAGGATTGGGCAGATTCTATTTCACCACAATGGATCAGGTTGAGAGGGGAGTCCTAACTGAGGCAATCTGGCAGATGGCCGGTTCCAACGAGACATTATCCATTAAAGACATGCCCCTAGTGCCTCAGTTGCGGGGGAGTCTGAAGAACTCGCCCCAAAGCAGGATAGCGATTCATACTCTGGCTGTCTAGATAGATCGTCTGCGACGTGTCTACTTTAACCCCTTTAGACTTTAAAATGTGTATCTTAAGTCGTTCCAACTCGTCTTGTTCAACCTTGGGAGAGGGAACATCTAGAGTCCGAAGCCCGATCACTTTATCGCTGTCGGGAGGGAGTACGAAAACCTCTCTGTGTCCCTGTCTTCGGATCGACTCAACAAACAACTCCTTTTGTTCCATTAAGCTCTCGAAGTATTTGCTCCCGCTGTCGCTTTCATCCTTTACCTTGAGGGGGTCGAGCACGAAAAGCTCATCGGCGATGACTCGTCCAGTTTGCGATCCTGAACCGAAGATGATCTTTATTTGCGCTTGATCCAGTGCTCCTTCCAACCGGCTGCTTTCAAGTTGGTGCCATCCCTGATGGGAAAGCCCAAGAATTAAGCCGAACTTTCTTGCCTCAGATAACATCTCAGCCACGGCCAGGGCGGAACCGGCATTGGCAACGAATCTCTGAAACTCGTCCAGAACACAAAACCACCGATTACGCTGATCCTCTGGAATGTTAGCCCGAGAGAGTGCAGCCTGTTCCAAATTGACAACCAGTAGACTTCCCAGAAGATTACGTGTCTCGTGGTCACACTTACCCAAGTTGACGATTAAGACTTTATCCTCGTCCATGATGGAGCGTAGATTCAGACCATTGTGGTCAGCGCCGAGCATTTGGCGTAGCGATGGGTTCAGGGTTAATGCTGTAACCTTGTTTAGTAAACTTTCAACTCTGAGGGCCTGTTCGTTCTTCCATTGACCAAACCGGAACTCGAAAAACATCTTTACATCTTCGTTTGTTGATTCCTCAAGAAGCGAGTCCCGATACTCCTTGTGCATGAATAGGGTAGGGAGTTCCACGAGCGACAGCCCTTGTTCGATGAGAAGCAAAAGCCCATGAAGCGCAGTGTTTTTAAATTGCGGAGCGGTTCTTAGCTCCTCGCTCCAAGTTCTTTGGAAGGCCTCGATTACGTTTGTTGCAACTGTGTATGGATCGTAGTTGTCAGTCAGCACATTCATTGGGGTGAAGTAGTCGTGACGCCCAGGCTCAACATAGACCAATCGAGAGGCGTTATCACCTTCCTCAATCCAAGTGTGATTGAATCTGTCAACGGGTTCTTTGGTCAGGAGCTTAATAAGGTTGTCAGCCAGGTCGCCGTGCGGATCAACAAGTCCGCAACCGCAACCGTGCTTGATCAGTTGCCACAGGAAGCCTTCTAGGAATTTGCTCTTGCCTTTACCGCTTCGGCCGACGACGTAAATGTGTGTTTTAAGGCTATCTACATCGATACTGTAGCGCTTGAATCCCCAGTTATGACCCCAAGAAAAGGGCCAAGCGGAACCGATATGAATTGGTCTTTTAGAGGTCTTGTTGGACAGGACTTTCGTATTCTCATTACAGCGCAAAAGGTTGAACCTGTACAGAAGGAAACTGAGACAGATTGATATAGTAAATTGGAAAGTACACCAGCCGTCATCGAAAACGGGCACGGGATAATAGACTATGTCTATCCAAGAGAAGGGAGTGGGGGATTTATAGTTTTTCAGGGATTGCCGACAATCTGCTGACTAAGAAAAGGCATCGACATCAAACGGCAAGGGTGATTGACAAGCCACTGGCGACTGTTATATAGCTGAATCGACACGATGAAACCCAAGGTACTGACAGAAAAGAAAGTGAGAAAGGGATTGAGCAAACAAATCTCTCTGCTGGAAAGAATGCTATGGGCACACAACATACCCAATAGGGTACTGGAGGCTAAGATTCTTGAAAAGACGGTCAACCTTCTGGTCGAGATTGGCCCAGAGGTAAAAGCAGAAGATATCAAAGACCAGAAAGAGGAAATTGCTGCCGCACTAGCACCGCCTTACGGCAAGGTGACTATCAAAACGGGAAACCTTGTCGAGCTAGAATACCTTCTCCCCATTGGCAAGCGCCTGAAGTCTCTGGAAGGGAAATCTACCAAAGATCATGAACTGCCGTATACAACTTCGTACTCGACTAAGGCAAGAAGTTTCGTCGCCGATGTGTTTGACGGTCTTGGATTATGTGCTCTTAAGGCCTCAAAGATGATCAGGCAAGGTAGGTGACTTCTCTGGACACCTTTGGCTCTCCTAGAAGTGATTTGGTTCGATGCCCAGTGCTACTCTGATCCAAGATGGAAAGGGAGTAGAGGAAAGCCTCAGCACTTTGAATTGACCGCCGTGATAGAATTTTAAAAGACACTCTTATGACAGAACAGGGAGCAGAAGCTAGAGATCCAGGTGATGATGCAGTGTTTCTGCGGGCGGTGCGCAGTTTGGCGTGGAATAGGCAAATACTTCCTATCATTCAGGAGCGGTATAACCGCGCCGAAGACATCGTGCGCAGTCGGCTATTAGTCCGTGGAGGAGAAAGCCTCCACGTTGGCCCTTATGAAGTATCCTTGACTGAGGATCAGGATATTGGTCTTACGTGGAACGGCGACGATGAATGGAGACAGCTCCAACTTCCTGATTTTGACCCTCTTTTTGAAGACCCCTTGGAAGTAAGAAGCGAAGAACATCCATAAGAGAGTCTTTTTTTGACAAATAGCATCACAGGCATTGCCCATTGACAATGTGTCTGACCTAGTCCGGCTTCAGGATACTTAGCGCATGATCAATTTCATCAACTGTTACTTTTCCACGGAGAGCGATAACCTTATCTAAGTGACATTTGCGCATCTTCTTACCACTTCCACAAAAGCACAACCAATGTCCTTTCGGGTCACGTCCCTTTAAGCATTCCAAGAATCGAATCGCCACATTTGCATCATCCGTGCCTAGTACTTCTGCGAGATACTCCCTATAACCTGTCTTGCCGTGTCCTCGCTCTCCAAACGGCCAACATCCGTACTCCTCAAAGTAAGTCTGGCTAAAGAGATAATCGTTGAGTGGCCCTTCAAGATAGGTCAGTATAGTGGCGGTATCAGTTAAGTGCTTCCAACGTTCAAGGGGTAAGAAGAGACAGAGAAAGCCTTCTAAGTAGACATGTCGATCAGCATGGTGGGCGATGCGTCCGCCAATCTCTTTGACAAGTGGCGTTACAAATGGAAATCCCTTGCGAACATAAATCTCCACGAAGTAGTGATCGACTACTGTATCGTCTGCTCGTACTGAAAACCTTCCTCTTATCATGCACTCGCCACTCTCCCGAGTGACGAACAATTCGGGGTATCTCTCTTGAATCAACCGTCTTAGTTCACTGGTGTTCGGTACTTGCGGTCTAAGAGCCATTTTATACAGACCAAGGTTTTACTCCATCAGTTCTCGACTGGGCATAGCTACTAATGGTGTCGAGTCTGGAGGACTCATGAGCTTCCTCTTCAAGGACACCAAAGATTTGCTCCCAGCCAGAACTCTGAATCGTTAGTAATGTAATTGTGGCACCCAGACTTAAAGCCAACTTCACGTTATCCATACCTGGCGTCAGATCGTTACCTTCAGGGTTTGCTGGATCTTCAACCGTTACGTCATTGATGTTGTCCCGTAGGCATTCCCAGAACAATTCGAGCTTTCGAGAGAGACTCTTTGACTTATGAGACTTCAGAATCTTGATCACTAACAACTCTAGAATAAAAGTCTTGACATGAAGTCCCTGCTTATGAGCCCAATACTTGACTAGCTGAATAACGTCAGTAAGCCCACTGTCCCTAATTGTCTGGATGTGGATATCCAAGTTAGTCCTTTGACGGCACTTCTCAACGCCGTGTTGATACAGGAAGACATCCCCGCTATCTCCCTCAACGAACCGACCTGGTACAACATCAACGTGCGTGTACTGTCGTGTGGTGACTCCTTCCTCCAATCGTAGAGCCGAGGTTTTTGGAGTTACGAAGAAGTGTTCTAACAATACCGCATAGACCGAGTTTCGGATTTCTTCTAGACTATCCCCAGCCTGCTTATCCTCGTGATCGAAGTAGCAGGCAAGATCAAGGTCGTAGCAGGCACGAATCATCGTGTTCTTGGCATGTGATCCAGCATATCGAATCGTTGCACCTGGAAAGGCATCACGAAGTATTGCTTCGACTTCCTTGCGCTTTTCTCGAAGCGCAACTAATTCTGGATCGCTGCTTTTAAAATTCTGACTCGAAAGCACGTCCTTTAAATACTGCTCTATGTCCATTTAGGTAACCTCCAATACGAATCGAAATCCACCAGACCCTCTACTGCGATCATAGACGCTCAGGCTTGGTGGAATCTTGTGAAGAAGCTCTCTCCCACAGATAACTGCAACTGGCGCAGGCATGGCGGGAAACAAATGAACCGTCTCAGCAGACGAGTGTTCAGATCGAACATGTCCAAGGAATCCTTGGAATAGGCTCCGAAAACCCTCCAGATCGCTCTTTGATCGAAGAAAGTCGGTACTGGGAAGTTGGCCGTCTAAAGTTATCTCGTAGATGTAGAAACCTTCGAGCTTTGGAAGCTGGTTGCTAGTCAGCTTTCCACTTAGTGACAAAATGAGTGCTACTTTGCTACGATCCGTGCCTTCTCTAACTAGCCGCTGGACGTAGCGCACCTTACCTGGCTCTGAACTCCACAGCCAATCCTGCGTATCGCGGTGACGCTGATACAGGTCTGTCGGAACCTTGTTACTCAGTTGACTTCCTAAATAGACAAGAAGCGGTATCGACCCAATCGCAAATACCGATACATGCCCGATTTCTCCTCCACTCAGACCCTCTGCCTCATATGCAGAGTAGGCATTCTTTCTAATTATCTCTCCCGAATATTCTAGAAAACTCTGCGAGTCGCCACTTGGATGTTGGGTAAGGTCGATATCAATTACATCTTTCTCTCGGGGGAATCGTCCTTGAGCTAGTAAGGCCGAACAAATCTGCGAGTAGGAGGCGCTTACCATCTCGCCTCCAACTCTGGCAAGCACTCTTATGACTCTCGTTCTCTGGTCAGGCCTACACCCTGTCAGTTCGTAAATGTGTTCTTCGTGCTGCTTTTTAAACGCACGAAGTAATTCTCTTGGGTATTTCTCGACCAACTCTGGATTGTCAATCACACTGTGATGTCTCTGGCAAACCAGCATGAGATTATTGATCTTGCTTCGGTCGGCGTAGGGAAGAGGATCATCACCACGAGGCCCATTCTTCTTGCCAGCTACGATGTGGGCGATGTTGCCTTGCTTTAATTCATCCATAGAAAGGTTGTCTCGCAGAAGATACTCGTTACACCCATGAAACGAACATCTCCCGCCAGCCTTAACCCATAAAAGCAAGGCAGTTTTGTAGTCTACCTTTGGAGTCTCATCCAAACTGGTCTTAGGAGTGGACACTCCTATATTATAGAACATAGGAGCGGTTTTTGTCCAATCCTTCGGGTATTTCGTGTCCTCTGAATTAAAGATTGTAGGCAGTCATCGAGGAGCCCAGCTCTCGTGTAATTAGCGGACTCGAAAAGTCAATGGTATATAATAGGCAATCTCAACCAGTTTTGAGAAATTCGATAATTTGCGAGCGCAAACAATTTCAATTTCTGCTCACAGATAATTATGGCACTAAAAAAATCAGAACTCTATAGCTCGCTTTGGGCGAGTTGCGATGAACTTCGTGGTGGCATGGATGCCAGCCAGTATAAGGATTACGTTCTGGTTCTTCTCTTCATCAAGTACATCAGTGATAAGTACGCAGATATTCCATACGCTCCTATAACCATCCCTGAGGGTGCAAGTTTCAAAGACATGGTGGGGCTTAAAGGCAAACCCGATATTGGCGACCAGATCAACAAAAAAATAATCGGTCCGTTGGCCAATGCAAACAAGCTATCCGATATGCCTGATTTCAATGACGCTACCAAACTGGGTAGTGGCAAGGAGATGGTAGAGCGGCTAACTAACCTAATCGCCATCTTTGAGAATCCTGCTTTAGATTTTTCTAGGAACAGAGCAGAAGGCGATGACATTCTTGGTGACGCTTATGAATATTTGATGCGTCACTTTGCGACAGAAAGCGGGAAAAGCAAGGGACAATTTTACACTCCATCCGAGGTCAGTCGGGTCATTGCTCAAATACTTGGTATTCGACAAGCTAAAACCAGCAGTTCAACCAGTGTGTATGACCCCACCTGCGGTTCTGGCTCCTTACTTTTAAAAGTGGCTGACGAGGCGAGAACAAAAGTGTCGCTTTACGGTCAGGAGAAAGAAGCTACCACTGCGGGGCTTGCTCGGATGAACATGATCCTCCACGATAACGCCGAGGCGGAGATCGTTCAAGGCAATACTTTGACTAACCCAAGATTCAAGGATGGTGATGCCCTAAAAACATTCAATTATGTTGTGGCAAATCCTCCTTTTTCTGACAAGCGTTGGAGTACTGGGCTGGATGCATATAACGATCCCTATGAGCGTTTCAAGTCATTTGGAGTACCACCAGCTAAACAAGGTGACTTTGCTTACCTGCTTCATATAGTGCGTTCACTAAAAAGCACGGGGAAAGGAGCTTGCATCTTACCTCATGGGGTTCTGTTCCGAGGTAACGCTGAGGCTGATATACGACGCAAATTGGTTAGAAAGGGTTACATCAAGGGAATTATTGGACTCCCTCCAAACTTGTTTTACGGCACCGGTATTCCTGCCTGTATCGTCGTAGTCGATAAAGAAGACGCCCAAGCTCGTAAAGGCATATTCATGATTGATGCCAGTCGTGGTTTCATGAAAGATGGACCGAAGAACAGACTTCGAGCACGAGACATTCATAAGATAGTAGATACCTTCACTAAGCAATTGGAAATCTCAAAATACTCACGCTTGGTTAGTTTTGAGGAGATAGAGAAGAATGAATTCAATCTTAATCTTACCAGGTATATAGACGGCCAAGAATCGGATGATTTACAAGACATCGAAGGTCACCTTCGTGGTGGTATTCCTGCACAAGATGTTGACACATTGGAGCAGTACTGGAGTGTATGCCCTCTACTTAAAGAGGCCTTATTCAAGGTTAACCGCCCTGGCTACCTAGACTTGGTGCCCGACAAGACAGCAATAAAAACTACAATATATCAACACCCACAGTTTACTGACTTTATCAAGCATCTGGATTCTCACTTCAATCTGTGGCGTAAGCGGAATACCCTTGCACTCAAAGGCTTAGAAATCGGCTTTCTTCCCAAAGAACTCATCAATGATCTTTCTGAAGATTTGTTGGCTCATTACACCGATAAAGCTCTTATTGACAAATATGGTGTCTATCAATACCTGATGGACTACTGGGCTGAAGTTATGCAAGACGACTCTTATCTCATTTCGGCCGATGGATGGAAGGCTGAGACCTATCGGATTATTGAAACTGATAAAGGGGGTAAGGAGAAAGACAAAGGTTGGAACTGTGACCTTATTCCAAAGACATTAATTGTTGCTCGATATTTTTGTGAGGAACAATCAAGACTCGACCAATTACAATCCAACCTTGAAAATGTAATCGCTCAGATTTCGGAACTGGAAGAGGAACAGGGTGGAGAAGAAGGTATTTTCGGCCAATTTGAAAAGGTTAATAAAGCGGTAGTCACCACCCGACTTAAAGAAATCAAAGGCGTCACCGAAGTAGATGATGAAGCTCACGACGAAGAGGCCATCTTGCGAAAATGGCTTGAATTCAATACTAAACATGCTGAGTTAAAAACAAAAGTGAAGGAGTGGGAGAAAGACTTAGATGCCAAAGCCTACTCTCATTATCCCAAGTTGACGGAGGAGGAAATAACAAGCTTGGTGGTGGATGACAAATGGATGACAGCACTTGAGGCGGCTATCAATGGGGAAATAGAACATGTAAGTCAAGCCCTCACTCAGCGAGTGAAGGAATTATCTGATCGCTACGAAACCCCCTTACCCCAGATGATAAGTAATGTGAAGAAACTGGAAAAAGAAGTGAACAGCCATCTAGAAAGGATGGGGATTTCATGGACGTAAAGACTGGATTTAAACAGACCGAGGTAGGATTAGTCCCCGACGATTGGGATGTAAAGCCGATCAGTCAGGTTTGCACTCCAGTTAGAGGCGGATCACCACGACCTGCTGGTGATCCTAGATATTTTAGTGGCTCTTATGTTCCTTGGTTAACCGTCGCGGCAATTACGAACATCCCGGTATCACAACTCGACGTGTGGCATACGGAAACTTGTTTGACGGAAGAAGGATCTTTACACAGTAGGACCCTCTTGCCTGGGACATTAATACTTTCCAATAGTGGTGCAACCTTGGGCGTTGCAAAGATTCTTCGTATCAAGTGCTGTGCAAATGACGGAATAGCTGCACTGCTTAGTCTCCGCGAGAATGTCAGTTCTCATTACTTGGCACATTTTATTAACAGTAAGACTAGCTACCTTCGAGAGATTGTCGCAACTGGGAATGGGCAACCAAACCTAAATACCAAGCTAATCGGTAATTTTAAAGTTCCTTTCCCACCCACAAAAACAGAACAAGAACATATCGCTAGTGTCTTAAGCGATTCGGACGCTTTTATCGAGTCACTAGAATTCTTAATTCTCAAGAAACGACTAATTCGGAATGGTGCCTTACAAAAGCTCTTACAGCCAATTGATGGATGGGTAGACAAGAGGCTAGGGAATACTGCAATTCTAAAAGCCAGGATTGGTTGGCAAGGACTCACCACTGCCGAATACTTAAATGTTGGCGATTATTTATTGGTCACCGGTACCGAATTTAAACATGGGTATATAGATTGGGATAGTTGCCATTACGTTACAAAATCTCGCTATGAGCAAGATAAAAACATTCAGCTAAAAGAGCACGATGTATTAGTTACAAAGGACGGAACCATAGGCAAAGTTGCATTGATCGATCACTTGGCGAAGCCAGCCACACTAAACAGTGGAGTCTTTGTTGTGCGACCAATTAACAACGCCTTTCATCCAGTATTTTTCTATTACTTACTCTCATCAAACGTTTTTATCGAGTTTCTTAATCAACTTAGTGCTGGCTCTACTATTAATCATTTATATCAAAAAGACTTTGTGANNTTTACATTAATCATTTATATCAAAAAGACTTTGTGAATTTCATCTATAAGACACCAGCAACAATCGGGGAACAAGAGACCATTGCTACTATCCTCTCCGACATGGACGCCGAGCTCGCAGCGCTAGAAAAACAACTCAACAAGGCCCGCCAACTCAAGCAAAGCATGATGCAAGAACTACTTACAGGAAGGATTCGGTTGATATGATGGACGTAGGCAAACTGGAGCGAGCGACACAGAAGCGGGTTATATCCCTCTTTCAAGATGAACTAGCCTATCGCTACCTTGGAGAATGGAGCGAACGAGATGGTAATAGCAACATCGAGGAGGGTTTGCTTACTACCTGGCTGAAAAATAACGGCTATACGACAGGACAGATCAATAACGCACTTCATAAACTGAAAACCGAGGCCAACAATCACAGCCGAACTCTCTATGGAAATAATAGAGCAGTCTACAAACTACTTCGTTATGGGGTTCCGGTAAAAGTTGAGGCTGACAAAGTCACCGAAACAGTTCACCTAATCAATTGGAAAGAACCGGAAAAGAATGATTTCGTTGTTGCCGAAGAAGTCACTTTAAAAGGGGGTCATGAGAGGAGACCCGATATTGTTCTTTACATTAACGGCATAGCCGTGGGGGTCTTGGAACTCAAAAGAAGTTTCGTCTCGATAGGAGATGGCATCCGCCAAAATCTGGCCAACCAACGTCCAGAGTTCAACGAATGGTTCTTTAGCACTGTTCAGTTTGTCTTTGCCGGTAACGACACGGAAGGTCTACGGTACGGCACCATCGGAACGCCTGAAAAATATTGGTTGTCGTGGAAAGAGGATGAAGCAGACAATACTCGATTCAAGCTAGACAAATACCTCATCAAAATGTGTAGCAAGGAACGACTACTTGAATTGATGTACGATTTTGTGCTTTTTGATGGCGGCATAAAAAAGTTGCCACGAGTACATCAGTATGTTGCGGTTAAGAGCGCCCAAGAACATATCAAAAATCACGAAGGTGGAATTATCTGGCATACGCAGGGTAGTGGTAAGAGCATTATTATGGTGTTCCTTGCCAAATGGATATTGGAAAACAACCCACACGCAAGGGTAGCCATCATCACCGATCGGGATGAATTGGACAAACAAATCGAACAGGTCTTCGTTGAGGCAGGAGAGGATATTAAGCGGTCTCGAAGCGGCCGTGAATTAATGAAGCAGTTGGGGCAGGCAAAGCCACGGCTAATGTGCTCGCTCGTCCATAAGTTTGGTCGTCGTGATGTAGATGACTTCGATTCGTTTATAAAGGATCTGGAATCTCAACCCAGTCAAACTGTCGGAGAGATATTTGTCTTTGTCGATGAATGTCACAGAACTCAAAGTGGCAAGCTTCATCGAGCTATGAAAGCGCTCTTGCCCAATGCAGTGTTTATAGGTTTTACAGGGACACCGCTTCTTAAGAAAGATGCTCAATCGAGCCTTGAAGTCTTTGGAAAATACATCCATACCTACAAATTTAACGAAGCTGTAGGAGACGCAGTTATTCTAGACCTTATTTATGAAGCCCGAGACATTGACCAGCAACTTGCTTCTCAAGAGAGGATCGATGCTTGGTTTGAAGCAAAAACAAGAGGCCTCAATGACTGGCAGAGAGATGAACTCAAGAAGCGTTGGGGCACCATGCAGAAGGTCTTAAGTTCGCGATCACGCATGGATCGGGTAGTAAGCGACGTTGTGTTTGATTTTAATGTCAAACCTCGCCTTTCAAGTGAGCGGGGTAATGCTATGTTGGTGGCATCCAGTATTTATGAAGCTTGTAAATACTTCGGTCTTTTCCAACGCACTGAGTTTAGAGGAAAGTGTGGGATCGTCACCTCTTATAATCCCCAAGCCAAAGATATAACTCTGGAAGATACGGGCGCAAATACTGAAACCGATAAAGAATACATTTACAGCACCTATACAAAGCTGCTCAAGGACGTTGAAGCCAAGCCAGGGAAAACTAAGGCTGAAACCTACGAAGATCAGGTCAAGAAAGCCTTTGTCGAAGAACCAGCCAGCATGAAGTTACTTGTTGTTGTAGACAAGCTCCTAACCGGCTTTGATGCACCTCCATGTACATACCTTTACATCGATAAGTCAATGCAAGATCATGGATTGTTCCAGGCGATTTGCCGTACCAACAGGCTGGATGGGGAAGACAAGGATTTCGGCTATATCGTTGACTATAAAGACCTTTTTAAAAAGGTGGAAAATTCAATAGCCGTCTATACCTCGGAACTGGATTATAGTGCTGGTGGAACATCTCCAGAGGTGTTGATCAAAGATCGCTTATCCAAAGGTCGTGAACGATTGGAGGAAGCCCTGGAAGTCCTTGCAGTTCTATGCGAGCCAGTCGAACCCCCACAGGACGAATTGGCTTTCATACACTACTTCTGTGGCAATACCGAAATATCCACCGACCTTGAGGAACGGGAACCACAACGCTCAGCATTGTATAAAGCTGTTGCCTCGCTCGTTCGAGCATATGTAAATATTGCTGATGAGTTAGAAGGAGCAGGGTTTACCGACGAGGAGATCGGCCGTATCAAGAAGCAAGTGGATGAATACATTAAGTTGCGGGAAATCATCCGCACCGCTTCGGGGGAAAAGCTCGACCTAAAAGCCTATGAAGCAGATATGCGCCATCTCATTGATACATACATTCAAGCCGGAGAACCTAGAAAAATCTCTCCCTTTGACGGTATGTCTCTTTTGGAGCTAATCGTCAAGACTGGAATTTCTGAAGCCATAGCGACTCAAATGAGCGGGCTTAAAGGGAATCGTAATGCCATCGCGGAGACTATTGAAAACAACGTGCGCAGTAAGATCATAAAAGAGCATCTAAATGATCCAGCCTATTACGCCAAGATGTCAGCCCTATTGGACGAGATTATCGCTGCTCGGAAGGCAAAAGCTATCGAGTACGAAAAGTATCTTCAGCGTGTCGCTGAACTGGCTAAACAAGTAGAAGAAGGTCAGGAGGCTGAAACACTTAAGAGCTTAGATACACCAGGTAAGCGAGCACTCTTTAATAACCTTGACCAGAATGAAACCTTGGCTTTGGAAATAGATAGTGCCGTTAGAGAAGGGCGGCCAGACGGCTGGCGAGATAATCAGGCAAAAGAGAACAAAATTAAACGAGCATTGTACGGGATTTTAAAAGACCAAAGTGAAGTCGAGAGAATCTTTCTGATAATCAAAGCCCACAAAGAATATTGATGACATCCCAAATCAAACTCGGCGATATTACTGTGGATGTAGTCCGTAAGGATATAAAGAACATCCACCTAAGTGTGTATCCTCCAAACGGCAGAGTTCGGGTATCCGCTCCGTCCCGAATGGAGTTAGATACTATTCGAGTATTTGCCACTTCCAAGTTGGGTT
>CXWK01000244.1_pt1 | contig 23285 bp, 25 predicted proteins | sample 590851 | NCBI WGS metagenome assembly CXWK01 (sample SAMEA3498364, study PRJEB10139) | wastewater metagenome | biome: wastewater treatment plant; material: activated sludge | place: Denmark | collected 2014-08-01
GACGACGGCATGGCGTACATCGTCATGGAGTTCGTGGACGGCAAGACCTTGCGTGAGATCCTCGACGAGCGACCTCAACTGGCTGTGCCTGATGCGCTGAGGATCGGTTCCGCAATCGCCATGGCCCTCGCTCACGCCCACGATCAGGGGCTCGTGCACCGCGACATCAAGCCCGCGAACGTATTGATCGCAAAAGACGGTCTGGTCAAAGTGACCGACTTTGGAATCGCCAAGGCCAGCGAAGACAAGGACCTGACCCGTACCGGGACGATCATGGGTACAGCCAAGTACCTGGCCCCCGAGCAGGTCCAAGGCCTACCGCTCGATGGTCGGGCCGATGTTTACGCGCTTGGTGTCGTTTTGTACGAAGCGCTCACCGGGCAGGCGCCATTCGTGGCTGAGAACGATATGGCGACTGCCATCTTGCACGTCAACGGGCATCTTGTGCCGCCGAGCGAGCTGCGACCTGATCTCCCGCCCGACGTTGAGGCTTTGGTCCTGCAATGTTTGGCACGCGACCCCGAGGACCGTTTCCGGTCCGCACGCGCCGTGGCGCGAGCCATGCAGGCCGCCCGGCTCACCGGAACGCCGCCCTCGCAAGCGCAGCGACAGGTGGCTGGTCGTCCGTCGCCGCCCCCACGACCGGCACCTGGACCCGCCGGCGGTCACACCGCACCGGCGGGCGGCGGGAACGTCACCCGGGTTGCCGAGCGACCTGCGGGTGCTAGCCCGGCCCCAGGTCGTCCTGCACCGCCTGCTGCAGGTAGTCGCCCGCGTCAGTCGCCCGGTTCTGCCAGGCGTTCGGGCATCTCTGCGGGGACGATCGTCCTGATCCTCATGTTGCTTGTCGTCGGTGGTGCCGCCGTGTACCTGATCGGACAACTCGGATCTAAAGACTCTTCGGTCGCTCTTCCGATCGTCAACGCGACGCCCTTCGACCCAAATGCTGACGCTGACGAGAACGGCGGAATGCTTCTCCAACTGCGTGACGGTAATGCCGAGACCGTTTGGCAGAGCGAGGGATACCGGCAAGACGACCTCGCCAATATCAAGGGAGGCGTCGGCTTCGTGTTGACGGTCGCGGAGCAGGCAGAGCTGGCTTCTCTCAAGCTGGTCACTCCCCCGGACTACGGTTCATACGCGGCGCAGATCTATGTGAGCGACGCTCCCCAAGGGTCGCTCGAAGCCTGGGGAGAACCGGTCGCCTCGCGCACAGATCCCGGGACCGACGCAACGTTCGACCTCGGTGGCGCGTCAGGATCGGCAGTTCTCGTGTGGTTTACCGATCTGCCGAACATCCAGGGCTCCGACGCAAAGTGGCGACTCAAGATCGGTGAGGCCGAGCTCCGTGCTGTCGGATGAGACCCTGGTTGCCAAAGCTCAACAGGGCGACCGCGAGGCGATGGGTGAACTACTCGACCGCCACGCCGATCTGATCTACCGACTGGCTCTGCGAATCACCGGCAATCCGGCCGATGCTGACGACGCTGCCCAAGAGGCGATGATCAACTGCGTTCGGCGGATCGGCTCATTTGATGGCAGATCCAAGTTTTCGACCTGGGTGTACCGAGTCGCCACCAACTCCGCGCTCGATGAAACGCGCCGGCGCAAGCGGCGTGCCACACCATCGGACTTCATCGCGGACGGTGAGGCTTATGGGGCCAGCTCGGGGCCCGGCGAGCGCCTGAGACGCCCGTCAGCGCCGGGTTTGTCAGATCGTGTGCTCAGCCCCGCGGATGTAGCCGCGGCCAATGACAACATCGAATACATCCTCGATGGGTTGTCGCCTGAGCACCGAGCCATTCTCATCCTTCGTGAAGTCTGTGACATGAGCTATGACGAAGTCGCCGACACTCTCGGAATCGCTCCCGGCACTGTGCGGTCACGGTTGGCACGGGCGCGCCGATCGGCCGCCCAAAAGTTGATGGAACTCGATCCTCCCCACCTGTCGTCCAAGGGGACGAGCGACGATCCACAGGTAGCGCCATGAGTCCGACAGATCCCGTCGAGGGGAAGAACCAGGGGGCAGGTCCCGGCCCTGGCCGGCCCGACGACACCGTCGCGGCCGCGCAAGAGGTCGGCGCCCTTCTGCGCGCCGACGACGTCACCATGTCGCCCGCCCGTCGTCGCGTGATGATCGAGGCTGCGCTCGATGAGGCCTTCGGACCTCGGTTGCTTGCACACTCCGGTCTTGGCTCTGATCACGACTCGGCTGGCAGCACCACAAGCTCCAGTACTTTTGCCCGCCGCTGGTTCCCCAAACTTGCAGCAGCATGCCTTGTAATTGTCGTCGGTGCAGGTCTGTGGGCCGCGGCTCGCAATCTGAGCTCAGGCTCTGATGACAGTGCCCAGCTTTCAGCCGAGGCGTTCTCGTCGAGAGACGAGGACGCGGCAGCTCCCGAGGCAAAGTCCGAGGAGTCCACGGTTCAACCGACAGGACGGGATGGGACAGATCAAGATGCTGTGGAGGCATCGGCGGGCGCCGACTCGAACGCTGCTACGGCCGGCGACGCCCCTGCCGATGATGCTGTAGTTGCCGCAGCCCGTTCTTCTCAGACAACCGTTGCCACGGCGAGGCCAACGAGCTCCCCTCCTGCCGCGCTCCCTTCCGCTGCGCAAGCGCTCCCCGTGGATCGAGTCTTCGTCAGCGATCTAACGCTTCAAGAGTTCGCGGAAGTATTGAATGGCACCGCACCTGAAGCGCTTCCACGTTTTGACACCCCGGTGGCAGCAGCCATGGCGCCGTTCGACACCCAAGAGGCTGATCAAACAGCACCCACCGCAGCAAGCGATCTCTACGTCGTACCGACCGCATCCGAAGCTCTGGTAAACGCTGCAAGGCAGTACGTCGCTAGCGGTGACGCCTGTGAACAGGCAAACGGAGCTCCCCTTTACGCAGTCTTCGAGGTTGAGGGCGCGATTGTCAGGGTGTACCAGGACGCCAATTCGGGTACCCTCGCGTCCTTCGACGAAGACTGTCGCCCGGTCGAGTAAGTCTCACGCGGTGCTCGGGGCGGCCGCCGACTAAGGAACACGCCATGGGTGACTGGGCTAGCCAGGCGGTAGACGCCATCGACAAGACCGTGCAGACGGTCCGGTCCAAGACGGTCGAACCCGCAGAGAACGTCTCGACCACTGTTGTACATGGTCTGATCGCTTCCAGTTTCGTCGTCTTTGCTGCGATCCTTATCACCATTTGTATTTTTCGCCTATTGACTGTGTACGTTCCGGGCGACGTGTGGATCGTGTACATGATCCTGGCGGGAATCTTCACCGCGGCAGGCATGTTCGTCTGGTCCAAACGGCGGGCCTAAAGCCATCGGGGCGGCCAGACCGCCCTCAAACCGGAACCTCCGCGAGCTTCGCTCGAGGCTCGCGTTTGGTCGGCACTGTGTGGAGTTGGAGGGTGACGTGTCCAGTCGCGAAGTGATCATCGTAGGTTCAGGACCAGCAGGACTTACCGCTGCGATCTATACCGCCCGCGCCAATCTCAAACCCCTGGTAATTGAGGGCATCTCGGCCGGCGGCCAGCTCATGCTCACCACCGAGGTCGAAAACTTCCCCGGTTTTCGACAAGGGATCATGGGGCCCGAACTGATGGGCGAGTTGAGGGCCCAAGCCGCCAGGTTTGGTGCGGAGTTCTTGACAGACAACGTCAGCCGCGTCGACTTCTCCCAACGTCCTTTTCGCGTCTGGGTGGGCGACGACGAATTCTCCGCTGACTCCATCATCGTTTCCACCGGTGCGCACGCCCGGATGCTCGACATTCCCGGAGAATCACGCCTATTGGGGCACGGCGTTTCAACGTGTGCGACGTGTGATGGGTTCTTCTTCCGCAACCATGAGATCGCAGTTGTAGGCGGCGGTGATTCCGCAGTGGAGGAGGCGAACTTCCTGAGCAAGTTTGCTTCGAAGGTGTATCTCATCCACCGCCGTGATTCACTGCGCGCCTCACAGATCATGCAAGACCGAGCGGTGGCGAACCCGAAGATCGAGTTCATTTGGAACACCGTCGTTACCGGGGTGGAAGGTGACGCCACGGTGACTGGACTTGAACTTACCGACGTGGCGACCGGAGCCACCAGGTCGCTCCCCGTGACGGGAATGTTTGTCGCCATCGGACACACACCGAACAGCGACTTGTTCGAAGGCGTTCTCGACCGCGACGACCAGGGCTACATAGAGGTCGTGCCCGGGCGCACCGCCACCAACGTCGAAGGTGTGTTTGCGTGCGGAGATGTGGTCGACCACACCTACCGTCAAGCGATCACCGCCGCGGGAATGGGCTGTATGGCGGCCATTGACGCGGAACGCTACTTACAGTCCCAACAACCGCTCTGAGATTGGGAATAACGTTGGCTGTTACCGACGTTCTTCTCGCACCCTTCGGGGGACTAACTTCGATGCTTTCCTGAAAGGACTGCAAGTCATGGCCAACGGTGTACAGGTTCTCGACACGGCCACCTTCGACGAGGTAATCGGCGCAGCCGACAAGCCCGTGCTGGTGGACTTCTGGGCCGAATGGTGTGGTCCTTGCCGAATGATCGCTCCGGTGCTTGAGAATGTGGCAGCGAATCACGGCTCCAAGATCACTATCTCGAAGCTGAACGTGGATGAGAACCCTGATATCGCTCAGCGTTTCTCCGTCATGAGCATTCCCACCCTCATCGTCTTCAAGGATGGTAAAGAGGACAAGCGTCTTATCGGCAGCAAGCCTGAGGCCGCGCTCCTCGCCGACTTGGCGGAGTACATCGGTTGATCTCGCCCGGAGATCAGGGCAAGCAAGTCCTCGACCTCCAGCAGCGCCTCCTCAAGTTGGGTTACGCAATCAGCAGCGCCGAGCGTGATGGCTGGTTCGGACCCTCCACCGAGGAGGCGCTGATTGCGTTTCAAAGGGAACGCCGCCTTCGCCCGGACGGGTTGTGCGGCGAACAGACCTGGTCCGAATTGTTAGAAGCCAACCATCGCCTGGGTGATCGTCTTCTCTACGAGAAGACGCCCAGTTTGAAGGGTGACGATGTCGCCGCGCTCCAGCACCGCCTCAACTCGCTGGGGTTTCACTCTGGGCGAGAAGACGGCATCTTTGGCAAGGCCACTGGCCAGGCAGTACGCACGTTTCAGCGCAACGTCGGTGTCGTCGTTGACGGGATCTTTGGGCCTGACACCCACTTGGCCCTGGAACGGCTCGGCTTCCACGGCGGCTTATCGGTGGCGACAATCAGAGAAATTGAGGAGCTCCGCAGCGGCCGGCCCGAGGGCTCCCACCTCTCGATCCACCTGAGCGTTCAACCTGAACTCGACGTTCTCGGTCTTGCGGTACAGCGGGCGCTAAGCGCCGACGGGCATTCGACGGTCATCATGCCGTCGGACTCGGACGAAGTCGTCGCTGACCGGGCAAATCTCGCCAATCTCGACCTCTTGTTGAGCCTGAGACAAGGCGACGGGCCGCTGTCGTCGATCGTGTATTTCACCGGACGTCACACACGGTCCGAACGCGCATTTCACCTGGCCACACATATCGCCAACGCGTGTCAGCGGCATTCCACGCTGGCCACAATCGAACTCTACGGGCGCCCGCATCCACTCCTACGTCAGACGTCAATGCCAGCACTCATCTTCGAACTCGGGCTTACCGGTGAGGAGATGGGTCGCACGCTCGTGCAGCACAGCTCCGAAATCGGCCGACTAATTGCGAGTGGTATCTACACAGCGTTCCGCACGGCTGAGTCAACCTCGCTCAGCAGCTGAGCCTCCTTTCACCCTTCGACGGTTCTCAAGTTGCCGGACAGCATCCGGTAGATCCGTTCTAGGTCGTCAACGTCTGAGAACTCAATCATGATCCGCCCGCGTTTAGGGCCGAGATCAACTTTGACTCCGGTCGCCAACTGGTCAGCCAGCAGATTCTCAAGCTCGATTAGGCCAGCGGGTTTAACCGCCCCAACTTCCGTTGGAGCACGGGGAGGTGCCGGTGGTTCAGGACTTGTAGCGGCTCTGACCAGCTCTTCTGCCGCTCGGACGCTTAAACCGTCTGCCAACACTCTGCGAGCGAGATGCTCTTGAAGGCTCGGGTCAGCGATCCCAAGTAGAGCACGAGCGTGCCCGTTTGACAGTTGATCCTCTCGCACCATCCGCTGTACGGAGGACGGAAGTTGTAACAATCTCAATGAGTTCGTAATGGTCGTCCGGCTCTTACCGACTCGTTGAGCAACGGACTGATGAGTTAGGCCGAAATCGTCGATGAGTTGCTGATACGCGGCCGCCTCCTCAAGAGGGTTGAGCTGCTCTCGATGAATGTTCTCGACAATTGCCTGCTCAAGCGACGTGTTGTCGTCGACCTCTCGAATCAGCGCCGGAATGTGTGTCAGCCCTGCCAGCTGGGAGGCACGCCACCTCCGTTCGCCCGCTATCAGCTCGAAACCCGTTTCCGCAGGCCGTACCAATACTGGTTGCAACAGACCCAGCTCTTTGATGGACGCAGCGAGCTGACCAATGGCATCGTCGTCAAAGTGTTGACGGGGTTGATAGTGGTTGGGTCGAATGTCCCCGATAGGCAGCTCACGCAGTGCGCCTTCGGTCTGTTCGGGAACATTGGGAATCAGAGCGCCGAGCCCCTTGCCCAGTCCACTTCGTCTCGTCACGAGTCAAGCTCCTTCGCGAGTTCCCGGTAAGCGATCGCACCCCGAGATACCGGATCAAACACGATAATCGGCTGCCCAAAGGATGGGGCTTCGGATATACGGACCGTTCGTGGCACAACTGTGCGAAACACCTGGTCGCCAAAGTGCTCCCGGACTTCGTGTTCCACGTTGCTCGATAGCTTTGTTCTTGCGTCGAACATGGTCAGCACGATTCCCTTGATCGCCAGGTCGGGGTTCAAGTTTGTCCGAACGAGCTGAACATTGCGAAGTAGTTGTCCCAAACCTTCGAGCGCGTAGTACTCGCATTGAATCGGGACAAGAACGCCTTTTGCGGCCGCAAAGCCGTTGACCGTGACCAAACCGAGCGACGGGGGACAGTCAAACAGGATGTAGTCGTACTCGTCGACCACGTCCGCTATCGCCCGTTTGAGCTTCATCTCTCTAGAGAATGCAGAGACCAACTCGATCTCTGCGCCGGCAAGGTCGATGGTTGCCGGCACGATGAAGAGGTTCTTCACGCTGGTGGGCTCGACGCAGTCCTCGATTGGGACGTTGTTCATGAGTGCGTCGTATGTCGAGTGGCGCACCTGGCTGTGTTCGATGCCTATGCCGGTGCTGGCGTTTCCTTGTGGATCTAGGTCGATGATCAGGACCCGACGGCCTCGTTCGGCCAGTGCAGCTCCAAGGTTGACCGTCGTCGTCGTCTTACCCACACCCCCCTTTTGGTTAGCTACGGCGAGCACGTTTCCCAACGGCGTATCCTCGCTAGACACATGTTCTCCTTGCAATAGCCCGCACCCGCTGGCGGGGGATTGATGAACGGCGTCCATCCGTCTTCGAAAAGGCGGTCTGTCCCGAACTCCCTGGCAGCCTACCCGTGTTGACGGGCTCCGTGGCGGATGGCCCTGTTCCACGTGAAACCTTCCCCGAGGAGGTTTCAGCGCCTCTACCTGCGGTTTCGCGCCCGGTGACGTGTTTCACGTGGAACAATCCGCCGTTGAACAACTCAGTGCACTCCGGGAGACGTACCCGCCAGCCCGGTTCAACAGGCTCCAGCGCCCCGTCGGCGAACTCCCACTCTCGTGCCGATCTTCAGCGTCATCGGTCCACCTCTTCGCAAGCGGTCCAACGCTCCGAGCGGAGCAACGGTCGGGGCCTGCGCCTCGTCGTTCATCCCCACCAGGAAATCTGCTGGGGTTGGATCGCCGTTGCCCGGCGTCACTGCGCGCCCCTACAAGCACTCCTGAAACCTTCCCCAATGCCCGGACGACCTTGCTACCCGGGAATCTCGGTTCTACGGCCGCCTGAGCGCCACCCGCCGGGTCCGTCCGCGTGTTCCCAGAGCCCACGCGGTCACCCTGGCTCGGCAACGTGCCCCAGACGTTCATGCCGAATCGCTCTGCTCTTCCAGCCGCCAATTGCCAAAGCGCCGTTACTCAGTCCAGGAACGCAAAGTAAACAAGGGTCGCGGTCGAACCAACGACAGGCAGGCGCTGCGCGTTACGTGCATTCGTCCGAATCTCTAGCCAAGTCGCCGGAACCAGGATTCCCCAGACCACCCAATCGCACGCTGAATCGTCGCCCAAACGGCAAGCACCGTGAACGGAGTCATGGTCGACGCCTCTAGGAAGCGGCTGCCGAAACTCCTTAGCGGAGTCAATTCCTTCGCCGCTTCGCCAAGACCCGCCGCGGAGCCCCACGCGCGCCCCACCATCACGAGCTTGGAGACACCAATCGCCACGCGTCAACCCCGAGCCCCAGGTCAACAGGGAAAAGGCCCGCGAATTCAAGAGCTCGATGCTCGTTTACATCGGACCTTGAAGCGACGGCGAGAATGCCCCCAGGACGCAGAAGATTGCTGGCGAGAGGCAACACGACGGAGCGGTCACCGACGCTCCTCCCGACGGCAATGTCCATCGGGGGTGGTTCTACTCGACGACCCACGTCCTTCAAGTCGGCAAGAAGAGCTCTACTGGCGTCAAGCTCTGGAAACTGGCTCAGTGCCCATTTGATCGAGCGAATGCTCTTCGAACGTCGATCGAGCCACCACACTTCCGCGGAGGGCCAGAAGAGTTGTAGCGAAAGGCCGACCAACCCTGCCCCTGCCCCAAAATCAACAACCCTGCCGGAAAATTCCGGCAGGGTTGCAGTGAGAGATCTGGCAAAGGTCATATGCTGTTCGAGTGACTCTTCGCCAATCAAACCCGTAGAACGGCCGTACCGGTGGATTGTTTCCAGTCTGGAGTCAGACAGAATCTCCACCCAGCGGCCGTCCGAGGTCATCATTCCTCTTCGTCTTGCCCAATCTCGTCGTCGTCATCCTCGTCGTAAGCCGAAATCGGCTCAGCAGCCTTGCCACCATCCCGAACGAGCACAACGTTCCGACGGGGCTCCTGACCCTCTGAAATGGTCGAGACGCCATCGATGTCGTTGACCACGTCGTGGACGACCTTGCGATCGCTCGAATTCATCCAGTCCAGACGGTGTGGCATGCCGGTTTCAAGGACGGCAGCTGCAGTCCGCCGAGTGAACTCGGCCAGCGCCTCCCGACGTGCATCTCGGTAGCCTGCGACGTCAACGTTCACACGGAGGGGATCCGAACCACCTTTACGGTGGAGAATCGTCCGGCAAATCTCTTGGATCGCTCGATTGGTCACCGCGTCGGGACCGATCAGCACTCCAAGGCCCTCGCCGTCGATGAGGATGTTGAGATTCTCGTCATCAACTACCGAACTGACGTTCGCTTCGAGCTCAAAGGCGTCGAGCAAATCGTCGATGAAGTCTTCGATCATTGTCGCTTGCTGTGAAGTTTCCATTGGTTCCTTCTGCGCCTTTGTTTCCTTTTCCGACGACCGACGCTTCGACCGCCCGGAATCGTTCCCAGAACTGTCGGTGTTCGGCCGAGAGAAGCTGACTTCTTCGGCTACAGAGGTTGTAGCAGCCGGACGGTCAGTAGTGCCCGGCGACGTATCTGTTCTTGTCGCAGCCTTCGAATCTCCGGACCTTGCTCCAGTCCGCGCATCGCTTGCGGGTGTCGACGCATCGTTTCGCCCCCGACCGTTTCGGTTACGTCCGCCGGATCCGGAGTTACTCCGCCTGCCGGAACGATCACCACGGCCTTCATCGCGACGGCCTTGACCAGCAGATTCCCCGCTCGAGTCGGCGGCTCCGCGTTGGCGCCGACGGCGATTTCGCTGAGGCTCGTGCGAAACAGGACGAACCCGTGCCCTGATTCGAACCTCAGCTCGGCGCAGGATTCCTCGCTTACTCTCTTCGAGAACCTGGTACTCCAGATCATCCTCGGCAATACCAAGGCGATCCAGCGCTAGTCCTTTGGCTTCGGCCTCCGTGCGACCGACCGTTTCAATCCATTCCATCTTCTATCCAGTCGAATTTGGACCCCAGCAGAGCCACCATGTCTCAGGCGTTAGCTCTTCCCACGGCTCGCTGACTCGGCGTCCATTTGTTTGTAGATGTATGCCTGTTGACCGATCTGGAACAGGTTCGTCGTCAAGAAATAGAGGCAAACACCAGAAGGCATTATGAATGCGATGTAGCCCATAAACAACGGCATAAATTTCAGTGCTGCCTGGCCGGGCATCTGCTGAGCACCTTCAGCGGTCCGGCGTCCCATTGTCTGGCGCTGCTGATAGAACGCCGTCCCCGTGACCAAGGCGACTAGCAGGAACGCAGGAATGCGATCACCGGCAGAGCCCTCGGATTGGGAAGCCGATAACGACAGGTTCAGCACTCCCAGAAACTTTGATCCCTTGTCGAGGCAGCCAGTGTGGTCTTCTCTGGCCTTCTCGAGATCTTGGATGGTCACCGTATTCGCTCTACCTTCGAGAACGGCGTATTTCTGCTGATCAGCAGCATCGTCGCTGTCCTTGAGTGCCGAAAACTCATCGACGCTCTTGATCCCGTCGGTCTGATCAGGACGTACGTCCTCAAGCACCTCAAATCGTTGATCGGAGGTGGCGTTCTCCATGAACGCACTCGGCGTGCCACAGAGTTCTTCGAACAGCGCTGATTCATTAGGAAGGTGCGCGACCGGAGTACGAAACACGGAGTACAGACCAATCAGCAAGGGAAGCTGAACGATGAGCGGCAGACAGCCCGACAGGGGGTTGACCTTGCGCTCTTTGTAGAGCTTCATGGTCTCTTCGCTGACCTTCTGGCGGTCGTCCTTGTACTTCGCCTGCAGGGCCTTAATCTCGGGCTGCAGTTCCTGCATCGCTCGAGCGGAGCGGGCCTGTTTTGCCGACAGCGGGTACAAGAGGAGCCGCAACAGCAGCGTCAGGAGGATGATGGCCAACCCGTATGAAGGGATAACCGAGTAAAAGAAGGCGAGGATCTGACCGATCAGGTCCTGAAAAGCTCCCATGTCACCTACTTGGGTTGTTGCTCAGAGGAAGTCTCGACCTCGGCGTCGCCGAGACCACTTTTTGGCGTGGGCACCGGGTCATAGCCGTGACCTCCCCAGGGATGGCAGCGTCCGATACGTCGAATCGACATCCAGCCGCCGCGGCCGACACCGTAGACCTCTATTGCTTCCTGGGCATATTGCGAACACGTCGGAAGGTAGCGGCACCTCGGTGGTCGGGTTGCACTCCACGTCCGATACCAACCAATGAGTTTCAGCGCGACGAAACGCACGACGCTCTGGCCGCTTCAGAAACTGAACTGCGTAAAACTTCAAACGGTGTGCTCAGACTCGCTCGTTGGGCGATCAGCAGGTAGGCCCGGTCGGGCTCAAAAGCGCCGCTTTCTGCCGCAACTGCGTGTCTGAAACGCCGCCTGATCCGGTTTCGTTCGACCGCGTTGCCAACCCGCCGGTTGATCGTGAACCCAACCTGGGGGCCGTCGGCATCGCCCAAAGAAACCGACTTAATCCAAAAGCCTTCACCTCGGCGACGCGGTGCACGGCTCAACAGTGCGAAGACGCGCCGCTGAGTCACCGACTTCATTAGGCTGTCAGCCGCCGGCGTCCCCGCAGACGACGGGCACGAATGACTGCCCGACCTTGGCGTGTGCGCATGCGCGTGCGAAAGCCGTGCTTGCGGCTACGACGGCGATTGTTTGGTTGAAACGTGCGCTTCATGGGTTCCTCCTCCAGACGCGGCACGATCCGCAGGATCTGACATGCGCCGGGTTCTACATCTTGCGCGTCTGTCCTGCGGCAAAATCGAGTTCGCAGGCTATCGGCCCGTACGTGTCTCTCGCAACGCGGTCGTTACCCTGTCCCTTGGCGGTCAGGTCCGCTCGTTGCTACCGTGCGAGGTCTGGCTCTGGTGCTTAGGTGTGGCCTCTGCAAGCTGTCCCTGTGGCCCGACATGTGTTTTGTTCCGGAGGGACTTCGTGCACGATCGTGAAGAAATCTCGCTCGACCAACATGAACTGTGGGGCGCAGCAAGCACCATTCTTCAAGATCGCCTCGGTTCGGCATGGACGACCTGGTTCGACGGAACTGTCCCAGACAGCTTTGATCCGCAAACCTTGGTCCTGACATTGGCAGTCCCAAGCGACTACGTCAAAGCTCGAATCGAAGACAAGTACGCCGACCGGGTTGTCGAGGTCTTGCACCAGGTCACCGATGCAGACATCCGACTCGCCATCGCTGTCAAAACCATTGGCCGTGACCTGCCGGCCGAGCCACCACCGCCACCACCGGAACCTGTTCCTCAGCGGCCGCTCCTCATGCAGTCAGCACCGCAGGGAACCCCCCGGTCGTCGTCGATGAACACGTCTGTTGAGGATCGCGTGTCGATGCTCAACCCCCGCTACAGCTTCGACAACTTCGTAGCCGGCTCTTCGAACAGGTTTGCCTATGCCGCGGCCATGAACGTTGCCGAAGCACCGGCTCGCTCGTACAACCCGCTTTTTATTTACGGGCCTGCAGGTCTCGGTAAGACGCATCTTCTCCACGCGATTGCTCACCTCGTTCAGCAGGTGTATCCGTCGGTTCGTGTCAGATACGTAACCACCGAAACATTCATGAACGAGTTTGTCGACTCGATCCGGTTTCAGAAGGCATCTGATTTCAACCGCCGCTACCGGGAAGTCGATGTGCTACTCATCGACGACATTCAGTTCATCGAGGGTAAAGAAGGCTTCCAAGAAGCGTTCTTTCACACCTTCAACTTTCTTCATAACGCACATAGTCAGATCGTTCTGTCGTCGGATCGACCGCCTAAGGCGATTGACACCCTTGAAGCACGACTGCGAAGCCGTTTTGAGTGGGGTTTGATCACCGACATTCAGCCACCGGACCTCGAGACCCGCATGGCGATTCTCGGGCGCAAGGCTGAACTCGAAGGCTTTGACGTTCCCGAGGACGTTCGGCAGTTCATCTCCGAACGAATCACCAACAACGTCCGGGAACTCGAGGGCGCTCTAACGAGAGTGGCGGCCTACTCCCGGCTCCACGGCGTGCCGCTTGACAGAAACATCGCCGAACACGAACTCTCAGATCTGATGAGCGACGACCCTGAGCGGCACATCACTCCGGAACTCATCATTCAAGAAGCTTCTGCCATGTTCGGCATCCAACCCGAGGAGTTGATCGGCCACAGTCGCAAGCGCCAATTCGTCAACGCGCGCCAGGTTGCCATGTACACCTTTCGCACGTTCACCGATTTGAGCTTCCCCGATATTGCCAAGCTCTTCAGCGATAGAGACCATACGACGGTCATGCACGCAGTACGCAAGATTGAAAGTCGCATGGCCGACAACAACCAGACCTACAACAATGTCCACGAACTTGTTCGCCGACTCAAACAAGGCGGTGGATAGCGCTGTGGATAAGCGGTGGAAATTGTGGATAACCACGACTCAAAACCCGAAAAGTGGGCTTCCGCCCCAAAAGTTTTCAACAGGTGTGGATAGCTCTGTGGACGAATACAGCTCCGTTTACCTGCGGTTCTTGTGTTCTTCCACAATCCACAGGACCTATTACTAGAAGTTACAAATATATGAACCTTGTGCACAACGAGGAGACACTGTGAAGTTCCGCTGCGAACGCGACACACTGACCGAAGCCATTACATCCGCCCAACGCGCCGTGACCTCGAGAACGGGAGTTCTCCCGGTTCTGTCTGGACTGTTCATGAGCGCCGACTCTGGCGGGATCGAACTGGTGGGGTCGGACCTAGACCTGACGATCCGGGTCAAGATCGACGCCGATGTTGAACAGACCGGAAACGCGGTCGTTTCAGCCAGGCTGTTGAGCGACATCGTGAAACGCCTCGAGCCTGGCGCAGTGGTGATCGACGTCACCAGCGACGAAGCTCGAATCTCTTCACGTCGGAGCGAGTTCACCCTGCGAACCTTGCCGGTCGGCGAGTTTCCAGATCTCCCCGAACCCGAGCTCGAATCAGTCGAGATCGACGGTGAGCAGTTTGCCGCTGCGATCCGGCAGGTAGCCCCGTCATCATCAAAGGACGAGGCGCGTCCGATTCTGACCGGTGTCTTTCTGGAGTCGACAGACGATGGCCTTCGCCTTGTCGCAACGGACTCCTACCGCCTCGCCGTTCGCGATCTTGCAGGTACTCGCGTGCTTGAGCCTGGGAAAAGCGTGCTCGTGTCGGCGAAGGCGTTGAGCGAGTTGCAGCGCCTCGTCGCCGATGGGTCGTTGCAGGTCGGATTCGGTAACGCAGACGCGTCGTTCCAGCTGGGAACGACGACCATCTTGTCCAGGCTGATCATGGGTCAGTTCCCGGCGTACCAGAAGTTGATTCCACAAAATCAGCCCAATCGCCTGGTACTCGACAGGGAAGCACTCGCCGATGCGATCCGCCGTGTGAAGACCGTTGCTCAGGGCCGTGATGACATTGCGGTTCGAATCGCCATGGAATCCGGCCGAATCGAGATCACCGCGACCGCTGCCGACGTCGGTGAGGCACGCGATGAGCTTGACGCCGATTTCACCGGCGAAGACACGACCGTTGCGTTCAACCCAGATTTCTTGCTGGACGGAATCAGTGCGATCGACGCGGAGCGAGTGGTCATCGAAACGACGGACGGGATGAAGCCGGCCGTCATCAAAGGTGAGAACGTTTCGGACTTCTTGTACCTGCTGATGCCCGTACGCGTCTAAGGAAGTCCCTGGTGTGGGTTGAAGAGCTGTGGATGCAGGGCGTCCGGCGCCACGTTGATCTTCACCTGAACTTCCACGAACGCGTTACCGCCATCGTCGGACCGAACGCCCAAGGAAAGACAACCGTCCTGGAAGCGCTGGCGTGGCTGACTACGGGTGGATCGATCCGCCCGGTTCCAGACAGGTCCCTAATCCAAACGGGCGCGAACGAGGCGATCATTCGCGCCCGTTTCGATGATGCGGGCCGCGAAGTCCTGATCGAGGGTCGGATTGCTGCGGGGCGGTCGCGCGTTGAGGTAAATCGCCAGGTCGTCACCCGTCGCTCCGAGTTGATGAGCCTGGTCCGGTTAACCCCGTTTACCCCCGATGACCTGCAGCTCATTAAAGCTGGTCCGTCGGGCCGTCGGGAGTTCATCGACCACCTGACAGCGTCGATAGCCCCGGGAGTCGCAGCGGCTCAGCGGGAGTCGGACCGAATCCTTCGCCACAGAAACGCACTGCTCAAAAGCATGTCCCGCGGCGAAGCGTCGGCGGATGACTTAAATACGCTCTCGGTTTGGAACGAACAGTTCGCTGCCGCCAGCGCGCGGGTGGTCGGGGCTCGACTGCGCCTGACCGAGATGCTCACACGTTCTGCCGAAGACCTCTATGCAGCGATTGCTGACCAGCCAGCAGCGCTGGGCGCACGTTACGAAAGCGAATGGCTGGACCGGTCAGGTGCTGATCCGATTGACCAGCAACTGTTGACGGCACTGCGAGAGAGCGAACGGGACGAAGTGAGACGAGGCGTGACCTTGGTCGGGCCACATCGGGATGACTGGCTGCTGACGATCAATCGACTCGACGCTCGAACCTGCGGCTCTCAAGGTGAACAGCGGTCCTTGGCGTTGGCGCTGCGTCTGGCGGGGCATCGGGTGGTGACCGAACTTACGGGGACGACGCCGATCGTCCTGCTCGATGACGTATTTTCCGAGCTTGACGACACCCGGAGGGATGCGCTTGTGAGAAACCTTCCCGAAGGTCAGGTGATCATTACTTCCGCTGCGCCCCTACCGTCAGACCTTCCGGTTGACCGCACCATCCACCTTGACCAGACCCTTCGGACGGTCTCAGAGGAAGTATTCGTGCCCGTGAGTGACGACGGAGAAACTCCACCTGCGACAGAGCCATCTGCATGAGCACTCCGTGGGACGATGACCCCATACCGCTTGGCGAGATCATGGACGATCTACGTCTTGAGCTTGGTCTTCCCGAAGAAGCAGACCTCTCGTTGACGGAAGACATTTTCGCTCAGGCGATCGGGCCCGATGTGATGGCGCGGATCCGTTCCGTCGCCGTTCACGGGGGCGTTTTAGAGGTTGATGTCGATGACCCTGCCATCGCTTCTCTGCTGAGATATCAAGGCCAAAGCGTGGTCCGCGACGTCAATCAGCGGGCAGGGCGCAAGGTGTTAGAACGGATCAAGGTACGCCATTCGTAACCTGGTAAACTGCCCCTTCCGTATGTAACAAGCAACAAGGCCACATTGGTTCGGGCGAGAAGTCGCATGCCAATGTGGGTCTTGGCGCGAAAACGCGAGGGTTGCGTGACGTACGCCGCTAAAGACATCACCGTTCTCAAGGGTCTCGACCCGGTGAGAGAACGGCCAGGTATGTATATCGGGTCAACCGGTCCTGCCGGTTTACATCATCTCGTGTACGAGGTGGTGGACAACTCTGTCGACGAGGCGCTCGCAGGGTACTGCACTGCGATTGAAGTGGTCCTTCTTGCCGACGGTGGTTGTCGTGTTACCGACAACGGCCGCGGCATCCCGGTCGGCGAGCACCCCGAGTACGAAGGGCAGTCGGCCGCGGAGGTTGTGCTGACAGTTCTTCACGCCGGCGGAAAGTTCGGCGGCGAGGGTTACAAGATCTCCGGCGGTCTCCACGGCGTTGGAATCTCGGTGGTGAACGCCCTTTCCGAGCGGCTACTCATCAAGATTCAGCGTGAAGGCTACGTCTGGACCCAGGAATACTCCCGCGGCGCACCTTTGGGACCGCTTGTTCAGGGTGAACCGTCGGATCTCACCGGGACCGAGGTTACGTTCTGGCCGGACCACCAGATCTTTGAAGAAACCGAATTTCGTGCGCAGACACTTCGTGAGCGTTTGCGCGAGATGGCGTTTTTGACCCGCGGACTCGCCATCACCTTCGTCGACGAACGGTCCGATCCGGTCGAGCGCCGAACGTTTCAGTTCGACGGAGGCATCATCGACTTTGTTCGCCACCTGAACAAAGCAAAGGAAGCACTCCACGAAGAAGTCGCCTACTTCCGCGAAGACACCGATGGCGGCGAAGTTGAAATCGCGATGCAGTGGAACACCGGCTACAACGACGGCATCCATTCCTTCGCCAACAACATTGCGACGACCGAAGGCGGTATGCACGAGGAGGGCTTTAAGAAGGCCCTCACCAACGTCATCAACCGCTATGCCCGCGAACGTGGCTACCTGAAAGAGAAAGACGCCAACCTTTCCGGCGACGACATTCGCGAAGGTTTGACCGCCATCGTGTCGGTGAAGTTGGCCAATCCCCAGTTTGAGGGACAAACCAAGACCAAGCTCGGTAACACCGAGATGCGATCCCAAACCGAGAAGTCGATGAACGAACACTTCGCCGACTGGCTTGGAAACAATCCCGTGCCGGCGAAGAGCATCGTGACCAAGGCGATCCAGGCGTCCCGTGCACGGATCGCAGCCCGCAAGGCCCGGGAACTAACACGACGAAAGTCGCTGCTCGACTCAGCCGGTATGCCCGGCAAGCTGGCCGACTGTTCCACCCGGGACCGCGACGCAGGCGAACTGTTCATCGTTGAGGGCGACTCGGCGGGCGGTTCTGCCAAGCAGGCGCGCGACCCCGAGTTCCAGGCGATTCTCCCGATCCGAGGAAAGATCCTCAACGTCGAACGCGCCCGCATTGACAAGATGCTGAAGAACGAAGAGATCCAGGCGTTGATCACAGCGATCGGTGCGGGCCTCGCCGAAGACTTCGAAATCGAGAAGATGCGGTACGGCAAGATCATTCTGCTGACCGACGCCGACGTCGACGGTGCGCACATCCGCACGCTGCTGCTCACGTTCTTTTATCGCCAGATGCCCGAGATGGTCCGCGAAGGGCGCGTGTACGTCGCTCAGCCGCCGCTCTACTCGACGCTCGTCGGCAAAGAGAAGGTGTACCTGAAGGACGAGGCCGCTCGGCTGGCGTATGTCGCCGAGCACCCAGGGCGCAAGCTTGAGTTCGGTCGCTTTAAGGGTCTCGGCGAGATGGACTACGGCGAGTTGTGGGAAACGACGATGCGCCCCGACACGCGGACCCTCCTACAGGTCTCTGTTCGTGACGCGGCGATCGCCGACGAAATGTTTTCTGTCCTAATGGGAACCGACGTCCCCGCTCGCCGCGAGTTCATCCAAGAAAACGCGCGCGAGGTTCGGTTCATCGACATCTGAGGCATCTATGGCGCCTGACGACGTAACGGTCGAACCAGCCGAAAACCCGCAGATCGAGATCCAGGAGGAGATGGAACGCTCCTTCCTGGATTACGCGATGTCGGTCATCGTGTCCAGGGCGTTGCCAGACGTCCGCGACGGCTTGAAGCCCGTCCACCGGCGGATCCTGTACGGCATGTACGCCCAGGGGATTCGTCCCGACCGACCCCACCGGAAATGCGCCCGCGTGGTCGGCGATGTCATGGGTCGTTACCACCCGCACGGCGACTCAGCGATTTACGACGCTCTGGCCCGGATGGCCCAAAACTTCTCGTTGCGCCACATCCTGATCGACGGGCACGGCAACTTCGGTTCGCCAGACCCCAACGATCGTCCGGCCGCCATGCGTTACACCGAATGTCGGCTCTCGCCGTTGGCGATGCAGATGCTCACCGGTATCGACGAAGACACGATCGACTTCATCGACACCTATGACGGTGAAGACACCGAACCCGAAGTTCTTCCTGCGCGGTTCCCAAACCTTCTCGTCAACGGCTCGACCGGTATCGCCGTTGGAATGGCCACCAACATCCCGCCTCACAACATGGGCGAAGTCATCGACGCGGCGATCCATATGCTCGACAACCCCACCGCGGATGCCGACGCATTGATGGAGTTCGTCAAAGGCCCTGACTTTCCGACCGGCGCGTACATCCTGGGGCGTCGCGGTATTCAAGACGCCTACCGGACCGGACGTGGTTCCGTGAAGATGCGGGCGAAGGCCGAAGTTCAAGAAGGTAAGAACGGTCGGACCGAGATCATCGTCACGGAAGTTCCGTTCCAGACCTCGGTTGAGGTCATCGGCACCAAGATCGAAGAGCTCACCAAAGAGCGTCGCATCGACGGCATTTCAGACGTCACCAACTCGTCCGCCAGAGGCAATCAACGCCTGGTGGTGACTCTCCGCCGGGATGCGAACGCCCAGGTCATCCTTAATCAGCTCTACAAGTTGACGCCCATGCAAACCAGCTTCGGCGTCAACATGCTTGCGCTTGATCACGGCGTGCCGAAGCTGATGACCCTGCCCCAGGTCCTCAAGCTCTACTGCGACCACCAGGTCGAAGTGGTCACACGTCGTACGCAGTTCCGCTTGCGCAAAGCGCAGGACCGGGCCCACATCGTCGAAGGTCTTTTGCGGGCCATCGACATGCTCGACGAGGTCATCAGCCTCATCCGCGGGTCAGCCGATGTGGAGACGGCGCGATTTGGCTTGATGGCCGAGCCGTTCGCCTTTTCAGAGATTCAGGCCAATCACATCCTGGATATGCCGCTGCGTCGCCTGACCGGGCTTGAGCGCCAAAAGCTCCAAGACGAGTATCGGGATCTGTTGGCATTGATCACCGAACTCGAAAGCATCCTCGCGGACGAGGACAAGCTCAAGTCGGTCATTAAGACTGAACTCACCGAGATCCGCGACAAGTTCGCTGACGAACGCCGAAGCATCATCACCCATGACCCGGGGGAACTCGACGACCTTGACCTGATTGACGACGAGGAACTTGTCGTCACCGTGTCGAACGATGGCTACATCAAGGCGATGTCGCCAGGTGTGTTCCGCGAACAGGGTCGGGGCGGGAAAGGCATCGCTGGGGCCCGTCTCAAAGACGGTGACTACGTTGCGCACCTGCTGACGACGACTGCGCACGCGTACCTGCTGTTCTTCTCAAACCGTGGGCGCGTGTACCGCATCCGCGGTCACGAGATCCCGCTGATGGATCGCACCGCTCGGGGCCTTGCGCTGGTTAACCTGCTCCAACTTGATCAGGGTGAGCAGGTGCAGGCGATTATCGACACGCGGACCTACGAAGAGGGCGCCTACCTGCTGTTTGCGACTCGCCAAGGTTTGATCAAAAAGACCCGCATGTCTGCCTACGACTCCTCGTTGAGGGCTGGGCTGATCGCGATCAACCTCAAAGATGGCGACGAATTGGTCAGGGTCCTTCAAACCAACGGGGCCAACGAGATCCTGATCGTCTCTGCCAACGGCAAGGCCATTCGGTTCGACGAATCCGATGTGCGACCGATGGGCCGTGCCGCTGCCGGTGTGCGCGGTATGAGGTTGAGTGGTGACGACGCCGTCGTCGACTGCGATGTGCTCCGGCCCGGAACCGAAGTTCTGACCGTGACCTCGGGTGGCCTCGGTAAGCGGACTCCGATGGACCAGTTCAGAATCCAAGGTCGCGGGGGCCAAGGTATTCGAGCGATGTCACTTCGTCCGGATGACCGCGTCGTGGCCTCGTTCGTTGTCGACGAGACCGACCAGATGATGTTGGTATCGTCTTCAGGAAACCTGATTCGCTTCCCCGTCGCTGACGTTTCGGTTCAGGGGCGTTCGGCTCGGGGAGTCATGGTCGCACGGGTCAAAGAACACGAATCGATCGTCGCTGCAGCGCGGGTTCTGGACACGATCGAAAACTTGAATGACGATGAAGCTTCGAGCGATTCCGAAACACCCGACTCGATAGGACCGTCTGGTCCGGGAACTTCCGAAACGGCAGAACCTGGTCATGAGGAGCAGCAGTGACATCTGACCCGGCAACGAGTCATCGAACACGCGAGCGTGCTCGCGTAACGAATGACTCGCACGCTCAGGACGACGAACACCGCTCCGGTGACGCTCGGCCATCTCGACCGCGCGGCGGTTCGGCCCGCAATGGCGAAGGCTCTGGCCAGTTGATGCGGATCCAGACTTCGAGGGTCATCCTCAAAGTCGACCCTTGGTCAACCCTCCGCGTCTCGTTGATGTTCTTTCTCGGTATGTACACCGTCGGCTTGGCGCTGGGGGTCGTCTTGTGGTTTGTCGGTCGAGCGGTGGGCCTGTTTTCGACCATCGAATCGACGGTAGAAGGTTTTGGCCTGGACAAGTTCCGCCTTCTCGGGTCTGCAGCCCTCATTTACGCGATCATCGTCGGACTCTTGCTGGTGATCTTGTCGACGATCGCAGCGGTCGTTTCGGCCTTTGTGTACAACGTCGCTTCCCGAACATTCGGCGGTTTACGCGTTACCCACATCGAGGAAGTTCGTCCCGTTCGTCGCCTCGTCTCGGCGCCCGGTAACGTATCGTCTCCTGATCGCGGCAGACCGGCCCAACGCCGGTAGTCCGTTTTTCGGGGCTATAGCTCAGTCGGTTAGAGCGCACCCCTGATAAGGGTGAGGTCGATGGTTCGATTCCGTCTAGCCCCACAGCACATAGGCTGGTCAATATGACCAGCCTTCGTCGCGTTCAGAACCCGAAACGATTGCTTGCGTTGCTGCTTGCGCTCACCATTACTGCGGTGATCGGAGTGCTTCTCCAACGGCTGCGCGGCCGGGGAGGCGAACCTCCAACGGAAGGTGGTTGGCGAGCTGAACCCATTCCACAATTGGTGTCATCGGGCGGGCCAGAACTGAGCCCCAACTAGAATGTCGCGGCGAGCCGAGGACCGGTTCCGGGTCGGTAGTGACCGGTTGTCGAGTGGAGTGTTGGCATGAAGATCGCAATTACGGGGGCGAGCGGATTCATTGGAACCGCCTTGCGCCGCGCTCTGCCCGGAAACGACATCGTGGCGCTGCGTCGAGGGCAGACCGCCGTCCCCCCCGACATCATGTGGAATCCCGAGTCTGGCAATCTGTCGCCGCGGGACCTTGCTGGGGTCGACGCAGTCATCAACCTGGCCGGCGAGAACATTGGGGCCAAGCGCTGGACCGTTACCCAGAAGGCCCGCCTGCTTGAAAGTCGAACGAGGGGCACGGCGCTGCTCGTGCGAGCATTCGAGCGGATGGACACTCCACCAAAAGTCTTTCTGAGCGCGTCCGCTATTGGCTATTACGGAGCCAACTGCGGCGATGTGGTTCTCGACGAAACGTCTGCTCCCGGCAATGACTTTTTGGCCGACCTCTGTGTGGAGTGGGAACGGGCGGCTTTGGCCGCCCGCGACATCGGCATTCGCGTTGCGACCCTCAGGACGGGCATCGTGCTCGACCCGTCTGGTGGCGTGTTGGCCCGGCAACTTACCCCGTTCAAACTGGGGCTCGGCGGGCGACAAGGACCAGGTACCCAGTGGATGAGCTGGATCACCCTTAACGACCACATACGAGCGGTGAAGTACATCCTTGACAGCGCTCTGCAGGGGCCGGTCAATCTGGTTGCGCCCGAACCGGTGACCAATGCGACATTTGCCAAGACGCTCGGCCAAGCGCTCCATCGGCCCACAGCGCTGCCGACGCCGATGGCTCCGCTCAAAGCTCTCTACGGAACCGAACTGGTCGCCAGCCTCTTGCTGGCGAGTCAACGTTGTGTCCCGAAAGTGTTGAGCGAATCAGGCTTTGTGTTTGAACAACCGACGCTTGCCGAGGCGTTTGCGTCTATGAACCTCCGCTCATAGACGCACCACCCTCACCTCGGATCGCTCTCCTAGCCGGCTCGTTCGTTCCAGTCGGCCAGAACCGAGCTGCCTTTGCTTTCTGAGATCTTCTGGCCGTTTTCTGGGGTGTCGCCGTTCAGAACGGCCGCCTCCATACCGTCTTCAATGGAGTCTCGGATTGCCTGGTAGGGGCCGATGAGAGGTCCCCGCGCCTTGTCAGGGTCCACGTTCTGGAAGGTTTCAAACGCCGCGGCGTATGCGGGGTCAGATGCCCAGAGGTCTTTCACCGCCGGCTCGTCGACGGCCAGAACGTTGTTGGGCATATAGGACGACTCAACGTGCCACGTGGCTTGCTCTTCCGGGGTCATGGCAAAGGTGATGAAGTCCCAGGCAGCTGCCTGTTCTTCAGGCGAGGCGTTCGCCATGAGGAACGCGCCGCCACCGCCCACCTGAGACGAGCCAAGCAGTTCGGTAAATGACGGCATCGGAGCGACGGCGATGTCGAGCTTGGAGAGGTCGACATCCTCGGTATCTAGGCCGCTCGTTCCCGGATCCACACTGTTACCCGCCGTCAGCGCTCGCACCGTCGCAATCGCGGCCGACGTCTCGATCACCATCGCGGAGCTACCGTTCGCGACGGCGATGAAGTGGTCGAACTGTCCGCTTTTATCTTCCACAGCGACGAG
>CXWK01088141.1_pt1 | contig 23217 bp, 43 predicted proteins | sample 590851 | NCBI WGS metagenome assembly CXWK01 (sample SAMEA3498364, study PRJEB10139) | wastewater metagenome | biome: wastewater treatment plant; material: activated sludge | place: Denmark | collected 2014-08-01
GCAAGGTGTAGACGTCGCGGTCGTCATCGTCTGGATAAAACGACGTGGGACGTTACCAACGACAGCACCGCTGAACGTGGTCGTGCCAGATCCTCCAAAAGTCGTGTCACCAGCAATCGTCAGGTCATCACCTACGATGAGGTCATCTGACGTTTCAACGCTAGTAAAATTAGAAATTTCACCTGCATTTGCTCCGATTAAATCTCCGCTTTCACTAGGCGCACCTGTAACAGACACGTTTGAAGGTGCTGTAGACACGTTTATTGTATTTGGAAGCTTTGCGAGAGCAACGACAGCGACGAGGGCCACTGCAATGATGCCGACAATAGCTCCAATGTATCCTTTATTTTCCATAGTGCGCTAAGAAAAGGATTAGCTAATCGAGGTTGCGTCACCTTTAGAACCGAACGCCCATGCCCAGTGTCCCCAGTGAAAACCGAAGAGAGTGGAACAAGCGTTATCTTCTGTACCGTTCTGGATCTCATGGTCATTAGCGACATGAGGACGCCATGCGACAGCGCGATATGCCATCTTTTGAGCACGATCAAGGTCAACGACAAACCAGTAGTTCTTGTAAGCAGTTGGGATGTTTGGAAGAATCGTAACCTGAATATCCGTAATACCACGCTTAGCCAAGAAGCTAGAAGAAGCTGTCGAAAGGCCAAGGTTGGCGGTGTTAGGACCGTAGATCGAGTCAATAGCCTGGATGACAGTCGAGCTAAGTTCTGGCGAAACAACAACACGAATGCGGCGAGATCGGCGGAATTGAACACCGTTGTGATCCTTGAAGCGTGCCATCTTATCGATAGCATCGACGAGGTTAGGTCCGCTAAAGACACGATGTGTATCACCAGATCCGAAGGTATTCGCTTGGTTACCTACGCCAGATTTACGGGTAGGGTGAGCTTCAGAGAACAACGCTACAGCATCTCCACCTGTAAGATTGGTTGTACCGAATCCAAGGTAGAACACCTTTGCATGTTCTTCATTCCAATTTTCAAACAAAGCAAGCACAGCGTTATCAACTGAGTCGCTAAGTTCCATCGATTGCTTAGAAGACTGAGCTTTCGACAAGAAATGCATCGATTCCTCAGTGAAGGAAAGCAAAGATGTAAATTTGTCCAAGCGAAGGGTCATTGGATAGCCCTTGTATCGATCATTCTGAGCGTATGGATGCGACTCAAGAGTCAACGATCCACGGCCAGGACCAGAAATGGTCGAAGCCTTAGCTTCTGGGACATCTGGAGAATACTCACGGAAGAGTTCAAGGCCAGAAAGGTTGTTATATTCGTTCAATTCAGCCGTGGTGAAGAGGGCGCGTACCGAGGCATCAACAGCCTGTGAGAAGGTACCGCTAGTGGTCATGTAGAAAGACATAGATTAGCGATTATGCTTGAGCGTATGCGTCATCTTGGACTTCGGCGACCATGACAACAACTTTAGTAGTAGAACCATCGCGATCTGGATCGAACGCACGAACAATGAATTGACCAGAGCTGCCAGCAGCAAGGTTAACGGTCATTGCACCAGTCGTACCTGCAAGGTCAGCGTAAGCACCAATATCCGTTTGCGTACAAGCTTGGTCAGACGTATAGACCATCAATTGTCCACGAGCAACGGCACAGAGTGGAGATTTTTTAGCAACAGTCTGGTTATCAGCAGCAGCTGTAAAAGCTTCCATTGCATAGCCAATAATCTTGTCACCAGCAGTAGAAACGATCAACCAACCGCTAGAATCAATCGTTACAGGATCCGCCTTTGCGAAAGCTTCCGAGTTCTTAGCGATAGGCACTAAGACAGAAGCGGTGCGCATGGTTTCTCCCTTGAAGAAATCTTGCATAATTTACGTTAAATTTTGAGATGTTTAATTGCCTCGGGGTTGATAGCTCTCAAAAGCTCTTCGGCCTGACGTCTCGCTGGAGACAGTGAGCGCGGTTGAGCGTTGCTTGCTGCACCGCCTCCCATCTGGGAATTAGAGACCAGTTCTTCATAGGCTTCGTATGAAGCTTGTTTTTGCAGTAACTCTTGTGTCGCCTTTGCATTAACAATGGCCCAGGCTGTTTGAATGTCTTGTGTGACATTTCCAGAGGGACGGATTGTATGCTCAAGGTGATGTTTTATAAGTTTCTGTGCAGCTTCATCAGAAGTAATGGACTTGATCTCTGATTCTCGGTCACGTTCCTGGAGCTTTGCTTCGAGCTTATCCATGAGGCGTTTCTCGACATCTGGATCTAGGTTTTCTTCTTTCTTTTTCAAAGCTTTATCCTTGATGGCGATTTGTCTCTCCCGTTCAGCAAGCTGCTCTTTTAAAACAGTTTTTTCTGCTTCAATTGAGGCAAGCTGCTGTTCAAAAGGAGAGAGTTCAGGCTCTTGTGGAGCCGCCCCAACAGGTTGCGGTTCCTGAGTTCCGCCCTCAGTTTCTGTCGGAGGGACGACGGGGTCAATTTCGTGTTCCATATTGTTCTCTTGCGCCGAGAGGGGACGCGAATACTCTCTTTTGCTACCGGATCAGTAGCTTGTAATCCATGAGAAAATAAGAAAATGCCTCTCGTCTGAGAAGCATATTAGCTACCTGGATATTTTCCCCCACCGCGAGATAAGGTAAAAGATCCAAGAAGCAAAAATGCTCCTCAGACTCGCGGTGTAGATTGTCCTACGTACCTATTATATCACAACTTACCTGTTATCTCACCCTTCTTTACACTCTGTGTGTTAGAAGCGACGCGGATAATGTGTTGCTGAAACTCTTTTATAAACGTGAGAGTAAGCCTATACGCTGCTGTTTCCTCTACGTTCTTCGTATCCATTGCAAGATGATGATAATACTTCCGCGTCATCTCTTGCATCTCGCGGTCAAACACTTCATTTTCTAATAATTCCTTTGCTTGGAGAGCGTAGCTCAGCTTGCGTTCTGTTGATTGAGTGGCAAGCCATGAAGAAGACGTCCCGAATGGGCATACATATCCAATGAAGAACTTTTGTACCAGCTTTCCTGTGATCCAAAGTAATAAACGTTCGCGGATAGTCATAATATTATTGTGTCATTGGAGCTAATGCACCCATGCTTGCTGATTCTGGAGACTCTGTAGGACCCTCTGGAGCTTGAGCACCAGCCATTGCAGGTTGCTGCGCTTGTTTCATCTGTTCCGCCTCTTTCTCATCAACAAGAAGTGAATCATCGTCCTCATTCACCTGAAGCATCTGTCTCGCTGTCTCACGCTGATTAAAGAGGTCAGGACGAGAGAGATAGACAGTCTGAGCACGTTCATTGAACTGTTCCTTTCGGATATTGTCGTAATTACTATTAAACGTAGCCGTATCGCTGCGTACATAGAAGACAAGGTCATCCAGTTCTCGTGTGTTGATATAAGCTTTCTCACTTGTTTCGCCAGCATTCTTTGCTTGAACCATTTCTTCCCAGAGCTTACGAGATTCTGTGCGATACTCCTCATCATATCCATCTTCACCATGCTTCTTTAGGCTCTTAAAGATAATCTCAAGGTTACCGCGTGATCCATCAGACAAAGTTTGCTCAGGGATAACAAGCTTTTTGATGGTGGACTTAGGCAATTTCTCGCAGAGTCGGAGCAAGGTAGGAACAGTGCGGGCATGTTGTAACGCGGCGACCTGTTGGGAGTACGCATCGAGGGCTGTCTGAGCATTGGACTGCGTAATCACAGCCTCACGCGCTGTCATCTTTTGATTTACTTGTTGGCCTTGAATGGTATTCGAGACGCTGGAGTTATCAATTTCACGATCTGCCATGCGTAAAAGCTCCAGATCTGAGTTATTCACTGGATCGCCTACACCTTCAATGACCTTTAGCTCCGGGTCTTCCTCTAGGTTAATGACATTCGCAGGAATATAGATTTCATCCCCTACATAGTTTCCATTAAGAGAGAACTGTGGGCGGAGAACATTTAACTTGCCCTTATGACGCAAAAGAGTCATCCAACCATCTCTCCAGCGCTTATCATAGCGAAACTTGTTAGGCGCTGATTCTCCCCAATAGTAGTTGGCCTTTGCAAACAAAGAGAAGCGACCGACAGAAATGTTTAAGTAGCCGTCACGGTAAGGAAGGATATTATCAACTGGAAACATCGGAACACCGTTAATCAAAATGTTGTAGTAGTAGTGTTGTTTTGCTTTGTCATGGACACGGCCCTTTTTCTTCTCTTCCTTTAATTGCTCAGGTGACATCTTCTCATTCACATACAAAAGTTGTACACGATCTCCTGTTACGATACCGGACCAACCATTCTTCAACTTCTCATTGGAAGCAAACAAAAGACTATAGTCTCCTTTTCTTACCTTCTTAAAGTTTGGTAAGTGGCCAAGCATGTCACGAGCCTCCTCGTAGGTAATATCAAGTTTAGCTCGATACACACGAGGCTGCTTCTGAATACTTGGCTGTCGAAAGTTTGGAATGAAGATCTCATCATTTGAAATAAGCTCAGAATAGAGCCCATCCTTTGTGACGACATCGATGACATGAACAGTTCCTTCAACATTCATCGTATGGATATACCGGGCAAGCTTTACCTGTCCGTTTTCATCAGGGAATCCATCGTTACGATGTGCCCATTCAAGCAAACCTCTCCCAACACGGGCCCATGCTCTATCAATCTCTTGCTGTGCGTTTTGAGCAGTTACAGACGGCAATAAAAGACCTTTAGAAAGGTTGTTTGTGAACGCGTCTGTCTTGTTTCTACTAATGCTGGTTACGTATGGCTTTACCGGATCGTTTTCATCCTGCATCTGGTCCATGACGACCGCATAGTCTGTAATCGAGTCATTGATGTATTGGCCTACGGTTCTATGATCTAAGATCGGCTCGGGTTCATTCTTCAAATTCCACATCTCCAAGAAGCGAGTGGAGACGCCCATGATAAACTTTTGCTCTTGCTCAGTGGGAGTAAAAGCCTCTACCTCATGGCCATCTTGAAGATCAATGGGATTTAGGGCCATACGTTTTTAGCTCTTTACAACATCACTATATTTAAGTTGGCCCATTTGGGACTTCATTGCTTGCTCACAGGATTGCAAAATAATACTCACCTCTTGAATATTGTGCTCTTTAGTCTTTAAAAGCTCCATGATTTCTTTCGTTGTCACCTTCACTCGTGCGACACTCTGNNTAAACGTAAGGATTCTTTCTCTGCTGCTTCCTCGGCTTTCTTTTGTGTGGCGGTAAACATATACAAATAATTATACCAGATTTAAAACTTCTTACCTATCGTTTGACGTCGATCTCGCTGGAACTGCTCTAACTCCTTCTGATACATAGGCTTTTTCTCTACGATCTTGGGAGGCTCTTTATTCAGTTCAAAGAAAGCACGCATAAGCACAGCATCAGCAAAGTCTGGTGAACGGCCTAACGCTTTCTTCACCTCATCCTTTGCAACAATCGCGAGCTTACCATCTTTATCTTCATTACGCCGTCTAATCTGCTGTAGCTCTTCGTTCAGACGTTCTTTGATAAACATATCCTCAGTCCGTACAGCAAGCTTATGACCTTGAACAAGCTCTGCGAGCTTATACGCACACTGTGCTTTGAGGTTTTGGAAGGCGGGATAGACGCCATCCTTATCTGGGAGAGGGCTGGATCCTCCCATGAAGCCTCTACAGCCAGGGAGAGAATCAACCACGCCTCCACCTACACCATCTTCGTCCACCAGCGTCTGAGAGCGTGGGACGCCATACGTGATCTCTTTGTCACGGATCAGGCGCGCTGTCTCAAGCGTGGACTTCTTTGCGTGGTACGTAACATTGATAGCCTCAAGGCCCTTCCAAACGTAAATAGTGATGAGGTCAGAGCCATAGCGCGCGACGTCGGCGGTAATATAGGGCTTGCCGTCGTCATCTAGAGTGTTGGTATAGATATCACCGATTGCAATCGTGCTCATGAGTTGCGTTGCGTCATCCTCATACTCCCAATTTCCATACATCAAGCGCTCACGCATGGCGTTATTACCGATACTCGCAAGTTGTTCTTCGTAGATTCCAGCTGTGTATGGGTTATCTTTGTATGTCCCAGGAATGAAGCGCCACTTTTCCGGAAGCGTGCCAGCTTTCCACGGTTTATATACTTGCTGATAGAGCCAACCTTTGTTCGGATTAAACGTGAGGAGAAGCTTTGGTTTGAGTCCGTACTCCTGATTCTTCTGACGGCCTAGACGACTTTTAAGAATATCGAAGGCCATAAATTCGATTTCTCCCGCCTCATCAATAGCCCCATCTGTATACTCAAGCGAACCTAAACGCTCATACATGGGATCGGAAGGCTGATAGGCGAGGTCTAACAGGTCGATACGTGAACCATTGTAGTACTCAATGAAGTTGTACTTTCCATCTAAGCGCCACATCTTATCGGTAATGCCGTGGTGCGCGTGAACCTTGAGTAGAGTCAGATAGGAGGTCTGCATCAACCTTTTGAGCTCATTACGGCCTATAAAGCCTTTAGTGCCCGGGAAACGAATACGTTGTATCATTTGCCATTCAGCAAGAAGCCAGCTTTTACCAACGCCTGCACCAGATCCCCAGAAAACACAAGATACCGCGTCATCACGCAGTGCTTCCCACGCCTCATGCTGTTTAAGTGTTGGCTTGATCGTTATCGTCATTTTCTCGCGGAGTAAGATAGTTAAGCTGGATTATATTAGCTTCTAATTTTTCTCCACCACTCTTTACATCCACAAGGTTAGCCAAAACCTTATCCGCCATATTCTTTAGAATCACGGTATCGGCTTTAAGGGCCTTTAATTGGTACACGTCCCGAACGCTATAACACCCTGTTGCAATCTTTGCTTCTAATGCGCGGACCTGAGTATCTTCCTCCCATTTCTCTTTGTGCCATATAGTCTCCTTCTTTGTAGGACGCCCTCCCCCAGGGTTACCAAGTCCATTTTTATTTCCACGTGGTGCAGCCATATTAAGTTTTAGCTCAATTTGTTAGCCTTTTTACCCGTTAGCTTCTCCCATCGGTCTAGGATGACCGTGCAATACTTCGGATCTAGCTCCATCATATAACATTTACGGTTAGTTTGCTCACAAGCGATGAGGGTGGAGCCGGAACCGCCGAAGAGGTCGAGAACGATGTGGTTGTCGTTTGAACTAAATTTAATAGCGTGTTCACAAACCTCAAGCGGTTTTTGTGTTGGATGACTACCGTCTGATTTCTTCGTAAAGATCCATCCACTCAAAGCATGTTCCCCGTTAGGAAAATTACAAATCCATTTTCCTTTTGTGGCATACAAACAAAGCTCTGTATTAAAAGTCCAATGTCTTTTTGATAGGGATGGCATGGGATTCGGTTTATTCCATACGCAGTAAGAAACAAAATCAGACCAATCTCTATATGCAGTATAAAGATCCCCAAAGAGAAAATGGCTTGTAAATATGTACGTTGTGGAGTTTTCAGATACAACGCTTTGTAAGATCGAAGTTACATCAAATACATTAAAATCAACATCCCATTTACTGTTCTTCAAATCATTCATGGATTTACTGACATCTGCTGCAAAATTTACACTTTGGCCTGCCACATTGTAAGGCGGGTCCGTAAACACCATATCCGCCTTCATCCCGTCCATAAGCGTCCCAACATCTTCTACCTTCGTAGAATCCCCACACATGAGCCTATGCTCGCCTAACTGCCAGATCTCGCCCAACTCTACCCGTACAGGCGTCTCTAGGCCCTTATCTACGTCATAATCATCCTCCGTTACCTCTGTATTACCATCTATAAGTTTTTGGATCTCTTTCTTATCAAACCCTACCTCCTCAAGTAACCCATCTGGCATCGCAAAAAGCTTATCCATGTCCCATTCACCAGTGTTCTTATTAGAACGCAAATTATACTCCTTTGCTTCGGCGTCCGTAAGTTTCCTATTAGGTACTCGAACATCTATTTCCTCTTCTCCACGCCCAAGCGTCAAAAGCATGGACATCCTTTGATGCCCGGCTAGGATCGTATTGTCTTGGTCGATAGCAGGAATCTCTACGAGATTAAACTTCTCTATACTCTTACGAAGTTGTTTCGCTTGAGCCTCCGTCATCTGCCGAGGATTATAGTCTGCTGGGACTAGATCCTTGATCTTTCGTTTCTCTGTTTTCCAAGAAAGAGGAGTCATATCCCCTATATTAGCACAAAACTCTCCTTTCTTACACCTCAGCCTTAGTTATACACATGTTCTCATTGATACTATATAGTATTCGTGCTATAGTCATAGACATGAGAGGGAATTAACCCACTCACTCATTCCTCACTATGCAAAACCTTCTTATCGACTGGTCCAAAGAATACCCAGAACTTACTTCTTCTCAACTCTGCAAAATACAATCCACGTATTGCTGCGGTTGCAGTAAGAATGTAGGTCTCGAAAAGATTGGTTTCTATCAATGTGAGAAATGCTCTAAATAATATCCTTACTCGCACCTTCCCCCTATGAAACACTACAAACGCGATTCCTCGGGACGTTATATGCCCCCAGGACATGGCTTGCTCAAGAAGTTGGCTCTCAGTACCTTACTCGTCTCTGTCATCGTTGGGATCGGCCTACAGCCTTCCACAGCGGCAACCGCCGATGTTCCTCCTCCCCCTATTCCTCGAGAAGAGTACAACTGCATTCAGCTTGCGCCTAAAGAAGGTGGGTATATTGGCTCGTTCTATTGTGCGGACGATGCAGCTATGGGGCTTGAGATGAAACGCCTCTATGATCTTGTCCAAAGCGCCCAGAAAGAAGAAGCGAAGACCGTGAAGAAGGCAAAGCCCCTCTCTAAAACAGACGCGCAATATCTCTCTATCTTCCAAGGGGTATGCAACACGCAAGGAATCAAAGATACCTCTTGTGGTCACACGCTTCTCGGGATGGCACGCCAGGAATCTACTCTTGGAAAGTACATGTCTGGAGATAACGGGCGCTCTCATGGCTTCTTCCACATCATGGATTATCATAACGTCCCTACGTCCTGCTCTGAGGATGCAAAGTGCAGCGCTACTTGGACGCTCAAGCGCATGGTGAGCTATGGATATCCGAAGATGGCTGATTATGCCATTCGCCGTCACAATGGCTCTGCTACGAACCCCCAGACCTTGAAGTACCTTGCTCTCGTAAAGGCAAAATCTTACTAAGACTTCTATGCTCAGATACTCCTGGTATCAACGAAAAGAAGGACAAGCCGACCTCCAGCATATTGAGTTCATTGCTGATGACCACGCCATTATCCGATTCTCTGGAGAACCAGCGAAGGTCAGCAGACTCACAGTTACACGGGTAAAGAAGGAAGATCTAAAAACAAGCCGCGTAATACCTGTCCCTCTAAAGAAACAAGCAAAGCTCCTATGATCCTATTCTCAACGGAAGTATTAAAAGCCCACGGGATGACAGCCTACCACTTAGCAAAGATAACAGGGATTCCAGTGAGTAGTATCTACAAGTACAGAGACGGAACGTTAGTCCCTCATCTGATAAATGCTCGAAGGATCTCGCTTAACCTCGGAGTTCCTCTGAATGAACTAGAGTTTAAAGGTGAGCTCAACGCTCGAATCAAAGCCTCTCTTTATTGAGGGGTTTTTGGTTAGACTTCAATATGCTTCTTTGAATAGACAGGGATATGATCCCCCCCTTTCCCTTTAGAAGTATCACTGAGTAGTGTTGGCACACACTGTGTGATAAAGGCTTTTACTGTGTTCTCTCTTATTCCTCTCGAGAGTATGCAGTGTGGTATTGCCTTAAAGAAGCTATGAATCAAGTACAGGCTAAGAGACTTAGTAGACGGGGGGTGTGGTGTTTGTCATGTCGTAGAGTCTCTGGAACAACTGGATGACCTCCCTAACAAACACGATCTACTAAGTGGGCCGATGTCTGTACTTGATGATGATTTGCTCGTTCAATGAGGATTGAGGCTTCGAGCTTCCTATGGTGATTGCTTTATAGTTCACGCAGGGACTATTACGCCTAATACGCAAAAACCACCTNNCTTTACGTAAACGGTATTACAGATTGTTCGCTGTGTTGCAAGCGAAGATACTGGAGTATCTGAAGATACTATAATACCGTTTAGGGGCATGTGTCAATAATAGTGATTCTTTTCTTTCTCGTCAACTTTCGCGGCCTCTTCTTACCCTGTGCATAACTCCGTGTATAACCCCCTATAGATGTGTATATCCTCACACTTGCATTCGTTTCTTACATGTGAGAATATATAAACGTAAGAGAAACACATCTGGAGGCCACGTCGCTTTCTTGAACAGAGGTATGTTCTATCTCTCAGTATGGCCTAGATCAGACGAGCCTCCGGATCATCCTCTTCTTACACTTTTCTACTCATCATATAGCCCCATGACTGTATGCCTACCGAACTTTCGTTAAAAGATAGAATCGTCCGTTTCCTTAAACATAAGTATCAAGAAGATCCAGAAAGCTACGTTCATGGCGGTGAGATAGAACGTGAAGCGTTAATAGCAGGATACTCCGCCTCAAACGCTAGCCGACGATTACGTGAACTAGCAAATGAACAAGTCCTCGATAAGACAGAGAACCTTAAAGGGCATGTAATGTATCGTTTTAGACATCAATAATGTATGCATCTTGAAGAATTGGCAGAAATGGTAGAACGAGGTTGGAAAATTAAGTTGGTCCGCCTTGAGAAATCTGTTACTGAGCACGGAGAATTGATCCGCTATACCAAAGAAATAGACGATTCAAACGTCAAAGATAAATAAGTTATGCATAAACTACTCCTCACTCTTTTGCTCCTTACCCTCTGTCTCCCGGTGTCTGTAAGAGCAAATGAGATAAGAGGAGCAAGCATCTTCAAAGCAGTGAATGAAGAGCGCCTAAGCCATGGCCTCCGTCCTCTCACGCCCTCAAAGGCGCTTGTAGACGCGGCGCAGGCCAAAGCAGACCACATGGCTCGTCTGCATTACTTCGCACACTCCTACGGCAATATAAGCCTCCGTACGTTTCTAAAGAAACAGAGCTATCGGTACAGAGTAGCCGGTGAGAATCTAGCAAAGAGCTATGACTCCACCGAGTCTCTAATGGATGCTTGGCTCCTCAGCCCAACTCATCGGGCTAACATCCTCGATCCTGACTTTAAAGAAACAGGGATAGGAATCGCGAGAGATGGAAATAACTTACTCATTGTCCAATATTTTGGCACACGAAGATAATATGCGAGAAATCAAATTTAGAGCATGGGATGAGAGCGGAAAGGTCATGGTCTATTTTATCCTCCAAGATCTTGTCAGAGCCGGAAGCAACGACGGCAGACTCGACGACGGTTGCAGGGTTCAAGACCTACTCGATCCCGCCGTTCCAAAGATGCAATACACAGGCCTAAAAGATAAAACGGGTAAACCGATATATGAAGCCGATATTGTATTGACGGAAGGCATAAAGCCTAGGCTTGTTGTATGGGATAGATTCGCTTGGTTTCTGGAATCACCTGCGTATCAAGATGGAATAAATTTCTATTATCAGGAAGCAGAAAGAGAGTTTATTGATGCTACAGGCAAAGTACATGAAATCATCGGAAACATTTACGAAAATCCAAACTTACTCATAGATAATAAACCCAACTAACATGCCCTATCCCAACTACGACGACTCTATCGCTAAGACAATCATGCTCGCAACGTTCTTTCTTGGTGTACTTTTAGGTAGTATAGCAACGCTTGTACTAATGATTCTTGCTAGAGGCTAAGCCAAGTACTTGGCCCTCGCCAACTATGATGATAAAACTGGTTACCCTCACCTAGTAGAACGATGGATGTCGTGATCCTAGAGTCTATAGGCCAACGGCACGAATAGAGGGAATCATTATAGCTGGCGGGAGTAATCCCAATTATTCATATCTATATTTATGGACAAAGAACTTTTGAAGACAATATTAAATCTTGCTAAAGAACCAGAATCTAACGACGAATGCGTGTGTGAACAAGGCCTCATCAAAATCGTTATTCTACAACGCGGTTGGGTGTTTATCGGTAAGTATTTTGAGGAAGGTGAGAATTGTCGCTTAGAAGATGCAAACTGCATTCGTGCCTGGGGTACTACAAAAGGTCTTGGTGAACTTGCCTCTGATGGTCCTCAATCGAATACAAAACTTGATCCGACGCCTACTGTAAATTTTCATAAACTCACCATCATCTGCTCCATTGATGTGGATCAAAAAGTATGGTCTAAGAAACTTCGCTAATAGTATGACTCTAATGATAGCCGACGAGGCGCAAGCCTCGTACGGCGACGGCTACGGCGACGGCTACGGCGACGGCAACGGCAACGGCGACGGCAACGGCAACGGCAACGGCGACGGCTACGGCTACGGCTACGGCGACGGCAACGGCAACGGCGACGGCTACGGCTACGGGCCAGGCTACGGCTACGGCAACGGCAACGGCGACGGCTACCGCGACGGCGACGGCAACGGCAACGGCGACGGCTACGGCTACGGCGTAGGTTATTAAGAGTTGCTCGCGCTTTCATCTGCACAAGCAGGTGAGGCGCGATTTAAGCCTAATTCTTAGTTGGACCTAAATAGCGCTATGAAGATTATTGTCACCAACACTAAAAACGGACCTGGGAAGTCCTTCATTATAGACGATGAAGATTACGATCTAGTTTCAAAATGGCGCTGGAATATAGATGATAAAAATGTTGTGAAACGAAAGGTATATGACAAGGGCAAGAAATACTCTCAGATTTTAGCAAGAATGCTTTTGAAGCCTGAAAAAGGAATGGAAGTAGACCACATAAACGGCAATCGTCTTGATAACCGTAGATCAAATTTGCGTATTTGTACGAGAGTTCAAAATGAAGTAAATAAGCCCTCACAGAATAAACATGGATTTAAAGGAATAATGAAGAAGTTTCGCCGGTGGGGAGCCTATGCCCAAAAGGATGGACACGTATTTTACCTTGGAACCTTTGCCACCAAGGAAGAAGCGGCTAGAGCCTACAACAAGAAAGCAAAAGAATTGCATGGAGAATTTGCATGGCTGAATCCTGTTTAATTCGGCAGGCGCTGGGGCGAGACATCGCAACGTGGAAGTGGCGAAACTGGTAACCGCGTGCCTACGGGCATCCTTCGGGTTGTGAGTTCGAGCCTCACCTTCCCTCTAGCCGTTGCCTCTCCCCAGCGCCTTTAACCCCTTACATTTATTCTGTATATGAATTGTTCCACCCACAAAAGACATAAGCTAGAAGAGAGGACTCGTAAAACATCTTGTGATCATTGTGGAAATTCAGAAGAGTATACTGAGCATTTTTGTTCTATTTGTGAAAAGAGAATGGAGAAAGAACGAGCGAAAAAGCGTGTAGATGATTATAAGAACAACTCGATTATAAGTGATAAATATAAAGAACCATACGATGGCTTCTGATATAGAAGAATTATCCCCACCTCCCTCTTGTCTATTGTTTACCATCAATAGTATCATATGAACGTAACCAACTAACCCCCTCAAGAACTATGCTCAAACAAAAGACTATCAGCGTTACCGAAGCAAGCTGTGAGAAGTGTAAATATATCTGGATTGTACGCACAGAGATGCCAAAGCGGTGTCCTAATTGCAAGCGACCTGATTGGAACAAGGTGGGGAAGAAATAGCGTATGTCCCACGTAACACAAGAGCAGGCAAAGCGGTTGAAGGAACTTGGGTATCCTCAGGGCGATCTCAACGAGATAGGAAGAGCTGTGCAATGTAACTGTGGCCTACAGATGATGCACGTGGATCTCGATACTGACTGGACCGTAGGGATAGATTACACGCACCTTGCCCATGATTGGGATATCGACCACAAATGGTATCGCGCCCCTTCCGCCGAAGAGCTTATGGAGTGGCTGCCTAAGTTAGTCCGTAGAGGTGTTCTAAATATAGCTAAGGTAACAGATGAGTCTACGTGGAACTGGTGGGTAAGTTATATCGATGATGATCATATCGTGTTTCGTGTCTGCTCAATACGTTTAATAGATTCCTTGTATGAGTGTGCCTGCTGGGTGCTTGAAGGGAAGAAATAGAGTATGAAAACACTTAAAAATCATTTGCGGAGTCCAGGTGAGCGTACGATCTCGTGGGGTAAATATGCTGGAAAGAAGTTTTCTGAAGTCCCTTCGCAGTATCTAGAGTGGTTTAAAAAGAATGGCTACTCACAGATGAAAAATCGCGTACTGTGGGCCGAACAGGAATTAGCGAGACGATCTAGACTCGAACAAAAGAACCTAGCCCCCTAATTATTCCCCTATTTAGAGAAGATGATATGAAAAAAACGAATTACTTACGTATAGAGACGGACATGGTGACATATGATGATAATAGGACGGCTCAATTTATACTAAAAACCAATAGAAAAGGCTTTAGTGATTATCTCACTCTTGAACTCGAAGGAGTTGAAAAACTACTTAAAGAGCTTACAGAAGTACTGGAGGCGATAAAAAAAACCTGAGCAATCCTAATATGCCCCTCACAAACGAGAAGATAGAAGCGATAAGGAAGGCGTGTATATGATTCCTCTAAATATAAAGCAAGGAGATAGATTCAACCAACTCACCATCTTAGAAGAGAGGCCAGACGGTGGTAGATACCGACTCTTCTTGGTCAAATGTGATTGTGGGGTCGAGAAAGTAGTCCCACTAAAATGCTTGAGAAGTGGCGTTATCAAGTCATGTGGTTGCTTAGGGGAAAAGCAAAGATTGGTACAGGCGATCCGTCATGGGCACAATACGAGGAAGCGCGGACCGTCGAGGATGTATATGACATGGGCGAAAATGCTCGCTAGAGGTACCAATGAAAAAGATAAATCGTATATCAATTACGGAGGTAGGGGGATAAAAGTCTGTAAGAGATGGTTTGAGTTCGAAAACTTTCTTGCAGATATGGGCAAAAAACCTGAAGGAATGTCAATAGATAGGATCAACAACTCTAAGGGTTATTACCCTAAAAACTGTCGATGGGCTACTCCTCTACAACAGAGCCAAAACAGAAGAAGTGTGAGGAAATTAAGATTCAAAGGCAAGACACAAATTATTTCCGAGTGGTCCAGAGAAATTGGTCTGAGTGCCGACACAATTAGCTCTAGGCTAAAAGCTGGCTGGACTATCAAAGAAGCTCTTACTACCCCTAAGAATGTAAAATCTCACTTATCTACGACCTCGTAAAATAACCCTATGTACTCCGATATTGATATTTTTATCCTTTACGAAGGAGAGCTACGATACTTGCACGTGGATTCAGGTGGCTACAAGAAAGATGACTTTGCTTGCTTCTGGTTTGGTGAGAATGAAGACACGGTATTTGATTGTATCGATTCACGAAAAAGTATCTACGATACGTTTGGAAAGATTGGCTGGGAGTCTTTAGAAGATTTCAAAGCAGGCAAAGACAAGCCATTGAAGGACATTTTTAAAGCTTGGATCTTTCGTGACCCTGATACAAACGAACCAATTGATGAAGAGGATGACGACGAGGAAACAGAGAAACTCAAGCAAGAGATCAGAGATACAAATGCTATTAACAGTGAGAAATAACCCTATGTCCCAAAAATATCCCGAAGGAGCGATTATAGAGACTCACGGTCTAAGAGCTAAAATAATTGGACGTGCAGGAGAAGTGTGTTTTGGACAGATTATAAAAGGAATCATACAGAGTGACGCGGAGATATTCTATAAGTCTGTAGAGCTCCTGGAGAGTGAAGGCTGGACAGTCGAAGAGACGCCGTGGGTGCCGAAGGAGGGAGAGAAGTTCTATTGGCTCACGGCAACCACGGGAATTGAAGATTCTTTAATGGGAAATGCATACCAAAATATTGTTAATTCTGGTAATTGCTACCGCACACGTGAACTAGCCCAAGCCGCCGCTGAAAGAGTCAGAAAAGCCTTTAAAAATGAATAGATTATGGGCTCTTTCTTCTTAGCTAATAGTAGAGGCTTAGAGGTGGAAGTTCTGTATGACGATGAAGATACGGAACTTCTCGCACAATATAAGTGGCATCTTATACCAGATGGCTATGTAGTAAGCTGTGACAGGAAATTTCGAGGAGACACGCAATTGAAGAGCATGCACAGACTGGTACTTGATGTCGTAGGTGACAAAACTGCGGAGAATGTAGACCATATCAATAGAAACAAATCAGATAATAGGAAAGCTAATCTCAGAGTATGTACAATCAAACAAAACGCAGGCAACAGGAAAATATCAAAAAGAAATACGTCTGGATTTAAAGGAGTTCACTGGGTTTCATCGAGAAATAGATACGCAGCCGTCATCACATACAAAGGTAAAGGCCTAAAGTTAGGTTCGTTCCGTTCTTTATTTGATGCCGCAGCTGCCTATAACAGAGCTGCAAAAGTAGTATTCGGAGAATTTGCAAATCCTAATGTTATTCCAAGTGATGCAATTATACTTCCAAGACTTCTTACTCCGGTTAGTCCTGAGGAACTTGAAGAATTTCTACGGTGGAAAGGCCAAAACCCTAAATGGCATCCACTAACTCATAAGCATGGTTGGGGTGCGTACTGTAATCACGGTTGTAGATGTGACATTTGCATAGAAGGTATGCGAGACTTCGAAAGAAAAAATAGTCTAAGAAAGAAATTAAGAAAATTAATTCTATGCTCCCCTAAATAATATGAACCTATCCCTTATTCAAGAAGGCGAGGAGTTGGAGAAGAAGGCGACGCCAGGGCCATGGGAAGTAAGAGAGAACACTGGGAAAGATGAAGCGTGGTGTGATTGGCATGATATGGGCCCATACGGTCTAATGGGAGGAAAGATGGACGATAATGATCGCTTTGTACTGTGGATGCATACTCACGCCAAAGAACTCCTAGAAGCCGCTAGGTGGGCGGTGGAGCATCAAGAGCTCCGTAAAGGAGAAGTACGTATCAATCCAGATGGTAAGTCCATTACGCTCGATATCTCTGCTTGGCAAGAGAAAGGAATAGCGCCATCTAAGGCGATGCAGATAATTATTGATATTGCGACACGAGTCATGTATCCACCTAACGACACGGTATGAAAGCTTCTTCCCATTGTGCGGTTATTATCTTCACTAAACGCGATAAGAAAGCTCACGCGGTTATCTTAACGGATGAAGAGCAGTCTGCGGTTATAGATTTAGTATCTCTGATGCAGGAAGGAGTAATAAAATGCCACCCCGAAATATTACCCATTAGTTACATCCCGAAGCGTAAACGTAAATAATATGACCCCAAAAGAACGACACTTTGAGTTTATGAAGGCGGCGATGAATGCGATTATCATATCGCCAGGAATGTATTCTAGCGTAACAGATGATCTAAGTGCTGCGTCTAGAGCTCGCGAAATGGCCGACGCCGCTCTCGCAGAATTTAATAAGAGATGGCCGGAGGAAGAGAAACAGATATCGNNNNATGCCACCCGCCGTCCTAACGCTAGAGTGCGCGAAGAAAATCTATGAGCTCTTAGGAGAGTATAAGACGTTGCAAAGAGTGAGCCCAAACGACGATTGTGGTTCTTGCTATGAAGGAGATGCCCATAAACCCAGTGGGAAATGTATTCCTTCTCCTGACTTCGCCGAAACGATCCGCCTTCTCCCTCATATAGGAGAGGCGAAAAAGGATAGTGTGGATGGCAATGGATGGATCTATAGATCTGAAGTTTACGCAGGTATTCTCGCTGAAAAATTCACGCTCGCCCCCACCCCCGAGCAAGGGATGATCGAGATAAGCGAGTACATTCTTAAAATCATTTAGTATGCCCCCAAAAAAGAAGCGCACATATTTCGTGGTGGTAGATCAGAATCTTGAGATTCGCAGTAACGATAATAATATCGCGATATGGGATGATAAATTAGAAGCAGAAGATGCTATCGAAGGCATAGCACACTACGCTTCTCCTAAAGACAAATTCAAAGTCCTCCGCGTAACCCTCACAGCTTCACCGGCTGGGTGGAGATAGTATGTTTATATCATCTTCAACGGCACATACCCTCTGCGTAGAATGCGGTTCACAGCGTATAGAAATTAACGTACCAACAGAGAAGCATCTTTTATGGCTACCATTCAGCGGTGGACACAAAGAAGTAATTTACCGGGATTGGTCGAGTACAGAGCTCGTGTGTGAGTTTTGCACGAGAGAAAAAGAAGACGCTAAGTATTCAGGTGCCTTCCAAGGTGGCGTCGAACGTGGATATGAAAAAGCTAAACGAGAACTAACATAATCTCACACACATAACCCTCTTTAGCGATATGGAAAAATACGCAGTGACCGATAGTATGATCCGTCTAGTGACTTTGTGTAATACCCTTAAGGATTACTTGCCCGATATCTTGAATCAGAAGTGGTATCAACGCAGAGTTCCTATGAGTGAAAAGATAACTTTCATTTCAACGTTAGCTGACTCGAGAGATGCTCTTTGGAAAGAGATTTATCGAGTATATCCACAGCTAAAAGACAAGAATGCTAGTGTAAATACTACTGAAATAATCGTAGTCGAATGATATGTCCCACACCTCTAAGGACGTTTTAGAACGGTTAAAGGGGGTTTAGAATATGCTTCTACTGCTGATTTTCTTACTAGGGTTTGTACATGGGTCGGTTTTCGTCTACTTCATCCTGAAGACAAGGATTGATCTATTAAAAGACGTCATTGAGTTCTTAATGGACAAAGACAATGTATGACCCTCGGTCGAAAAGCTCCATACACGGATATAGGCATCCGTCGTATCCCGTGTGCTCATTGCTACAAACCTTCTGTTCACCAATGGCAGATATGCGCGAACAAGAATCGTTACATGGGGGTCTGTCTAGATTGCGATATAGAGATAAACCGTATAGTTGGAGAGTTCATGCACTTACCTAAAACCCTAATAATAGCCTATGCAAAACGATCTAGAAATGACGAATGAAATAGTATGGTATCAAGAGTACATGGGCGACATAGCCGATGAGCTATCCTCCCATTGGTCTGAGCTCCTAAGAGAAGCTCTAAAGAAGATCGTCGCCGAGGCTGAGCGCCGCGGGCAGGTCAAGGCCTGGGAGGAGGCTAAAAAATTGGTAGAGGAATGTACTCCTAGAGAGCTACAAGCGGATGAATACGATGAAGATACCGAATGTGGCTACTGTAGATCTCCAGACCCAGATTGCGGGTGTAACGCTTCTGAGGCGTTAGGTGACACGATTCTGTTAAAGATTGACGCTAAAATTAACGAATTGAAGTGATATGAAAAACAAAGACTGGTGGTACGACGAGCATCTCATGGGCCTATATGGCGCTATGTTCGAGTGTGGAGATTACGAAGGACTATTGGATAAAATTAGAAAGATCGTTGCCGAGGCAGAAAGACGGGGGAGAGAGGCGGCGTGGGAGCAGGTAGCTGATGTTTGGGGAACGAAGGTGCTGGAAGATGCGATTTACCTAATACGAGCTAATAGACGCTAAAATTAACGAATTGAAGTGATATGGAAAATGAAGCATGGTGGGTCAAATACGGTGTAGAGGCTGACGCCGACGATCTGTATAGGTGGATGGCTGGTCCTGATGCTGTTGAGAGGATTATAGAAGAGGCAGAGAGGAGAGGGAGAGAGGCGGCTTTAGAGGAGGTGACAAACAGAATGTTTGAAGAACTAGAAGCGGTGAGAGCCCTTAGAGCGATAAACCCAGACGCTTATAAAAAGGAGTACCAATATGGCATATTCCAAGCGTATAGGATTATAAAATCCAAGCTTTCGTCACTGTCACAGCTGCCTGACGCTAAAATTAACGAACTCAAAGGAGTATGAACCCATCGCACTACGTCTCCCTCCCGCTGGCGAAGAGGATGAAGAACTTACTTTGTGAGCTCGGGTTTCATAAAGAAGAATGGAGGACGGTATACGAAGTTAAGCTCGATGGTGAAATAGTTACATCACAATTTCTAGGCTTTAACCTTAAATTTTGTAGACGTTGTAATAAAGAGCTCTTATGACACCAGAAGAACTAGCTAAATTTATAGAGAATGGTTGGAAACTTACTCTAGTCCGAATGGAAAAACATGTTATAGAAGGTGGTGAGCTAATTCACTATACCAAAGAGATAGCAATTCCTTATGAAAAAAACGTCTAAATGGATCGATGGTAAAAGTGTTTCAAGTTCAAATAAGCCTTATGACTGGAGCGCCGCTATGGCTGAGAAAAAGCCTAAGATTGAGAACAGAATTCGGCTAACCGTGAAGGATCTTTTTGTAGATGGTAAGCCTATAAGTATTCCTCCTGAATCACGAATTCACGTAAACATACTAATAGAGCTGGATGGTCAGCCTTTTACCTTCTCACTAGGGAAAAATAGAGATTACGATACTAGTGTGACTATTCAAGACTTTGATGTTTGCTAGATTCTTATGACCCAAGAAGAGCTAGTCACCCTTCCTGAATCTAAGGAAGATAAGCTTGATAGGATGAAAGAAGCCCTCGAAATGCTGAATAAGGAGCGAGGGATAGATGACTGGGATGAGGTCATTGAACCAAAGTAATCTATGCCTGATTTAAAAACACCTGTAAAAAAGAATTGTATGCGGTGCCGGGAGCCTTTCCTTGCTAAGAGAAACTCTAGCTGGAATTGTGAAGCCTGTATTAAGCTCATTAAAGAAGAACGTGTCTCTGAAATGAACAGGGCGAGAGGTATAGTCACTAAGATAATAAAAGAGGTATAATTAGATTAGCGATAAGCACGCCCGGAATAAGTCTAGGATAAGAAACGCCGCCTGGAATTATCGCTTCCATGAGAAAATAAGTGGTTGGAATTTAATGCGTTACTACTGCTTATTTCTCGTTTTTGGCAGGTGTATATACTAACTCTCAAAAGAGGGTATCTCACGAAGATACATCTGTCAGAAACGGGACTATTCCCGTAAGAAAGGCGCGTTGGAAGTGCACGCGGAAGCCAATATCTCCAGGATTGGCTCTCGCTAGAGGGACGTGATGGTGTGACGTTCCAACTCGAAAGAGGTGGGCCGACGAAAGCACATCATTTCTCCCTAGCGGGCAATAGCATAGCCGGTAAATGCGCCTCATCTGAGGAGATCGTGAGTTCAAGGCTCACTGCCTAGCGCTAAAATGTTCGTTTTCTACTCTGCAAAAGGAGGTCTCGTGTTCAATCTCATGAGGAAGGAAGCTATCCGCCTTATGTTGAGGTGGAAGGCATGGAACACTGCACGTAGGTGGCACACTCTAAGGAGGTTTCGGTCATGATCTACATCGGGGGAATCGTCGTCTTCGTTCTGGCACTTGCCTGTATCTGGTGGGTGCTGAGCGCAACGTGAGAATCTTCTGGAGTCGTGGATGCAGAGAGGTTTTCCTCATCGGCATGCACAAACACGCCATCGGCGCTCTAAACCTGCTCAAGCGGACTACGCCGGGCATGGAACTCAAGTGCTTGGATGGGGCTCACGCTCTGACCATTCCACTTAGAGAACTGAATTTCGACTATGATCGAGTCCGTGATTCAAATCCTCCCTGGTGCACTTCTGTACCGGCGAATGATACGAACATGGATAGAGCACAGCTCTCATCTCTCGGAAGTTCGTATGACGCTAACGGTGTCGTACTTGAACCCGAAGTTCTCCCAGGCGTTCCTCGTCGGCCTCTCTAGGCCCTAACCACTAGCCGACGCCGAAAGGCGCGCTATGCTCACAAGAGCAATCGAAAGACATGGTGAATGAACAAAGAGTTGGCCACTCTCTCCTAAAAGTGGCATTTTTTAATCCACTTGATTTAATGCTTCTCTCTGATAAGATAGATACATATGTCTGAACTTTTGAATCTGAATCAATTCTCGAAACGATGTGGAGTGAAGTTACCGTCCGTTGTCTATCAAGTAAAACGTGGAAATATTAAAACTGTTACCGTACAAAAAGAATCTGTAATGATTCCAGAGTCGGAAGTCGAGATCTTTAAAAAGAGTCTAAAAACGAGTAGACACTACGAAATGTGGCAAAAAAAGGCTAGATAAACAGGGCCTTTTTCTTATACACAAGATACTCTTGACTGTATCTTACATGTTAGATAGATTAGAGGCATGAGAGGACATTACCTCTCGATCATATCCCATGTATGAATTTTACCTGTCACGAGTGCGAAAAGCCTATTGAAAGCATCGAAGATATCCTAGCCGACTTTGACTTCAACATGTGCGCCGAGTGCCTCAAGTCTTACGACGAGTGTGTGAAGGAATCGATCATCCATCCAGTGCTTGCTCTTAGCTTCTAATCATATGGAATGCTCCAACTGTGCAGCAGACTTGTCCGAAAATCACGGACATATCTGCTCAGACTGTGAAGAAGTAATCAACGGTGAGACATGTGAGAAGTTCGAGGGTCGATGTGCTGAGTGCAATTCTTTACTCGTAGGTAACCTTAAAATCTAGTATGGAACTTACAGACTGGGTGAATATGGCCTTCGGGGTCTATAACAAAGGCCCACGAGGCTACACAAGGGCTCTCAGCCCTACAATGCTTTCACATGCGGAGTATCGGTATGAGCTTGTACGAAATAAGCTTGCTATGGCAGGCGCACAGTTCAATGGAGAGGATGTCTACTGGCTCCTAAGTATCGAGCACACACAGGACTGGAATGCTCAAGATAAGAAAGACGAGATTGGGCTACAGGCTTTTATCTTACGAGCTATGCAGCGCATGGAAAAGCTCGAGGAGCAGGTAGAGAAGAGTAGGGCACTATATACAAACTAATTAGATAGCTTATTTATATGAAATTCTCACAATACGTTGAAGTCAATTCAAACGAAGACATTTATTTTAAATTCCAACCGGGCGAGACTCAATTCCGCATTGTTTCAGAGGCATTACCTCTTTACAAAGACTTCAAATCTAAGCCTGTACTTGTGTATCTTACAGAAGGAGAGGCGCACAAAAATCCAAATGCTCAGCAACGCTTCATGTTTTGGATGATAAATCGAGCTACTGGAAAGTTCCATATTGCAGAAGTAGGGCCACAAATTATGGGATTTATCTCTGTATTAGCCCAAACAGGAGATTCTAAGTTCGATGATCTTCCTCCCTATGACATGTTCCTAAAAAGAGAAGGTTCGACATTCGAAGATACAAAATATTCTCTGATTGCAGCACGATCCAATACTCCATTGACTCAAGATGAAGAAGAGAAGATTAAAGGACTTGAGAAACTTATAGACCATGTGATGAAAGATGCTGTGGATGCAAAGGAAGCAATGCTCATGAATA
>CXWK01013027.1_pt1 | contig 23144 bp, 22 predicted proteins | sample 590851 | NCBI WGS metagenome assembly CXWK01 (sample SAMEA3498364, study PRJEB10139) | wastewater metagenome | biome: wastewater treatment plant; material: activated sludge | place: Denmark | collected 2014-08-01
CAGGCTGCCTAACAGTTTGAGAGCGTTTCTGAAATAATAAATGCTCAGTATTATTAATAATAATTATAGGAACTAAAACAGCCGAGTTTAAATATTTTTCTCTGCCGATTATGGAAGTTTGAGTTGTTAAAATTTTTGAAATTTTGTTGAGATACATCGACTGAAAGTTGTAATTAAATAGTATGATAGAAAAATAAAAAGGCTGAAATCTTGCGAAATCAGCCTATAGTGTGGGCCCAGATGGACTTGAACCACCGACCCTCTGATTATGAGTCAGATGCTCTAACCAACTGAGCTATGAGCCCAAATTTTTAGCGATCAAAAATAGTATTTAATAGTCTTCAAATCAAGGAGTTTATCCAAATCTCAATAATTAACCAATCTTAGTGGAATCAATTATTTCACCATTTTTAAAAACCCTAATTACCTCAACTTTACCAAGAGAATCATAACTCAACCATTTTCCATCACGAATGCCATTTAAAAAATTGCCCTCTTCAGAAATTCTTCCATTAGTTTGAAACCATATCCATTTTCCCGATGGTATATCATTTTCAAAAGTCCCAGTAGTCTGAAGAGCTCCACTATAAAAATAATATTTCCATTCCCCAATATTTTTATTTTTAAACATCTTACCGGTCATTTGAATTTTATCATTGGAAAAATATATTATAAAATCTCCCTGCTTCACACCATTTACAACTTCATATTCAATCTTCATATCTCTCATACGAGATTTATGTCTTCCAGTAAAAGGATTGGCTGATAGAGAATCACTAAAAAGTAATCCATTTTTATAAACTAATGGTTGGGAAAGATTTCCATCAATTGGCTTATTACATGAAACTGCAATCAATAGAATGAGAAAAAAGGAGATCATTTTATACAAATTATTACCCATATATAATCCGGTTCTACATGTTAAATTGATGAATAGGCCTTCAGTAATTTTTCTTTAGTTTCTGCCAGATCTTGAGATATTACTTTCACTTCCCCTATTATAGGCATAAAATTAGAATCGCCGTTCCATCTTGGTACTATATGAAAATGAATATGGTCTTCAATTCCAGCACCAGCTACCCTTCCTATATTTGCACCAATATTGAACCCATGCGGATTTAAAACTTTTGATAGTGCTTTTTCAGCAAATTGCAGTTTTATAAAAGATTCGGATATTTCTTCATTTGTTAAACCTGAAAAATCATTTGTATGTCTTTTAGGAATTATCATTAAATGACCGTTGTTGTAAGGATAGAGATTTAACACCGTTATAGTATGCTCACCTTTATCAACAACAAGATTTTGAAGATCGTTTATATCCAAATCTAACATCTGACAGAAGATACATTTTGATTTATCCTCATCACTTTTAAATGATTCAATATATTTCGATCGCCAGGGAGACCACAATTTTTCCATAATAAACCTTAAATTAAAAAGGCGGAAACTTATTCCGCCTTAAAATTACTTATCCTCTTCACGGGATTTGTTATACTCATCAATAACTTTTTGTTCAACTTCTTTAGGAACTTCTTCGTAATGTGTGAATTTACGTTTATGAACACCTCTACCTTGAGTTAGACTTCTTAATTGAGATGAGTATTTATAAAGTTCTGATAGCGGAACATGTGCTTTAATAATTTGAAAATGTCCGTCAGAATCCATTCCCAATATTTTTCCACGCTTACTGGAAATATCACCCATTACATCACCCATATACTCATCAGGTACAATTACTTCAACTTCGTATATTGGTTCTAACAAGCAAGGTTTACACTCTAAAAATCCTTTTTTAAAGCATTGATTTGCCGCTAACTTGAATGACATTTCATCTGAATCTACATCATGGTAAGAACCAAAATGTAAAGTTACTTTCACATCAATTACGTGATTTCCGGAAAGTACACCTTTGGACATTGTTTCAATAATGCCCTTCTCAACAGCAGGAATAAATCTACCTGGTACAACACCACCAACAATCGCGTTTACAAATTCAAATCCGGTTCCTCTTGGCAGCGGTTCCATCTTAAAATGAACGTGACCATATTGTCCTCTACCACCTGATTGTTTTTTATGTTTGTATTCAACGTCATCAACTCTACCTTTAATAGTTTCTCTGTAAGGTATTTTTGGTTCAACTAAATCAACATCAACCTTATAACGCTCTTTTAATCTTTTTGCTGCAAGCGAAAGTTGTAGTTCACCTTGTCCAGAAATAATTGTTTGAGAAATTTCGGGATCAAATTTTACGTAAAATGAAGGATCTTCTTCGTGTAAAGTATGTAAACCGGATGCAATTTTATCTTCGTCGCCTTTTGCTTTAGGAAGGATTGCACTACGAATAACTGCTTCCGGAAATTCTATTGGATTCATTATAACAGAAAGATTTTTAGAAGCCAGAGTATTATTAGTATGTGTATCTTTTAATTTCACTACAGCACCAAAATCTCCCGCAGAAATTTGTGCAACATCTTTTCTATTCCTACCATTTAACACAGATAATTGGCTCAATCTTTCAGTTTTGCTATTAGATTCATTCAATAAATCCAATCCTGCCTTTACTGTACCTGAATAAACTTTAAATAAAGAAAGTTCGCCAACGTGTTGTTCTGCAATAGTTTTAAATACAAACATAACAGGTTCACCATTTGGATCAGGCTTTACTAAAACCTTTTCAGTTTTTCCAGCTAGTGTTCCTTCTTCTCCACCTCTATCTTTAGGTGAGGGAAAATACGATGCAACAAAATCCAAAAAATTATTTATTCCAACTGCTTTAAGTGAAGAAATTGCAAATACCGGAGTTAAACTGCGCCCAATAATCGCGGCTTTTAATCCAACCTCAATATCAGAATCACTCAATGCACCTTCTTCAAAATATTTGTTCATCAATTCTTCATTTGTTTCAGCAATTTTTTCAATTAATTCTGTTCGATATTCTTCAGCCTTTGTTTTTAAATCAGTTGGGATATCTGATTCAGTTATTTTTTTTGAACCAGGATCACCATAGGTAAATGATTTCATTTTTAATACATCTACCACTGTATTAAAATTTCCACCTTCTGATGCTGGAAAAGTAACTGCGATTGCACCATTTGTTAATCTCTGTTTTGATTTTAGTATCGTTTCATTAAAAGTTGAGTGTTCATTATCAACTTTATTAATAATGATTGCAGAAGGTAACCCAAATTCATTAACAAATTTTCCACTAACTTCAGATCCTACTTCAACTCCTTCAGCTGATTTCAGAACCATTACTGCTGTATCACAAACTTTCATTGCCGATTTAACGTCACCAATAAAATCGGAGTATCCTGGTGTATCAAGTATATTTATCTTCTTGCCATTCCATTCAAGGTGCATTAATGAAGTTGAAATTGATATTTGTTTTTCTATTTCATTTGAAGTGTAATCTGAAACTGTATTACCTTCAAGAACGTTTCCAATTCTATTAATTTCGCCCGCAGTGTATAATACTATTTCAGACAACGATGTTTTGCCACTACCGCCATGCCCGATTAATGCTATATTACGTATTGATTCTGGTCCGTACTCTTTCAAGGGAATTCCTCCTAAAATATTTAAAGGTGAGAATAAATCGATTACTTATTTTTGAAGCTTCTCCAAAATGTTTCAACTCCTTTTCCAATAGCGTGCATGTTATTTATAAAAGGCATAAAAGCCTCTTCAACACCACTTCGGATTTTATTTTCTATACTCAATAATTTATCAGCACGCTCTCTAAAATCACTTAAGATAGACTTTGTAATACTCATTTGGTTTTTAGCTTCAGCAGTAATTTTATTTAGATTATCAGAAAGTTCAAGAGTTGATTGAATAAGCGGCTTAAGGTTAGCAGATAGTTCAGTTAAATTGTTATTAACGGATTGCACTGATCTAACGATTTTATTTAAGTAATAAATCAGTGCAATGCAAAGTGCAGTGGCAGAAACGATTAATACTATAGTAAGTATCTGTAATATATCCATAATATTAATTAAGAATTTTTAGCTTCTTTATAGGCATCTAATCCAGCTTTAACTGATGATTTAATTCTGTCAGCTTCAGTTTCTATTTTTTCTTTACCACTATTAAATGCATCAGATGTTTTTACTTTTGCTTCTTTAAATATCTTTTCGGCATCTTTTAGAATATCATCTGACTTGGATTTTGCGTCGTGTATTATTCGTTCAGATTTTTTCTTTCCCTCATTTATCAATTCTCGTGCTTTATCTTTAGCTTCAGTAAGATATTTTTCTGCCTCATCCATATACTCTTCAGATTTCAATTTTATATCAGCCCTTAATTCTTTACCGCTTTTAGGAGCTGTTAACAGTGCAACAATTGCACCTACTGTACCACCAGCTAAAAATCCTATTAAAAAACCTTTAGCAAGATCATTATCTCGTGCCATTTAAAACTCCTTTCATTTAATAATTTCCTATCAAAATATATCAATTGACCTATGTAAAATCAAGGAAAACTCAAAACTCTTAGTTGTGAATGGTTGCGAATCAAATTTTTAATAAAATGAAATCCTATTTAGAATTCTTAAAAATTTACTTTTTAGCAACAATTTGATAGTACTCAACTTACAATTTATCTTATAATATCAGTCTCAGTTTTAGAATCAATTACAATTTTACCAAATCTTTTTTGATAAAATAAAACACTAACAATTCCTACAATTACCGCAAACCAAAGAGTAACGGCTCTTACAATAAAAGTTGTCGCAAATGCATCATTTTCCTTAAATCCATTTTGAGATAGCATTAATGTCAATGAACCTTCGGTTACTCCAAGACCACCAGGAAGCATTGAGATTGCACCAACAATAGTAGAAAAACTATAGCTAAAAAAACTCCATAGTACATCAATTTCCGATTCAAAATTATTAAGTATGAGATAATAACCAAAACACTCAAATCCCCAAGAGATTATACTCAATAATGTCATCAAGAAAAGTGGTTGTATTGATAAGAGTTTTGCAGATGATTCATAGACATTTCTTATTTTCAAAATATGTTTTGCAATTAATCGAATATGTGAGAAAAAAGAAAATATTTTGTCAAAAAGATTTCTATTCAGAATAATAACTATTCCTAGAATCAATAAAAGTGCAATGAATATCGTTATATTTTTTCCATAATCGTAAAAGTATGCACCTATAAGTGCAATCAGTGTTAGTGATAAAAAATCAGTTACTCTTTCAGCAAAAACGATTGGAGCAGTTTTGCTTATTGATGTTCCATTTACTTGCTTTATTAAATAAGATTTAAGTAACTCACCCATTTTACCAGGAGTAATACTCATAATTAAACCCGACATAAAAATTGTGAATGAATCACCTTTAGTGAGTCTTACATCAATAATCTTTAAATAATATTCCCATTTAAAAAATCGAGAAATATAGTTTCCAAAAGACAACAACAATAAAATTGGAATCAATTGCCAGCTGAAATTATTAAATGAAACTAGAACCTTCTGATAATCAGCATATATTGTAAAAGTAAGGTAAAAAAGAGCAGCAATTATAATTGAAATAAGAATTCGGTTACGAATAGATTTTAGCACTATTGTATCCTCAATAGTGCATGATAAAATTTTGCAAGTGGCAATCCAACAACATTATAATAACAACCATTTATTTTTTTAATAAACACAGCTCCAAAATCATCCTGGATTCCATAAGCACCTGCTTTATCCATCGGACTTCCACCTTCTATATATTCAAGAATTTCTTGATCGGTGAGAATACGAAATGTTACTTTTGTTTTTTCAAATTCGCAAATCGTTTTGTTGTTTAACGAGTTATATATCGCAAAGGCTGTATAAACAATATGAGTTTTTCCACTTAACATCTTTAATATTTTAAATGCATCTTTTTTACTTTTTGGTTTCCCTATAATTAAAGTATCAAGAACAACAATTGTATCTGCCGTAATAATAATTCCAGTTTTAACTTTTAACTTTGCAAGTGCCAATTTTTCTTTGGACAAACGAAGCACAGTATTTGAAGGTTTTTCATTTCTATTAACTTTTTCATCCATATCCACACTAAAAGATTTAAAGGATAAGTTTAATTGCTTTAATAACTTTCTTCTTCTTGGTGATTTTGAAGCAAGATGAATAGTGCTCGAAGATTTAATCATAAATACTTTTTACGTTTGTTCCGGGAAAATAATGATTTAAAATTTCTATATATTTTTTGCCTATTCTAGATTGACCAATTGCACCCCATTGACAAAGACCAACACCATGCCCGTTGCCTTTACCATTAATACTAACATTTTTATTTTCATCTACATCAATATTAAAATAATTACTTCTAAGAATTGATTTACCATCACTGCTTCTAATTGTACTTCTTATTGAATTACCAACTAATAAAACTACTTTTTCTTCATTGCCATTTTCTAGTAAAGTAAACATAAGCTCATTTACTCTGCCAGAATTAAATCTGGATTTAATTTCCACATCGGATAATTTATAGTTTTTAGTAAAAATTAGTTCAGCACTATAAAGTCTTTCGACTATCACTTCTTCAGGGTAATACTCTTTCCATTCATACCTTGGAGAAACTTTGCAATAATGTTCATCACCATCTTCAACACTAACCAGGTAGGGAATTTTAGTTTTTGAAAATACATTTTGCACATCCTCCGTGTATCCACCACATGTTGAATGGTAAAAAACAATTGCAGGCTCATCACCAAAAAAAAGTAACTGGCCTTTTGTTTCATCAACTATGCTATTAGTCTTTTCTGTTTCTCCATCAATACCTCCATAAACCTGGTCACGCGTATCTGAATAAATATCAAAATAATTCTTATTCTTTAGTAATTTAGTATAAGCGTATGTCCTTACACAAATTGAAAATGCTTTAAGGGCGTTATAATTTTCATTTCCATTGCCTATTGGCATTTCTTTTGTCATTACACCTTTTACATAATCCTCAAGACTTAGTTGATTAACAAATTTGAGCTGTGAATCTTTTAAAAATATTTTAACTATTCCTCTATATTTTTTATTGTTTATATCTAAAACTTCATCATCAGCTGATTTAATAAAAAATGAATCCGACAAATATTCTTGATTATTTATTATAACTTTTATGCTTTCAGAATCCAATAAAAACTCTAATTTATTCCCAGAATAAATTTTTGCAACTAGTTTTGATTCATTAAAAAGATTTACTTTTGAACCAACTACAATTTCAAAAGAATCAGGTTTTTCATAAAGTAAAACTCTGATTGAATTGAGATTTAATTCACTATTGTTTTCATTATAAAATCGTTTTGAGGTTGAACATCCAAAAAGAAAAATAAATAGCAAAATTATTATTTTAATTTTAGATTGAAATTGTAACGACGAGAAAATGTTGGGATTTAATGAAGTAAAAAAATTCACTACTGATTATCTGAACATAGCCTTTATGCTACCCCAGGTTCGTTTTACGCCTGAGATACTATGTGATACTGAAGTTTCATGTGAGTAAGTAACTTGCCCACTATTATCAATTATCTTAAGTCTATAAACAAAGATTATATCATTCGTCTTATAAGCGTTTTGATCTAAATACGTGTAAAAAGAATTGCTACCTTTAGGGGATAAATATCCTATTTCTGCAAAAGAACTTTGTGGAGTTTTTCTTTCTATTACAAATTTTTGGAGATTTGTTTCCTCGCCTGATTGCCACTCAAGTTTTACATCTTCAGATTCACTTCTTCCGTGAAAGTATTGAATATAAGCACCGGCATAAACCGTGGCAAATATTAGAAAAGAGAGTAATATTGTTGATAATTTGATTTTCACAGCGGTAATATATCCGCAATGTTTAAGATTGTCAAGTATTTTTGTAATGTTTTTTTAACAAAATCTAAAGTGGGTACAAATTTAAGTGCTTACCTTTTTTTCGTTATTTTTGAATTATATGATTAACTGGAAAAAAAATCTCTATGTAATGTGGATTTGTCAATTTTTGGCAATGGTCGGAATGAGTTCTGTCGTACCATTCCTGCCTCTATATATAAGAGAACTCGGAGTAACGACTATTGAAGAAACATCCAAATGGAGCGGACTAGTTTTTGCAGGACCATTTTTTGTTTCACTTTTTTTATCATCGATTTGGGGAAATTTAGGTGATAAGTATGGTAGAAAAATTATGACTATTCGTGCAACTTTTGGTTTAGCTACTGCACAAGTTTTAATTGGATTTTCTCAAGATATTAATCAACTTTTTTTGTTTAGAATGTTACAAGGCGGATTGAGTGGATTTTTGCCAGCAGCAATGGCCTTAATTGCTTCAAATACACCTGAAGAAAAAACCGGTTATTCACTTGGAGTATTACAATCCTCAACCGCTGCGGGCACAGTTTTAGGTCCTTTACTTGGTGGCGTAATCGCTGATTTAATATCATTCCGCGCCGTTTTTTTTGTTGTTGCTGGTTTATTAGTTGTCGTCGGGTTTGCAATTATCATATTTGTCGAAGAAGAGAAGAGAGAAAAAACCAAAAATGATTTTTCGTTTATAGACAATTGGAAATTTGTGCTATCGAACAAAATATTTTTAATTCCATCAATTCTAATAATGTTAACTTCACTCGGGATTTCTTTTGTTAGACCAATCTTTGTTTTATTTGTTGAAACTCTGGAAATAAACAAAAACTATTTACCAACAATCTCCGGAGCTCTTTATAGCATAGTAGGTATTTTTTCAATCTTTTCAGCTTATTGGTGGGGAAAAAAAGTTGAGAATTTTGGATTAGCTAAAAGTATATTTATTGCATCGTTACTCACGGGCATAATGTATACATTTCATTCGATAATTTCTAACCCGTATTTATTAATTCCTGTAAGAACCGTGTTAGGATTTGGTTATGGAGCAATTACGTCGTTACTGTTTACAAAAATAAGTAACAATGTTTCTAAGGATAGACGTGGTGGTGTGATGGGAATTGGATCAAGTTTTCAGGTAATGGGTAACTTAATAGGCCCATTATTGGGTGGATATGCAGGTGCAGTTATTGGATTTCAATTATCATTTATAGTAACAGGATTTATTTTTCTTGTTATAGCAATTATTTCTCTATTAAGTTTAAAGTCTAATCAAGATTAATGGGAATTTTTGTAAACCAATTTTTTGAGTTGTACTTCAAAAAAATTGATAGAGAATAAAAAATAATATATCCAGGTAATGCAAACCAGGCTCCGGTTAAACCAAAATCTAATACAACGCCAATAAAGTAAGCAAGCGGAACAAAAATTATTAGATTAGTAATCATCTCTGCTTTCATTACAAAAACAGTTCTTCCGGCAGCTTGTAATCCATTTGCTAAAACAACTCCAGTGGCATAAAAGATTTGTGTAAATCCTGCAATCCTTAATGATGATTTAGCCATCTCGATTATGTTCCAGTCATTTGTTATAATCAGTAAAACATACTGAGGAACAGATAGAAAAATCATTCCAAGGAAAATTGTATAGATTGTTGCTACCTTTGCTGTTTCAAATCCATAAATTTTAGCAAGATGGTATTTCCCCGCTCCTAGGTTATTCCCTACTAAGGTTTGAACAGCAATTCCGAACCCAAATAAAGGTAAAAAAGAGATAAACAATGTAGAGATAATCGCTTGTGTAGCAGCCTGTTGTAAGGTTCCAATAATTCCGGTTATTGAAACAAAACTTAGAAAACCTATCAGCACAAAAACATTTTGAAATGAAACGGGTAATGAAATTTTATAAATTCCTTTAATTATTTCTTTATCTAATTTAAAGTGTTTAAAATTTTGGTATTTGTTTCTATAGGATGGCAATAAAATTATAATCAAATAAAAAATAACATCACTAAATGTTGCAAGTGTTGATCCCAATCCTGCGCCTGCTAGTCCCATCCTTGGTAAACCAAATGATCCATAGATGAACATATAATTAAATATTACATTAAAAAGATTTGTTAGTATTCCACTTACCATAAAAATTTTTGTTTTACTAATGCCAAAGAAAAAGCCACGATATGAAACGGAAATTAAAAAAAAAGGGATTCCAAGAAATCGATAAAAAAGATATTCTGACGCATAATTACCAACCAATTCATCGGCAGCAAAAAAATGTGCAATAGGTGAAGCCATCGCTGACCCAATACCAGCAACTATAATCCCGACAATTACTGATGCAATTAGAGAATTGTTTAGAGTATTGCCGCATTCAAGAAAATTACCCTGCCCAAACCTGCGGGCAACGATTACGTGAGTGCCAGTTGCTAAACTCGAAAAAAAACTTACTAAAGCCCAGGTTGCCAAAACTCCGATTCCCATTGCTGCAAGCGCATAAGTTGCTTCATCTAATCTCCCAACCATTGCTGAATCTACAAGTGAAACTACCATTTGGGTAGATAAACCAGCTATAGCCGGCAAAGCTACACGCAGTATTTTTTTGTAATAATTATTAACAGGTAATAAATTCATAGGTAGTAAAAATAGAGATAGTTGGATAAGATAAAAATCTTGATTAGTAAATTTATTAGATTTTTTGTGGAGCTAAGCGGGATCGAACCGCTGACCTCTTGAATGCCATTCAAGCGCTCTCCCAACTGAGCTATAGCCCCGTAATTCTATTTCAAAAATAAATATGTTTACTACAAGAATCAATTTTAATTGTTTATTGAGGTTACTTAAATTTGACTTTAATTCTTAAACGCCAAAACATATTTTTTACTAAAGTTTCTAATAGATTATGAAATTACTTTATTCAATAATTATTTCGATTATATTTCTTCAAGGTTGTGATGACACTTTAACTGTTGAGGATGTTGATAATAAAATTATTCCCGACCAAAATGTTAGTTTTTCTCAACACATTTATCCAATACTGCAAGTGAAATGTGCATTTTCCGGATGTCATGCAAGTCCAAATGCATCTAATGGATTAGACCTTACCACATGGTCAAATGTTACTGCAGACCCAAATATTGTATTTCCTGGCGAACCTGATTTGAGTAGATTAATATGGGCAATTGAAGGTAACCGTCCACCAATAGAACCAATGCCGCCTGTTGGTTATAGCAGACCAGTAACAACTAATCAACTTAAAGGAATTAGGACCTGGATTACTGAAGGTGCACAAAATAATTAGTTAAATCCAATTCATTTGTTTGTACCATTCTACTGTTCTCTTAATCCCCTCTTCGACTTGAATATTCTGTTTGTAACCTAAATCTTTTATCGCTTTAGAAGTATCACAAATCCAATATTGCTGAGTAATATCTTTAGCTTTTTCTATGTTTAATGTTGCAGGTTTACTGCTAAACATTGCAATAAATTGTGCTACTGCCGCAATTGTGTAAACTAAAAAGTGTGGAACTTTAATTATTATTGGTTTTTTGTTCAACAACTTTGATGTGATTGCGTTTATTTCCTGCCAAGTGTAAAACTTTTCTGATGAGATAAAATAAATCTCACCATTCGATTTTTCTGAAACAGCAGCTTTATACAAACCTTCAACCAAATCAACAACATGTATTAAACTTAGTTCTTTTTTATCAAATCCTATCGTAGTAGTTAATCCTTTACTAAAAGTCTGGAAATAAATAAAAATTTCTGTATCACGTTCACCATAAACCGCAGGTGCTCTGCAAATAGTAACAGGTAATTTATCTTTGTATGACAATGCAACTTTTTCCTGTTCAAGTTTACTTTTACCGTAGGTTGTAATCGGATTGCAAATAGTATTTTCATCAACAGGTTTGCCATTTAATGCTGGACCAGTGACAGTTAAACTACTTACAACTAAGAACTTCTTAAGAGTCGAGCTGTTTTCACTTGCAACTTCTAACATTGTTCTTGTTGAATCAACATTGCCCTCAAAATATCCTTCAGGAGTTTTTGATTTTACAACTCCGGCAACATGAAAAATGTAAGTAGCATCTTTAAATGCACTTCGTAAACCTTCTTTATCAAATAGTCCGGTATTGATAATATCAACTTTCTTTCCTTCAAGCCATTTAAGGCTACTTGATTTTCTTAATATACATCTAACTTTAAATCCTTTGCTTAAAAGATTATCAACAAGATGGCTTCCAACTAATCCGCTTGCGCCTGTAACTACTGCTATTTCTTGAGTTTGCATCATTATCTTTATTTGTTTTTAACTCTATTTAATGATAAATTTTGCGCGCAATTTAATAAAAAGTCGAATCAGTTTTCTTATTATACATCACCCAAGGAGGAATTTTTGGATATTTTTAAGAAGTGTTATGAATTTACACGCGCAGATGAAGTTAAAGCCATGGGAGTTTATCCTTACTTCAGACCAATTGAAGAAAATGAAGGACCAGTTGTTCAGATTGAGGGAAAAAGAATTATTATGGCTGGTTCTAACAACTATCTTGGATTAACCGGACATCCACATGTTAAAGAAGCTGCTATCAAGGCAGTTGAAAAATATGGAACTGGTTGTTCAGGCTCGCGATATTTAACCGGAACTTTAGATCTTCATATAGAATTAGAAGCAAGATTAGCAAAGTTTTTTAATGTTGAAGCAGTTTTACTTTTCAGTACAGGTTATCAATCTGCACAAGGTGTAATTCCAACTTTAGTACAAAGAAATGATTTTGTTATATCGGATAAAGACAATCATGCATGTATTGTTGCAGGTACGATGATGGCAAAAGGTGCAATGGGCGGTTTAGTTAGATATAAACACAATGATATGGATGATCTTGAAAAAACAGTTGCAAAACTGCCTGCTGATTCTGGTAAACTTATTGTTTCTGACGGTGTGTTTAGTACAGGCGGAGAAATTGTTGATCTTCCAAGAATGATTGACATAGCAAAAAAATATGGTGCTCGTGTTATGATTGATGATGCTCATTCAGTTGGTGTTATTGGCAAAGGTGGAAGAGGAACAGCGAGTGAATTTAATCTTGAAAAAGAAGTTGATTTAACGATGGGAACCTTCAGTAAAACATTTGCATCATTAGGTGGATTTGTTGCAGGTTCTGAAAGAGTGATAAATTTCTTGAAACACTTTTCTCCTGCATTAATTTTTAGTGCCTCACCTACTCCAGCTTCAGTTGCATCTGCATTAGCTGCTCTCGATATACTTGAAGCCGAACCACAAAGAGTTCAAATGCTAATTGATAATGCAAACTATATGAGAAAAAATCTTAAAGAAAAAGGTTTTGACATCATCGAAGGCAGAACAGCTATTGTTCCGGTAATAGTTGGAGATGATTCTTTAGCATTTCAAATGTGGAAATATTTATATGATAATGGTGTTTTTGTAAATGTATTTATCTCACCAGGAGTCCCTCCAGGAAGACAAATGATGAGAACAAGTTATATGGCAACTCATCAAAAAGAACATCTTGATGAAATACTTCACATTTTTGAAAATGCCGGTAAAGCTGTTGGTCTTATTTAATAATTAAAATATTCTATTTAAAGCATACTCTTTTGAGTATGCTTTTTTTATAAGGTATGATATGAGTGATATAATAATTAGAAAAGTTGAAACTAAAGCTGATCTGGACAAATTTATAAAATGCCAATGGAATTTTTATAAGAATGATCCTCATTGGGTACCGCCGCTTATTATGGAACGAAAAACTCTTCTTAGTAAAGAAAAAAATCCTTTCTTTCAGAAAGCAACTGCTGATTATTTTATCGCATACAGGAATAACGAAATTGTAGGTAGGATAGTTGCCATAAAAAATGATATTCACCTTGAACATCATAATGATAACACTGGTTTCTGGGGATTTTTTGAATCTGTAAATGATCAGCAGGTTGCCAACGCTCTATTTGATACGGCAAAAAATTGGTTGAAGGAAAAAGGGTTATCCAGAATGATGGGTCCGGCCAATCCATCAAGTAATGATGAATGGGCAATGTTGTTTGAAGGTTTTGATGATTCACCAAGATTGTTAATGACTTATAATCCTAAGTATTATATTGATCTATGTACAAATTATGGGATGACAAAAGCAAAAGATCTACTTGCCTATAAACTTGAGAACCACAAAGTAATGGGTTCAGAAAAATTAAAACGTGTTCAACAATTAGCCCGTGATCGATATAAACTGAAAATTTCTCAACTCGACATGAAAAATTTTGCCAAGGAATTGGAGAAGGTAAAATTTGTTTATAACAAAGCGTGGGCACCGAATTGGGGATTTATCCCTTTAAGCGATGCTCAAATAGATGCAATGGCAAAGGATTTAAAACCTTTAGCCGAACCTTCATTAGTTCTATTTGGGGAAATTGATAATCAATTAATTGGTTTTGCTTTAGTAATGCTTGATTACAATTTTATTTTTAAACAAATGAACGGAAGATTGCTTCCATTTAATTTTATCAAATTGTTTACGATGAAGAAAAAAATTAAGTGGGCTAGAATTATTACTCTTGGATTAGTACCAGAACATCAGAAAAAAGGTTTGGACGCAGTGTTTTATTGGGAAATTGTTAATCGTGCTCACGCAATTGGAATTGATTTAGGTGAAGCAAGCTGGATACTTGAGGACAATGAAATGATGAATCGTGGAGCTGTTATGATGGGTGGTGATCCATATAAGAAATATAGGGTCTGGCAATCTGATTTATAATTATTATAATTTATTTTGAAGGATATATGCGTATCCTCATTCTATTCCTTGCACTGAGTAAATTAATTTTTGCTCAGTATGATTCCACAATGTTTGATCTTATCAAGACTACTTATGAAAGAAGTTTTGATAAACAGATCATCTCAAAATATCTCAACTCTGATATTGAGTATAAAACAAAAGCTGCAATTTTAAGTATTGCTCAAAGTGAAGACACTTCTTTCGTTTCAGAATTATTAAAGTTAGATCTAACAAAATTTGGAAATGAAATTTGTTTTGCACTTGCTCAAATTGGTGAATGTGAACAATCAATAAATTTTCTTTGGAATTATTTACACTCTTCTCCCCCTAAAAATCATTTCCCAAAAATCTTTTTTGCGATTGGAAAAATCGGGAATGAAAATGATCTAAAAAAAATCGTGGAGTTTTATAATTCATTTGATGGTCCAATTTTTCCATTTGAAGGAATATCAGAAGCAATTCTGCAATTTCAGATACGCGGAATAAAAAGTGATGATGCGAGAAATATTTTAGAAACAGAAATTACTCATCAATTATCAACTAAAGGAAGAATTAAGCAAGCTCTATTTGCATTATCTAGATATAAACCTTCTAATTTAAATAATGATCAATTAGCGTGTCTATTGAAATCTGAACTCGTAATAAACGATGAGGTATTAAAACAATTTGCATTGATGAATGTAAGTAATAAAATCAATTTCAACCAAATTGATTTTGATAAATTATTTGTATCAAATTCGGTTTTAACGAAAATTCAATTAGCAAAAATATTACATTTGTTTGAAGTTGATTCTCCAAGCACTGCAATAAACAACATTGATAATTATATAAATTTATTAAATGATGATAATCCAAATGTTGCTTTGCAAACTGCAATATCATCGAAGAATATAAGAGATTTATTAAATGATTCTTTAATAATTATTGTTAAAAATAAAATTGATCAACTCCTTTTTGATTCTACTAAATCATTAAGTTTTAAAGGAGAACTTTTCTTGTCAAGATTTGAACTTTTGGGTGGATATCAAGAACATGAGATATTTTTAGGAAAAGGTATCATTACAAGTAAATACTTTCTACAATTTTATGGAAGAAATTGGAATAATAATGTAGCCCTAAAAAGATTAACAGATTATTACTACTTTTCTTCCTGTTTTACTTATATAATTCAAGCGCTGGAAGAAATAGTAAAAATAAAAGATGATATTAGAGACAGTATTGATTATAATAGAATAATTTTAATTGCTTTAAACTCCAATATAAGTGCTCCTTTAATCTCGATTGCGGCAGATGGGATAGATTCTATTTTTATTACAGCAAACTCCGACCAACTAAAAGAAATAATTTTAAATCAAATAAATAAGCACAAAGACAATCCTAATTTTCTTGAAGCAACAATGTCCTTAGTTAATCTTGCAGAAAGAATAGATATAGACTTTTATTCTCAAATAATTGAAATAGTTAAAACTTCAAAACTATATTCCATTAGAAAATTTGTTACAGAAAAAACCGGGGAAAAAGTTAATGGATTTAAAGAACTTGTTAAATTTGAAGAAATTTGGCAAAATGTTTTTAAGTATGAACAAGCAACTATAGTTACTTCTAAAGGAAACATTACAATTCAGTTTGATTCCGAGATTGCTCCAATTTCTGTTGCCAATTTTTGCATGCTTGCAAAACAAAATTTTTATAATGGAATTATGTTTCATCGTGTTGTTCCTGGATTTGTAATACAAGCAGGTGATCCAACTGCAACTGGCTGGGGCGGACCGGGTTATGATATTATTTCAGAATTCTCTGATACAGATTTTGATATTGGTTATGTAGGAATGGCTAGTGCCGGTAAGGATACGGAAAGTTCACAATTTTTCATCATGCAAGGTAACTATCCGCATCTTGATAGCAAGTACACTTTATTTGCTAAAGTCATCGAAGGAATGGATGTTGTTTATAAAATCACCGAAGAAGATAAAATATTAAATATTGAGTTAAAATAACTTATCTCAATGCTTCATCATACTTTGCTGCATGAGGTGGATCTATCTTTTTTAATCTCTCAAAGATTTTTGGATCGGGATAATCTCTGAGCAACTCAACAATTTCACCAAACTTGGTATCAAAAAATTGCTTAATTAAAACGCTATTACTAATCCCAACCTTTGCTTGCAAATCACTAAGTACATTCACTAGTCCAATAAGTTTTTCCTGGGCTTCCCTTTTTCTGATTTGATACTCATCAACTCCATAATGATATACAAAAAATGCTTCTCTAAAAGATCTATATTTATCGTTTAATAAATCATTACATAAACCCCATTTGCTGTACGAGGCACTGCTTTGTTCCCAGCCTTTTTTATATGTGCTGCTTACACTAAGATTTAAAATATCAGATGCTTTCTTAAAATATTGAGTGCCACCAAGTTCCTGCCAGGTTTCCCAATCATACCCGATAATTAGATTTGCATAAAAATCCAGAAAACTTGTTAGAGGATCGAATGTTGCCTGATTAGCATAAAGTGCTTGGTTTGGAACATATCTAAAAGACCAGTTTGCATCACTTATGGTTAACATAGGAGTTTGTCTTGTCGATTTGAAGACAGGTCTTGTTGATACAATAACAACTTGAGCTGAATAATCTGTTTCGTTAGAAGCCCCGGTAAAAAATATTGTAAATGCACAATCAATTTTTTGTCCGTCCCATGCTTCGCCCGTAAATTGTGTTGTATTCAGATATGACTCAACAACACTTCCAAAATCAATAAGCAACTCTCTATTATTTACAGCCAAACCTTCATAATTTACGGTTACAGTGCAATTTAATTCCTGTGCAACTGAAAAAGTAAATGGCATCAATAAAAATATAATTAGATTGCGCATCAGAATTCCTGTTAAAGATTTTGTTGATTTAGTTATTAAATTTAGATATAATCGAACAACCAACTATCAAATATTATGAAACTTTCCTATACAATTATAATAATTTGTGCAATAAGTTTAAGTGCATATTCTCAGTATAACCCGGGAGCAAAACAAATCTCCCTTTCAAACTCAGATGTTGCTCAAAGCAATGATGTTTTTAGCTTATTTAACAATCCAGCGGGATTATCTCAAATGAATTGGCGCGAACTTGGAATATATTATTCCCCCGCTCCGTTTGGATTGAGTGAATTGACAAATGGTTATGTGGCTTATCACGAACCAACTTCTTTTGGATCTCTTGGTTTGGGTGGAATGAGTTATGGATTTGAGCTTTACCGGGAGACAAAAATTGTTCTTGGTTATTCATATAATTATCAAAATAAATTTTTTGCTGGAGCAGCAATTAATTATCAAACTGTATCAATTAAAAATTATGGAAATGATGGTGCACTATTCTTTAATGTCGGAGGATTAGCTTACATAACTGAATTATTGAGAATTGGATTTTCCATCCAGAATTTAAATCGGGCAACTTTTGGAGATCAAGATGATCAGATACCAATGCAGATTAACAGTGGGCTATCTTATGATATTGCTGAAGAGTTAACTATAAATCTTGCACTTGAGAAAGACATCAAATACAAAGCTTCGTTTCAGTTCGGTATCAATTATGATATTATTGAAAATATTTCGTTGCGTTCCGGATTTTCAAATGAACCCTCAAAATACAGCGCAGGTATCGGAATCAATTATTCTATGTTTAGTTTAGATTATGCGATGTTTACACATAATGATTTAGGTTTAACTCATCAAGCCGGACTAATTATAAGTTTTGGCAGAGATGAAAATAGAAATATTTCTATTAGAAAATATTTGGGGATTGAATAGTTTGAAAGTTTACTTTTGTTTATTTGGGATTCTATTGTGTTTATCAAATTTTGCATTCGCTCAATTGGATAGCACAGCTATAATCACTGAAGATGTTCTTGATAACATATTGATAGAACCCGAGGAGGAATCAGATAGTGAAGGACTTGTTGAAATTGTTGAATATTTGATTCACAACCCTGTTGATTTAAATACTATTGATTTAATAGAACTATCAAAAATTCCCAATATAGATCTGCAATCCGCGCAAAAAATAATTGATCACAGAAATAAATTTGGATATTTTTTTTCAACTACTGAACTTTATTCTATTAAAGATTTAGACAAAGGTCTAATTAATAGTATTCTCCCATTCTTAAAAGTCACACAACCTAACTCCGATTTTGAACAAGGACAAGTTGATCAGGAATTTTCTGAGCCATTTTTTAAATATGCTAAGTTTAAACTGCGAAGTAGAATAACCAGTGATCTTAAGAACCGAGATGGATTTGAAAGTGAGAAGTATGAAGGTTCTAAATTAAAATCTTACAGCAGGTTTTTATATAATCATAATAAAAATTATCAAGCAGGGTTTTTAATTGAAAAAGATCCCGGAGAAAAATCATTTTCAGACTTTTCATCTTTTCATCTACAAATTAAAGATTTAGGTTTTTTAAAAACCTTTGTTGCTGGTGACTATGTTTTAGAATTTGGACAAGGTCTAGCACTTTGGAGTCCATTTGGTTTTTCAAAAGGTGCTGATGCAATATTTCCGGTAAAGAAAAAAGCAGGCTATTTACGTGCTTATACAAGTGCAGCGGAATATAGGTTTTTTAGAGGAGCTGCAACAAGACTTACTTTTGACGATATTAGTTTAACTGCTTTTTATTCTTACAATTCATTTGATGCAAGTATTGATTCCATTAGTGGAGAAATTACTTCCGTAGGAATTTCAGGTTTTCATCGATTTGACAGTGAGTTAGATAAAAAAGCATCAGCAAGAGAAAAATTAATCGGTGGAGTACTAGACTATAAATTTTTGGGTAAAATGAATGTTGGGCTGATTTATTATAATGCTTCTTTTGATAAAAATTTTGAATCAAATTCGCTTTATGATTTATCAGGTAATGATTTTAATTATATCTCGACTTACTATGATTTAAATTTTTCTAAATTTAATCTATTTGGCGAAGCAAGTTTTGATGGAACTTCTGTGGCTTCAATAAATGGAATACAGTTTTCTGCTAGTGGAGATTTTATATTTACAAGTGCTGTTAGAAGCTATCCAAGAAATTATAATAATCTTTATGGATTTGGTTTTAGTGAAAGATCTGGAAAAATAAACAACGAAATCGGCGTTTACTCCGGATTTAGGTGGAAAATTCCATTTGGAATTTTAAATCTATACTATGATATTTTTAAATTTCCATTTAAAACAAATGAAAATTCTTTATCAAGTGAAGGAAGTGAATTATTAGTTGATTTTAGTTCTCTAATAATAAATAAGTTCGAAATAAAATTACGTTATAAATATGAAAACAAAGAAATAACTGAACTAGTTAATTCTGATGAATTAATTGTAAGAAGATTAAAACAAATTGCCAGAACTGAACTTGTTTATAGTTTATCAAAATACTTAAGACTAAAAACTCGAATTGAATACAACCATTTTTTTGTAAAAGAGGCTAATAAAAGAGAAGATGGCTTTTTAGTTTTTCAGGATGTTCGATTTGTTGCTAATAAAAATTTAAACTTTTCAGCAAGAATTATTTTTTTTCAAATTGATTCATTTAACTCAGCAATCTATGAATTTGAAAATGATTTGCTTGGTGTAATGCCAAATCTTGCAATGTACGGAAAAGGAATCAGATGGTATTTAATCGCAAAGTATAAACCGCTTACGTATCTATCAATCTCAGCAAAATATTCAGAAACATTCAAACCAGATGTAACTTCTTTAAGTTCTGGAGATAATGAAATAATCGGGAATCTTGATAACAGATTTAGTTTACAAATCGATTTGAATTTTTAGTGTTTACTTTCTCCGTGGTTCTCTGTATAATCTCTGTGGAACTCTGTGAAAGAATTCTCTATTCTATTTCACGGAGAAACACTGAGAAGTCACTGAGTTACACAGAGAGAATAACACAATACTAATAAACTAATTATTCATATCTCAGAGCTTCAATAGGGTCAAGATTTGAAGCTTTGTAAGCGGGATATGTTCCAAATATAACACCAACAGCCACACACATACTTAAACCAATCATAACCCAATCCCAAGGTACTGCAGACTGAGCATTAATTAAACCACCAGCAACGTTTCCTATAGTAACACCAATAATAATTCCAATCAATCCGCCTAACAAACAAAGAATAATGGCTTCAAACAAAAACTGAATAAGTATCCACATTTTTCTGGCACCAAGCGCTTTTCTTATTCCAATTTCACGAGTTCTCTCAGTTACTGATACTAGCATGATATTCATAATTCCAACACCAGCGGCAATAAGAGCTATAAGCGAAATTGCTAATGCAATTAATTTTATTGGGCCTGTTATCTGGTTTGTTTGTTCGATCATCGATTCATTACTAAAGATAAAGAAATCATTCGGCTCGCCTGGTCCAACTTTTCTAATTGTTCGCATGTAACCAGTTGCAGCTTCAATTACATCATTATAGTCTTCTTTACTTTGGGACATAACAGTTATATTAACCGATCGTCCATATCTTCCATACATCGATTGCCACGTTGTGATTGGAACAATAATGTAGTTATCTCGACTTNNCGTCCATATCTACCATACATAGATTGCCAGGTTGTAATTGGTACGATGACGTAATTATCTCGACTTTGTCCAAATAAAGCTGATTGCGGTTCAACAATTCCAATTATTCTAAGTGGTCTTCCATCAACTCTAATTTCCTTTCCAATAGGATTACTGTTTGGAAATAATTTATCAGCAATTGGATGGAAAATCAAACAAACATTTGATGAATAATTAATATCATCTTCTCTAAAGTCTCTCCCCTCTTCAACATTCCAGTCATTCGTTTTCATAGCATCAGTGTTTACACCAGCAACTGAAATATTTGGATTGGTTTCTTTGTTTTGATACTTAACGACTATTCCAAATCCCCATTGCTCGACTCCAACATACTTGGCTTCAGATAACATTTCTCTAAGTCTTCGGCCATCTTCGATTGTTAAATCTTCACGATTTCTATCCCGCATTCTTGGTCCACCTCCAAATACATTATCGTGTTTTTGGATTTGGAAGGTATTCTTTCCAAGACTTGATAATCCCTCATCAATACTATTTTGTAACATCGTAAGAATTGTCATAATTACTATGATTGAAAAAATTCCTACAACAACACCAAGAATTGTTAAGGCTGTTCTTAACCTATTACTTTTTAATGATTGAAGAGATATTGCTAATATTTGATTGATTTTCATTTACTCATACCTCAATGCATCAACAGGATCCATTTTAGCGGCTGAATAAGCCGGCGCTAAACCAGATATTATTCCTGTAAGTAGTGAAATAAATATTGCAAGAATCACAACATCATACTGTACAGATGTTGGAAAGAATTGATTAAGCATAAAACTTAAAAGTATCGCTGCAATTAATCCGATAAGTCCGCCAATTAAACAAATTACGGATGACTCGAGTAAAAACTGGGCAAGTATTGTTCGCCGGGTTGCGCCAATTGCTTTTCTTAATCCTATTTCCCTAGTTCGTTCTTTAACAGATACGAACATAATATTCATAATTCCGATTGCACCAACGAATAGTGATAAACCTGTAATAAATAATCCAGCAATCTTTATTACAATTGTAATTGAATCTAAAAAGTCTGTTAATCCCTCTTGTTGATTAATTGTAAAATCATTCGGTTCTGCGTGTGAAAGTCCGCGAATTTTTCTCATTACTCCTTCTGCTTCAGCTTTAGTATCTTCAAGCATTTCAGGATTTGCAGCTCTAACATTAATAGTTACCGTTCCAAAGTGCCTTGATGTAAAACTCTTAAAGATTGTACCGATTGGAACAAATACTTGATTATCAGGATTAAACGCACCTAATAGTGTACTACCCTGCTCAGTTAATACTCCAACAACTTTAAAATTTACCGGACCAATTTTAATAACTTTATCAAGTGCATCACCTCTAGGAAAAAGTTTTGTACTAATTTCGCTGCCTAAAACTGCAACATTTCTGGAACCATTACTTTCAACTTCTGAATAAAATCTACCCTGACCGAAATCAAAATTTGTTGTTTTTACATAATCAGATGATGAACCATTCAGAAATACATTTTCAACTTTTCTATCACCAAATTTAATCGTTTGAACACTGTTTGTAACAGGTGCAGTTGCAGCTGGCAGTTTAGCCAGCTCCTTAAACCTATTGTAGTCTTCCATATCAATATTTCGGCGGTTACGCATTCTCCACCATTCATCGTTGGAGAACCAAGCCCATTTATCAATATATAAAACGTCCGAACCGAGAGCGCTGACTCCATTTTGCAAAGAGTTGTCAATCCCTTTAATTGCAGTGGACATTAAAACTACAGCCGTAACACCAATAAATATTCCTAACATTGTTAATGCTGCTCTTATTTTATTAGCTCTGATTGCTCGCCAGGCTATCGCTAAACCTTCTGATAATTCTAAGAATATTGATGACATAAAATCAACCTTTTTATAGCTCAGAAATCATTCTGAGTT